>Ga0207678_10001957_pt1 | contig 18775 bp, 14 predicted proteins | sample KBSC63metaG_FD_184319 | JGI IMG/M metagenome (GOLD analysis project Ga0207678, IMG submission 184319) | Corn rhizosphere microbial communities from Kellogg Biological Station, Michigan, USA - KBS C6-3 metaG (SPAdes) (version 2) | ecosystem: Host-associated > Plants > Roots > Rhizosphere > Soil ...
CCAGACCGACGCCTCGATCAATCCCGGCAATTCCGGTGGCGCGCTGGTGAATCTCGCCGGCGAGCTGGTCGGCATCAATTCGATGATCTATTCGCCGTCGGGCGCGAGCGCGGGGCTGGGCTTCGCGATCCCGTCGGATCTTGCCGCCGAGGTGATGAAACAACTGATCGCGCACGGCAAGGTGGAGCGCGGCACGTTGGGCGTGGACGCGCAAGACCTGTCGCCGCGCGTGGCGCAGGCGCTCGGCATCAAGGCGTCCAGCGGCGCGCTGATCACCAACGTGCTGCCCGATTCGCCAGCCGCCAAGGCCGGATTGAAACCTGGCGATCTCGTCATCCGCGTCAATGGCAAACCCGTCACCGATGCGCAGGATCTTCGCAATGCGCAGGGTCTCGCGACGGTGGGCAGCACGCTTGCGCTCGGGGTCGAACGCAGTGGCAAGCCACTCACGATCGATGCGAAGCTCACCGCAGTCAGCAATCAGGCCGACGGTGCGTCGCTGGATCCGCGGCTCGCCGGCGCCAGCTTCGCCGATGCGCCATCCGGCAACGGCGTGGAAGGCGTAACCGTCGCGGACGTGGCGCCGGGCAGCCGCGCGGCGCGCAACGGATTGGCCAGCGGCGATGTCGTGGTCGGCGTCAACAACGTGGCGACGCCGGATCTTGCGCAACTGCGCCGCGTGTTCGCGCTGCATCCGCGCGTACTGTTGCTGTCGCTGGTGCGCGACGGGCAGCTGGTGCAGATCCAGATGTGATGCGGTTGTCCGTGGTCGCTGCCTGCCCGCGGCGCTCGGCCATCGAGCGATAAACTCCGTGGCCTCTAGTTTCGCAATGGCCGCTCTGCACGACACGGAGTGGCTGCCGGAAACGTGAGCGGCGTCGTCAAACGTAGCGCGCGAAGCTGAACAGCGTTGTCGCAAGCGCGATCGATTCCGCCATAATCCGTGGCGTTTCCCCCTCGCACCATCCACACGGTATTTCGTACATGTCCGCACGTTCACTGGGTCTTTTCGCCGCTTCGTTCTCGCTCGTCTTCACCCTCGCCGCCACCGCGGCGCCCGCCAAGCACGGCAGTCATCACAAGCAATCCGGTCCTGCGCTGGTCGTGCGTGGCGACCAGGTCAGCACCGAAGGTCTGGTGGAAGCGGTCGCGAATGCGTTCGCGGAGACCGGCGACGGCCACCTCGAAATCCAGCCCTTCAACACCGTGGACGGCATCGACCAGGCGCTGGCCGGCACGGTGGACATCGCCGCCAGTGCACGCCCGGGTTATTTCAAGCGCGTGCAGGAAGCCGGGCTGGTGTTCGCGCCAGTGGCGTGGGACGCGCTGGTGATGATCACCAACGTGTCGAACCCGGTGAACAATCTCACGCTGAGGCAGGTGCACGACATCTACTACGGCAAGATCACCAACTGGTCGCAGGTCGGCGGACGCGACGAGAAGATCGACCTTGATGGCGTGGCCTCGCCGCTGGATGGCGTGCAGTTCAGTTTTCGCCGGCTGATGTTCGGCAACGGCGACAATCCGGTCGCGGTGCCGCGCCTGTTCATCAATATCGATTCGCTGCAACAGGAAGTCTCGCTGGACGGCAAGGCGTTGGCGCTGTCGACGTTGGTGCACGCGCGTCGCGAGAAGGGCATCAAGGTCATCCCGATCGAGGGCGTGGCGCCGACGCTGGCGTCGCTGGAAAACGCGACCTATCCGCTGCCGCTGACCATTTACCTCGCGTACAAGGCGGACAGCCCCAAGGCCGACACCATCCAGAAGTTCCTGACGTTCCTGGGGGGCGACAAGGCCGCGGGCATCCTGCGCGGCCACGACTTGTTGCCGTACGCGCAGGCCGTGGTGCTGAATTCCAGGACCGAGAAGGATCGCATCAACCTGCTCGGGGCGCAGATGGTGGCCGAAGGCCTGCCGGCCGAATATGCGCCGGGCGCGGAATTCGAGCGGCTGTCCAGCCAGTCCGCGGATCTCGCCCATGCGATGAAGTTGCAGGAAGCCGCGGCCAAGCAGGTTGCCGCGGCCAACCAGGAACGCATCGCCATGGCCACCGCCGCAGGAGTCGACCCATCACCGCAGGCCGCCGCGGATACGCCCGCCGCATCGTCCACCTACGAGGTCGTCAGCGGCGACACGCTGTCCAAGATCGCGCGCGCGCATTCGGTGAGCGTCGAGGATCTTCGCAAGTGGAACGACTTGCATGGCGACATGTTGAAGGTCGGGCAGGAACTGAAGCTTTCTTCTTCGCACGCGCGCGCGGGTACCGCGGGCTGCGCGGCGAGTTCCGCAGCGTGCTGATCCGGGTTTCGGCATGATGCGATCCCGCCGCTTCCGCAGGTGCGCCGCGTGCTTGGCCTGAGCGCCGACCGGCGCGGGCGCCGCGCGCTGCCGCTGACACCCGTCACGCGCGCGAACTGGGCGGGTTACGCGAAAACCCTGGGTGCGCGCCAGCGGCGCTGGGCGGAAGCCAGCGGGTTCGCCGGGCAGCCCGGCGCATTCTGCCTGTTGCCCGACGCGCAAGGCGCTACCGCACGCGTCGTGTGCGGCTTCGATCCTGCATCACCCCCGCTTGCACTGGGTGCATTGCCCTACCACCTGCCGGCCGGCGACTACCGCCTCGATGGCGATGCGTTGTCGTCGCATGATGCCGCGCTCGGCTGGGCACTCGGCAGTTACCGCTTCGCGCGCTACCGCGAACCGCATGCCGAACCTGCGCGGCTGGTGCTGCCACGCGCGGTGCTGGACGAAGTGGCGCCGACCGTGGAAGCCATCGCGCGCGTGCGCGACCTGATCAACACGCCCGCGCAGGATCTGGGCCCCGCTGAAGTGTGCGCCGCGGTCCGCGAAGTCGCCGCACGATTCGGCGCGAAGTGCCGCGAATGGAGCGGCGACGGTTTGCTGAAAGCGGGCTTCCCGACCGTGCACGCGGTGGGCCGCGCCAGTCCGCGCGCGCCGCGCGTGATCGAACTGACCTGGGGCGATCCAAAACATCCGTTGCTGGCACTCGTAGGCAAGGGCGTGTGTTTCGACACCGGTGGCTTGAACATCAAGACCGGCGACGGCATGCGCTGGATGAAGAAGGACATGGGCGGCGCCGCGCACGCGCTGTCGCTGGCGCACCTGGTGATGGCATCCCACCTGCCGGTGCGCCTGTTGCTGGTGATCCCGACCGTGGACAACGCGGTGGCGGGCGATGCGATGCGTCCGGGCGACATCATCCGCACCCGCGCCGGCGTCACGGTGGAAGTGGACAACACCGATGCCGAGGGCCGGCTGATCCTGTGTGACGCGCTGGCGCGGGCGGTCGAGAGCAAGCCCGACCTGCTGATCGATTTCGCGACGCTGACCGGCGCCGCGCGGGTGGCGTTGGGGCCGGACCTGCCGGCGGTGTTCGCCAACCGCGACGACGTGGCCGGCTCGCTGCTCGATGCGGCGCGCACGCAATACGATCCGGTGTGGCGATTGCCGTTGTGGCAACCGTATCGCGCGCTGCTGGTTTCGTCGTTCGCCGATACCTGCAACACCGGTGCCTCGCGCCACGCCGGCGCGATCACCGCCGCGCTCTACCTGCAGCACTTCGTGCCGGGCACCGTGCCGTGGCTGCACGTTGATGTGTACGCATGGAACGATGCCGACCGGCCGGGCCGCCCGCGCGGCGGCGACGCGCAGTCGCTGCGCGCGTTTCATGCGTTCCTGCAGCAGCGTTATCCGTCTGCCTGAAACTGCGCGCGGTCGATGGCCGCGATCGCCTCGATGCGCGCGCGCCGGATCGCCTCGCCGATCGCGGTGCCGGTGAGTCCCTGTTCCACGAATGGCTGTGCGGTGACCGCGCGCGCGGCATCGCACGCGGCGCGCAGGAAATCGGCCTGCGGATAAGGATCGTGTTCGTGCTGCAGGCGGCCGCGCTTGTCGGCGGTGCAGGCGATGAGGAACGGCTCCAGGCGTTCGGGACGGCGGAACGCATCGAAGGCTTCCAGCAGCGTCAGCACCGTGGCGGGTTTCAGTTCCAGCGCGCGGTGCGCATCCAGGTGGTGGCGACAGGTGAGCGCCGACAGGTGCGCGTATTCGGTCGGTACCTTCAGGCGTTCGCACAATGCGGCCAGCGGTTTCAAGCCGCGATGCTCGTGCGCGATGTGGCGCGGCAGCACGTCCTGTGGCGTCAATGCCTTGCCGAGGTCGTGGGTGAGCGCGCAGAAACCCGCGAGGTCGTCGCCCGGCGCGAGTTTCGCGCATTGGTCGAGAACCAGTTCCAGGTGCGCGCCGCAATCGACTTCCGGGTGGTGTTGCGGCGGCTGCGGCACGCCGTACAGCGCGTCGATTTCCGGAAACAAAACTTTCAGCGCGCCGCATTCGCGCAAGGTGCGCACGAATGCGGACGGTTCGGGTTCGGCGAGCGCCTTGCGGGTTTCCGCCCATACGCGCTCGGGCACCAGGTGCGCGGCTTCGCCGGCGTCGACCATCGCGCGCATCAGCGCCATGGTTTCGTCGGCGATCCGGAAACCGAGCGGCGCGTAGCGTGCGAGGAACCGCGCGACGCGCAGGATGCGTACCGGGTCTTCCGCGAACGCGGGCGAGACGTGCCGCAATGTTTTTTCGCGAAGATCCTCCGCCCCCCGATACGGATCGACCAGCGCGCCCGACTCGTCGCGCGCCATCGCGTTGATGGTCAGGTCGCGGCGTGCGAGATCCTGCTCCAGCGTCACGTCGGGTGCGGCATGGAACGCGAAGCCGTGGTAGCCCGGACCGGTCTTGCGCTCGGTGCGCGCCAGTGCGTATTCCTCGCCGGTGTCCGGGTGCAGGAACACCGGAAAGTCCTTGCCGACCGGTCGATAGCCTTCGGCCAGCATGTCCTCGGGCGCCGCACCGACCACCACGTAATCGCGATCGAAATGCGCGCGACCGAGCAGCTCGTCGCGCACCGCGCCGCCGACCAGGTACACGCGGTGATCGCGCCCGGGCATCGCGTCAGCCTTGCGTCAGGCGCGCCCGCTCGAAGCGGCGTTCGCGCGAAAATGCGCCCATCGCCACCGGCAGCATCGCCGCGAACCGGCGTGGCGTGATGCCGAGTTCGGCGAAGCCGTCGCGGCTGCCGACGGCGTCGACCTTCAGCGAATTGAAGTTGTCGCGCGAAAAGGGCTTTCCCGGAATCAGTTCGGCGACGATCGCCTGCAGCCAGCCGAGCGCGCCCGGCAACGGCAGCACCGCGCGGCGCAGGCCCGCGGTGTCGGCGATCATCCGCACCATCTGCACCAGCTCGAACGTGTCGGGGCCGTACAATTCGAAGATCTTGCCGGTGCAGCCGCGGCCGGTCACGCATCGCTTGATCGCCTGGGCGACGTCGCCGACGTACGCGGGCGCGAACTTCGCATGCGGTTGCGCCAGCGGCAGCACCGGACTCATCTGCAGCAGCTTGAGGAAGCGGAACACGAAACCGTCGTGGTTGCCGTACACGACGCTGGGTCGGTAGATCGTCCAGTCCATCCCGGAATTGCGCACCTGCGCCTCGGCTTCGCCGCGCGTCTTCAGGTATTTCGAGGCGCGCTCGCCGGCATTCAGCGAGCTCATCTGGTGGATGCGGCGAATGCCCACTTGCCGGCAGGCCGCGATCAGTGTCGCGGTGAGGTCGACATGCGCGTGGGTGAACGTGTCGCGGCCGGACTCGTTGAGGATGCCGACCAGGTTGATGACCGCGTCGTGACCGGCCAGTTGTCTCTCCAGCGCCGCGCGATCGTAGACGTCGGTGCTGACGGTGTGCACGTAGGGCAGCACGCTGATCGCGCGCCCCTGTTCGCGATTGCGGCTGAGCACCGTGATCTTGCATCCGGTATCGGCCAACGCCGCAAGCAGATGGCGGCCGATGAAACCGGTGCCGCCGAGGACCGCGTAATGTTTCGGATTCATGGCGAAGCACTCCCAGCGGAGGCGGGGGAAATCGGTGCGGTGGCCGGCACCGCGCGTTCGGGCGCGCGGCACACGACCTGCTTGCGCACCGGGTCCGCCGACGGATCATACGGCGTGCCGATCGCGGGCAGGCGCGAGGAGACTGGCACCGGATCGCCCTCGAGCCGCCAGCCGTAGATCGTCGCGAACGACATCACTCGCGTCACGTAGTCACGCGTTTCGTTGAACGGGATGGTGAGGATGAACACTTCCGGATCGAGGTTGCCGCGCGCATCCACCCAGCGCTGCGCGTTGCCCGGCCCGGCGTTGTACGCGGCCGAGGCCAGCCACGGACTGCCATTGAAGCGCATCGCCAGGTTGGCGAGGTATTGCGTGCCCAGCGGAATGTTGATGGCCGGATCGTAGAGGCTCGCCGGCCCGTCGTACGGCAGGTCGCTGCGGCGCGAGACCAGTTTCGCGGTACCGGGCAGCAACTGCATCAGGCCACGCGCGTCGGCGCCCGAGTGCGCGTCGGGTTGCCACGCGGTTTCGGCGCGGATGATCGCGAACGCCCAGGCCGGATCGATGCCCGCGCGTTGCGCAGAGGTGACCACGCGATCCTTGTCGGCGAGCGGAAAACGCAACGCGTAATACTGCACGTCGCCCGATTTCCCGAATGCGAACACCGCGCGGTCGTACCAGCCCTTGCGCGATGCCAGCGCCGCGGCCTGCTTCTGCTGGTCGGGCGTCAGGTCGGGAAACACGCGATTCCACTCGCGGCGCGCCGGCCGCAACATGTCCAGCGCGAAGAACTCGAACGCGCGCGCAAGACCTGGCATCGCTTCGAGTTGTCGATCGGCGGCCGGATCGATCGCGATCGTCGCAGGGCAAATCGAATAATCGAGGTTGGCGCGGTCGGCGGCGAGGAATCCGTAGAACGTAGCCTGCTGCGCCAGCGCGGTGTAATCGTCCAGTGCGGCGGCGGACCGCCCGAGCTTCTGCGCGATGCGCGCCCGCCAGTAGCGCCATTCGTCGCGCTGCATTTGCTCCGGCGTCAGCGCCTCGATCGCGACCGCGGCGGCTTTCCAGTCGCCCTGCGCCACCGCCGCGCGCACGCGCCATTCGCGGGTCGCATCGGTTTGCGCGGCGGGCGGCAAGTCCGCAAGCCGCGTGATCGCGTCCGGGCCGGCATCCACCGCGTTGTACAGCGCCAGCGTGCCGAGCAGGCGATGGCGTTGGTCCTGATCGAACGCGAAGCGCTTCGACAGTGCATCCCAATACGTTTGCGCCTGCGCGCTGTCGCGGCGCGCCAGCCGCGTCAGCGCGCGCACGACGGCTTCGCGATCGTGCTTGGTGTCGGCGAAGGTCGAGGCCTGCTTGAGCACTGTCGCGGGCGAACGCAGCGCGTCGGCGATGCGCATCGCGACTGCACCCTGGTTGTCCGGTAGCCAACTCGCGGATTGGTCGATGGTGGAAGCGTTGCCTGCATCGGCCGCGCGTTCGATCCGGTCCCACACCCGCGTCGGCGTCAGCAAACCTTGCGCGGCGGCGGCTTGCAGCACCGGCGTGCAGGCGGACGGCAGATGCGTTTGCTGCCACAGCTCCGCGAGGTCGCGATCGAAATCGAGTCGTTGGCCATCGGCCAAATTCGCCTGCAGCGCGTTACAGGTGAAGGTGTCGCCGAGTCCCGGCTGGTAGAAATGCCGAAACGTCGCCCAGTCCTTCTGCTGCGCGGTCCAGCGCAGTTCCGCGTTGCGCAAATCGCTGGCGGGAATCATGCCCGGGTAGCGCTTGAGGTAAGCGTCGATCGCGGCCGGCGTCGCGGTCTTGATGTCGTGCTGCAACGCCGCGGCTTCGAGGTACGGGTACAGCGGGTAATCCTGAAGCCCCTTCGCGAGCGTGCGCCAATCCTGTCCCTCTTGCGCGGCGGCGTAGGCGCTGCGGAATGCATCGCGTTGCTGCTGCAGCGTGGGCGCAGGCGCGGGAGCTTGCGCGGTGGCGACCGCCGCGATCGTCGAGAGCGCCACCACTGCGAGTCGACGCGTCCATGCGCGCCGCGGCGCGTTCTTCAACAAGACCATTTGCATCCGGACGATTCTAGACGAACCGTCCCGACGAATCGTTTGATGAATGTTTCACGCGCGTACGTATGCTGCCGCGCACGTCCGCGCGTGAGCTTTGTCGCGGGATTCGATGATGCAGGCGCAGCGCTGGGTCGATGCAGGGACGGTCGACTCACGCCGCCGCTTGCAATGCGGCCACCGGCACCCGTATCTCCGCGGCGAGGGGCAGATGATCGGAAAACGCGGCGGGCAGCGTCCACATTCGATCGACCTCGATGTGCGAGGTCACCAGGATGTGATCGATCGCGCGCTGCGGGCGCCAGCTCGGAAACGTCGGTTGCGGATGGGCCGGCGGCGCCAGCGAGGTGTGCGCGAACAGGCTGCGCAGTTCCGGGCAGTCGGGCGGGCAGTTGAAGTCGCCCATCAGCACCGCGGTGGGGCGGTCGTGCAACAGGTCGGCGATGAAATCGATCTGGCGCTGCCGCGACTGCACGCCCAGCGACAGATGCGCCACCGCCACCGTCAGGGCTTCGCGGCCCGCGCCATAGCGCGCCAGCAGTACCCCGCGACCGCGCAAGCGACCGGGCAGGGGATAGTCCAGTACTTCGACCGGCTGGCTGCGGCTGATCAGGCCATTGGCGGTGTGCGAAAGATTGGAAAGATTGCGGTTGGGCTGGTGGCTCCAGTACGGCAATCCGGATGTTTCCGCGAGGTAGCGCGTCTGGTTGAGAAAGCCGGAACGCATGCTCCCGGCATCGGCTTCCTGCAGGCCGATCACGTCGAAGTCGGCGATCGAACGCGCGAGGGTGTCGAGATTGCCGAGCTTGTATTTGCCGGGCAGCACCGCGCCCCAGCTGCGGGTGAAGTACTCGTGGTAACGCTTCACGCTCGCGCCGGCGAGGATGTTGCAGCTGAGGATGCGCAGGGTGTTGTCGGCCGGCGCTGCGGCGGGCTGGGAATTCATGACCGGATCAGCCTAGCACTTTGTCGGCGTACGCCGCGTGACGGCGCGCGCGTCTCAGTGTTGCCCGGCCTGCCGGGCCATCCACAGGCCGACCTGTTGCAATTGCGCGTAGCTCTTGATTTCGGCGCTGCGCATCAACGCGACGAACGGCGCGTCCTGCGCGTCGCTGGCACGACGCCCGACCACCAGCGTGGGCGTGGCATCGATGCCCCAGCCGATTTCGGTGTGCTGGTCATCGGTCATCTGCTTGGTGGTTTCCGCGCTGGTGGCCGCGGCCATGAACTTCTGCGGGTCCACGCCGTGGCGGCCGTACCAGGTCGCCATGTCCTGCAGTGAATTGAGCGGGTAGTGTTCCAGCATCGCCCGGAACATCGCGTCGTGGGTCTGCTCCAACGCGCCGAGTTGCTTGGCCGCATAGAACGCCTGCGCGTAGGGCATCCAGGCAGCGCTGAACACCGCCGGCATGTAGCGCACCTCGACGCCCTTCGGCAGCTCGGCGCGCAGCTTGTCCATGTAAGGCGCGAATTCCGCGCAATGCGAACAGCCGTAGGAAAACACTTCGACCATTTCCACCGGGCCGGTGGGTTGCGCCTGCCCGGCCGGAAGCTTCAGGGCGACGTATTCCTTGCCTTCGCTGAATTGCGTGGAAGCCGCGGGAACCGGGGTCTCCGGGCTGGCCGCGGCTTGCGCGGAGGCCGCCACTGCACTCGCCGTCGGACTTCCCTCGTTATGCGCCGAACACGCGGCGGTGAGCAGCAAGCCGCATGCGAGCAATACACCACGGATCATGCGCGCCGTGCTCATCTCACTTGGCCTTCTTCGCGGCCAATTCCTTGTTCGCCAGATACAGCGTCAGGTCCACGGCCTGCTGCGCACCACCCGCCGAAACGGGCGTCAGGCGCCACTTGCCGTCGATCACCATGGTCGGCGTGCTGTCCACGCCCCACGCCATGATCTGCTGGTCGGCGCGCTTCATTTCCAGGTTCACCGAAAACGAATTGGCGGTCGCGACGAACTCGTCCGGCTTGGCGCCGAACTTGCCGTAGAACTTGGCGACGTCCTCGATCTTGGGCAGGCTGGCCTCGGCCTTGGGACGCTGGGTGGCCGGATCGTAGGTGGCGAGCGGACCGTTCGGGCCCCAGATCGCCTTGAACATCGCGTCGTGCGATTGCTGATTGTCCAGTCCCAGCGCCTTGGCGGTGAAATACGTGCGCTGGAACACCGGCCAGTCTTCGTTGGGGTGCCAGCTTGCCGGCACGAACTGCAGCACCGTGCCCGCGGGCAGTTCGGCACGCAACTTGTCGAGGTAGGGCTCGAACTGGTTGCAGGCGGGGCAGCCGAACGAGAACACCTCGGTCACCACGACCTTGTCGGGCTGGCCGGTCGGCTGCGGATTCTGGATCGCGAAATACTGCTTGCCTTCGGTCCACTGCTGCGGCGTCTGCGCGAACGCGACGCCGGCGACGGTGGCAAGCAACAAGAACACAGCGGTGCGTTTGATCATGCTCGGATCCCCACGTTTCGGAACACGACCGGCGAGTGTGCCGGCCCCTTCCTGAATTCGACCGCGCACAGGCGCGGCGGGTTCAATCGATGGCGTTGGGCCTGGTCGTGGCCTGGGTTTCCGGCGCGGCGTGCAGGCCTTCGACGTAGCTCGATACCGCGGAAATGTCCTGTTCAGTCAGGTGCTGGGCGATCGCCGGCATGATCTTGGCATGCGCATCGCTGCCCCAGCTCGCGCCGTCGTGCCATGCCTTCAGTTGCGCCTGCAGGTAATCGGCGTGCTGGCCGCCGATGTTCGGCACGCGCCAGCCGGGATTGCCGGCGCCGTCGGGGCCGTGGCAGGCCATGCAGGCCGGGATGCCGCGGCTGGCATCGCCGTCGCGGTAAAGCTTTCCGCCGTCGCTGGCCAGCTTCTCGTCGGCCACGCCCGGCAGGCGCTTCTGCGCGGCGAAGTAGGCGCCGACGTCGTGCATGTCCTGCGGCGCAAGCGTGGACGCCATGCCCTGCATGATCGCGTTCTGGCGGGTGCCGCTCTTGAAACGCATCAACTGGCTGACGATGTATTGCTCGTTCTGGCCAGCGAGCTTGGGATACTGCGGGTCGGTGGAGTTGCCGTCCATGCCGTGGCAGGCGCCGCACGCGGCGGCCTTGGTCTGGCCCGCCTTGGCGTCGCCGGGCTGGGTCTTCACCGATTGAAGCTGCGCGAGCGCGGCTTCCGCGGCCTTGGATGCGTTTTCCGCGCTGGATGGTGCGGCGGCGCTGGATGCACTGGCGGGCCCGCTCGTGGCGGATGCGGGCGCCGAGGTGGCCACGTTCGACTCGGCCTTGGTCTGCGGCGCGGACAGCGCCACCGCGACCGGCGCCGAGGCGGCGAGCATGACAATGACAGCTGCTGAGCGCCGGAAACCCATAGAATCCTCTCTCCCGTAAGGCATGAGCACCGGCGCTGAAGGCCGGCGCGAACCGCGGGATTATCGCCGCGGCAGGAAAGGTGGTCAAACGTGCAGGCATCCGATAACCCCCTCCGCGGCGCGGCGTTCCTGCTGGCGGCGCACAGGCCCGACCAGTTGCCGTCGGACACCGGTGCGGAAATCGCATTCGCCGGGCGCTCCAACGCCGGCAAGTCCAGCGCGTTGAATACGTTGGTTGGACAAACCGCTTTGGCGCGCACCAGCAAGACCCCGGGGCGCACCCAGCAACTGGTGGTGTTCGCGCTGCCGGACGGGCGCCGGCTGGTTGACTTGCCGGGTTATGGATACGCCAAGGTGCCGCCCAGCTTGCGCGATCACTGGCGGCAGGCGATCGATCATTACCTGCGCAAGCGCCAGTCACTGCGCGGGCTGGTGCTGATCGCCGACATCCGTCACGCACTCACGCCGTTCGATCGCCAGATGCTGGCCTACTGCGCCGAGATCGAGCTGCCTTGCGTGGTGCTGCTCAGCAAGGCCGACAAGCTTTCGCGCGCCCAGGTGCGCACGCGCCAGCGCGAGGTCGACGCCGAAATCGCCAAGCAACACTGGCGCGCGCAGACCATCGCGTTCTCGGCGCCGGCCGGAACGGGGCTCGACGAAGCGCGCACTGCGGCGGCGGGGTTGCTAGGTGAGGTGTGAGAAGCGCAAGGAGCTTTTTGGACACGGATCGCCAAGGATTTTCAAAGAGACTTGCCGCTTTTGCTCTACCGCGGTCATCCGCTTTGATCCGTGTCAAAAGCGCTTGCCCTGAAGATCATGCGTCGCCATCCACTTGCGCAACGCATGACGCCACCCCATCTTGATCGCCTTGCTCCATCTCAAGGCTTGCGCATGTCCGGTCCCAGCCACGTTGCCGAACAACCGATCGAACGGCGCGCGCAACTCGTGGAATATCTCGCCGCCGGCGGTCGCCCGGCGACGCAGTGGAAGATTGGCACCGAACACGAAAAGTTCGTGTTTCGCACGGACGACTTGCGGCCACCGCCGTATGAAGGCGAGCGCGGCATCGGCGCCTTGCTGAAAGGCGTCGCCGGCTGCGGCTGGGATCCGGTCGAGGAAGACGGCAACGTGATCGCGTTGTCGCGCGGCAATGCTTCGGTGACACTGGAACCCGCCGGCCAGCTCGAACTTTCCGGCGCGCCGCTGGAAACCATCCACCAGACCTGCTGCGAAGTGCAGGAACACCTCGACTGCGTGCGCCGCGCGGCCGAGCCGCTGAAGCTCGGCATTCTCGGCATGGGCTTCCAGCCGAAATGGAAGCGCGACGAGATGCCGTGGATGCCCAAGGGCCGCTACGCGATCATGCGCCGTTACATGCCGACGGTCGGTTCGCTCGGCCTCGACATGATGACCCGCACCTGCACCGTGCAAGTGAACCTCGACTTCGCGAACGAAGCCGACATGGTGAAGAAATTCCGGGTGTCGCTGGCGCTGCAGCCGATCGCGACCGCGCTGTTCGCCGATTCGCCGTTCACCGAAAGCCAGCCGAACGGATTCCAGAGCTACCGCTCGCAGATCTGGACCGACACCGACCCCGATCGCACCGGCATGCTGGATTTCGTGTTCGCCGACGGTTTCGGTTTCGAGCGTTACGTCGATTACCTGCTCGATGTGCCGATGTATTTCGTGCATCGCCACGATCACTACATCGATTGCGCCGGGCAATCGTTCCGCGACTTCCTCGAAGGCAAATTGCCCGCGCTGCCGGGCGAGAAACCCACGCTGCGCGACTGGTCCGACCACATGACCACCGCATTCCCGGAAGTGCGCCTGAAGCAATACCTTGAAATGCGCGGCGCCGACGGCGGCCCGTCCAATCGCCTGTGCGCGCTGCCGGCGTTCTGGGTCGGGTTGCTGTATGACACCACCGCGCTGGACGCCGCGTGGGATCTGGTCAAGGATTTCTCGATGGCCGAGCGCAACGCCTTGCGCGATGGCGTCCCGAAGCACGCGTTGAAGCTGCCGTTCCGCGATGGCAGCGTGCGCGACCTCGCCTTGCGCGCGCTGGAAATCGCGGGGCAGGGCCTGAAGCGCCGCGCGAAACTGAATCGCAACGGCGCGGACGAGACGATGTTCCTGCAGCCGCTGATCGAATTCGCCGAGGCTGACCAGACCCCGGCCGAGCGCAAGCTGGAACTGTTCCGCACCGAGTGGAACGGCAGCGTCGATCCGGTGTTCCGCGAATTCGCCTACTGAGTATCCATTTCGGGTAGCGTCGCCGCACGCCCGACATGCGGCGATTTTGGCGCGCCTTAAAGCCCGCCCGGACGCCCGGAAAAGTTACCTTTCCGTTAGCCGGAAAGCGAGTCGTGATGCCGTTCGCGGCCGAGACCTGCTCATGGCTGAACGGTCATCGCCGACCCGGGGTTTTGTTCAGTGCGACGCCAGCCCATGTTTGTTTAAGTAGTGCGCAACTTTTGGACCGGGAGTCCACTCGTGTATCTCTGGAGAATCTATCTTCGGGTGCTTGGCCTGCTCGCACCCGAGCGGAAGCTTGCGATTGTTCTTGCGCTGGCGAACCTCGCCTTGGCCTGCGTGCTGTTCGTCGAACCGATCCTGTTCGGCCGCGTGGTCGATGCGCTGGCCGTGCCCGCGAAGCACAACTTGGCGCTGTTGATCGGCGGCTGGGCGCTGGTCGGTTTCGGGGGCGTCGCGACCGGGGTGCTGGTGTCGCTGCACGCCGACCGCATGGCGCATCGCCGGCGGCTGGCGGCGATCCGGATGTATTTCCGGCACGCGATTTCGCTGCCGCTGTCGTTCCACCGCGACCACCATTCGGGTCGCCTGCAGCGCATCATGCACTCGGGCACCGACAATCTGTTCACGTTGTGGCTCAGCTTCTTCCGCGAACACCTGACCACGCTGCTGTCGATCGTGGTGATGATTCCGGTGGCGCTTTACATCAACTGGCGGCTCGCGCTGCTGATGATCGGCCTGCTCGCCGGCTTCGCGCTGTTCAACGTGCTGGCGGTGCGCCGCAGCCGCAAGGCGCAGGCCGAGGTGCAGGAACATTTCCACGCGATCTCCACGCGTGCCAGCGACGTGCTGGGCAATGTCGCGGTGGTGCAGAGTTTCACGCGCGCGGACGACGAGGTCAGCAAGCTCGAAAAATTGACGGCGCGCGCGCTGGCGGCGCAATACCCGGTGCTGAACGGCTGGGCCGCGCTGTCGGTCGCGACCCGTGCCGCGAGCACGCTCACGGTGGTCGCGATCTTCGCGATGGGCGCCATGCTGCACGCCAAAGGCCAGATCTCGATCGGCGGCATCGTCAGCTTCGTCGGTTTCTCGCTGATGCTGATCGGCCGGCTGGAACAATTCGCGAGCTTCATCTCCAACCTGTTCTTCCAGTCGCAATCGCTGCGCGACTTCTTCGAAGTGATGGACGTGAAGCCCGCAATGGCGTCGACGCCCGATGCGGCGCCGCTGCCGCCGGTGCGCGGCGAGGTGGCGTTCGAGCATGTCGACTTCAGCTACGACGGCCGGCAATCGTCGGTGCACGACCTGAGTTTTCGGGCCGAACCCGGCAGCCGCATCGCGCTGGTCGGCCCGACCGGCGCCGGCAAGTCCACCACGCTCAGCCTGCTGTATCGCGCCCAAGATCCCGATCACGGCCGTATCACCATCGATGGCCACGACATCCGTGACGTCGACATCGATTCCCTGCGTCGCAACATCGCGGTGGTGTTCCAGGAAGCCGGACTGTTCCAGCGCAGCATCGCGGAGAACCTCAAGGTGGGCGATCCCGCGGTGAGCGCGGCGGACATCGAGGCCGCGGCGCGCGCCGCCGAAGCACACGACTTCATCAGCGCGAAACCGGATGGTTACGCGACGCAGGTCGCCGAACGCGGCCGCTCGCTTTCGGGTGGCGAGCGCCAGCGCCTCACGATCGCGCGCGCGATGTTGAAGGACGCGCCGATCCTGATCCTCGACGAAGCCACCAGCGCGCTCGACAGCATTACCGAAGCGCGCATCCAGCGCGCGCTGGATCGCCTGAGCCGCGGGCGCACCACTTTCATCATCGCGCACCGGCTTTCCACCGTGCGCAATGCCGACCGTATCCTTGTGCTCGACCAGGGCCGTCTGATCGAGCAGGGCCGCTACGACGAGCTGATCCGTCGCGGCGGCATGTTCGCGCGACTCGCCCAACAGGGCCGCTTCGCGCCGGATGCCGAACCGGATCGGGCGATTCCGCTGGAGGTCGCGGCGTAAGGAAGCGTCTGCTCGCTTGGTCATTCCGGCGCAGGCCGGGCTCCAGCGTCTTTCGGCGACGAAGAAGGTCGCAGACGACTGACGATGCTTGCGGCGTCGCCTTGATGTTTCGAAAATGGCGGTGGCATTCGCGCGAATGCCGCCGCCTTTTCATTTGGAACGACCATGCTCGTGCTCGATCGTCCGGTCTGGGAAAGCCTCGCCACCCGGCACGCCGTGTTATCGCAAGGCGGCGCGCTGGCGAAACGCTACCTCCCCGACGTGAACCTGTTCGCCTCGGCGCGCGACGACAGCGCCGAGGCACTGGCCGCGCTGGCAGCGTTGGTGAAACCCGGCGAACACGTCTACGTGCTGCAGGTGCCGGAGGTCGCGGTACCCGAGGCGCTGCACGCCGCGAAAACCGCGCTCGGCGTGCAGATGGTCGCGACGCGTTCGATACCGGCGGAATCCGGCGGCGACCCAATCCTGCCGCTCGGCGACCCCGACGCGCCAGAGATGCTGGCACTGGCGCAGCTCACCCAGCCGGGTCCGTTCCTCGCGCGCACCCACGTGATGGGCCACTTCATCGGTATCCGCATCGACGGCCGGCTGGCCGCGATGGCGGGCGAACGCATGCACGTGCCCGGCCACACCGAATTGAGCGGCGTGTGCACCCACCCTGATTTCCGCGGCCGCGGATTCGCGCGCCGATTATCGGCCGCGGTGTGTGCCGGCATCGAAGCACGCGGCGAAACGCCGTTCCTGCACGCATGGAAAGACAACCACGCCGCGATCGCGCTGTACGAAAAGCTCGGCTTCCGTTGGCGCACCGACGTAAATGTCGCGGTGCTGGAACGCCAAGGAAACTGATTTTGCTCGTCATCCCGGAATCGCGAAGCGATATCCGGGACCCAGTGCCTTTGCATTCAAGGTTTGCGCAAAAAGTCGCTGGGTTCCGGCTTTCGCCGGAATGACGAGAGGTGTTGATCAGCCTGTCCATGTTGCGGACGCGAGCTGTCGCGTGTCAGAAAATCTCGGCGACGCAGCAGCGCAGGCTGCCGCCGGCTTTCTCGATCTCGTCCATCGGCACACTGCCGATCACGAAGCCCCATTCGGTGAGCGATGCGCGTTGCGTGTCGGTCAAAGACGACGCCGCGCGCTCGCTTATCCACATCCGGTCCGGTGAGAGCGTGATCGCGTTGCCCGCATAGGCGCGCTTCTGTTCCGGCATCAGCCAGATGACACGATCTTCGAACGCGCGCGCGATCGCGCGCGGCACTTCCGGGTCGGCGAACCCGTCGGGCGCCAGGAGTACCGCGCGTCCGGCCAAGGATGTCATCATCACGTTGGTGTGGTATTCGCCGTCCGCCAGATCGAAGCAGAACATTAGGCGCAGCCCGAACGCTTCGTGCATTGCGCGCGCGCCGGCCATGTCGCAGCGTTCGCTCAAGCCGCAATAGCCGATGCCGCGCGCGTGGTCGATCACCAGCACACCCGTCAGCTCCGCGACACCGCGGTCGCCCCGCGACAAATCGATTTCTTCGCAACCCATCACGTCCCGGAAAAAACCGCGGATGTCCGCGCGCGTCGCTTCACGCTGCCGTACCGCATGTCGCATACGGCCCACGATCAACTTGCCCGGCATGGTCGCGAACACGTTGTTGGGAAACATCGCATCCGGCATGGTCGCGTCGCCCGGAAACACGATCGTCGGGACGTCCTCGCGCAGCGCCTGTGCCAGCGCCGCATGCTGTACCAGCGCCCGCTGCGCATCGAACGGCGCTTCCATCTGCATGTAGCGATTGTCGCGCGCTGATTCGGACGCCAGCTCATTCGCCGCCGGCGCGACCAGGAACGCCGCGCGCGCCGTCGCGCGCGCATTCGGCGCAAGCGGAAGCTCGGCGAGGGCAGAGCGGAATGCAGCGGCGGAGGTGGCGATCACCGGCTGAACTGTATGCACCCGGGCGGCCGATCGCAACGTGCAGTGCATGATTTCGGCATGCTTCCCCACCCTTGGGGTGCCGTCTCGCGACGGCACCCAGTGCCGACGGTCACCCCGCGTACCATGAAGGCCGCTGCCGATTCGTTGCGGACACGGTTCGCTGCGAACTTGGCAAAAGACACCGCGGTTACTCATCTGGGACTCGGCACATGCAAACAACCCGTACCGTCTTGGGAATCACGGCCGCTCTGATGCTGGCGATCTCGCCTGTTGCGCCGGCGAGAGCGCCCGGCGAAACGCTGCGTGCCAAGGAGATCGCGGCGGGTTACGAGGCCATCTTCCTCTGCAGCGACACCTTCGTCGGGCACATGTCCGAAGCCGCGATCGATGGCACCGATCTGGCGGGCTGGCGGTTCCCACTGGATTCGCTGCACGCCACCATCGATCGAAAGGCCAAACGCGTAAGCGTCCAATTCGATCCAGGGATGCCGCCGCGCATCGCGGTCTGGCGTCCGCTGCTTGGCTGTGCGCACCTGCCGATCGGGGCGAACCCTGACATGGCGAACGCGGTGCCGAGCCTGCCGCACGATCTGGCGCCGCCTTCCCTCGATCACGCCGACTGGCCGCGCGGCGATGCGAACGCCATCGCGCCATTGCCGGCAGCGCGGAAGGCAGCCCTCGACACGCTGGTCGCCAAGGCGTTCGATGGTTCGACCTACGGCAAGGGCAGCAAGACCTCGTCCGTTCTCGTGCTGCTCGACGGCCGCATCGTCGCCGAACACTACGCGCTCGGCGTGACCATGCATACGCCCCAGCGCACCTGGTCCATGGCGAAAAGCCTTGCGGCGACCCTGCTCGGACGCGCAGTCGAGTTGGGTCGCATCAAGGTTTCGATGCCCGCCAACATTCCGCAATGGCGACATTCCGGCGATCCGCGTGCCGCCATCACCCTCGATCAACTGCTGCGGATGAACTCCGGACTCTGGACCGACGGCCCCGGAAACCGCACCGACTCGCTCTACTGGGGCGGCTCGACCGTGCCGGAAACCGCGGCAGCGGCACCACTCGAGGCGGCACCCGGCAGCCGGTTCAATTACGCGAACAACGACTTCCTGCTCGCCTACAGCCTGATGACCACGCTCGGACCCGATGCGCTCGCTTTCCCATTCAAGCAAGTGCTGTGGCCGCTCGGCATGACCCGCACCACGCCGGAAACCGACTGGCAGGGCAATTACGTGATGTCGAGCCAGGTCTGGATGACGGC
>Ga0207678_10001959_pt1 | contig 18752 bp, 11 predicted proteins | sample KBSC63metaG_FD_184319 | JGI IMG/M metagenome (GOLD analysis project Ga0207678, IMG submission 184319) | Corn rhizosphere microbial communities from Kellogg Biological Station, Michigan, USA - KBS C6-3 metaG (SPAdes) (version 2) | ecosystem: Host-associated > Plants > Roots > Rhizosphere > Soil ...
ACAGCGATCCCCGCCTTCGCGGGAAGGACGCGCACTACAGCGATTCCCGCTTTCGCGGGAATGACGAGCCCTACAGCGCCGACGGACCTGGAGCGGGATCGCTGGCCGGAAAGCTCTGCTCTATCGTTCGATCGAGCGTTCGTTCATCAATGGCAGTCGCGATTGTATCCACGAGCGCGGCGTCGAACGCCGGCAGGTCGCCGGGGTTGCGACTCGTCACGAGCTTCTGATCCGCGATCACCGTCCGATCGACCCAGTCACCACCGGCGTTCGTGATATCGGTCCGAAGACTGGGATATGATGTGAGCGTCCGGCCGCGCACGCAGCCCGCCTCGACCAGCAGCCAGGGCCCATGACAGATGGCGCCGACCGGCTTGTCGGCATCCATGAAGGAGCGAACGAATTCGACCGCAGCCGGATTCATCCGGAGCGTATCTGGGTTCTTGACGCCACCGGGCAGCACGAGAGCGTCGTACTCCCGCACCGATGCATCAGCCACGAGCCGGTCCACCTTGAACTTGCGCCCCTTCTCTCCCTTGGTGATCGACTGAATCTCACCGTTCTGCAGAGAAAGCAGCTCCGCCTTCGCTCCGGCCTGGGTTACGGCCGCCCACGGCTCAGCCAATTCCGACTCGTCAACGCCGTTCGTCGCCAGAAATGCGACGCGGCGGCCGTCCAGTTTGCCTGATGACATCTGTATAGCCTCACGATTTGCGTGTTCTTCAAGGAATCTATGCTGCTCTACACCGTCACACACCGTGCCATATTTCCGACATGCCGATCGTACCTCTAACGGGCCACGAAAACATTCGCCGGCGACTGCGGCGAATGATCGACGCCGCTACGCTTCCCGGCTCGATTCTATTCGAAGGACAACGTGGCATCGGGAAGCAGCGCCTGGCGCTGTGGCTCGCACAGCTGCTCGTCTGTGAGCATTCCGACAAGCCATGTGGAACCTGCCTGGCGTGCAGGAGTGTGCTGGAATTGCGCCATCCCGACGTCTTCTGGGTATACCCGCGCCCGCGTCTCTCCGACTCCTCGGCGACATCCGACGATGTCATCGAGGATCTGGGAGAGTCGAGCAGCGAGCGGATCGCGAGTCATGGGCTGTATCCGCGGCCTTCCGGCAGCGAGGCGATCTTTCTTGCGACCACGCTCACGATTGTCGGCAAGGCGGCGATGTCGCCGTCGATGGGTCGTCGCAAGGTCTTCATCGTGGGCGACGCGGAGCGCATGGTTGCGCAGGAAGGATCCGATCAGGCAGCGAATGCGTTTCTCAAGCTGCTGGAGGAGCCGCCTGCTGACACGACGATTCTGTTGACGTCGAGTGAGCCCGGTGCACTGCTCCCCACGGTTCGCTCGCGCGTCGTGAGCATTCGCTGCGCGCCGCTGACCGACGCGGAAGTACTGGCGTTCATTCGGGAACCGAATGTGAAGGCGATGCTCGATTCGCTGGATCTTCCGCGCGGCGATACGGAGCGCGTCGCGCTTGCACGTGGCGCGCCTGGCGATCTGCTGTCGGCTGTCGCGCTTTCGAGCGCACGCGCGGCTGCGCTCAAACTGCTGCAGGCGTCATCGTCGCGCGGCGCCGAGCGTTATGCTGCGGCACTTGCGCAGGGTACGGCGGGCGCGCGTGGTGCGTTCAGCGACATGCTCGCGGAGCTCAACGTGCTTCTGCGCGAGCGCGCAGAGTCTTCGCTGTCGAGTGGTGACACCGCAGGCGCATACGCGGCGGCGAAAGCAACCATCGCCGTGACCGAAGCACAGGCGCGCGCCGATGGAAACGTGAGTCCACAACTGACAGCCGCCGCATTGCTCGATGCGCTGCAGGAGGTGCCGGCTTGATTCCCGCCCAACGTCCGGATAACCCGCGTCTGAGTCATACGAACGCGGCCGGTGAAGCGCACATGGTGGATGTCAGCGCAAAGGCCGAAACGCTTCGCAGTGCAACTGCTTCCGGCAACATCACGATGTCGGCCGTCGCTGTCGCCGCGATTCGCGACAACATGATTGCCAAGGGGGACGTGCTGGGAGTTGCGCGGATCGCCGGAATCATGGCGGCCAAGCGCACCGCGGACCTGATTCCGTTGTGTCATCAGATCGCGTTGTCGCACGTGGACGTCGTGCTGTCGATCGACGATTCGATTTCCGGAATTCACGCCGAGGCAACTGCCGTGAGCACCGGAACGACCGGCGTGGAGATGGAAGCAATCGTCGCTGTGTCGATCGCGCTCGCGACGATCTACGACATGGCGAAGAGCGTGGACAGATCGATGGTCATCGGCGGCGTGCGGCTGCTGCGAAAGAGCGGCGGTAAATCGGGGGAGTACGCAGCTGGAGCTTGAGGAGAGCTCGCTGTCTAGTTGGCCGCTCTTCTCAACACGGCGCGAATGCGCGCGATGAACCGCGCCGGATCGAGGGGCTTGCGCAGGTAATCGTCGGCGCCTTCGTTCATGAGATTGATTTCCATCTCCTCACCATCTGTGCTCGTCAGTACGACGATTGGCACGCCCGCCGTCGACGCCGATGCGCGCATCTTTCTCAGGACGTCGAGGCCTGTCACTCGTGGCATGCTCAGATCGAGCGTGACGAGCGCGAATCGTGAATCGTGCGCGAGCAGATCCAGCGCGGCCTGTCCGTCGGTTGCCTGCTCCACCGTGAATCCGGTCGCCTTCAACACTCCAACGGCCAGCTCGCGCGTGACGGGATCGTCATCGACAACGAGAATGCGCGGACGTTCATCGCCTCGCTCGGGTGGGCCTTCGCCCTCTCCGAGCACGCGTTCCACTTCGTCGAGTGTAGTATCGCCGATGACGACGTGGCCGAGTGCTACTTCGCGAATGGGGCGCATCCCGCCCTTCTCCGCCGCGCGCTGCAGATCGAGCGCGGGCGCGTTGCGCGTCAGCTTTTCCTGAAAGTCGGGACTGCTCACCAACACTTCGTCGAGTGGAATGCGTCCGCGATAGCCCGTCTCGCCGCATTCCTTGCAGCCAACCGCGCGACGCGCCTGACGCACTCCGAATGCACGCTCCAGGCGCACGGTTCCGGCATCGCGTTGCTCTGGCTGCTCGATTGAACAGACACTGCACAAACGGCGAATCAATCTCTGTCCCACCACGCCGCGCAGCGCGGGAGCCAGGGCGGCGCGATCGAGACCGAGGTCGATCAAGCGCTGTATCGCGCCGACTGCGTCGTTGGTGTGAAGCGTGGACAACACGAGGTGGCCGGTTGCGGCAGCCTGCAGCGCGACGGTGGCCGTCTCCGCATCGCGAATCTCGCCGACGAAAACGACGTCGGGATCCTGGCGGAGAATGGCGCGCAACGCCGACGCGAACGTGACGTCGCGCTTCGGGTCGATCTGAATCTGCGTGACACCCGGCAGCTCGTACTCGACCGGATCTTCCACGGTCATGATGTTGATCGCCTGCGCGGCCAGCTCGCGCACTCCGCCGTAGAGCGTCGTCGTCTTTCCCGATCCCGTCGGTCCGGTGACGATGACCACGCCTTCGCGGAACGACAGCAGATACTTGAGCCGCGCCAGCTCGTGATCCGCGATTCCGAGATCTTCGAGCGAGCGCGACGCGTCAGGATTCAGAATACGAACAACAGCCTTCTCCGCTTCGCGCGTAGGCACCGTCGAGATGCGCAGGTCGAATGTGCGGCCTGCGATCGACACGCGCGTGCGGCCGTCCTGCGGACGCAGCCTGTCGGCGATGTCGAGCTTGGCGATGACCTTTATGCGCGACACGACGCGCGTGAGCGCGATCAACGGCATCTGCATGTACTGTCGCATGACGCCGTCGACTCTGAACCGTACCACACCCTGATGCCGGCCGGGCTCGAGATGGATGTCGCTCGCATTGCATGCGATCGCCGCATGCAGGACCATGTTCGTGAGCTGAATCACCGGTGCGGCGTCTGCCTCGCTTGCCGCGACCTGATCGGCTACTTCCGTCTCGACGACCTTGACGTCACTCAACGTGACGTCCATCGAACGCAGCAACCCCTCCATCGCCCGCTCGGGCGAATAGTGCGCATTGATTGCGTCCAGCAGCGCCTGATAGGGAGCGACCTCCAGCACCACGCGACGGCCGGCCGTGAACTGCACCGCCTGCTCCGCGTTGTAGTCGGTGGGATCACTGGTCGCGATGACTATCTCGTTCTGTGACTCGCGAAGCGGCAGAACGTGATGTTTTCGCGCGGTCTTCTCGGGAACGAGCTTGACGGCGCGCGGTTCGACGGCGTCGAGTGCGGCGAGCTGGATGCGAAACAGCGCTGCCACCTGGGAAGCGAGCTCTGCCTCCGACACTGCGTAAGCGTTGGCCACGGCGCGCCATGCCGATTCCAGAGTGGTACTTGCCACAATCGCAGGCTTGGAGGCGGCCTGCCAACCAGCTTTGTCGGCGGCGTTAATCAGCCAATTCATCTGTAGCAAGGTAACCGGCGCGGGACGGCAAACGATAAGGCATCAATATGCGAGGATCGGCATTCGAGCCCAAACTACATACCGTGAAGCGATCCCGCGACCGTTTTGCAGGTCGATATGGCCGATATTACCGACCGATAGCCGCGGTCCAGTCGCTGACCTGCTCCGCCGTCATGTTGCCGATCGGGAGCTGGCGCGCGCCGGTCCCACTCCAGCCGCTCGGCGAGACCGGAGAACGTGAACGACGTCCGCGCCACCGCGTGGCTGGTACGTCATGAACAATCGTTCGAAACCGGGTCTATCTCGCCTCTGACGCCCGTTTCCCCCGACTGCGTGCGAATCGCCGCGATGAGTGGCATTCAATGCAGCCGGACTTCGCAGGGGGCGTTGCAGCCGAAAGCGCGGAGGCGGATTGCCGCGAGGCGTTAGGTGCACATCACGTGCACATCACGCGCACATCACGTGCACGTCGCGTGCGATGCTACTTGGTCCAGACGACGATACTGCCGCAATAACCCTTCTGGGGCGACGGAAGAAATCTGTCCGATGCGCGAAGGAGGCTGCTGTAGACCTCGACTGCCTTGATGTCGCTTCCGGCGACGAACTCATCTCCGTCCGGCACAGGATGGCCGTCCAGATACACCTGCAGACGGCAATGATCGCTCGACGAGACGTAGCGTGCAGACGACGTATGCGGCCGGCCGATCAACGTCACGCCTGGAACACCATACATGAGGTCGCTTACGGAGGTGGGCCGGCGCCGCTCGACCTCGTCGGGTGAAATGAAGTAGCCGGAGAGGTGTGCTTTTCTATCGAAGAACCCAGTGGCCCGGAACCGATCGTCGCGATACGGGTCAGTTCCCATTGCGGGCGACGCTTCGACGTCGACGGTCGTGAGCGACGGAGGGGTCGGCGAGAGATGAACGACGACGGGTTTGATCGTTCCCGGCTTGAGGATCAGATCGAAATCGACGGGAACGTATCCAAGGCGCCGGATAGTGAATCGCGTCTTGCCGGCCGGTATGTCGGTGAGCGAGAATTCGCCCGAGTCAGTAGTGGTGATGACCTGGCGCGCTTCGCCCCAGACGACGGTCGCAAACGGAATGGGAGTATCGGCGGAGTCCCGAACGAGACCGCGAACCGACGACGGTCGCTGAATGGCCTGGTCAGAAGGCGTTGTCGTCGACGCGCCAGCGGGGGTTTGCTGGGCACCGGTCGAGCCGGCGAGAGCGAGCGCCAATAAGCATCCCGTGAGGAACGCGCGGCTGTATCCGTGCCGGCAACAGATCCACGACGAAAGCAGATCTTTCGTATCCATCGTAGCCTCGCCGCAGGAGATCCTGATGGTGGGTCGGACAGACACCACGATAGGTGTGGGATCGGAGCGGCGCCAGTACAAACTGCAAACCATCACCCAACGATTACGTTGCGGCACGAATACCCGCCCCGGAGCGCAGTGCTATCGCAGGAGGGAATAGACAGCTATGACCGCGGAGTTGTAGAGGCGAGCGTAGTCGGCTGGGAGGCGCTCTATGCTTTCCATGATCTCTCGCTTGAGGTCGCGGACCATGACTCGGGCGGCGGAGACTTCATCGCGCGTGTCTTCGGGCGCCATGTGATTGAGTCCGTGAATGGCATTCCAGAGATGCCGCACGAGTTCGTTCACATGTTCGACCCGCTCTGTGACAGCGGAAACGCCTGGGTCGGGAAGCTGGGGTAGATCTGAGTCGAGGCCGCCAGTGTCGTTCATGGAAGAATGACGTTACGGGCGCCGCGGGCCCGTGGCAAGGACGAAATCGCGAGCGCGGGCTGGAAGCGGCCGATCTACAATGAGCGGGGTGGGAATCGAACCCACGACCTGAAGCTTAAAAGGCTCCTGCTCTAACCAACTGAGCTACCCGCCCTAAATCCACGTACGGCAAGGGAATTTAAACGAATTGCCGGCGGAGGCGGATGCATTCCGCCGCGGGCTCCGGCGACCCGGCGTCATCCCACGCGCTACCTCTTCGCAGTGGCCGTCTCCTTCGTGAAGATCGACTTGGGAATCATCACGTGGACACCGACGTTCCCGTCGACGAGCTGAGTAATATCGACGTCGCACGCCACGCTTACCAGCATGTACGCATCGTCCTTGCTGAGCCCGCGGCTCATGAGGAAGTCGATGGCCTGACGGACGGCCGTCTTGGTTGCGGTGACGAGATCCTTGTCGGTGCCCATGGTGATCCAGTGCGTCGGCGTCTCGGCGCGCGGCCACGTAAGGTGCATGTCCTTACGGACAATCACCTGAAATGTTCCCACGAGCGAGGTTTCGAGGGCAGTGATGTCCACCTCGCCATTTCCCTGGCCTGCGTGTCCGTCGCCGATCTCGAGCAACGCACCGGCGGTGTGGACCGGGATATACAGTGTAGTGCCGGCGACAAGTTCCTTGTTGTCGAGATTGCCAGCGTGCATTCCCGGCGGCGCACTGTTGAGCCGGCCCAGTGCGGGATCCGGCGCGTCACCTATGCTGCCGAAGAACGGTCGCAGCGGAATGTCGATACCGTCGGCGAAGTGCGCGAGCATCTTCTGCTTGTCGAGCGGGATCATGCGCATTCTGGAGTAGCCGAAATCCTCGGGCAGAAAGCCGCTTTTCCCGCCGAACGCGTTGTACGCATACGGAATCGCCAGATCGATCTTCTTTATGCGCACCTCCAGCACGTCACCTGAATCCGCCCCGTTCACATATATGGGGCCGGTCAGAATGTGTCCGCCTGGTCCCTTGTCGGTGACCTTGGCGTAGATGTCGCGCAGAGACTGCTCCACGTCCGCCGGCTTGACACCTGCGCCTTCGAGACGCGTTGGGCTCGAGGTAATGAGTGTGCCAACGACGATCTGATCTCCGGAATTGATGTGCAGCACTGGCTTCGCCGCTGCGTCGTAATAGCCCCACGCAACCGTCGTGGGGCTCGGCATCAGCGTGTGTGATACGGGAGACGATTGCGCGGCGACGCTGGCCGACGCGCACACGATGGCCCCCAGAAGCGGCACGATTCGCGACATGTTAGTACAGTGTAAAGGTGACCGGCGCGATGCCTGTGCATCGCGCCAGAGACGATTATATCACTATTCCGGCCGTGCCGTCCGCGGCGCGAGAGCGCCACGCGTTCCGCGTATCCTGGATCTTACGCTGTGGGCCATGTCGCGAATCCTGCCGGGAAGCTCGTCGAAGTACGTGTAGAACACCGGTGTCACGTACAGCGTGACGAGCTGTGAGAACGCGAGACCCCCGACCACCGCGATACCCAGCGGACGTCTGGACTCGGCGCCCGCTCCGGTCCCGAGCGCGATCGGCAGGGTCGCCATGAGGGCGGCCATCGACGTCATCATGATCGGGCGAAATCTTACGCTCGCCGCTTCGACGATCGCCTCCGCCGGACTCTTGTGCTCGTTGCGCTCTGCTTCGATCGCAAAGTCGATCATCATGATCGCGTTCTTCTTCACAATGCCGACGAGCAGAATGAGTCCGACAAAGCCGTACACGTCGAGCGGCATGCGGAAGATGTATAGCGACAGCAGAGCGCCGAAGGCGGCGAATGGCAACCCGGTGAGAATCGTCAGCGGATGGATGAAACTCTCGTAGAGAATTCCAAGCACCATGTAGATCACGAACACTGCCAGGATGAGAAGTGCAACGAGCCCCTGCTGACTCTGCTGGAATGCCTGCGCGGTACCGGAGAAACTCGTGGTTATGCCGGGCGGAACCGTTGTGGCAGCGGCGGCCTGAATCGCTGTCGTGGCCTCGCCGAGCGCCGAACCGGGGCGCGTGTTGAACGAGATCGTAACGGACGGCAGCTGGCCAGAGTGGTTGATTGCGAGCGGACCGACTGTCTGCGTCAGCGTCGCGACTGTACTCAACGGAACGAGTGTGTGCGTCGCCGACGATCTGACGTACAGCATGCGTAGCGCGTTGATATCCTGCTGAAACTGCGGGAGCAGCTCCATGATGACGAAGTACTCGTTGTTCGGCGTGTAGATGTTCGAGACCTGGCGCGAACCGTACGCGTCGTTCAGCGCAGTTTCGATATCCTGAGCAGTGACTCCAAGTGCGGACGCATGATCGCGGTCGATGTTCACGTTCACCTGCGGATTGGCAATCTGCAGATCGCTCGTCACATCCTGGAGCTCGGGAAGGCCGCGCATGCGCGCTTCCATCTTTTCCGCGGCGGCATCCAGTGCCGTGATATCGGGACCCTGCATCGTGTACTGATACAGACTCTTCGACGAGCGGGAGCCGATCTGAATTGCTGGGGGCACCTGCATGAACACGTTCATGCCGGGGACGCCGGTGAGCTTGGGGCGCAGCTCGTTGACGATCTCGTCAGCACTCAGCCGCTGGCCGAACGGCTTGAGACTGAGAAAAATGCGCCCCTGATTCCCGCTGCCACCGCCGGAGCCGACGGAAGACATGTACGCGGCCACGTTCGTATCCTTCGCGACGATGTCGGCAATCTGCTTCTGGTGCGTGACCATGTCCGCGAACGACGTCCCCTGTGCCGCTTCTGTTGTCGCGGAGATCTGACCTGTGTCCTGAGTTGGAATGAAGCCGGTCTGAACGACCTTGGCCAACACTCCGGTGGCGACGAGCACCAGGAGCGAGAACATCAACGCTGCAAACCGGTGGCGCATCACCCAGCCGAGGCTGTTGGTGTATCCGCCGGCGAGCCTCTCGTATGCGCGCTCCGTGGCGTTGAACATGCGCCCGTGCTCGTGCGACGGCGGCTTGAGGAACCGGCTCGACAACATCGGCGTCAGCGTGAGCGACACGAAGCCAGAGACAAGAATCGCCGCGCCGATGGTCACCGCAAATTCGTGGAACAGGCGGCCGACAATACCGCCCATGAACAGAAGAGGGATGAACACCGCCGTGAGCGACAGCGTCATCGACAGAATCGTGAAGCCGATCTCGGCGGATCCGTCGAACGCCGCCTGCAGCGGAGTCTTCCCCATCTCCATGTGTCGCACGATGTTCTCGAGCATGACGATCGCGTCGTCGACGACGAATCCGACGGCGAGAGTGAGCGCCATCAGCGACAGATTATCCAGCGAGTAGCCGAGCAGATACATCACGGCGAACGTTCCCACCAGCGACATCGGGAGCGCGAGACTCGGGATGACAGTCGCCGAGATGTTTCTAAGAAACAGGAAGATCACCATGATCACGAGGAACAGCGTGAGCACGAGTGTTGACTTCACGTCATTGACCGACGCCTCGATCGACGCAGAGCGGTCGTAGAGGACGCTTATCTTGACGCTCGCCGGGATCTGCGTGCGCAGCGATGCGAGCAGATCCTTCACGCCCTGCGCGACCGCGACCGTGTTGGTACCCGGCTGGCGCTGCACCGCAAGAACTACCGCGCGGTCGCCGTTGTACCAGCTTGCCGTCTTGTTGTTTTCGACGTCGTCCAACACCTGGCCGAGTTCGCTCAGGTGTACCGGGGCACCGTCGCGGTATGCGACGACCATCTGGCGAAACTGCGCGGCGTTCTGCAGCTGGCCGTTGGTTTCGACGGTCAGGGCGCGATTGGGGCCCCAGAGCGTGCCAGTGGGCATGCTCACGTTCTGCGAGTTGATCGCGCTGGCGACCTCGTCTATCCCGATACCGCGATTGGCCAGTGACGTGGGGTCCAGCTGGACACGAACGGCATACTTCTGTGCGCCGTACACGACTACCTGCGCAATGCCCGGGGTCATCGAGATCTGCTGCGCCATCACCGTCTCGCCATACTCGTCGAGCTGCGACAGTGGCATCGTGTTGGACGTGAGCGCGAGATACAGGATGGGCGAATCGGCCGGATTCACCTTGCGATATGACGGGGGAAGAATGCCGAGCGGCAGTCTGCGCAGCGTTTGCGAGATCGCGGCGTTCACATCCTGTGCGGCGGCGTCGATGTCGCGATCCAGTGTGAACTGAATCGTGATCGAAGTAGATCCCAGCTGGCTCGTCGACGTCATGTTGTCGATGCCGGCGATCGTGGAGAACTGCTTTTCGAGTGGCGTGGCGACGGATGATGCCATCGTCTCCGGACTTGCACCCGGGAGATTCGCATTCACGCTGATCGTCGGGAAGTCGACTGATGGAAGGTCGCTTACCGGGAGTCGCTGGTACGAAACGACGCCAAAGAACAGAATGGAGACCATGACGAGAGTCGTCATGATCGGCCGTCGAATGAATAATGCTGTCATGGTCCGTGCCCCGGTTTGCTGCTACCGCTCCCTGGTCCGGCAGTTCCAGCGGGCTGGCCAGCAGTCGACGGCGATCCAGAGGGTGCATACGGATTGGCTCCGCCGGCAGCGCCGGAATCAGCAATTCTCGGAGTCGCTCCCGCGGCGCTTGCCGGTCGTATGATGACTTTGGACCCTGCGACCAGACGTGACTGGCCGTCAGTTATTACACGATCACCCTCCCTGAGTCCGGTGCCGATCACGGAAAGAGTGTCAGCCGTTCTGACGACCTGTACCGGCTGCTGGTGCGCGTTGCCGGCGTTATCCACTGTGAATACGTACGCTCCGTTCTGGCCCGTGAGCACCGCCGCGGACGGAACGGTGAGCGCGTTCGGGTCGATGTACAGCCGGAGCGTCACGTCCACGAACTGGCCTGGCCACAGCGTCGACTTGCTGTTCTCGAACTTGGCCTTGAGCAGAACGGTACCGGTAGTCGAGTCGACCGCGTTATCCACGAACGCGAGCGTGCCGTCCAGTGTCGATCCTGGCCCTTCGGACGCGAGCGCCTGGACTGCCAGCGGCTTGCCAGCGCCGAAGTACCGCTGAATATCGGGCAGATCGCCCTGCGGCACCGAGAATCGTACCAGTATCGGTTCGATCTGATTTATCACGACCATCGGAGTCGATGCGTTGGCCTTCACCAGGTTTCCCTGACGAACCAGGAGCGCGCCGGTGCGGCCCGAAATCGGTGCGCGGATGGTACAGTTCGACACGTCGACCTGCGCACGCTCGACAGCGGCGCGATCCGCGTCCACGGTTGCGGCGGCCGACGCAGCGGTTGCAACGATCTGATCGGCCTGGGACCGAGTTACATAATCCTTCTGTACCAGCGCTGAATAGCGCACCGAGTCACGTGCCGCGCTCGCAGCCTGTGCCTGATCGCGAGCGAGCTGGCCCCGTGCCTGATCCAGCGCCGCGACGTAGGGGCGCGCATCGATCTGGAACAGAACGTCGCCAGCCTTGACTACCTGACCCTCCTTGAACGCGACGCGCGTCAGGATTCCGCCCACCTGTGCCTCGACGGCGGCGGTCTGGAGCGGCTCGACCACTCCGTTCGTTGTCAGTGTGTAGGGCACCGCCGTCCGTCGCGCTGTAGCGACGACCACCGGGATCTTTGGCTGCTTCTGTGGCGGCGCCTTGGAGCAGCCCGCTGCCAGCACGATCGATACGAATATTGTGAACGACGACTGCTGTCTATAACTCATGGATGCTGGACGGTCTGCGACGTTGGAGTCGTGTCGGTGCTCGACACGAATGGGAATGGCGTTTCGCCACGTGTGCCGAGCACTCCGGCATCGTGCGCGAGTTGTGCCAGTGCTGTGTACCACTGCCAGCGCGACTGAACCTGCTGCGCGCGCGCGTTGGCCAGGGCGGACTGTGCCGTGAGCAGGTCGATGATGCTCCCGACTCCCTCACGGTAGCGTCCCGCCGCGACCTGTTCAGACTGCTCTGCGCTCGCCAGCAGCGCGTCCGCGGTTATCACTCTCTGGCCAGCTGTCTGGAGTCCGTAATATGACGTGAAGACCTGCGTCGTTACTTCCTGCCGCAGGATGTCAGCCTGAGCCGTCGCCGCGTCGGCACGCGCACGTGCAGCGACGATGTTGTACTGCTGCGAAAATCCGCTGAAGATCGGCACCGACACGCCGAGAGTAAGTCCGTACGACCCGCCGCCATACTTGCTCGGGTCGGCGTAGGTCCTGCCGGCTGTACTTCCAAATGTGAGCGCCGGCAACGCCGAGGATTTGGCAACTCTGATCTCCGCCGATGCCGCTGCCGCCTGAGCACGAGCAGCGGCGAGGTCCGGCCGCCGCGCAAGTGCGTCGGCTATCAGGCTATCCACCGTCACCGATACCGCGCGTACGGGGACCGCACCTGACAATGGTCCGAGATCGTATGACACGTTCGCGGGAATACCCATCGCAGCCGCGAGATTGCCGCGCGCTGTTTGCAGGCTGCCCTGGATGGATTCGAGATTGAGTTGTTCCTGCGCCAGCGCGGTCCGCGCCTGCAGAACGTCCGCGATGGTCGCGAGACCGACGCTGTCTCGCTGCTGGGCCGATGAGAGATTCGCCTGCGCTTCGGCGATCGCCGAACGCTCCGCACGCAGCAATGCGCTGTTCGCCATGTAGGTGAAGTACGCCGTCTCGACCTGCAGCACTACGTTCTGGATCGTCGCGTTGTGCGTGAGATCGGCAGCGAAGAGATTCTGTCGGGCTGCGTCGATCGTGCCGCTGCGGCCGCCGAAATCGAGCAACAGGTAACTCAGCGTGACCGCAGGGTTGACCTGCGTGCGCTCGATCGACTCCCCGCCGTTCACGGGAACGGATTTGGTCCTGGACACCGTCGCGGATCCATTAATTGACGGGAGGAATGAACCACGCGTCGATCCGTACTCCGCGGCGGCCGCTCGTGCCTGCGCCCACGATACGCGCGTCACGGGATTGTTCCGCAACGCAACGTCGATCACATCGCCGAGGGTCAGCTGACTGGCGCGCTCGAGGACGTCGGGAGGAAGTGCAGAAACCGTCTGCGGTGGTTCAGAAGGAATGCCGTGGCTGGGGCGCGTCCAGGTCGTACTTGGTGAGGCTGGCGCTCCAGGAACGCCGTTGACACTCGGCGGTCCATATGTGCACGCTGCGAGACAGAGAGTTGCGATAGAAAGAGCGGAAGTACGCAATCGGTTTGAAAGAGGCATCGAATCGGTACGTTTGAACAGCGTCACTCGCTGTGGCCGAAGCACGACAAATTCGGTAAGAAAGCGTACACCGGTCGTTCGCAAACGTCGCCGTTGCAGCGCACACGCCAGTGAGCCGGCATTCGTCGATAGCCGATACTAAGAATTCATCAACATTTGTTATGATCGACTTCCGGCAGTCAGAAGCGTGCGGAAGACAGGCGCGCTAGGCGGAAGGATGCTTGATTGATGCAACGATCGCAGCAGCGATGTCGTCAGTCACCTTGAACAGATCGCGGCCGTCACGATCGTACACATCGGCCCAGCGCATCACGCCATCCGACGCGTTGCTCAGGCGTGCAGTGACCCGCAGCTTGGAGCCTTCACGCTGCACGGTGCCCTCGAGCAGCAGCTTGGGCGGCGTCTTGCTGACCGAAGTCGTACCGGCTCGTATGCTGCGGACGAGCGCAGCGGACGCAGTCGGTGAGATGACCTTGAGATGCGCGGACTTGGTGAGGTTGTCGGCAACGGCATTGGTTATCCCGATTGCCACGCTCGAATCAGCCGCGTCCGAGCCAAGATCCACGAACGGGACGACGGCAATCTCACCCAGCGGCGTCACCATCGCTGCCGTGCGTACGCTCGCACTACCGCCGGCATGGCTGCGGCTGGTCGCGACGCCTGCACCGACGATGGCGACGAGAGCGAGGCCCGCCGCAATTCCCGCCAGTCCGCGCCGGCGCATTCTGGGGTGCGCGGTTTTGAGAAACTCTCCGCTGACCACTCCCGGCTGCTCAAGCGCATCGACGAGATCCTGCGCACTCGCTGGCCGATCGGCAGGGTCGGTTGCGAGACACTGCATGATGAGATCGTTCAGTTCCGCGGGAACGTCGGAGCGCACCGTGGAGATCGCTGGCGGGAGCGTGCTCATCCGCGCTGCCAGCATCGCGCGTGCCGAGAGACCAGCGAATGGTGGCGCGCCCGTCAACATCTCGTATGCCGTGACGCCGAGCGCGTAGATGTCGGCGCGCCCGTCGATGTCCGGATCGGCGGCTGCCTGCTCCGGCGCCATGTAGAGGAGCGTCCCGATCGACGCGCCGTCGGTGGTCAGGCCGCGCCCAGCGGCGTCCGGGCCGGTGCGGCGCGCCGACGATAGCGCCTTGGCGACACCGAAATCCGTAACCATGGCCGAGCCACCCGCGAGAAGGATGTTTCCCGGCTTGATGTCGCGATGCACCACTCCACGCTCATGGGCGAATGCAAGCGCGCGAGCCACATCCTTGAGAATCGCAACGGCGTCGCGTACTGGCATGGGACCGGATGCGATCCGCCTGGCCAGCGATTCGCCGTCGACGTACGGCATGATGAAATACGGCAAGCCGGCCGCAGTGCCCGTGCGGAGAACGCCGACTATGTGCGGGTGCTGGAGGCCTGCAACTGTGAGGATTTCGCGCCTGAACCGCTCGACCGATACAGACGCTGCGAGATGCGGGTGCAGAACCTTGATGACGACGCGGCGAGCCAGCTCACGGTCCTCGGCGACAAAGACGCATGACATTCCACCGTCGAGCTCTCGCTCGATGACATACGCGTCGCCAAGCTCGGCGCGCATGATTTCCGGTATGGAGGAGGTCACTGGTTGCTGTCTTTGATCGAGGTGGTTTCCGATTAGACGACGCCGAAACGAAAATGGTTGCGCAGCTTGTCGAACTCTGAGACGAATACCCCAGACCCGCGTTAACGGCTCAGTCGCGACCGGTCTCCCGCGATGGCTGAACAAATGGCTCGACGATGACTCTCGCTTCTGTATCCTGTATCCAGCGTGCGCCCATGACACGCGGCGTCCCGGGGAGCCGCCGTGAAGTCGAGGACGTCGTGCCCCTTCACGCTACTGGGCCGGGTGGAACGACCTCCGCCGGTGGCGGGGACGGTGGATGACTCGACGCATGCGCGGTTGTCGGAAGGAGGTTCATTCCCTTGCGCTCCAGTTTGCCCCAGCCAACGACGTGTCCGCGCAGCGCCGCCGCAATCGACTTCACCACGACCCAATACATCGTCTGCCGGAACACGAAGCGCTGAATCAGCACCAGCCACGTGAGCGCCTTTTCCTCACCGGGCTCCATGAGGAACGCAACTACGGCCGCGAGCCAGTCAACGATGAGGAATATGACGTACAACTTGAGTACGTCTTCGAGATTGCTCAACGCATACCGGTCACCATGCTGATAACGCGCAATGAGGACCGAGAAGAGACTCCACGCGAACAGAATGTCCGCGAGCGGTGATATCGCGGTGTAGAACAGCTGAAAGATCCAGACGTTCGGCATCGCGATCATCCCGAGCGCGCCGTACTTTGGCCGGAAGGTGATCTTCTTGTGTTTCCAGACCGATTGAAGCGTTCCGAATGACCATCTGAATCGCTGGCGAATCAGCGTACTGAGAGTATCCGGTGCCTCCGTGTATGCAATGGCGTCGTCGGCGTACGTGACTCGCACCCCTTCCTCGCCCAGTGCCCAGGTCAGATCCTGGTCCTCCGCCAGTGTGTCATCGCTGAAACCACCGACGGCCTGCACGTACGACTTGCGCCACGCTCCGACAGCACCGGGAACTATGGTTATCGCATTCAGCACGGCAAATGCGCGCCGCTCCAGATTCTGGCTGGTCACGTACTCCAGCGCCTGCCAACGCGTGACGATGTTGTGGCGATTACCGACCTTCGCATTTCCGGCAACTGCTCCGACCTTCTGGTCGCTCATCGGCGCGACGAGCCGCTCGACCGTGGTCGGCGTGAACTGCGTGTCGGCGTCGAGACATACAATGATCTCGCCGCGAGCGCGCGCAATACCGAAGTTGAGCGCACTGGCCTTGCCCCCATTTTCCTTGCGCAGCACGACAACGCGGGGATCGTCGCCGAATTCGCGCTGCGCGACGTTGAACGTCTCGTCCGGCGATCCGTCGTCGACTATCAGAATGTTGAGCTCGCCGCGATACTCCTGGTTCAAAAGGCTCCTGACAGTCGATACTATGACGCGCTCTTCATTGTACGCGGGTACGATGATCGTCACCGACGGGGTGTAATCCGGCGTAGGCTTGCGCGAGTGATACCGCTGGTATGTCGCAAGTATGATGATGACGACGAGTCGTATCGCACCAACCACCACTGCAATGAAGAACAGCCAGTACAATGTCCATTCGAGCCCGCTGACGAATGAGAACGTGGCGAGCTCGATCCCGCGTGTGACCGCGCTACGAGGCGGAAGTCCCGGGATCGCTTCCTGCTCCGAGATTCCGGCCAGCTGCGAGAGCGGAACGACCGTATCCCCGTGCGCGCGCAGCGAGTCGATGATCGGACCGAGCGCCTTTACCGTCTGAGCGCGATTGCCGCCGCCGTCGTGCAGCAGTATCACGTTGCCACCCGAGCGCAGTCCGCCAGCAGTCACGACGCCGCCGTAATAGCGCTGATCCATTACGTTCTTGACGATCTGATTCGCCGATATCGGCTGCCAGTCTTCGGCGTCGATATGCAGGCCGACCGTCACGTAGCCACGCTTGCTCGCAATGTCGACGGGGACCAGTTCGTCGGTAGTCGTGGGCTCGGCGTCACCGAAATACGGCGGCCGGAAGAAGAACGAGCGACGATCCAGAATCGCCTCGAGCAATCGCTGGTTCGCGTCGATCTCCAGCTTGGTGACGAAATCCGACGTCAGCGCGAGATTGGGATGCGTGAATGTGTGATTGCCGAACAGATGCCCTTCGCGCACTATCCGTCGCATCAACGGTATGTGCGCCTCGACGTTGCGCCCGATCACGAAGAACGTTCCAATCGCATGCCTGGACTTGAGCGTGTCGAGAATCTGCGGTGTCCATGTCCCATCGGGGCCGTCGTCGAAAGTCAGCGCGACCTCGTGCTCCGACTTGCCGTACTTCCGGACGATGTAGGGCGACGGGTAGTCGACGATCCGCTCGTTGGTGATCACACCGCGCGCGGTGTCGGGTGTCACTACGCGGCGTCCAGTGCGCGGTGATGCAACGATCTGAAGTATCTCGCCGTCGCCGATGAACTCGGTCTCGTAGCCGGCCGGAATGTCCGACAGCACACTCGCGGCGTCTGCAACGCGATCTTCAGCGACGGCCTTCCACAACGCGGGGTCTTCCGCGCCGAGCCGCCAGACAGCATAGCCGGCGCCGCCCAGTGCACGCTCCGCGCGCACCTGATTGTACGCGCTCGCCCCGTCGAGATACCATACGAGATGGTCGGTGGAATCCGGGTCGGTCCAGGTCATGTAGGGATTGAGCGCTTCCCGGTCGAAGCCCATGTGGGAGCTGCCCGGGTTGTCGCGCCCCTTCGCGAGCACTTCCTGAAACGTGTACGACTCTCCGGAATTCGCCGGCCCCGCATCGTTCCAGTCGTACCCGTAGGCGCCAAGTGCGAAGATCGCTTTCTTCGCCGGCACGCTTCGCAACATCTCGCGCGCACGATCGACGTACCACTGCTGGCTCGCGACCGGTCCGGGGTCGCCCTTTCCATAGTGCTCGTCGTAGAGCATCAGAAAGAGATAGTCGTTGACCGCGGAGAACTCCCTCAGGTCGCGCGGAGCGGTGTTGACTCCGACCGTCTGTGTCAGCAACAACTTGTGCGCATGCAGCATCGCGCCAAGCTCGCGTTGGAACAGCACCAGGTTGGGGATGGAGCTCTCCGGCACGTTCTCGAAGTCGATCGTCGCACCGGCGAACTTGTAGTGCAGAACTGCGCCGACGATCTGATTCTCCACCTTGCTCCGCGCGACGGGCGCCGCAAGCATCGCCGTAACTCCCGCCGAGCTGAACAACTGCGTCTTGCGATCTATGTTGTTGACGAGGAGCAGCACCTTCGGCGGCGACGGAATCGAGTCGTACATGCCGAAAAAGCTGGTGTCCTTCTGAATCATGCTGAGATCGACGCTGTCGCCGGCAGCCGACAGGTAACCCCACTCCGATACTATCCAGTCGAGATCGTCATAGTTGCGCTGGAAAGATGCAAACGAGTTGTCGGCCCACCACACATAGAAACCAGCACGTATCTGACGCGCACTCGGCACTCCCGTCAACTCGCGTTCGATCGCGGCGGCCGCCTTGCGAATGGAACGAGCAGTCTTCTGAACCTGAAGCGCGGCGTAAAGCTCGCTGCGTTTGGTGCGGCGGCGTCTGTTTTCCCGCGCACCGACGAAGCGCGGCGTGACGGTAGTCTGAGCAGGATGAAACGCCGGTAGCGCAGGCGGCGCGAGAACCATGATACCTGCAAGTGACAGCAACAGTAACGTAGTCACCACGCCAATGACTGTCGCTAAACGACGCACGCGCGGCCAGCGGCGCCCGGTTCTGTCCAGAAATACGGGGCCGGACGGTTCCTCG
>Ga0207678_10001960_pt1 | contig 18747 bp, 13 predicted proteins | sample KBSC63metaG_FD_184319 | JGI IMG/M metagenome (GOLD analysis project Ga0207678, IMG submission 184319) | Corn rhizosphere microbial communities from Kellogg Biological Station, Michigan, USA - KBS C6-3 metaG (SPAdes) (version 2) | ecosystem: Host-associated > Plants > Roots > Rhizosphere > Soil ...
GGATAAGGCGATCGAAGCCGTCGACAAGGGCTATATCAAATTCACGCCGGACCAGTATCGCAAGACCTATGAGGAGTGGATGAAGAACATCCACGACTGGTGCATCTCGCGGCAGCTCTGGTGGGGACACCGGATTCCGGCATGGCACTGCGGTGCATGCGGAAAAATCACGGTTGCGCGAGAGACTCCGAAAACGTGCGAGCACTGCGGGTCCAAGGAGATCACGCAGGAGACCGATGTTCTGGATACTTGGTTTTCGAGCGGTCTGCTTCCCTTCACCGTCTTCGGCTGGCCGGAGAAGACGCCTGATCTGGCGGCGTTCTATCCAACACAATTGTTGGTGACGGGCTTCGATATTTTGTTCTTCTGGGTGGCTAGGATGATTATGCTGAGCTGCCACTTCATGCTCGACGTGCCGATGCCCGACGGCAGCAAGCGGGAGTTGAAGGACGCGGTGCCGTTCCGCGAGGTCTACATCCATGCGCTGGTGCGCGATGCCGAGCGGCAAAAGATGTCGAAGACCAAGGGCAACGTGATTGACCCGATTGAAGTAGTCAAAAAGTACGGCACCGATGCGGTGCGATTTACGCTGGCGAGCATGGCCAGTCCGGGAACGGACATCGCCTTCAGCGAAGAGCGTACCGATGGATACCGCGCCTTCGCCAACAAGATATGGAACGCCGCGCGGTTCCTGTTTATGCAAGTCGACCGGGCCAAGGCAGCAGGTTACAAGATGTCGATGCTCGCCGGTGGCGCGGTGACGGAGCTTCCGGCGGAGACGCCGCTGGAGACGCGCTGGATCTTTGGCCGACTGAGCGCCGTGTGCACGGAGGTGGACCGGGCGCTGGCCGAGTATCGCTTCGACGAGGCGGCGGCTGCGGTGTACCAGTTCTTCTGGGGCGAGTTCTGCGACTGGTATCTGGAGCTGGTGAAGCTGCGCCTGGAGTTCGGCGAGGGAACGGAGAAGAATGCGGCGACGGCGGTTTCGCTGGCCTCGCTGGTCAGCGTGTTCGAGGCAGCGCTGCGGCTGCTGAGCCCGTTTATGCCCTTCCTGACCGAGGAGTTGTGGCATGCGCTCTATGAGGGCAACGCCCCGGCGAAGTCTATTGCGCTGACGCGGTATCCCCAAGCGAGCGACTATGTTTCAGACGAGACCTCGGTGGCGGCAATGGCAACTCTGCAGGATCTGATCATCACAGTGCGGGCACTGCGTAAAGACCTCGGAGTGCCGGAGAAAGAGCCTGCGCCGATTGTGCTGCATGCGGAAAACCGCGTGCTCGCGCTGGCCGACGCCAATGCCGACATGCTGGCGCGGCTGGCCCGGGTGGCATCGGTGGAATTTGCCAAGGCGCCTTTGACCGGCGGCAATGCCCGTTCCACACCCAGCTTCGATGTAGCCGTGATTTATGAGCGGCAGATCGATGTGGCAGCAGAGCGCGAGCGGCTGACCAAAGACCTGGCGAAATTTGAGAAAGGGCTGGCGGCAGCGGAGCGGCAGTTGGGCAACGATGCATTTATGGCCAAGGCTCCCGCACATATCGTCGAAGGTCTGCGGAAGCAGGCCGCGGAGACAAAAATGCTGCATGACAAGGCGAAGGCGGCGCTGGAGTCACTGCCTTCCGAGGGATAGGGCTGGCACATGGTTCGTTACACCACTAGGCGGGTGCCTTGGCTTCTGCTTTGGATTGCGACATGACTCCGAGTTGCTCCATCATCGACATAAGGTTCCAGTCAGCCCATTGTTCGGCGATCTTTCCGCCTTCGATGCGGAAGATGGATGTACCCGTGACGGAGACCTTGCGGTCGGTGGGAGGCATGCTTAGGAATTGACCTTTGTGGGTGCCGGTGACGGTCCAATGGATCACAACCTCGTTCCGTTCGGCGATGGTGTCGTCAATAGTGAATTTGCAGTCGGGAAAACCATTCCTACACATGGAGATGTGGCGTCTAAGGTTGTCTACGCCCGCTTGGAGGGAGGGGAAGACGGAATCGTGGTGAGAGCAGTTCTCCGCGACGAGTTCCCTGAGTTCGTCCAGCTTTCCCAGGTTCCAGCAGTCGTCCATGTACCTGTGCACGATCTCCTTATTGGTTGATATGGGATTGCTATCGGTAGGCATAGTGAAACCTCCTCTATTGGGCCGGAATTATAGACCTTCCCTATGCTTTGAGAAAGGCTTTCCGGGTGGATTTACGTGGCGCAATCGCCATGAATAGAAGGCTACGGGACACACCTGCATTTTCAATAGATTGCGTCGTGTATGCACATCGCGATGCTTAGGGCTTGTGTATCGAAGGAGCAGGGTCCGCTTCTACCTTGGTTTGGTCTACAGCGATGTTGACGTTCTCGTGCTTGATGTCGAGGCGCAGGCGGTTGAAGAAGCTCATATAAATGTTCGCCACCCAGACCAGGGCGAACCACGCAATCAGATAGCCGCGCCAGCCGTCATAGAGTATCTGGAATTGCGTAATGATGAGGAAGAAAGCCGCGACGTAGTGGCTGAAGCAGTACTCGCATGTGAAAAGATAGAAAAATTTCCGAGCGGCCAGGGGACGGCAGTTTTCGCTCTTGCACTTGAACCACTCGCGGGGTTCGCGGAAGACCTCTTCGTGGGTCACGGTCCAGGAGATGCAGGCGATGGGCAGCGCGAGCAGGAACAGGTAGGCGAACTGGCGGTGAAGCGACATGAGCATGGCTGGCTTCTCAAAACGTACTTACAGTGAGATGCAGGTGGCGGGTTTAGGATTACAGAATGGACTGGAAGAGTAAGCGGGTACGGACGATTCTTGAGGCGGCACTGGCGGAAGATAAAGTCGCCCATGATGTGACCACGGCGTTAACCATCGATAAGGACCTGCGGGCGTCGGGCATCATCATCGCCCGGGAAGATTGTGTCGTTTCCGGGTTGGGATGCATTCCGGTGATTCTGGACATCTTTTCCAAGATGTCGACGGCCTCACCGGGCCGCTTCGAGGTGGTGAGCCATCCCGAGATCTTCGACGGCGTGCGGGTGAAGAAGGGGCAGTCGCTGGCGGTGATCCGCCATAATGCCTCCGCGATCCTCTCGTGCGAGCGCGTGACCCTGAACCTGATGCAGCGGATGAGCGGCATTGCCACCCTGACGAATCAGTTCGTCAAGGCGATTGCCGGGACCAAGACAAAGATTCTGGACACGCGGAAGACAATCCCGGGACTGCGAACGCTGGATAAATATGCCGTCTGCTGCGGCGGCGGCGTGAATCACCGGCTGGATTTGCAGGACGGAATCCTGATCAAGAACAACCATATCTCGCTGGGCGGCGGGCTGCCAGTCGTGCTGGAGCGCGCGCTGAAGGGGCGCAAGGCCGGGCAGATCGTGCAGGTCGAGGTGCGCAGCCAGGCCGAGCTGGAGCAGGCCATTGCCGGCGGCGCAGAGTCGATTCTGCTGGACAACATGACACCGGCGGTCGTGAAGAAGGCGGTCAAACAGATTCGAAAAGGCCTACCGGGCGCTTCGATTGAAGCCTCGGGGAATATGAACCTGAAGACGGTGCGCGAGTATGCGAAGGCCGGGGTGGATTTTATCTCGGTGGGTGCGCTGACACACTCCGCGGTCGCGGTCGACCTGAGCATGAAGATCACGGCGGATGTGTACTGAGGATGGCGTGAATCAACCACGGATTGACGCGGATGAACGCGGATTTGGTTTGGCAGCAGTTGAGACGGGAATTGCCGGGACGATCTTCGCCGGCCAGGTGAGGCACTTCCCTTCCGTGGGATCGACGAATGTGCTGGCGCTGGAGGCGGCACAGGCTGGGGCGCGCAGCGGGGTGTGGGTTGCCGACGAGCAGACGGCCGGGCGTGGGCGTGGAGGGCATGGCTGGCATTCGGCGGCAGGAGATGGGCTTTATGTGAGCGCGCTGGTCGCCCCACCGCTGCCGATGACCATGGCGCTGTGGCTCTCGCTGGCTACTGGGTTGGCGGCCCGGACTGCCATTGCCGAAGTTACCGGCATGACCGTCGATGTTCGCTGGCCGAACGATCTTCTGCTGCACCGGAAAAAATGCGCCGGCATCCTGGTCGAGACTGCGGTGGAGGGGGAGATGCTCCGCTACGCGGTCATTGGCATCGGTATCAATGTGAAACATAGGAGCTTTCCTGCGGAGCTTGAAGCTATAGCTACGTCACTGCGGCTCGAGAGCGGTGGCGAAATTTCCCGGGAGGCGCTGCTGGTTGCGCTGCTGCGGTCTTTGGATAAGGAGATTGGCTTGCTGGTGCAGGAGCATCGTGGAGAGATCGCTGGAACCGGACTGCTCGAACGATTTGCCGAGGCTTCAAGCTGGGTGCGCGGCAAGCGGGTCAGAGTCGATGAAGGCGGCGGCTATACTGGCGTGACCGGCGGCCTGGATGCGCGTGGATTTTTGCTTGTTGACGGAGATGATGGCGTCAGGCATACAGTACTCTCCGGCGGGGTTCGGGAAGATTAACGAGGCGAGATTGCAATGCTATTGGTGATGGATGTGGGGAACACGAATACGGTGCTGGGCCTGTATCGCCCGGCAGGCGGCGACGGCCCCGATGCTGCCGCTACCGAGTTGGTGGCAAACTGGCGGATTACTACTCCGTCGAAGGGGACGGTGGACGAGTTCGGCATGCTGCTCCGGAATTTGTTCGGCCTTCGCGGACTGGAGCTTGGGGTGGTGGATGGAATTGCAGTCTCGTCGGTGGTGCCGCCGCTCGATTCCACGCTGCGACGGGTCTGCGAGATGTATTTCCAGATCAAGCCGGTGTTTATCGAACCGGGCGTGAAGACCGGCCTGCCGGTGTTGACCGATAATCCGACGGAGGTAGGAGCGGACCGGATCGTGAACTGCGTCGCCGCCTTCGAGCGGTTTGGCGGGCCGACCATCGTGGTCGACATGGGAACCGCCACGACCTTCGACGTAATCTCGAAGAAGGGTGAGTTTATGGGAGGAGCGATCGCCCCCGGCCTCGGTATCTCGGCCGATGCGCTATTTGCACGTGCGGCTCGGCTTCCCCGCATCGATGTGAAGAAGCCGGTGAAGGTGATCGGGACGGGAACGGTCGACAATATCCAGATCGGCCTTTATTACGGCTACATCGGGCTGGTGGATGGGATTCTGGAGCGCATGATCGCGGAGCTTGGCCCGGAGACGAAGACGGTGGCGACGGGCGGCCTGGCGAAGCTGATCGCAGGCGGCTCGAAGTATATTGGCGCGGTCGATGAGATGCTGACGCTGACCGGGTTGCGGATCATCTATGAGCGCAATCTCGACCGGCAGAGGAAGCGCGGAGCTTCAGCCGAGAACAAACAGCAGTAAGGATCGATGCAGAACTACTTCAACTACTTTACGGAGATCGAGGAGCGGTTTCAGCAGCGGCGCGGGTCGCTGTTGATGCTCTCGACGCTCGACTGGGCATTGATTGAGACGTGGCGCGAAGCCGGCGTGCCGCTGGAAGCGGTGCTGCGCGGCATCGATAGCGCTTTCGACAAGCATGATGCCAAGACGCGGCGGGCGGCGGGAAGAGTGCGCAAGGTCAACGGACTGGCATGGTGCGCGCAGAGCGTGATGGAAGCCGTGGAACAGGCGCGCGAGGCCGCGATTGGCGCAGCTACTGAAGCAGGCATCGCTGTGGAGAGCGGATTCGAGGCCGACCGCGTGGGGCAATACCTCGTGGCCAACGCGGCTGCAGTGGAGGCAGCGAAGCTGGGCGCTCCGGCGGATAGAACGGCGGCGGAAGTTGCGGTAAGACTGCGAGCACTGTCCCTGGGACTGCACGCCGAACCCGCGATGTCGCTCGAGGAGCTTGACCGGACGCTGACGGTGCTGGAGGAAAAGCTGTTTGCGGCTTTGCTGACGGCGACACCCGAAGAGGAGTTGGTTGGTCTGCGCGAGCAGGCTGCGAGGGAGCTTGCTCCGTATAAGGGGAAGATGCAGGCGGTGCAAATCAAGCAGGTGCAGCAGCAGTTCCTGCAGAAGCGGCTGCTCGAAGCGTGGAGATTGCCGAGGCTGAGCCTCTTTTATATGAGCCATGAGTGAAAACGGAAAAGCGTACAGAAGGTGCTGAAGGACTCCAGTTTCGTTAAGGGCACGGCTTCAGCCGTGCCGTAAGATTTCTTTTCGTAAGGCGGCTTTAGCCGCTGAGGTACGCTTTTCTCAATGCCCGGTTCTCAGCACTCTCTTCAAGTTTGTAAAGAAAGTAACAAATGAAGTTACGAATTGAAAGAATGGTTTACGGCGGGTCGGGGCTGGCTCGTCCCACTGAAGGTGAGCACGTGGACAAAGCCGTCTTCGTGCCGTTTACCTTGCCGGGCGAGTTGGTGGAGACGAAGTCTGCGGAGAGCAAAGGCGGGTTTGCGGAAGCGGAGCTGGTGCAGGTCATGGAGGCGTCCAATGATCGAGCAACACCGGGCTGCGCCCACTTTGGAGAGTGTGGCGGCTGCCAGTACCAGCACGCGAGCTATAAGGCTCAGCTTGAGCTAAAGGCAGCGGTTTTGCTGGAGACGCTGCAACGGGCCGGACTGGCCGATTTGCCTGAGGTTCAGGTTCACGCGAGCGAACCCTGGGAATATAGAAACCGCATTCGTCTGCGTGTGGCGGAAGTAGAAGGTACGCTGCGCGTCGGATATTTGCGACGCGGCACGAATGAGTTTCTGCCGGTGAGGATGTGCCCCATCGCTGCTCAGGTGTTGTGGCGTGCGGCAACTGCATTTCTGCAGATGGCGGAGACTGCCGCGACAGGGCAATGGGCACGAGCGGCAGCCGAGGTCGAATTCTTTACCACGGGCGACGAGAGCAAGCTTCAGATGACTGTGTTCACGCGGCAGAGGCGCCCCGCAAATCTTTCCGGCTTCGATACGTTTTGCGAGCGGCTGCGGGAGTTGCTGCCGGAATTAGCAGGGGCGGGTGTAATGCTGCTGGGCAACGAAGGCTCGCAGCAGTCGCGGCGAGCGGAGAGGTCGCGCCCGATTGCCGCATGGCAAGCCGAAGGGCTGAGCTATACGGCTGCCGGAGAAAAATACTGGGTGAGCCGGGGCGGATTCTTTCAGGTAAACCGCTTTCTCGTGGACGAATTGGTTCGAATCGTGACGGCAGGCCGCCGCGGCTTGCTGGCATGGGATTTATATGCCGGAGTTGGGTTGTTTTCGCGCGCTTTGAAGACGGGCTTCGACGAGGTGGTCGCGGTGGAGACGGCTGGGGACGATCTGGCGAAGACATTCAAAGGCACGGGCAGGCGTGCGGTGGCAGCGACTACGGTTGAGTTTCTGCGTGGCGCGGTGGTGCAGCGGGAGCGACCAGAATTGGTGGTGATGGATCCTCCACGGGCCGGAGTAGGCGCGGAGGTCTGCGCATTGCTGGGCCGGGTGCAGGCGCAGGAGATGATTTATGTCTCGTGCGATCCGGTGACACTGGGGCGGGATTTGAAGGCGATGGTAGACTTCGGCTACCGCATAGATGAGTTGCACTTCGTCGATCTGTTTCCACAGACGTTTCATCAGGAGACTGTCGTTGTTCTGCGGCGGCATTAACGCGGCGGAACGGATGGTAGACAAGGTCAGTGAGCAGAGCTTCAGAAGCTGACAAAACGAACGAGCCGAATCCGGGACTTTGGAAGAGGGCTGAAGTCGAGCGGTTGCGGTTTGGGCGCGCTCCTCTGTTGGCTGCGGCGGTGTGGTTTGCGCTGGGTGAGGTGATGGCGCGCAACCGCCAGCCTGCGGTGGTGCTGCTTCTGGCTTTGGCGTTGCTGGTGGGGTTTGCTCTTGCGGCGCTGCGGTCGTCGCTTCGTATTGCGATTCTGCCTTTGGCTGCGGTCTGGATGGTCGTTGGAATGTGGTGCGCCGAGGTGCAATTATCTCCCTCGCCGCAGACAGCATTGCAGAGCTATGCGGACGGACTGAGCAGGCAGGTGCGCGGGCGCGTGGTGAGGGTGCGAGACCTTCCGCCTCAGGTGAAGGCGAAAGATCAGGATGACGATCCGACAGCATGGGAAGAGAAGGAGCCGGACGCGGCGGAGGCTGTATCGGTCGACTTGCAGGTAAATTCGGTCGAAGAAGTAACTCCCGATATTTCACGCATGGTCCCGGTTACGGGCGGAGTGCGGGTTACTGTGCTGACGGATGCGGCGACATTGCCTGATTGGACGTGTGGGGACATCGTTGAGGCTCCGATGCGGTTGAAAGTGCCGGAGCGGTATCGCGATCCCGGCGCATGGCAGTATGCGGATTATCTGCTGGCGCAGGGGCTGGGAACACATGCGACCGTGAAGGCGAGCAAGATAAAGCTGCTGGGCAGAGGCGCTCGTGATGTGCAGTGCATAACCTATGCGGCACAGAGCTGGGCGGCGGGAAGAATCTCCGGATATGTGCGGTCGAGCGCGAACCGGCGATTGCCTCCTGCGCTGCGACTAAGCTCGGACGATGCGGGAATGCTGAATGCCATGCTGTTCGGCGATCGTACTGGCCTGAACCGGGCCTTGCGGCTGGGGTTTGAGCGGACGGGATCGTTTCACCTCTTCGTCGTCTCTGGAATGCACGTGGCGCTGCTGGCTGGGCTGGTGTTCTGGGTGGGCCGCCGGCTGAGATTGAGCGAGTGGCTCGCCACCCTGCTGACCATCGCGCTGACAGCCGGATACGCGCTGTTGACGGGCTTTGGCGTTCCGGTGCAGCGGGCGATGTGGATGGTCGCCATCTTTCTTATCGCCCGGCTGCTTTCGCGAGATAGGAATGTGCTGAACGCGCTGGGAGCGGCGGCACTGGCTGTGCTGGTGTGGTCGCCCGGCAGCCTGTTCGAGGCGAGCTTCCAGATGACCTTCCTCGCCATCGTGGCAATTGGAGGAATTGCGGTTCCTCTGTGGGAGCGCGGGCCGGGAGAGTATGCGCGGGCGGCACGGCGGCTTTGGGATGAGTGGGAAGATATTCGCCTGCCGCCAAAGCTGGCACAGTTTCGAGTGATGCTTCGCGTCTGGGGTGAGGCCTTCGCAGACCTGCTGGGACGTTGGGCGCGTGGGGTTCCGGCGTTTGCGGTGCGGTGCGGATTCTGGGCTCTGGAGCTGACGCTGATCGGACTGGTTGTCGAGTCGGTGATGGTGCTGCCGATGGCGATGTACTTTCATCGCGCGACCATGTTTGCGCTGCCTGCGAACATGCTGAGCGTGCCGCTGGTGGCGGTATTGGCTCCAATCGCCATCGTGACATTTTGCGCCATGCTGGTGAGCCCGCTGCTCGCCGTGCTGCCGGGAGCGGCGACGGCGGCACTGCTGCATGGCATCACCGGCGTGATCGGGCGCGTGAGCCAGGTGCGGGCGGCAGATATGCGGGTTCCCGGGCCGGCGTGGTGGGTGGCTCTGCTGGCGCTCGCGGGATGGGCCTTCTGCTGCTGGGCTGTGAGGAGATCGCGCAGGTGGACGTGGGTTGCGATCATCTCGCTGCCGCTGGTTGCAGCCATGGTGCTTTGGCCCGAGCGGGCGCTTACCTCGCCGGGTGCACTCGAGGTGACGGCGATCGATGTGGGCCAGGGAGACTCACTGCTCGTCGTAAGCCCCGATGGACGCACGATGCTGGTGGATGCAGGCGGGCCGGTGGGCGGGCACTCGGAAAGCGCCGCGGCGGCAAGCGGGTTCGATGTGGGTGAAGAGATCGTTGCGCCTTATCTGTGGTCGCGGCGGATTCGGCGGCTGGACGTCATCGCGCTAAGTCATGCGCACAGCGACCACATGGGCGGTATGCCCGCAGTAATGCGAGATTTTCGGCCAAAGGAGTTGTGGGTCGGGATCGATCCCGACTCCGATGCTTATCGCGCGCTGCTGGCGGAGGCGAAGGAGCTTGGAACAGTGGTGCGGCATTTTCATGCAGGGGAAAATCTCGCATGGGGTAGAACCGACATTTCCGTGCTGGCTCCCGAGGCTGGTTACAGCAATCAGGGTGCTCCAGTAAATGATGATTCGCTGGTGATGCGGGTGCAGTATGGTAAGGCTTCGGCGCTCCTGGAAGGAGACGCGGAGTCTCCCAGCGAGCGGGCGATGGTGGCGGACGGCCGGGTCGTTCCTGTGACCTTGCTGAAGGTGGGGCATCATGGCAGCAACAGCTCGACCACGCCGGAGTTTTTTGCCGAGGCCGCGCCACGGGATGCGGTGATTTCGGTAGGAAAAGACAATACGTTCGGGCATCCGAAGATCGAGGTGATCGACCGGATCGCGGCGGCGCATACACGGCTTTACCGGACCGACGAGTTTGGGCTGACGACATTTCTGCTGGATCGGAACGGCGGGATTCGCGAGGTCCTGGATGGATCAGACCAATAAAGAGACGGTCCGACAGATAGATTTCCACCGCAATTCTGACCGGCAGATCACAACTTTGTTGAGATCGGCGGCATCTCACGGGTCGGCAGGCATCTCTGGTCGCCGCCTGTCTTCCGTCAACTCAACCAGGAGATTTCATATGATGCTGCATCGGCTTTTGCTGACCGGGACCCTTGTAGGAATACTGGGCATTGCCGCTCAGTCTCCTGCGAGTACGATGACCTACACCGCGACGCTTAGCGGCGCAAACGAAGTTCCTCCCAACGGCTCGACCGCAAGCGGATTTGCAACGTTCACGCTCGATGGCGATATGTTGACGGTGGACATGACGTTCACGGGCCTGACGGGCGGCCCTGCTGCTGCGGCGCATATTCACTGCTGCGCGCCTCCGGGCACCAACGCTCCCGTATGGGTTCCCTTTGCAGGATTTCCTAACACCACCTCGGGAACTTATACCAACACCTTCGACCTCGCGACTTTTTCGTTCAGCAACGGCGGAACAGAAGCGGCCCTGATCGCAGGACTCAACAATGGAACTGCCTATACGAATATCCATGACGCAGAGTTTCCCGGCGGCGAAATCCGCGGCCAGATCTCTGCGGTTCCTGAGCCGGGCACTCTGTTGCTGCTGGGCACCGGACTCGCTGGCGGAATCATGTCATTGCGCCGCCGAATGTCCATCTGAGCGGGACGGCGAAAGGGAATGACCTGATACCACTTCTGGTACACGTGTGTCTGATCGCGGCGATTTGAGTTGATTTGAGAATCCATTGCGGCATAATTGTCATCCCACGCTATAGGTGTGCCGGGGGTTGCGAATGGAGCTCGACGAGACGAAAGGCAATGTCGTTGCAATCAGCGCAGAAGAACGGGCTGAGGAGCAGAAGCTGATCCGGCGGATGCAGGTGATGATGAACATGGTCATGCAGGTCATCGCGCAGGATGGCTCGCTGACTATCGACGAAGCATCGCAGATGATCGCCGACAGCAGGAAGGCAGCGCTGGCCATGTTTCCGGGCAAGGAACTGGCCTATGACTTGATCTGGAAACCGCGATTTCAGCGGCTGATGCGCGAGCGGTTCCGCATTATGTAAGTGGGAGAGTTTTCGTTTCGGTGGTGGTGCCGGGCGGCCGCTTGAACGCATCGGAGAGTTCCGTCTTTTGCAAATGATGAAGGCACCGTCGAGGGTGATTCGGCGGTCCTCCAGGCGATGTGGCTATTTTTGGGCGTTGTAAATGGTTACAATTGCCCGGACACGCGGCGCAGGTTATTTACGCCTGCTTAGGCAGTCAGGCTTCGCGTTTTAAATAAGGTATCGTTCCCTTCTTCTGTTCTTCCGGTATCTGGGCAGGAAGGGAAATCTTCGCGAGAGATTGAAAGGGTAAATGTTGATGAAAATATTGCGGTTGGCTTGGATTTCTTCGTTACTGACGTTGGTGCTGATGGCGCCCGCGGCCGGGCATGCACTGGACAACGGTCTGGCGCGGACTCCGCCGATGGGCTGGAATAGCTGGAACAAGTATGCGTGTAAAGGCATCAATGAGGGCGTCGTACGCAAGACGGCCGACGAGATGGCCAGCAATGGCATGAAGGACGCCGGATACCAGTATGTCGTCATCGACGATTGCTGGCAGACAGGACGCGATGCCGAGGGCAACATCATCGTGGACAAGGAGAAGTTTCCTTCAGGCATCAAGGCGTTGGCTGACTATATCCATGCGAAGGGACTGAAGTTCGGCATCTATACCGATGCGGGGACGAAGACCTGCGCGGGACGGCCAGGCAGCATCGGCCATGAGTATCAGGATGCGCGGCAGTATGCGGCATGGGGCGTGGACTATCTGAAGGAAGACTGGTGTCATACTCTGCCGAACCAGAACAGCGAATCATCCTACACACTGATGCGCGATGCGTTGAAGGCTTCTGGCCGGCCGATTCTGTTCAGCATCTGCGAGTGGGGATCGACGAAGCCGTGGCTGTGGGCTGGATCGATTGGAAATATGTGGCGGGCGACACCCGACATTCAGGACTGCTGGGACTGCAAGCGCGACTGGGGCGGCGGCGGTGTGATGCCTCTGCTAGACATGATGGTCAATATCGGAAGCTACTCCGGGCCGGGACATTGGAACGATCCCGACATGCTGGAGGTAGGCAATGGTGGACTGACTCCGACCGAGGACCGCGCGCACTTCAGCATGTGGGCGATGCTTTCGGCGCCGCTGCTCGCGGGCAACGACATTGAAAACATGTCGGCGGCAACGAAGGAGACTCTGCTGAATAAAGAAGTCATCGCCATCGATCAGGACACACTGGGTCAGTCAGCCAGCCGGGTGAAGAAGGACGGCGATCTGGAGATATGGTCGAAGCAGTTGGCTGACGGCAGCCGCGCGGTTGCGCTGCTGAACCGCGGCAGCGCAGCGGCAAAGATCTCGGTCGACTGGTCGGAGATTGGGTATCCCAATGCGCTGAACGCTTCTGTCCGTGATCTTTGGGAAAAGAAAGACCTGGGCCGTAAGACCGGCAGCTATTCGGCCGAGGTCCCAAGCCACGGAGTCGTCATGGTCAAGGTAATGCCGCAGAGCTGATTCTTTGAAGCAAAGAAAAAAGGGTTGCCGTCTGCGGTGAAGCGGGCGGCAACCCTTTTTAGTTTGGGGCGCTGGCAACAGCTTGCCAGCGGCGGAAGCGGTTAGAACTCGATACGGCCGCTCAGTTGGACAGCACGGCGACCGTTCGCTTGCGTACCGGAGACCTGGCCGAAGCTCTTGTTACCGAAGGACGTATTCGCAACATCAAACTGCGTGTGGTTGGTGACGTTGTACATATCGGCCTCAAGACTCAGCTTGGACGACTCCGAAAGGTGAAGACCGAAGCTGCGGCGCAGGCTGAAGTCCAGGTTGTAGTTGCCGGGGCCGTACAGGTTGTAGGGAGCCGTACGCGCCGTGTTGCCGAACATGTAATCCGGGGTTGTGGTGAATGCGTTGGAGTCGATAAATGAGATCTTGTTGAAGTTGTCGCGTGTCACACCTTCGCCCCAGTGGCCGTTCTGACGGGCGCTGCCGCCGGAGGGATAAGCGGGGTTGTAGCTCGGCATGCAGGTAGCCTGTGCGGGATTGGTTCCGCAGCTTGCTGCCGTGATGGCCAAAGGAGAGCCGGAGAACGCCTGGAAGATGCCAGAAAAACGGAAGCCTCCGAAGATCGCGCGCTCAATCGGGTTATTCGCGAGCACCGACTGGCCGAAAGGAAGATTCCAAACGCCAGTAACAGTGGCATGGTGCGGCTGGTTGCTGGTCGAGACGGAACGCTCAATTGCATCCGGAGCGTAAGCCTTGCCCGTTCCGGAATAGGCGGCGGGAATGGCATAGCCGGTACGGAACGTGCCGCCGTCATCGATGGAACGCGACCAGGTGTAGTTGGCCATGAACGTCACGCCATGCGATGCCCGCATATTCATCTGAATCTGCAGCGCATGGTAGTTGGAATTTGCGACTTGGCCGAAGCTGTCGCTTACATTCTGGAAGGGGAACGGCTTCAGCAGTGTCGCGAGGCTCTGCTTGGTACTGAAGATGGAGGAGTAAGACGGGCAGACGTTCGGGTTGCTGGCGCAGAAAGCTGTCAGGTCCGCTCCCGTTTTGTTCAGGTTCGATCCCAGAGAAAGATACTTCGGATCGAGCTGGTTAGCCCAGTAACCGCGGGCATTGCTGCCGTCGGCGGGGAGGAAGTGTCCCTGCGAACCGACGTAGGTGATGGTGGAGGTCAAAGCATCGGTCCACTGGTGCTGGAAACCGAAGCTCCAGTTGATGTACTGCGGGGCGCGGCCGCCGAGATAAGGATCGGCATAGCCCATTCCGGATGGACTACCGGTATATCCCGAGACGGTGGTGTAGCCGGTCCCGTAGGCCGGACCCGAATCGCGTCCCGTTGCCGGAGTGAAGTTCGGGAAGGCGGTGTTGCTGCCGGTGAGAGGTGCGGTGCTGAGCAACTGGCCGTTCGCGGAGAAGCTGGGAGCGGCCGAGAAGCCGAGCGTTCCGGTGCCGCTGCTCGACTGGTTGCCGCCGCCGACTGCGTTGCCATGGGTATACATGACACCGTAGCTGCCACGGAAGACGGTCTTGGGATCGACCTGATAGGCAAAGCCGATACGAGGTCCGATGTTCTTGAAGAAGTTATTTACCGGAGTCTGGCAGTTGCAGGTGTTGGCGCCATGGCCGGTGTATTCCAGCGCGCCATTAAGTCCCGTAACCGGATTGGGAAGATTGGGGTTGAAGAAGCTCATGTTGCCGTTGACTTCGTGGAAGGTCGGGAAGAAGTCATAACGGAGTCCCAGGTCCAGGGTCAGCTTGGAGGTGATCTTCCAGTTGTCCTGGATATAGGGGGAGACGGCACGGAAGCGAGCGCCGTACTCCTGCACCAGATATTGCGTGAGGCTTGCCTTATCGATCTGGCCGATCAGGAAGCTGGCATAGGCGAGACCGGTGTTTGACTTCGCCGAGTAGCCGCCATTGAGCGCCGCGGTCTCGGTAGGAGAGTTGGAAAGAGTCAGGGGAGTGGTGCCAGTGGCGGCAGGTGTCGTCTGGTAAAGCATCCAGGCGATCTGTCCGCCGAAGGTAAACGAGTGCTTGCCCTTCACCCACTGCACGTTGTCGAGCAGCGTGTAATTTTCCGCGATGGTGCGATTTGCCGTGGTGCCCGCCCACTGCGTCGGCGCATTGGTGCCGCTGAAGCTGACGATCGGAAACGCCTGCTGCGCCTGTCCGGCGGGGAGGTTAGTGATTCCCATGGCCGATGCCGCATATGTGGGAGTCTGATCGGCATTAATGGTCGGTCCGTCGTAACGGGCGTAGCCATACTTGAACTGATTGACTACATTGGGCGAGAAGATGTGGGTATCTTCAATAATGCCTACTGCAGTTTTTGGAGCGTATGCCTGTCCATAGTTGTAGGGAACGGGACCGACGTTACGGCTTGAAGAAGTCTGGCCCACGGGAACCGAGCTTGCCTGACGGCCGATGGCTGCCAAAAGCGTCAACGTATTTTTCTGGCTGATGTTGTAGTCGATGCGATCGGTCGTGGACCAGTTGGTGAGGCCCGTACCGTTCGCGGCGTTGTAGTTGTTCTGCGCCTCCTGGTTGCTGAGCGCCGGAATGTAGCTCTGGAGCTTTAGAGCAACCTGAGAGAATTCGCTCGAAGGAATGACGTCAACGGCGCCAATCTTCGTCGGATTACCCGCAGGACCCACTCCGCCGGCGGGACCATAACCGTAGCGGTAACGGCATGGACCGGTACTGCTATTTGCCGTGCACTGCGCCTGAGTAAATGGATCGTAGATACCGCCGCTTACCAGACCGGCAAAGTTACCCGCCTGCTCTGCTGCCGTGGGGAAGGTAATCGACGTCGGTGTCTGGCTGGTGTAACGGAACCCGTTGTAGTTGCCGAAGAAGAAGAGCTTATCTTTCAGGCTGGAGAACGGAACCAGCGGGCCGCTGAGATTGATGCCGAACTCGTTGCTGTGCTCGACCGGCTTGACCGGCTTACCGGTAAAAGGACTGACGTTGTTCGCGCCGAAGAATCCCCAGGTATCCAGTGCGGTATTGCGGAAGAACTCGTATGCGGCGCCGTGATACTTATTGCCGCCCTGCTTGACGGTATAGTTCTGGATGCCCTGGCCCTCGTAGATAGCCGAATAGCCGTTGGTCTGTACCTGGAACTGGTTGACTGCATCGACCGAGATGGCAGTCCATACAAAGCGCGGATCGCCGTTGCCTCCGGCGCGCACAAAGGGAACGCCGTCGATATAAACAGCCGAAACCGCGCCGCGGCTGCCGGAGCCGTTAACAATTCCGGTATTCGTGGTCGGGTTGCCGCTGGTATTGTTGCCCTGGACGCCGGGCATGAGGAAAGCAAAGTCAGTCGCGCGGCGCTGGTCGGGCTGGCCGTACGCTCCCATCTCAATCGGAAGCGCGGAGTACATGTCATTTTCCATGGTCGCGCCGAGAGTGGCATCGGTGGTATTGAGCGCGGGAGGAGCCGCGCTGATCGTCACGCTCTGCGCCTCGGAGCCGATGGTCAGCGCAACGTTCACGCTGGCGATTTCGAGCGCGTTGACGTGCACCTGCTCCTGCGTGGTGGTCTGGAATCCTGGCGCTGTGACCGTAATGGTATAGACGTCGGGGTCCAGCGGGGTAATGTCATAATCTCCCGCGGATGTGGTCTGGCGAGTGGTCTTCGTACCGCGCGAGGTCGAAGTTGCGACTACGGTCGCATTCGGCACAACCGCGCCCGAGGGATCGGTGACAACGCCCTTGATCTCGCCTTTACCGGCCAACTGCGCGAGCGTGGATGGAGTACAGAGCAGAATGACTGCGGCGACGAGGGCAAGCATGCTCAGAATCGGGCGCATGCTGCGGCTCGCAAAGCTGAGTTTGCGGTGGATATTGCTGAACGTCATCTTAACCTCACAAAGTTCTACGTGAAACAGTTTGCATCGTTGGTTTGTCGTTCTTGCGACTTGGCTCCCCAATATAGGTCTGACCACAAGGGGGCACTTTGCAAGCTTCCTCCCTTGGAGGAGTGCCTGTCAAGAATTATTTCTGTGTGACGTTTAAATTTACTAAATCGGGAATGCAGGCCAATTCCCCTTTGACCAAATGCCAAGCGGTTGGTTCTCTACGGAGCGCAGAGGTGTAAGCGGATACATCATAAGATTTATTACTGGTTAGACCTCGCCCCTCTTTCCGAGAAAGAAGATGCATCTCGTTGCAAGGAATTAGGGATGCGACTGGGTCTCGAGCCACTGGTGCAATCCGGGTTCCTGGGCCGACCGCAGTTGGATGCATGCATTGATCTTGTCGATGGATTTGGACAGGGTACGTGCAGAGGCGTCGACCGGGTGGGTCTTGAAAAAGCTGGCGACCTGATCGCGGTGCTCGGCGGTGCAGAAGGCGCCCGTGGCGGCGACGACGCGAACGCCGGAGTTGGTCGTGAACTGGGCGTGGACCTTGTCCCAGTGCTTCTCGATATAGTCCCAGGCCTGATCGCGAGTGGCGCGCTGCATCAGGAGGACAGAGAAGATCCTCCAACTGTCCTGATTACGGACCTGGCCGGAAGCCGCGTAGTCGAGGGTGCGGGTGACCAGCGCGGGATCGAAAAAGTGGGAGAGAGTCGCCAAAGCGTCCGACTGAAGGGAGGGATCGCTGGAGTCCTTGCTCGCGCTCAGAACTTTTTCATAAAAAGCCTCATCGCCATTGCTGGCGGCGATAGGAATAGCCGCTTCCGCGAGGGCGGGATCGAGGTCTTTACTTTTCTTATGGTCGAAGCTGCGGTTTGCAATCTCCTTCGCCTCGGCGACAATCTCAGGATCGTTCGCAGCGCCCAGAATCTCGAATAGATTAGCGCGGAGCTGGCGGCGGTCGAAGGAGTCCAGCTTTGAAGGCTTCCCGAGAGCAGCGTAGATGGGGCTGAATTCGCGGCGAATCACGGTATTGAGCTGGTCGAGATCCTTGGCGGTGGCGATTTGCGATTTGATGGTGTAAATCTTGGCGAGCGCGGTCCCGAGGACGGCGGGATTGGAATCCTGCTTGAGAGCGAGGACGAGGTCGAGATAATCCGCGATGGAAGATCGGCCGGACGGAACCAGCGCCCAGCGATCTCCGATGAAGTTGATGCGTTCCGACGGAGTGAGGGCGGTTTCAGCCTTCGCTTCAATCGCTTTGAATTGGGCAGGAGTGTAAGCAGTGCGGTAATAACCTTTGGCAGCCGCGTTCGCGTAGAAGAAAGGTGCGCCGGGAACTTCTGCAAGCGTGGTTTCGCCCGGGGCAAGCAGACGGCAGACGGGCTTGTCATCGGTCTTGATGCAGACTGGAAGCGTCCACTGCTGGGGGGTCGGGCTGTTGACCTCGGGCGAGAGGAAGAACCGGCTTTGCGCTACCGGAACGTTCGCGCCGGAGCTGTTCGAGAATGTGAGCAGCGGAACGCCGGGCTGCTCGACAAAGCTGGACATGATCTTGTCCACGGGCAGATGACTGGTGGCAGTCTGGGCGTTCCAGAAATCTTCGGCGGTAGCGTTGGCGTAGAGATGCGCCTGTAGATAATTGTGGACGCCTTGTCGGAAGGTCTCCTGGCCAACATAATTTTCGACCATATTAAGAACAGCCCCCGCCTTGCCATAAGCGATGCCATCGAACATCTCATTGATCTCCGCAGGAGTAGTCGCCCGAGCGCGGATGGTGCGGGTGGTGGCCTGCGAGTCGTAGTTGAGAGTAGTGTCCAGCGACTGCGCCTCATCCTGTGGTACGTCCCACTCGGGATGCCATGCGGCGACCGGTTTGGTCTCCATCCATGTGGCGAAGCCTTCGTTGAGCCAGATGTTGTCCCACCATTGCATCGTGACCATGTCGCCGAACCACTGGTGGGCCATCTCGTGCGCGACCACCTAGGCCACGTTCTTCTT
>Ga0207678_10001961_pt1 | contig 18746 bp, 16 predicted proteins | sample KBSC63metaG_FD_184319 | JGI IMG/M metagenome (GOLD analysis project Ga0207678, IMG submission 184319) | Corn rhizosphere microbial communities from Kellogg Biological Station, Michigan, USA - KBS C6-3 metaG (SPAdes) (version 2) | ecosystem: Host-associated > Plants > Roots > Rhizosphere > Soil ...
AAGGTAATCCCCACATCCAAAACCAGCTTCCTCAACCAGGGCCTTCCGTCGATTCGCCTCGATATGTTCAGGTTCCGGACACGATTGAGCCGGGCATCAATTACACGCACGCGCCTCAAGTGTGGGCATTGGGATTCACCGGGCAGAACATCGTTATTGCCAGTGCCGATACTGGCGTTCGCTGGACGCACAATGCGCTAAAGCCTCACTACCGCGGCTGGGACGGAATGGTCGCCGATCACGATTACAATTGGCACGACTCCATTCATGACAGCTCTGGAAACCCTTGCGGCAATGATTCACCATTCCCTTGTGATGATTTCTTTCACGGCTCCCATACCACAGGCACCGCGATCGGCGATGACGGCGCTGGCAACCAGATCGGGATGGCCCCCGGCGCAAAATGGATTGGTTGCCGCAACATGGACCAAGGCAACGGCACACCGGCCAGATACATCGAGTGCATGGAATTTTTTCTCGCGCCTTATCCAGTAGGCGGCACGCCAGCCCAGGGCGATCCAACATTGGCACCCGACATTACGACCAACTCTTGGACTTGTCCGTCTTCGGAAGGTTGTTCGGTTAACACATTGCGGGCCGCTGTCGAGGCTCAACAGGCTGCCGGTATCATGATGGTAGTAGCAGCAGGCAATCAGGGCCCGGGCTGTTCCACCGTGTTGTCTCCTCCATCTTTTTACCAGGCATCTTATACCGTTGGAGCCCTGACCACCGGTACAGACACCATCGCTCCCTTTAGCAACCGCGGTTCAGTTACTATCGATGGAAGCCACCGGTTAAAGCCCGATATCACGGCTCCGGGGACGGATATCCGCTCGAGCCTCAACACCTCCGACAGTGCGTATGGAACCATGACGGGGACGTCCATGGCGACTCCGCATATCGCCGGTGCTGTGACGCTACTGTGGTCAGCCCGGCCTGAGTGGCGGCACAATATCGACATCAGTCGAACAGCCATAAATGATGCAGCTGTTCATATTCTGAATGGGGCATGTGATGGTGGTCACGCGGTGACACCTAACAACACCTACGGCTACGGGCGGGTCGATATCCTTGCCGCGGTTACCCGGCCTGGGCCCGTCGCTGTGCCATCTGATTTTAACAACGATGCTAATTCAGATCTTCTTCTTTTTAATGCAGGCACGCGGCAGACGGCAGTTTGGTATATGAACAACAATGTTCGGATCGGTAATGCTAACGGTCCAACTCTGTCCGGAGGCTGGACCGTGGCGAGCGTGGCGGATTTTAATCGCGACGATCATCCGGATTACCTGCTCTTCAACACGGCGACTCGCGCGACATGGATCTGGTACATGAACAACAACGTTCGCATCGGCAACGCTTATGGTCCGACTCTCCTTGCCGGCTGGACTGTGGCGGCTCTTGGAGATTTTAACAGCGATGGGTATCCCGATTATCTGCTGTTCAATGCGAACACAGGCGGAACAGTTGTCTGGTACATGCGCAACAATGCGCGTATCGGCGCAGCATCCGGCCCGACTCTTCCAGCTGCTCTAAGTGTGGCCGGAGTTGCCGATTTCAACGGGGATGCGAATCCTGACTATCTGCTGTTCAATGCGAACACCCATCAAACAGTGATTTGGTATATGTCTGGCGTGACCCGCATTAGCAGCAGAAATGGACTGACAATCCCGGCAGGCTTTGAGGTCGCAGGGTTATCCGATTTTGATGGCAACGGCAAGCCCGACTACTTGCTTTATAATTCGAGCACACGCCAAACTGTGATTTGGTACCTGAACAATTATCAACTCATTGGTACAGCTTCCGGCCCGACTCTGCTCCCTGGATGGAGCGTCGTTGCGCCGTGACGCCTGGATTTCCGTTACAATCCAGTAATTCAACACGAGGACATACATGTTAGGCGAGAAAATCGGCGAAATATCAGGCAAGATTACTATGCAGCGCGTATTACCGAACTTGGGCGGCGACCCAAAGATGGAAACATCGTTTCAGGCAACCGGTTCAGTGCTCGGCACAAACATAAAAGACACAGGCACTTACTCGACCATTTTTCGTCCTGACGGAACGCAATATGGCGAAGGTCAAGGCATCATGGTAACGAAGAACGGCGAAACGGCTACGTGGACCGGCCATGGGGTTGGTACAACGAAAAAAGACGGTACCGCGACTTACTGCGGCGCCCTGTATTTCCAAACCATGCCCAAAAAGTGGTCCCGCCTTAGCAAGGTCGCAGTGCTCTTCGAGTACGAAGTAGACGCAGAGGGCAATATGCATTCCGAATATTGGGAATGGAAGTAACCTTCAGTTCTGCGTTTCCAGGTTGCGTTCGGTGACTATGGAGTTCACTCTTTTCAAGGCACGATGACTGACCTGGATAAAATGCAGGGAACCTGGAATCTCGTTTCAGCGATGGAAGACGGAAAGCCTTTGTCCGAAGACCGAGTGAAACAAACGACGATCGTCGTCAAAGGTAACACTTTTCGTTTCCCCGGCCCGGCGGAGGACGCCACCGCGAGGGCCGGAACGTTCAAGCTCGACGAAACGAAAAATCCAAAGGAAATGGACTCCACCTCCGACGAGAAAGAAATCTCGCTTGGCATCTACGAACTCGAATCAGACAGTTATGAGGTGTGCTTCGCTCCGGCCGGCAAGCCACGCCCCGCCAACTTCAGTTCCGAGCCCGGCAGTGGCCAGATCCTCCAGGTCTGGCAACGGCAAAAGAATAACTAAGGCAAAGGGCGACGCGCGTTCTTTTCTCGTGCGGTGGCAAGTCTGCCGCGACTCAGGTAGTTTTCTTCTTCGCAGCTGGCCGAGCAACAACGTTCTTTTCCAAGGCTTCGGCCAAAACTTCATCGACGTTTTCCACCGGAACGAATTTGAGTTTCTGTTTCGCTTCCTCGGGAACATCGACGAGATCTTTTTCGTTGAGCTTGGGAATGATGACAGTGGAAATGCCGGCACGCATCGCAGCCAGACTTTTTTCTTTCAAGCCACCGATCGGCAGAATCAGACCGCGCAATGTAATCTCGCCTGTCATCGCGACGTCGGAACGAACCGGTCTATCGGTGAAAAGCGAAGCAAGCGCAGTAAACATTGCGATACCAGCTGACGGTCCGTCTTTTGGCACGGCTCCGGCGGGGACATGCACGTGAACGTCCATCTTTCGAAAATCGTCAGCCTTAATGCCGATCTCGCCGTCTCGGCTGCGCACTAAGCTGAACGCCGCCTGCACGGATTCTTTCATCACATTTCCGATCTGTCCGGTAAGGGTGATGTTCCCTTTGCCCGGATAACGCGTCGCTTCGATGTGTAAGACTTCGCCGCCTGCCGGTGTGTAAGCCAGGCCAGTGACCACCCCAGGTTTACTGGTCTTGAGTTTTGTTTCGCGAACGTATTTGGCGGGGCCAAGCATTTCCGCAATCATCTGCGGCGTGACCGTTGCTTGATCGATTTTGCCGCGCGCGACCTGGGCCGCAATTCCCCGGCAAACTGCCCCGATCTGACGCTCGAGCTCGCGAACGCCCGCTTCATGTGTGTAATCACTGATGATGCGACGAAGCGCGTCCTCCTCGAATTCACATTGCCCGGGTTTAAGGCCGTTCTCCTCCAGTTGTCGCGGAACAAGATAACGCTTCGCAATCTCGAGTTTTTCGCGCTCGGTATAACCGGGAAGTGAGATCACTTCTATCCGGTCGCGCAATGGTTCCGGTATGCCCTCAATGTAGTTTGCCGTGCCAATGAAAATGATTTGCGACAGATCGAACGGCACATCCAAATAACGATCGACAAATGCGTTGTTCTGCCGGGGATCGAGCACTTCAAGCAATGCGCTGGCCGGATCGCCGCGAAAATCGGCACCAATTTTGTCGATCTCGTCGAGCATAAACACCGGATTGCGCGTGCCGCAGCGGCGCAGTTCCTGAATGATGCGGCCCGGCATCGAACCAATATATGTGCGGCGGTGACCGCGAATTTCCGCTTCATCGCGCATTCCGCCGAGACTGACCCGCACAAATTTGCGGCCCAGCGCGTCGGCGATCGATTGGCCCAGACTGGTTTTGCCTACGCCGGGCGGCCCGAGAAAACAGAGGATCGCGCCGTGTCCTTGCGGATTGAGTTTTCGCACGGCCAAGTATTCGATCAGCCGCTTCTTTACCTTTTCCAGATCGTAGTGATCGCGATCAAGCACTTGCTGCGCTTGTTCGAGATCAAGATTATCGTCGCTCAATTTGTTCCATGGCAGATCGGCGAGGATCTCGACGTAACTCACGATTACTGAAAACTCGGGACTTGCCGGCGGAATGAAGTCGAGTCGCTTCAATTCGCGCTCGGCTTGTTTCATCACTTCTTCCGGAGGTTTCGCTTCCTGGAGGCGTGTGCGCAGTTGCTCCGCTTGTTCCTCACCGCCGCCCTCCGTCTCGCCCAGCTCATGTTGAATCGCTTTAAGCTGCGAACGAAGATATGCGCGTCGCTGTGCGTCGGAAAATTGCGACGCGACATCTTTTTGGAGCCGTTGCTGGATCTGGGCGATCTCAAGCTGCGCTGAGATGTGTTGCTGCACGGCATGGACCCGTTTTTCGACGTCGAGTTCTTCGAGCAACGCCTGCTTTTGCGCCACATCTATGTTGAGGTTCGGCGCCAGAAAATCTGCGAGCTGCTCGGGATTCTCGATATTCAAGATCATCATGCGCGCCTGTTCCGGGGCGTCGGGCGTCAATTCGAATAACCGCGTCGCTGAATCACGCAGATTCCGGAAAGTGGCTTCCCATTCCTTGCTCGGCGACGGCACAACCGATTCCGGTAGATCGACTTCGGCGCGCAGAAATGGATCCGCCGCGACGATTTTACGCAACGAAAAACGACGCAGTCCCTGTACAATCACCAGCACGTTGTCTTCTGATTGTCGAACAAGTTTGAGCACGAGGGCGGCCGTGCCGACGGAATACAAGTCTTGCGACGACGGGTCTTCTTTCGTCTCGTCACGCTGAGTCAGCAGCCCGATCACCTTTGTGCGCGGCAAAGTGTCATCGAGCAGCTTGAGCGATGCAGCACGTTGAACGTTCAATGGAAGAACCGTGCCCGGAAAGACCACAAAGCTGCGCACTGGCAGAATCGACAGCTCTTCGGGAATCTGCGGCGTGCGGCTTTCATCCACGCCGAGCGCGACGGTGCCCGGGCCAGTTGGCTTGGAATCCATGCTCGTTTGCAACGCGTCTCGTTGTTCTGTGCTCATGAGTTTTTTGCTACTGGCAGAGAAATCCAGAGTAATCCGTTACGCTGTTCGGCGTGCGCCTCGTCGACTTCTACGTCAACCGGGAAAGTAATCTCGCGCTCGAACGGCCCGTAATCGATTTCCATCGCGAGTAATTGCTGCGCGCATCCTTCGTCGCCGGTCGGCTCCGCCAATTCGCGGGTACCGCGAATCACCAGGCGCCGCGGCTCGACGGTTAGATCGATCCGCGAACGATCGACTCCCGCGAGCTCAACACAGATTCGAATACAGGTGTCGCAGCGATACGCGTTGATCGCAGGTCGCCACGCCTGCGGCGCAAATCTGGAAAATTGCGAGCGCGACAGTTCGTAACTGACGTCGTGCAACGCATCCTGAAGCCAGCGCAATTTGATGCTCTTGATCGGATCCATCGGAAACTAAACTTCCACTCTCTGCCGCATAGTTTCAACGCACACTTGCCGCTGTAGCCGTCGCCCTGTGGGCGACGCTTTAAGACCGCTTCGCTACGCGGTCATTGCATGCGATTCAAATAAACGCCCGAGGCGCCGCCCACAGGGCGGCGGCTACAGAAGAGTGCCGCAATCAGCCAGTCCGTCAGTTTTATTTCACTTCTTGCCTGGACCCCACAACGCCCGACCCGGTTTCGCTCCAGTGTGCTCGCCGTTTTTGATCACCTGCACACCGTTCACGAACACATGTTTCATACCGGTTGCGTACTGATGCGGTTTTTCAAAGGTCGCATGATCTGTGATCGTCGCCGGATCGAACACCACTACGTCGGCGAACATTCCTTCCTTGAGAAATCCGCGACGATCGAGCCCAAGATTTGTCGCCGGGAGCCCACTTAAGCGATGAATCGCATCGCTCATTGGAAGCACCTTTTCGTCGCGCACATATTTGCCAAGGACGCGCGCGAAATTCCCGTATGCGCGCGGATGCGGATTCGATTTTGTGAACGGCGGGTCCGGCGCTTGTGAGGCTTCATCCGAGCCGAAGGAAATCCACGGCTTCTGTAATTCCTTTTTCACGTTCTCTTCAGACATCACGTAATAGACGGTGCTTATGCGTGATTCGTCTTCCGCAATCAAATCCATGGCCGTGTCGATAGGATCTTTTCCGCGCATTTTCGCGACTTCAGCAAGCGTCTTGCCCGTTAGCGGTTTCAGTTTTTCCGACTTAAATCCCACCAGCAAAATCTTGTCCGGCGAACCCGCCGTAAGATAAAGGTTTTCCCATTTGTCGCTGTCGACCTGCACTTCTGCTTTGATTTTTTCGCGCGTCGCCGGGTCTCGCAGCCGTTTAAATAACGCCGGATACCCGCCGTCTTCCGTCCACGGCGGCAGACACGCGTCGAGCCCGGTGCCGGCAGCGATGTAGGTATACATGTCCGCGGTGATCTTCAGTCCATCTCGTTGTGCGCGTTCAATTCGCGCGAGTAGTTCGTCTTCTTTTGGCCAATTTTTTTTGCCAGCCGCTTTGATGTGATAAAGCTCGGCCGGAATGTTCGCGTCCCGCGCGATTCGCAGCAGCTCGTCAAGCGCTTCAAACAATTGATTTCCTTCGCTCCGCATGTGCGAGATGTATTTGCCCTGGTATTTCGCCGCGACCTTGCACAGTTCGATCAGCTCTTCGGTTTTCGCATAAAACGCAGGCGGATAAATCAGGGACGTGCCAATCCCAAGTGCACCGGCTTCCATTTCTTTCCGCACGAGCTCGCGCATTTCGTCGAGTTGTTCGGGCGTCGGCGGTTTATCTTCGTAGCCCACCACGTATTCGCGAATGGTCGTCGCGCCGATGAATGACGCCACGTTGCACGAGATCCCGCGCTTTTCGAGGTACTGCAGATATTCCGCCAGCGTGTTCCAAGAGATGTCGTATTTGATGTCGGTTTGCTCACTAATCTTGTGCTCACGCACACGATCGTTCACCGGCCCCATCGACTCTCCTTCGCCCATGATTTCGGTTGTGACGCCCTGCCGAATTTCGCTTTGTGAACGCCCATCCTGAATCAGCGACTCCGTTGACCACGAAAGCATGTTGATGAAACCCGGCGCGACAGCGAGGCCCTTGGCATCGATGACCGTATTCGCTTTCGCTGATTTCAAATCGCCGACGCTTGCGATTCGATCACCTCGAATGGCGACATCGGCCTTTCGGGGCTCGGCGCCAGTGCCGTCGTAAACAGTTCCGTTGCGGATGATCACATCAAAATTTCCCTCGGCAGTCGTTGAAGACGGCTGCTTTGCAGACATGGTTAACACGATCGTCAGGAAGGCACCGAACCAAAAGATATTTCGTTTCATCGGGAGGCTGACGGTAGCGAACACCGCTCCTGATGCAAAATGCTCCGAAGTAGGCGGGTCGATATATTGCCTCGTTCCAAAAGGTTGCGCGCGGAATTAACCAGACCGGCGACCGACCGAATCGTCGGATTCGAATCGTACATAGACGGCTTGCTGATTAAAAACCGTCGTTTCTGGCGGAACCAGCAGCCGGGCGAAGCTGCGAAAGTAGCTTCGTAACAATGAGGGAAAATGAAGAAAGGGGATATCTGATGAAAACCAAGATGAAATCCAATCGTCGCATTCCAGTGTTACTGTCGATACTTTGCGCAGGACTCGTCACAGCATTTCTTGGCGGATGTGCAGAGGGGCCGTACATGACAGCGTATGACGGCGGTTATTATGCCGCACCATACTCGGCGTATTCGTACTATGACGCCTACCCGTATTCCTATTACGGGCCGGCCGACACTACGATCGTGCGCTCGGGCGTTCGTTATAATGATGCCTACGGTCCACGCTACTATCGCACCAGGACTGTCTACGGCGACTGGTACTAATTCGCGACGCGCGGTTGGTTAACGCATCGGTGCACCGTCATAAATCGGCGGATGTGCCGGTGCGTTTTATTTTTAGCTTGCGTTTGCAAGGGCCCTCCCGTCAAATGAGCGCCCCAAACGCGTGACAGCTAAACGGAAAAACAGTCGGCACCTTGTAACGATCTTTTCGCTGGTCGGCGCCGTGACCTTTGCACTTCTGCTCGGCGGCTGCGCCGATGTTCCCTACGCGAACAACGAGGTTCGCTCGCCTGAGGCGAAATACGACACCTATTACGCGCCGAATTATTATCCGTACTATCCCTGGGACGCGTACTACGGTGGCGCGTACTATTACGGCGAGTAAGACGTCGGTTTGTCTTTCCGTTTTTCGACTGTCGCCGGCTCTCTGTGAGAGGCGTTCCCGTCACTTGACACTCGCCACCCGTGGTACGGCGTTGCTCACCTCCAGTTGATCACTGACTCTATTGATTCTCGCGTCCTGCTCTTTGATGTGCCCGATCAGAGCGGTGATTTCTTTCTGTTGCTGAGCGAGAGCGGCTTTTAGCTCCTGCACATTCTTGTGTTCTTTTAGAAACTCGTTGAGCAACATCGCGTTTACTGCGTCGTAGCGAACGGTTTGCAATTTCCCATCGCGATCGCGTCTCACCAGATCGGGATTTACTTTTTCTACCTCCTCAGCAACCAGGCCAAACTGCGGGACCTGCGTCGGATCGAACTGTTCTTTGTAACGAAAGGTGACGGGGTTAAGCGCGAATATGGCTTCACTTGCCGTGTCTATCGGTCTGATAGCCTCCTTGAATCGGACTCCGGATAGAGCAATGCCCAGTTGACCGTCAGCACTTACCAAGACTGGCGCGCCGCTAACGCCCGTCTCGCTAATGCCTGCAATATACGTCGCGACGTGGGGATTGTGGGTGATGCCATGGAAGTCGGTGGCCTTAACTTGGGTTCCAATGCGAATCGTGTTCTGATCAGTGTCCAAGCCTATATTACCGATGAAAATATCATTGATGCCGTTAACCACATTTCCGCCAGCAAAATAACCCAGCGCAACGTTGTTGCTGTCGCCGCCTTCGTTACGTTGGAGCGCATAGGCACCAATAGCCGTGTTAACGTCGCCAGTGGTGTTGCGTTCGAGCGCTCGAACGCCGATGGCCGTGTTACTGTTGCCGGTGTTGCCCTCGAGCGCCCCGGAACCGAAGGCCGTGTTACCGCCGCCGCGGATGTTGCTAAAGAGCGCATAATAACCGACGGCGGTGTTGCCGATGCCGATGGTGTTGCTGAAGAGGGCGAGCGCTCCATTGGCCGTATTCAAAAAGCCATTGGTATTGTTTAATAATGCGAATGTGCCGGTGGCGGTATTTCCATCTGCATTGTTCCAGCGCAGCGTGCCGGATCCAATCGCGGTGTTGTAGCTGCCAGTGGTATCGGTTTTCAGTGAAAGAAAACCAACCGCAGTGTTTTGCACACCCGTGGTGAGGCTCAATAAGGCCTCCTGCCCTTCCGCCGTGCTACCGCCGGGATAACCGCCGTCCGGCGGCGGAATGACTGCTCGCGCTTTTGGCGAAAGTCCGACGCAGACGAGCACACTAGCGATAAGAAGCGCCAGAATTCTCCTGTTACACTGAATCAATGATTTCATGGTTCTTTTTTTTCTTGCCCCGCTAGATGAACTTTTCAGTGGGGAGTCTGGAAGGAGATGAAGAACCCAGCGGGGGTAAGCTCCTCGGCCTGATTCAGACCCATTTAACTACGCCGAGTCTGGCGGAAATTCGATTCGGTAGGCAAGCCAATTCGGGACACCGCGGATCGCCGGACTCGGCTTTGCAGGCGCCGTGTCACCCGACCGTAGAAATGTCGATCGCCAAGGTGACAGCAGCGTTACTTTTGCCGTTAAACGCGCGGACTCAGACGGTGTCTATTGCTGACATGAACACCGAAACTACAAACTCGATGTTGGTTCGCGTTTCCCGCTTCTTCAGTGATCGATATGCCTACAGGGTACAACCTGATTACTTATCCGAGCTCGCTGCCTTTGGAACGATTGTCTTCATAGCCGTCTGGCCAATTATTTTGGCCGCGCACGCGATGGCCGTGGCACTAAAATAACTAAAGAAATCAGTGGTTATGTTCCACCAACTCCGTACATACGCAGACCTGCGGAAGCAGATTCATGACGACCTGCGGATCCAACATCCCGAGTGGATCCAGCCAAATGGCGAGTCTCCTATGTGTGATTCTTACGAGGCGCGCCTCATGGCAACACTCGCTGTCTTAACACGGCAACGCCCGAGTATCGCTTACGAATGCGATCGCCTTAGATGAGTGGCTTGTTTAGCCGCCGTCAGGAGTCGCACTCGGTCCGTTCTCCGGTTGAGAAGGCGATGGTAGTAATCCGTAGAAGTACTGGCCGTCATCGTCGCGTTGCGGCGACTTCATAAATACTTTCGTAATGTCGCCAGCGGCCGGTCCATCCGGAGCTTTGAAAAGATATAAGGTAATGCGCACATCATCGGCGCGGCGGGCAGCGCTCAGGAATTTTAGCGGGAACGAATATGTGAAGGCCTCTTCGTTCCGCACCTGACGCTGACTCTCTGGCCCGTTGCTGGCTTCAAAAATGGTTCTGGAGGAACCTGACGCGTCCGTTTGTTCGCCAGTCACGTTGCCCGCAAACCGGCCCGGTTGATGGGTAACCACGTCCACACGGATCTCCGCTGGGTGATTCTCGTCGGGGACATACCACCATCGCTTGAGTTCAATCACGTTCATCAGAGGTCTGCGATCGGCCATCATCTTTCGGTATTCGTTCGAGATCGCCACTCGCCGTAGTTTCCCGTAAACGGCGAAACCCGTGATGAACAGAACCACGGCAAGCACCATTGATCCCAAGTGAATCCACAATGCTCCTGCCTTCGGAAATAAAAGGAGAGCAATGGAACTTACCACGACCTCGATGCCGACCAACGCGACGTAAGTCCAAAAGAGCAGGCCCCGAAAATCCAAGTTGATCCAGTTGCCGCCGCCGCCGCCACCGAGCAATGCCCGATCCAGGAAATAGATCGGAATCGCCAGCAACCCAAGAACAAGACAAATGATCAGATGTTTGCGCCAGAGGGACTTCATCACGCTTCTCTCTATCAAATTTCCTGGATGATTACACTTGTTGTTACGAACTCGAGGAATGCGCGATCGCTTGCGCTAAGTGAACTGGTGGTTGAGCTTGCGCCTCCCTAGCCAAAAATGAAGCTCAATCCAATCGCTCTATTTATCTTTATTGGTTTTACCGGACTCGCCGCCGCCCAAACCATCACCGATCCTGCTCACATCGACGTTTACATCACGCCGTACTACAATTCCAAAGGCCCGGCTATCGAGGTCGGTACTTTCAGCAGCGGTTTGGCTGCGAAAAACGAACCCGAGTTTGTCGCGACGATCGCGAAAATGAAAGAGTCATGGGACACACTCAATTTCGCAGAGATGTACGTCGCCGCGATTCGCCTCTACGATTTTGGTTTCAGAAGGGAGTCAATTTACTGGTTTTATTCGGCGCAATATCGCGGACGTCTTTTTGCGAGTCTAATCGATCGCAACAAGATGGGCAGCATGGGCGATCCGGGGTTCGAATTGTATCAAGCGCAGAATGCGTTCCAACAGCTCGTAGGCCCGTACATTAACGGATATGCCTTCGGCGATATCGATCAATTGGTCCCGATCATTGAAAGAGTACAGAAAGAAGGGCTAACCGTGCCCGATCTGGCAAAGATTTATCCTCGTGTGGCGTTTAGGCCGAAGTCCGAATGGGAGGCGGGAAATAAAGGACTGAACGAAGGCCTTACAAAGATGCTCGTGACCCTCAAGAACGAAAAGGCAAGCATCAAGCAGCAAAGGATTGAACGCGGAATGGAAGCCAAGTTCTCGAAGCTGCCAAATACGGAGCTGCCAAAAGGATCAGGGTTATCACCTCGGGACTAGTGACTTGATTCGACTTCCTGGGTAGCCGCAGCAACTCATCACATTCAGATCCTCGTCAACCGATAGCGTAAAACACTTGGCGTGTACACACTGCCCGGCTTGCCGAAGCGTTTTTTCCGAGTCCTGCTTGATTTCCAGGAACGCCCCTAAGCGTTTTATCGGCTCGCACAACGAAGCTTTTTTCGTGGCGTCGTGCGTGAGCAATGAAGAATCTTCCTCGCTGGCGATTCACCAGTAGGGCCGAATTCTAGAACAGGCCGAGCAGTTTGAGAACGATCACGATAACGACAATTACTCCGATGATGTAGAAGATGTTTCTGTTCATGCGTGACTCATATCAAAGTGAGAGTGTGGTGGCCAGCATTTATCGAGACTGAGCGGCTGAAAAGAACCGTTTTCGCGGCTTGATCCCATATGAAGACGCTGAGCAACTTCAAATGCTCGCGATTATTGAGTCCGTTCAGTTTCCTTCAGCAGCTTCACCAATTCATCTTTCCACAATCCTGCAAGTGTGTGGCTGCCGTGGCCACGCGTCATGTCGCTGAGTGGAATTACGATTGCGCGGCCGTGCGGGACGCGCTTGATCTCACGCTCGAGAATCCCGAGCTCGGGCGGATTAATCAGATCATCGGCAGAGTTGATGGCCAGAAGCTGTACCTGAATTTTCTCAAGATTAGGCCCCGGATCGTAATCGTGTGAAGCTTCGAGTGCATACAGAACGTCGTTGGCATCGTCAGTCTTGACGATTTGTTCAACGAATTTGTCCAGAATTTGGTCCGTTTTCGCAAGCGAAGGCGCGTCCTTCTGACGCAGGATTGGATTGCTGCTCATGAACCAAAGCATCTCCGCAGCGGTGCGCAGACTGGATGGTTGCGTTTTGTACTCGCCACCCTCCCAGGACGGATCATTGCGGATGGCATCGATAACCATGCGGCGCCAGCCCCGGTTCCGCCCGGAAATTTGGGTCGGCAAACTCGCCAGCGGCATGAGCGCGTCCATGAAGTCGGGATGCAGCTCGCCCCAGAGCCAGGTATGCATTCCACCCATCGACGTTCCCATCACCAATCGCGCGTGATTTACGCCGAGGCCCTCGGTCAGCAATCGATAATCCGCGTCGATCATGTCGAGATAACCGTACCGCGGGAATTTGGCGTGCATGCCGTCGCTCGGTTTGCTCGATTTGCCGTGACCGATCCCGTCCGGCAACACGATGAAAAATTTTGTCGCGTCGAGCGGCTGATCTTTTCCAAACAGCTCCCCGGCAAATTCCGGGCGAATGAACTGCGCGCCGCTGCCGGTCGTCCCGTGCATGATCAGAACGGCGTTAGTCGTTTTTCCTTCAGCGTCTTTCTCCGGCTTCCCGAGCGTCCGGTAATGGATGCGCAACTCCGGCAATGTTTCGCCAGATTGAAATTTGAAATCGCGAATCGTGAAATCGCCTTCAGTCGGCGCGGGATAATCTGCGGCATAGGTCACACTCGCAACGAAGAAGGATGAGAGAATTGCGAAAATTCGGATCACGTAATTCATATTAATGGTTTCGCTGTCGTTCGGCTTGAATTCGTTCGAGCAGTTTGATGTGCGTTCCTTCAAGCTCGTTGGCAAATTTCACCCTTGCCTTCAGAGCATCGGGATAAATCTCGAATCGTTTTCGCAGTTTCTTTGTGGCTGGATCGTAAAAAAAAGAAATGTCCTGGTCCAGGTTCGGCACGATCAATTCGTCACTCAGTTTTTGATACCACTCCATGCGGCTCAATCCCCAACGGATAACTGATTCATCGTAGCGCACAGCCATGAGCGTCTTCACGTCGAGTAGTTGGACGCCACCGGATTGCAGCATCGTAGCCCAATCGGTAGGGCTGTAGTCGGTGGTGAAAACAAACGGCTGCAGCGCCGGCATTTCACCGGCATCGAGTGCACGCTGAAACTCTGCCGATTCCTTTTCTTCTTCCGCGCGGTTAGCTTTTCCGCTTTTGATGCCTTCCTGTAATTGCTGCTCGAGCGAAGCCAGAATCTGATCGCGTCGTCCCGCATCCTCGCGGTGCTCCTGGTAGTTGTTCAGCCAAAACGCCCCGTAAACGCCCACAAACACGAGGACCAGTTCTGCTGTCCACCGACCAACACGCGAGAGAAGCGTACGCTTTTCAGTCATTTCACTCATCCTTTACCTGAATATTTAGGCACAAATACTGGCTGACCGCAGCACCGTTATCCATTGCGTAACAGGATGACATTCTTAAATTAGCCGGCCAAAAGGACAATCGATGGAGAAATCCGAGTCAGTTGCAAATCTTATCCAGTTCGTGGTCGATTCGGTGCAACAGGCCCCCGCAGATGACGCACCGTTCCATCATTTGCAATTTCACCGCATTTTCCCCGATGACTTCTACGCACAGATGGTCGAAGCGATGCCGGTGGCTGAGGATTACCGGGCGATGTCTGGCAAAAGTAAAGCGGGCAGCAGCAGGCCAGATGGAAAACCGACCCGAGCGAAGATCGATCTGTTCCCCGAGTACATTCGGCATTTGCCACCGAAGAAACGTGCAGTCTGGGATGCGACGGGTCGCGTGCTGCGTTCGAAACAGTTGCAATCTGCTTTCGTCCAACGGTTGGCGCCGGGTTTGAAAGGCCGGTTCGGAGAAAATTTCGCGAAGGTGAATATGTATCCGGTACCGATCCTGACACGCGACATTCCCGGATACCGCATCTTTAAACATACCGACAGTTTGTGGAAAGGGATCACCGTCCAATTTTACCTGCCGGCGGACAATTCCACGCCACACATCGGCACAATCTTTCACGAGGTGCTGCCTAACGGACGCAAACCGATGAAGGCAAAGATGCCGTTTTCGCCGAATAGTGGTTACGCGTTCGCCGTAGCCGACGACACGTGGCATTCCGCTGACGTTGTTGGGCCGGAGGTGAAAACACGTGACAGCATTCTGCTCACCTATTTCGTCGATGCCGGACCGTGGAGATTTGTTCGAAATCGCGGGCGTCGGTTGGCAAATTTTGTACTTAACGAGACGCGCAATTTAAAGCACACCTGAATGAAATTTTAGCCGTTGTAGCCACGGCCCTATGGGCCGTCTCCCCGATCTGAAAAGGAGCGGAAAGTGCACCGGCCACAGGCCGGTGGCTACACTTACCGCGGCAATGGCCTCTCCATGTTGGCCATCGCATACGCGACTACTGCCACTACAGCAGAATTTTCCGCCAATTCTTTCGGCACAATTTTGTCGAGGGTGTCAGCTGCTGTGTGGTGATAGTTGAAGTAAAGGCGGCTGTCTTGAATCGGACTAAACGCAGGCACACCCGCTTTCTCGAGCGGCTCAATGTCGGCCCCGCAGTGCTCAACCAACTCGAGGATGCCCGCCCCTGATTCCTGCAGAATCTCCGACACCGGCCCGAACATCTTTTTCACTTCCGGCTTTGCCTTGATGTTAACGCCAATCGGATGACCCGCGCCGGCGTCTGTTTCCATTGCAGCGAAATGATTCGGTATCTCTTTTGCGTGATCCTTTGCGTACTGCTTTGATCCCTCCTCACCATTCTCCTCATTCATCCAGGCGATCACCCGAATGGTGCGTTTCGGTTTAAGACGAAGTTTTTGGATCAGGTTCGCCGCTTCCATCGAAACTGCGACGCCTGCGCCGTCATCGATCGCGCCCGTACCCAAATCCCATGAATCCAAATGACCAGAAACGATCACGACCTGTTCAGGGTGCTCGCTGCCTTTGATGTCGCCAATCACGTTTGCACTTTCCACATCGGGCAGAGTTTGCGGCGTCAGAATCAATTTCATTTTCACCACTCCCTGCGGAACCAGATTAGCAATTAAATCCGCATCTTCGGCGGTCACAGCGCCGGCGGGAATTTTCGTCGTATCTTTTGCGTAATTTGTCACTCCGGTATGTGGCAGCCGATAGTCGGCTGCGCCGACTGACCGGATCAAACATGCGACAGCGCCTTGCTTTGCAGCTGCGATGGGTCCCTGACTGCGGTAGACAACTGCTTCGCCATAAGCTTGGAAGCCGCGCCCCTGCGCGGCCATTTGTTTATCGAACGGGTAATTGAACAGCACGATTTTTCCCGCGACTTTCTCGCGAGGTATCGATTTCAATTCATCAAAGTTTTTCACCACGAGGACTTCGGCTTCGATCCCCTCTTTTGGTGTGGCAACACTACCGCCCAGTGCGCACAGGACAATCTTCTGCGTCGTGTTCGATGCCTGCCCGGGAAATTGAACCAGCGCTGCTGTCTCTTCGCCGCGCACCCAATGGGGCACCATCACTTTTTCCAGGTGAACTTCGCACCCGATCGCTTTCAATTCGGCGGCGACGTACTCGACTGCTTTTCCGGCCTGCGCCGATCCGCTCAAACGTTGCCCAATGTTGTTAGCCAGATGCGCGACCTGCCGGTAAGCGTAATCGCTTTCTAAAGCTGCCTTCTGCAATTGCTTCAATTCCGACAGTGTCTGCGGCGAAAACACGGCCGGAGTCGGCGACGGCGATCCGTTCGGACTTGTTACAACCGCGGGCGTCTGTTGCGCACCAACTCGCTGAGCACAGAGGAGCAAGACGAGTGAGAGAAGCGCAACCTGGCGAAAGCGATCTTCAGGCATCTCGAATCTCGCTACAACATCTTGGCAGGGTTCGCCAGCTTCGAAAAAGCAAACCCGCTGCTATTTCTCTTTCCTAAACTCGATCTCCTCGCCGAAGAGCTCAGGATTACGGGCATTTTTCGTCAAGAGTTCAACGATCGTGGCCGAGTCCCTGGTTTCCTTTGGGACAACCTTGTCGTTGACGCTCCGCAATCTCAGATCCTTGCCATTGTCCGACAATTTCCAAATGACGTAGGCATATTTGCGATCGCTCGAGTTAAGGTCCTGAACAGTCACGAAAGGCGTTCCTGCGACGTCGGAATGGTAAGCGCGAAAAATATCGCCGTCGTAGTAAACGATGTAAACGCCGTCATCGAGTCTCCGCAGTTTCAGTTCTTCCTTGCCGTCGGTCGACCTCCAGTCGCCAAGCAGTTGTTCCTGCACTTTTTGAGTCGGAGAAGAGGTAATTGGGACTTCATATTGGCAAGCAGTGAAAGCCAGAACGCAAAGACCAATCACTACGACCGCCATTCGTAGCCAGACGACGTTTAATGAACTCACGAAGTCTTTCTTGCCTCCGGGAATCGGCCTTCGTCGAAATCGATGAGGTCTGGAATTGTGACGATGTCATCGCGATCTGAGATTCCCGCATCCTTTTTGCGTTGCTCCAGACGCGGCGAGATTGAATCGCGCCACCCGAGCTTCGATGCGAACCCGTTCCAGACGAAGAGATCGCCGTCGTTCAAACGGCGACCCTTTTCGAAACACCATTCCAGAATTTCGTCGTCCGTCCCCTCCTGTTTCACACGCTCAATCAGATCGCCATGATCTACTCGTAGAAAATTGCAGCACACACCGTCCGCTGCTTTCGGTGCGCCGAAGTTTTCTTGATAATCTTCGTGCAAATCGCCGCGCAGATGCAGTCGGATCTTGTCCAGCATGCGCGGGAAATACATCATGCCGCGTGTCGTTTCTTTGGGACTCTTTGGATAGGTAGCCATGGGCAAATGAATCGCATCATCTCGTGGCGGCGCAATATCGGCCGACTGCTTGCGTAGAACCACTCGGACAAAGCTCAAGCCATCCAGACGCGCTGAACGAACCAAAAACTGCCCAGCAGCACGACAGCTGCGGAACACGCCGGTGCCCATCGCGCAATGAACATCGGGTTCTCCCGCAGTTTCCAAATGATCGGCAGTGCTAAAGCGGCGACCATGATCTGCCCTAGCTCCACGCCGAGATTGAAAGAGAATAGCGGCAGCACGATGCCGCCGGTGCCCGATCCGATGCCGGCCTCACGCAAAGCGGAAGCAAAGCCAAAGCCATGTATCAAACCGAAGCCGAAAGCCACCACTCGCCGCGCTGTTGGAATGTCGCCGCGCAAAAGGTTCTCGATGCCAACAAAAACGATGGACGCGGCGATCAGTGGTTCCACGATTCGACTTGGAATTTGAACCAGGTGCAATGTCGCCAGTGCCAGTGTGATCGAGTGCGCGACCGTAAATGAGGTGATGATGCCTAATGATGAGAAAAAGCCACGTGCCACGAGCAGCAGTGCGAAAAGAAAGAGCAAGTGATCGTAGCCGGTCAAAATATGTTTCACACCCAGGCAAAGGAAATTTGCAAATGAACGAGCGACTTCGGACGCAGCAGTAATCGAGTGGGCATCGGACATTTCCACCGTCACACGATCTGCGGCTGCACTTAGCAACTGCTCGAAAATGATTTCCCCGCGTGAGTTTTGTACCTGGAGATATTGGCGATGCCCAAGTGGGAGGGACGAGATGAGTTTGGATTGAATTTCCAGATCGGAAAAGATGGGGATGGTTAAATCTAGACGGACTTCGACGTTTTTATTCTCATCGAGACGGCTCTGAACGGATTTGTTTTTGCCGACTTTTCCAGCAGCTGTGATGACAACTTGTTTTCCTACGATCGCTTCCAATTGAGGTCGGCTTCGGGCGAATTCGGCTTGCGTCACAATCCCGTCTTGATCCTTGTCGATCTCGGCAACTTGCGCTGCGTCCTTGACCGCCAGCGTCAATGTTGCCTCCAAACTGTTCGTGCGCTGTCGTATCGTCAGGCTACTAAGCCCG
>Ga0207678_10001963_pt1 | contig 18735 bp, 16 predicted proteins | sample KBSC63metaG_FD_184319 | JGI IMG/M metagenome (GOLD analysis project Ga0207678, IMG submission 184319) | Corn rhizosphere microbial communities from Kellogg Biological Station, Michigan, USA - KBS C6-3 metaG (SPAdes) (version 2) | ecosystem: Host-associated > Plants > Roots > Rhizosphere > Soil ...
CGGACTGGGTCGCGGATTGGACCGGACAGCGGTGCGATAGCAAGGATCCGTTCGTGGCTGGGGATGAGTACATCGCGTGGCTGTTGAAGCGCGGGCGAGACGCACGGAAGAAGAGGCTGATTGCTTCCGATGGGCTGGACGTGGACGATATTCTGCGGCTGCATGCTTACTTCGACGGACGGATACGGTTCAGCGCGGGGTGGGGAACGCTGGTGACGAATGATTTTCGTGGGTGCCATCCGAGGGGAGAGTCGGGGCTCGACCCGATTAGCCTGGTGTGCAAGCTGATGACGGTAGAGGGAAGGCCGGCGGTGAAGTTGAGCGACAACGTGAAGAAGGCTACCGGGACGGCTGAGGAGATTGCACGGTATCGGCGGGTGTTTGGGAGCGCGGCGGTGGTGGGGGCCGCGGTGGTGGTGTGATTGTGGGGATAGTTATACTGCTGGCATGACGAGATGGATGGGTGTGGCGCGTTTGGCGGTGGCTGTGGCGATGGTGCCTTTGATGACAGTGCAGCCGTCGTTGGCGTGGGGCAGCGATGGGCACAGAATGATCGACCGGTTGGCGGCAGCGAATCTGCCCGCGGATGTACCTGCGTTTCTGCGGAATGGCGGGGCGTTGGATGCGATGGATTATCTGGGGCCGGAACCGGATCGGTGGAGAAACAGAGCTGAGAGTGAGTTGGACGCGGTGCAGGCTCCCGATCATTTTATCGACCTGGAGATGGCTGATATGGTGGGCACGTTTCCCAAGCGTCGTTACGACTTTATTCGCGCGCTGGCAAAAGTGCAGGCAGAGCATCCAGAGTTGCCACTGACGCCCGAGAAGGTCGGGATGCAGCCGTGGCAGGTGGAAGAGGTGTATCAGCGGCTGAAGGTGGGGTTCAGGGAGTATCGCAAACTGGCGGCTGCGAACCAGGATACGAAGCCGGCGGAGTTGGCGATTGAGTTCTACGCGGCGTGGCTGGGTCACTACGTAGGCGATGGGTCGATGCCACTGCATACAACGATTCAGTACAACGGATGGAAGGGTCCGAATCCGAATGGGTACACGACTGAGCACCATATTCATTCGTTGTTTGAGAGCACGTTTGTGGCGGTGAATGTGAAGCCGGAGGACGTAGCTCCGTTAGTGGCAGCGTCGCAGCCGAAGGTGCTAGCGGATGAGTGGGCCGATTACATGGAGTATTTGCGGCACACGAGCACCAAGGTGGTGAAGACGTATCAGGTCGAGAAGGCGGGTGGTTTCGCGGGGGTTGGAACTCCGGAGGGGAAGGCATTTACGGAAGAGTGTCTGGCGGCTGGTGCGATTGAGTTGCGTGACATGATCTATACGGCGTGGGTGCGCAGTGGCGACCCGGTGGAGGAGTTTCATGGTGCGGCTGCTTCGCCGGTGAAGAGTATGGTGACTGCGGGGAACTAGATTAGACGGTCTGATCGGGCGCGTGGGTGTGGAGGATTGGGTACTGGTGGCGCTCGACGCGGACGAGGAGCTTGCGGAGGATTGGAGTGAGTGCCAGTGCGATGATGGGGATCGCAATGACGGCGATGGCGGCCCATAGCAGAAAGGCGTGCCATTCCCAGTGCCATAGCTGACGGGTGAGATCGAGGGGATGCTCGCGGGCGGCGCGGAAGAGTTCGCTGGCAGAGAGCGGGATTGGGGCGGTGTGGAAGATGCGGCTGGCGACGTGGATGAACGGAATGACAAGGATCAGTTCGAGAGGGTAGACGATGTGGTTGGCCAGTTGCGATGCAGCCAGGTTCAGCCGGAAGACGGTAGCTGCGGCGAGGCAGACGATGGTGGTGCTGCCGAGGACGGGATTGATGCCGATGAGAAGGCCGACGGCGATGCTCCAGGCCAGCTTCTGTGGCGTGGCTCCCATCCGAAGCAGTGCGAGGACAGGAAGAGCAACGCGGCGATAGGCCCAGTTGTGATGGGCGGGGCGTGCGCTGTGCACGGACTTCTGAGAGTTCGGTCGACCTGGCTTCACTGTTGACAGGATAGACTGCGGAAGGACACGTTTGTAATAGGCCGTGGAATAAGGATCGAATCAAGTGACGGTATTTCGGTCGTTGTGGCGGAGCGTCCGGCTGGCTGGGTACTTTGCGATGTATGGAACCGAGCTGCTGGTGAAGCGCCCGAAGACGTGTGAGGCGCGTGCGGACTGGCTGCACCGATTTGCGGCGCGTGCGCTGCGAGGGCTTGGAATCGAGATCGATTTCATGGACCCCTTTCCGGAGCGAGGAGCGGTGATCTCGAACCACCTAAGCTATCTGGATATTGTGGTGTTTGCTGCGCTGCATCGTTGTGTGTTTGTGTCGAAGGTGGAAATTCAGGGGTGGCCGGTCGTGGGGTGGATGACGGATATGTCGGGCACCGTGTATGTGTCACGAGGGCATGGCGGATCGGCGGTGAAGGCGCGGCAGGGGATGCGGGCGACGGTGGAGTCTGGGTTGCCGGTGGTGTTCTTCCCCGAGGGAACGACGAGCGATGGGAGTGGACTGCTGCCGTTCCACGGTGGACTGCTGGCACAGGTGATGACGCTGGGGACGACGGTGACCGCGGCGCATATCGGGTACACACTGGAGGCGGATAATGGGGCGGGCGTGACCGTGGGGAGTGATGTTTGTTACTGGGGTGATGCGACGCTGGTGCCGCATGTCTTTCGGCTGCTGGGCCTGCGCGGAGTACGGGCAAAGGTGCGGTTTGCCGAGCGACCGATTGTATTTTCGAGCGATGTCCTGCATCGAAAGCTGGCGGCACGGGAAGCTCGTGAAGCGGTACTGGCTTTGGCCGAGCAGGAGGAGAGCGCCGAGGTTTCAGGGGATTGAGGTTGCGGCGATCTGGGGGATGAGGGCGGTGAGGAGGCTGGTAAAGTGCTTTTCAGCGTGTCGGCCTGTTTCCATCACTTCTTCGTGATGGATGACTTCGTCGAGGACACCGGCAGCCATGTTGGTAACCAGCGAGATGCCAAGGATTTCGATTCCCATGTGACGAGCGATGATGACTTCGTGGACGGTAGACATACCGACGAGGTCGGCGCCCAGGGTGCGGAAGGCACGAATTTCGGCTGGGGTCTCGTAGCTAGGACCCAGGACTGCAAGGTAAACGCCTTCGGCGAGGGGGATGCCCTGCTTTGCGGCTTCGGCGAGAGCCAGGGTGCGGAGCTGCGGGGAGTAGGCCGTGGACATATCGAAGAAGCGGGGGCCGAACTTTAAGTCGTTGGGACCGAGGGCGGCGTTGGAGCCGGTTAGGTTGATGTGGTCGGAGATGGCTACGAGCGAGCCTTGTTCGTAGGCAGTGTTGATGCCTCCGGCAGCATTGGTGACGATGAGGGCTTTGCAGCCGAGGAGGCCAAGGACGCGAGTGGGGAAGGTGACCTCGGCGAGGGAGTAACCCTCGTAGGCATGGACGCGACCCTGCATGACGGCTACAGACACTCCTGCGATGTGGCCGAGGACAAGCTGGCCGGAGTGGCCCTGTACGGTGGACTGGGGAAAGTGGGGGATTTCTGCGTAGGGAATTGCGACTGAGCTCTCCACCTGGGAGGCGAAGTTGCCGAAGCCGGAGCCGAGGATGACGCCGAGACGCGGCGTGAGCGGAGTGAGTGCGCGGATGTGGGCTACGGCGGATTGGGCTTTGATATAGAGGTCGGTCATATTGGCTACTTGATGAGCATGGAGACGATGGAGGCGGACATGAGGTTGGCCATGGTGCCGGCGAGCATGGCGCGGAGGCCGAGGCGGGCGAGGTCGTTGCGGCGTTCGGGGATGAGTGCGCCGATGCCTCCGATCTGGATGCCGATGGAACTGAGGTTGGCGAAGCCGCAGAGCGCGAATGTGGTGATGGTGAAGCTGCGGGGGGAGATGAGGGCCTTTTGCGCTCCAAGGTCGGTGTAGGCGATGAGTTCGTTGAGAACGGTGCGAGTGCCGAGGAGGTTGCCGACGAGTTTAGCTTCGTGCCAAGGGATGCCGATGAGCCAGGCGACGGGGGCGAAGAAGAAGCCGAGAACTGCGTTGAGGCTGGTGGGGAAGGGGATGTGGTGGGGGGCGAGGAGGTTGTGGACGCCGCCGAAGATGCCGTTGGTGAGGCTGACGAGGGCGAGGAAGCTGATGAGCATGATGGCGACGTTGAAGGCGAGTGCGCCGCCGTCGATGGTGCCTCGGGCGATGGCCCCGATGAAGTTTTCGTTTTTGTGCTCTTCGGTGGGGGGCATCTTAACGATGCCGGCGGTGGCGGGAACCTCGGTTTCGGGGACGAGCATCTTGGCGATGAGGATGGTGCCGGGGGCGGTCATGATGACGGCGGCGAGGAGGTCGGCGGCGTGGATACCGTAGGCGATGTAAGCCGCCATGATGCCTCCGGAGACGTGGGCCATGCCGGAGGTCATGATGGTCATCAGCTCGGAGTAGGTGGCTCCGTTGAGGAAGGGGCGGATGGTGAGGGGGGCTTCGGTCTGGCCCATGAAGATGCTGGCGGCGACGTTGGTGGACTCGGCTCCGGAGATGCCCATGGTTTTCTGCATGATCCAGGCGAAGGCTCGGATGACGAGCTGCATGAAGCCGATGTAGTAGAGGACGGCGAAGAAGGCCGAGATGAAGATGATGGTGGGGAGGACGCGGAAGGCAAAGATGGCTACGGCGCTATTGTTGCCGCCGAGCGGGCCGAAGACCATCTCTGAGCCAGCGACGGAGTTCGCGAGGAGCTTGTTGACGCCGTTGCCGGCGGCCTGGAGCAGACGCTGTCCGATGGAGGATTTGAGGACGGCGAAGGCGAAGAGGAACTGGAGGCCGAGACCCCAGGCGACGGTGCGCCAGCGGATGGCTTTGCGATTGGTGGAGAAGGCGTAGGCGAGACCGATGAAGGTGATGAGACCGAGAAGTCCGGTGAATCTTGCCAAGGCGTGCTCCGGTGGAGAATTGTTTTTTGTGTCGTGTGCAGTGTACTGGAGAGCCGGGACAGGCGATAGGACTGGTTTGTGTCCTCCGGTCTTGTGCGATGTGACTGCTCTTCAGACTGCATGGTATACCCTCCCCCCTCCCCTACTTAAGTCCTAAAGTCTTCGATTGAGAGACTTTAGGGGTGGACTTTGGTGTGCGGAAGTCCGGGTTAAATGCGACATCCGGCGGGTGGCCGGATGTTAGTTTCTACGTTATCTGCTGAGTCAATTATAGCGGGTGTGTCAAGTTTAGCGCTGATCTGTTTTCAGCAACTCTCGGGTCACTTTGGGATCATGACGAATCTCTCGACGGCAACCTTGCGGCCTGCGGTGGCATGTTGCGCGTCGGGGACGAGGACCACGGTCATTCGATCGAACTTCCTGATCTTGCCAGTGACCGGAAGTGGGAAGCTTACGGTTTCCTCAACGGGGGACAAATCTCCAGATGGTTGATCGATGCCATTCATAGGAACATACTTGATGCCCAGGTTCTGGGACGGCTTTCCTTTTACATGGGAATCGGTGAGCAAAAGGCCCACGTCGGATGCGCCCAACGATGTGTCATTTTTGAAGACGACCTGAATCTCGCGGCAGCACGAGAGATCGATGGGGACGGCCAGATTCTGGTGCGCTTCCATGAGTAATGGAACACGATTGGTCGAACGGACGTTGACCTTGAGAGGGTCTCCGTGCGTGATGCGTGCCTCAGGCCCGGGAGATTCGCCGGGAGTCTTGAAGTACCAATACGGTCCATCAAAAGGAATGATCCAGGGTCGCGCAGCGCGGTGAGCTTCGGGATCGATGCTTGTCGGAGGCGGTGGAATCGCCTTCTCTTTTTTCTGGATGGGCCATAGAACGATGGTGCGATAGCCTTTGGACGAATGATCTTTCGAAGATTGCTTCGCCGGCCTGGGCGGTAACAGGTTCTGCCGCCAGACATGGAAGGCGCGCAACTGCCAGATGCGATCGGAAGTTCCGGATGATGCAGAGAGCGCGATGAAGGCAAGGCCAAGAGCAACCGCGATCCATGAATAGGAGGAGTATGTGTGAAGGCTTTGCTTCTGTGGTTGCTCTGCTTCGGGTTCGGCTGGTGCTCGTGGAGTGGCGATCTGTGAGACGAGAAGGAAAACTGCAGATCCAAGGAAGAGCGTCCATAGCTCCAACTCTGCGTTTACAGCGGAGAAGAATGCTGCATAGAGGCAAAGAGTAGCGCCGATGGTGTACCGTGAAACGCGTTCAAAGCGAAGTTGGGTGATGAAGGCATGTTTCTCGACTCCATAGCGCGACTGTGTCGCTTCCGAGCGACGGGTCGCCAGACTCATCCATCGGCTCCAGTAGGCAGCCATGAGTGCAGCCGCTACGATCGCCACGAGGGGCGCCCATATCGAGCTCTCGCGAAGGAACATCATGATTGCGGGAAGAAAGACCCAGCTTCGCGCTCCACAGAGGATGAGGCTGCGGAACTGGCTCCGCGTGTCGTCTGAGAGCATGATCCATGTGCCTGCCGTGCCAGCCAGGCAAGTGAGGAGTATGTAGAAGACTGCGGTAAAGAGACGAGTTCTTAAGGAGAGCGTTAGGGTTTGAGGTGGCTTGCAGGCGAGGTAGCTGACAGCGATTGCAACGTTCAGGCCAGTCACTACCGCCATCCAGCTCGGGGGATCGGGGCTATTCCACTCGTCGGTGTCGGCAGCCGCTTCGGTCTGGTTCAGGTTAAGCAGCGCGCACCCCGGTTTCTTATTGCGGGCGATACGACTTCGAGACTGTCCTTACTGTCCTTACAATCAGCCGGCGGTCGAAGCGGTGCCGTGATGTCGTCGCTGCGTGGGTGAGAGCGCAGACGATATGGCGGAGAACAGGCTCAGCGCCAACGGAAGACTGATGGCAATCAGGTGAGAGTGGAAGGAGAAGTTTTCGCGAGCGATATAGCTCAAGTGAACTCCGGTGGGACTGATATGACTCCATAACCCCATGGTCGCGATGAGAAGTACGTTGAGGCTGATCGATAGGCTGGCAAGAAGCCGAAGGGCGGATGGCTTATGGGTTCTCTCTGTTCGCAGCGTCAGATAGATGAAGAGTCCAAGCCAAATGAAAGCAATCGCGGGAATGATCTGGCCAACGACTCCCAATGACGTAGAGAGCGGCCAATCCGTTGTCGTCCACAGCACGAGCATCGTGTGGGTCAGCGGAGCCTTGATGATGCAGAGCCACCACAGGGGATAAAGCATGCTCCATGCGAACGAGAAGATCAGGTGCGGACCATAGTGCCGAAACTTTGTGAGGACTCCGATTCCGATTGCGGATGCGACTTCGCGCCGATACCAGCTTGCGGAACGTCCACGTCGGAACTCTTCGAGTAGATCGCCTGCGAGGGCTTCGCGGTGAGGTCCGAAGGTGAGATGCTCCAGCATCCAGGTTGCGAGGGTGACGGATCCTGTTGGCTTCATGCGAGCTCCTCTCCTGGTGATGGCAGGGACTTCCACAGCTTGCTCAGTATCTTGCGGGTCGCGTGAACGGCGCGTAGGCCTTGCTCGGTTACGCGGAAGTATCGCTTCGCCCGGCCTCCTCGCTCGGGAGTCGATTCTCCCAGGCTGGATGCGATGAGGCCTTTGATTTCGAGCCGGTCCAGAGTGGCGTAGACGCTTCCGACGGAGACCTCGCTGCCGCGCATGATTGCTAATTCTCTGGCAAGAGGGACGCCGTAGGCTTCGTCTCCGAGGCGAAGGATGGTGAGTAGAACCATGAGTTCGAACTCACCGAGATAGGTGTGGCTCCGCATATATTCATATATAGCGAATAAATAAGAAATATGCAAGATCCGAGCGGATGGTGCGCTCAGCTCCCGCTCCCTTCCAGTCTGTTACAGGCAGGTCAGGCTGGCATGGCTTCGACGATGCTGACCGGAGATTCGGTTGGGACGACGCGGGTGAGTTTGAAGCCTGCTTTGTCGAGCAGCGTGCGGTACTCGGACTCGGTTCGTTCCTGTCCGCCTGGAGCGGTGAGCATGATGATGTCGAGCATCTTTCCGGGGTGAGGAGAGTTGTCCGAGGGAAGGACCATCTCGATGAGCAGCAGACGACTATTGGGCGCCATTGCCTTGCGGCAGTTGGCCAGGATGGTGAGGCACTGGTCTTCGCTCCAATCGTGGATGATGTGGGACATGAGATAGAGGTCCGGGCCGGAGGGGATGCTTTCGAAGAAGCTGCCGGGCTGGAAGGTGACGCGGTCGGCCATGGAGCGGGTCTGAATGAAGGCAGCAGCGTCGCCGGCGTTGTGCGGGAGGTCGAAGAGAAGTCCACGAGGGCCGGGATATTTACCGAGAATCGTCGTGAGAAGATTGCCCGTAGCTCCCCCTACATCGGCGATGATCTTGAAGGCGGAGAAGTCGTAGGCAGCGGCGACTGCGGGAGGTTCCGCGCCGTGGAAGCCGACCATGGTGTCGCTGAACATGGACGCTTCTTCCGGGTGGTTGCCTAGCCAGTCAAAGACCGGCATACCATATTCCTTCTCGAACGCTGTTTTGCCGGTCTGGACGGAGTAGAGCAGGTTGCCCAGGGAGCGGGTGAACAGGTCGCCGGTAATCGTCAGAATGGAGGTGAGGACGGAGCCGGGCACGCCGGAGCGAAGCGGCTCGGACAGGGGAGTGAGAGAGAACTGGTGTTCCCCAACTTCGGCGAACAGCCCCATGCTGGAGAGGGTGCGCATGAGGCGGTAGAGCGATGGTGCGTGTGTTTTCGTGGCCTGCGCGAGTTGCTCGACGGTGCGAGGTCTCTCGGCGAGATGGTCTGCCAGTTTGAGTTGAGCGGTGACGCGAAGCAGGCTGGAGACCTGGTGGGCCATGGACATCTGAATCAGTTGAGCTTGTGGGGGCATGGGTTCGGACTGGGCGTGCGTGTCCTGTGACATCTGTGTTGTTCTCCTTGGAAGGTGCGCAACAAATGTAACTGAGGTTGCGGCATTAGTCGATTTTCAAGGTGATAACTTCTCGGATGAGGGGTTGGGGAGTGAGTGGGGTAGGGGAGAATTTCAGGGTTTCGCGGAGCATTTGCTGGGGTTCGTTGAGGAGGGACTCGTCTTCGGTGTAGAGGGTTGCCAGGGGTTGACCGGCTTCGAGCTTGTCGCCCAGTTTGGCGTGCATTTCGATTCCGGCATGAGCGCTGACAGGGCCGCCGGGTTCGGTTCGACCTGCCCCGAGACGCTGGACGGCCCAGCCGACTTGTTTGCAGTCCATGGTGGACAGATAGCCGGATTGTTCGGCCTGGATGGTGCGGGTGGCGGCGGGCTTGTGGTGCGAGGCTGGGTTCTCGAAGACGCTGACGTCTCCGCCTTGCGCGGCGATGATCTTTAGCCACGCCTGGTAGGCGGCTCCGCTGCGGAGGATTGCGTCGGATTGCTTTGCGCCTGCTTCGGGCGTGGCGGCGTGACCTGCGAGGTGGAGCATCCAGCCGCTGAGGATGTTGGAGAGATCGATGAGATCCGCGGACATGGGGTGGCGTTTGTTTTGCATGATGTCGACGCACTCCCAGACTTCAAGCCAGTTGCCGGAGAAGCGGCCGAGAGGCTCGTCCATGCTGGTGAGCAGGGCGGCGGTGCGTGTTCCTGCGGCTTCGCCGGTCTGGACCATGAGCTCGGCGAGGAATTTGGATTTCTCGTAGGTGGGCATGAAGGCGCCGCTGCCGACCTTGACGTCGAGGACGAGGGCGTTGAGGGACTCGGCGAGCTTCTTGCTCATGATGCTGGCCGTGATAAGGAAAGGGGATTCAACGGTGCCAGTGTGGTCGCGGAGGGCGTAGAGGATGCGGTCGGCGGGGACGATGCGGGGGGTTTGGCCGATGAGGGCGGCTCCGCATTTTTTGAGCGTGTCGGCTAGCTGGGTGAGGTTGAGCTGGGTGTTGAAGCCGGGGATGGTTTCGAGCTTGTCTAAAGTTCCACCTGTATGACCGAGACTTCTTCCAGAGATCATGGGGACGCAGATGCCGGGGATGCCTGCGGGTGTGGGTGTGGCGAGTCCTGCTGCTGCGAGGACGGGGGCGATGAGCAGGGAGGTCTTGTCGCCGACGCCGCCGGTGGAGTGCTTGTCGATTGTGAATGTGTGGAGCGGAGTGGCGTCGAAGGTGTCGCCGGAGTAACGCATGGCCTGGGTGAGGGTGGCGAGCTCGTGCGGGTCGAGGCCGCGCTGGAAGACGGCCATGAGGAAGCTGGCGATTTGTGCGTCGGTGACGAGTTGTTTGTCCGAGGTGCGGTCGACGATGGCGCGGATGAAGGATTGGATCTCGGCGTCGGTGAGGGTGAGGCCGTCGCGCTTGTGCAGGATGACGTCGATGGGATGGATGGTCTGGGTCATTTTTGTTTTGACTATTTGCTTAGGAGAAAGGCTGCGGGTAACAGGTCGGCCATGAGGGTGCTGGCGATGGTTCCGTCTGCGACTGGGTAGTAGATGACGGTGTCCGGAGTGCTGAATTCGAGGATGGTCTGACGACAGGCTCCGCAGGGTGGGCTGGCGGTGGCGTTGAGGTTGGCGACGGCGATGGCGCGGATGCGGATGTTGGGGCCGTGCTGGCTGACGGCGGCGGCGATGGCGGTCTGCTCAGCGCAGGTGGTGAGGCGGTAGGAGGCGTTCTCTACGTTGCAGCCGGTGACGATAGTACTGTCCGAAAGCAGGACGGCGGCGCCGACACGGAAGTGGCTGTACGGGGCGTAGGCGTTGTGTGCGGCGGCGATGGCGCGCTGCTGGAGATCGGCGATTTGCTGCGGTGTGAGAGGGTTCGGCGAGGCGGGATCGGAGTTCGACGACATGATGAGAGTGAGGCTATCGGGTGTGACAGGCAATGGCAAGTGGCGGGGCGCTAATGGTTGAGAGGCTGCGCCCGATAAGGGAGATGTGGACGACCTGACTAAAGAATTTATCGCGGAGAGCCAGGAGGGTCTGGACCGGATGGAACGGTGCCTGACTGAGCTCGAGGCGCGGCCCGACGATGATGCGCTGGTAGGCGAGATCTTTCGCGCGGTGCATACGATCAAGGGCACGACGGGGTTTCTGGGGTTCGACCGGCTGGAGAAGCTGGCGCACGCGGGCGAGCATCTGTTGGGGTCGCTACGGGATGGCAGGTTGACGCCGACTTCGGAGCTGATCAGCGGGTTGCTGCGGCTGATGGATGGGCTGCGAGCGATTCTGACACTGATTGAAGAGACGGGCAGCGAAGGGACGCGGGTGGGCGACGAAGATAGCGAGCTAATTGCCGAGCTTGCTGCGTTGAATGGCGCGACGCCGGTGTCGAAGGTTGAGGCTGAGAGTGTGAGTCTGAAGAAGGTTGGCGAGGATGCCGCGTCTGCGACTGCACCTGCTGCTGCTTCGGCCGCTTCGAACGGTGCCAGCGAGAAGACGCTGCGCATCGACGTGGATGTACTGAATCGGATGATGAACCTGGTCGGCGAGCTGGTGTTGACGCGAAACCAGATGTTGCAGAGCGGGATGGAGGCAGCGAACTTCCCGGAGCTGGCGCGGCGGCTGGACAGCGTGACGGCGGACTTGCGCGAGACGGTGATGCAGGCTCGCATGCAGCCGATGGGGAATCTGTTTGGCAAGTTTCCGAGGATGGTGCGGGACCTGTCGCGGACGTGCGGGCGCGAGGTGCGGATTGAGTTTTCGGGGCAGGAGACGGGGCTGGACAAGAGCCTTCTGGAGGCGATCAAGGACCCGCTGACCCATGCGGTGAGGAACGCTGTCGATCATGGAATTGAAGCGCCTACGGACCGTGTGCTGGCGGGCAAATCCGCAGAGGGTTGCGTGCGGCTGCGAGCGTTTCACCAGAGCGGGTCGGTGGTGATTGAGGTTACGGATGACGGCGCGGGGATCAGCATCGAGCGCGTGCTGGCCAAGGCGGTGGAGCGCAACCTGGTGACGGCGGAACAGGCGGCGGCGATGTCGGAGCGGGAGGCGCTGCAACTGATTTTTCTGCCCGGGTTCTCGACGGCCGCGGCGGTGACGACGGTCTCCGGGCGCGGCGTCGGCATGGACGTGGTGCGTGCCAATGTGGAGAAGGTGGGCGGCAGTGTCGAGGTGGAGTCGCGGATGGGCCTGGGGACGACGTTGCGCATGCGCGTTCCGCTGACGCTTGCGATTGTTCCGGCACTGGTGGTTCGGAGCGGCGGACAGAGCTTTGCTCTGCCGCAGAGTGCGTTGGTGGAGCTGGTGTATGTGCCGCGGCGTGAGGCCGAGACGGCGGTGGAGCGGATTGGAGCGTCGGAGTTGTATCGGCTGCGCGAGAGGCTGCTGCCGATGGTCTGGCTGGATAAGCTGCTCGGGCTGGAGGGCCGTGGAGTGAAGGAGGTTCACGGATTTTATATGGTGGTTATGGAGGCGGAGGGCTGCCGATACGGATTGGTGGTCGACGATCTGCTGGCGCCGGAAGAGATCGTGGTGAAGCCGCTGTCCACCGCGTTGCGGGAGATTGGATTGTTCTCGGGTGCGACCGTGCTGGGGAATGGAACGCTGGCGTTGATTATGGATGTTGCGGCGACGGCGTCACGGGCTGGAGTCAAGCCGGTGGAGGAGACGGGAGAGGCGAATGCGGTTGAGGAGAAGGCGCAGGAGGCGGATGTGCCGTTCCTGATCTTCGAGGACCGGGCGCGAGAGCGGACAGCGCTGCCACTGGGTGTGGTGGAGCGGATTGAGAGTGTGCCGGTGCGGAAGATTGAGTATGCGGGCGGACGACCTCTGTTGCAGTATCGGGGCGAGTTGCTGCCGTTGATCGATGACGGCCATGTGCTGAGCGAGTTGGAGGCCGGGAAGCCGGGCGAGGATGTGCTGGCTACCGTGCTGATTTGCAGTCGTGCTGGAGCGGGCGGCAGGGATCGTGCTGATCGTACCGGGATCGTGGTGCGAAAGGTTTTGGATGTTGCTGCTGGCGCGGTGCTGGGCAAGGACGAAGGCGTGGGAGAGATGGAACTGGCGATTGTGAAGGAGAAGTTGACGTTGGTGCATCGCGACTTCGGCGCGAAGGCCGCGGCGGGATGGAAGGAGGTCGCGTGAAGATTGTGGGCAGGGACGAGACGGACGAGATTCAGGATGAGAGCGACGCAGTATCGCTATGCTCGCTGTTTGCGGGGAGCGAGAGCTTTGGCATCGACACGAGGAAGATTCGTGAGGTGCTGGGCAAGCGGGAGTTGCAGCGGGTGCCGTTGGCTCCGGCGATGATTGGCGGCGTGGTGCCGTATCGCGGCGAGGTGCTGACGGCGGTGAACTTTCGCGTGCTGCTGGGGATGGAAGAGTACGCGGGAGTGAGCTGCGTTCTGGTACTGGATGACGATGAGGGCGGGGAGCGATTCGGCCTGATGGTGGATGAGGTGGGCGGCGTGGTGACGGTGAGCCGGCGGATGCTGGAGGCGAATCCTTCCACGCTGGAGGCGCGCTCGAAGTGGTTGTTCGATGGGGCATACAAGATGCAGACGGGGTTGATGGTGCAGCTCGATCCGCAGAAGCTGCGGCCTTCGCGGCTGATGGAGACGGGGCTGTTCAGACCGAGTACGAACGGGAGAGATGCATGAGAGCGCTGATTGTCGATGACTCGAGTTTTATCCGCGAGTACCTGCGGCACCTGCTGGATCGCATGGGCATTGTGTGTGAAGAGGCTGTGGATGGAAGTGAAGCGCTGACGGTGCTGGCGGCGGCTCAGGCGTTCGACCTGATGCTGCTGGATGTAAATATGCCTGTGATGAATGGACTGGAGTGCGTAAAGGCGCTGCGGGAGGCTCGGCTGGGACCCGGAATGAAGGTGATGATGGTGACGACCGAGGCGGACCATACATTCATCTCGACGGCACTGGACAGCGGTGCGGACGAGTTCCTGATGAAGCCCTTTACTCCGGAGAGTCTGCGCGAGAAGATGCTTTTGCTTGGGCTGGAAGCGGCTTAGGAAATTTTGAGGATGAGATCAGGTGATTCGCAGTGATTCAAGCCTCATGCAGTTGAATCCATCTGCAGCACGACTCCAATCGTGCCTTTCCAAATCGAGACTTAACCAGAGCTTCTGGAAGGAAAAGCAAAAGGTGCTGAGCATGGGGAATTTGAAAGAACGGCCGCTACGCGTGCTTGCGGCGGATGACTCTGCGGTGATGCGAGGGATCATGCATCGGCTGTTTGCAATGCATGCGGAGGCCCGACGAAGCGAACTGCCGAGCATGGAGTTGTGCGGCGTGGCGCAGGATGGCATTGAGTGCCTGGAAGCAGTGAAGGCGTTGCGTCCGGATGTGCTGGTACTGGATTTGGAGATGCCTCGGCTGAACGGACTGGAGGTGCTGGATCGGCTGAGGGTGGAGCATCCTGAGCTGCCGGTGATTATGTGCAGCTCGCACACGGAACGCGGTGCGCGATCGACGCTGGACGCCTTGTCGCGAGGCGCGCTGGACTATGTGATGAAGCCAAGCGCGCAGAACGATTTTGCGGCGGGACTGCTGTCGTTGTCGCAGCAACTTCTTCCGCGGATTGCTGCGCTGGCGATGAACACTTCGCGAGGGGATGGTGGCCGGCAACGCGAAGAGAAGAGCTGCGAGAACGTTTCGCCGGAGGCCGCGCAACGGCCGCGAACGGGAGAAGGGAACGCTGCGATCGAAGTGGTTGTGATTGGGTTGTCAACGGGCGGGCCTTCCGCGCTGGAGCAGATGCTTCCGCTGCTGCCGGCAGATTTTCCTGTGCCACTGCTGATTGTGCAGCATATGCCAAAACTCTTTACGGGAGCGTTGGCGGAGCGGCTGGACAAGTGCTGCGCACTGCATGTGGAACAGGGGTATGACGGTGCAGTGATTCGTCCGGGAACGGCGTGGCTGGCGCCGGGGGATGCACATATGGAGGTCGCCCCAAGAGTGTTGCTGGGCGAATCTGGCACGAGGGGCGTGCGGGTGCAGTTGCATCGGCGCGAGCCTCTGCACCATTGCATGCCGTCGGTAGATTATCTTTTTTTCTCGGCGGCGCGGATGTATGGCGCGGGAACGCTGGCGTTGGTCATGACAGGAATGGGTTCGGATGGCCTGGAGGGAGCCCGCACCGTGCATGAACGAGGAGGCGTGGTGCTGGCGCAGGACGAGGCGACGTCTGCTGTGTGGGGTATGCCGGGGCGCGTGTCGGCGGCTGGGATTGCGAGTGCGACACTGCCCCTGGCAATGTTGGCGGAGGCATTGCAACAAAGGGTGAGCAACAGCCGGATGACGAGGCCAGGGCCTGCACCACACGCAGCAATGGTTCCACCGCGGGAGGTGATGCATGGCATGCTCTGATCTGGATTATGCGTACCTGAGAGAGATTGTGCTGTCGCAGTCGGCGAACAGGATTGACCCTTCGCGAAACGCGCTGTTCGATACGCGGTTGACTCCGATTGTGCGCATGGCGGGAGCGCGAAATCTCAAGGACTTTGTGTCGATGTTAAAGTCCGACCGTCCAGCGCATCTGTATCGCGCGGTAGCCGAGGCGATGACCATCAACGAAACGAGCTTCTTCCGCGATCTGAAGCCGTTTGAGATGCTACGGAAGAGCATCCTGCCGCGTCTGATTGAACAACGAAAGGTGGAGCGGCGGCTGCGGATCTGGAGCGCGGCGAGCTCGACGGGGCAGGAGGCGTACAGCGTTGCGATGCTGATCGTGGAACACTTCCCGGAGCTTGCTGGATGGGATGTAAAGATCCTTGGAACAGACATCTCGCGGTATGTCGTCGAGTACGCGCAGATGGCGCGGTATCGCCGGCTGGAGGTGAATCGCGGGCTGCCGGCGCGGATGCTGCTGAAGTACATGATTCGTGACGGCGACGAGTGGGTGGTGAGCGCGCAGGTTCGCTCGATGTGCGAATTTCGCAGCGTAAACCTTTGTGCGCCTTTGCCGACGTTGCCGGAGTTTGATCTCGTGATGTTGAGGAATGTGCTGCTGTACTTTACGCAACAGGACCGGACGAGCCTGTTTCGCGAGGTCTATCGGAAGATCGCACCGGATGGGTACCTGGTGTTGGGGAATGCGGAGCAGGCGGAAGATTCGACGGATCTTTTCGAGGTGGAGTTTGCGGTGAATTGTTATTGTTATCGGCCTGTTGCTGGTTGATGTGTCGAGGGCTCGTCGACTTGGATGAACGTGGCTCGGCTCTGGCGCATCGTATGGTGGGCGGCAGTTATGCTGCTAAGAGTAGCCAGAGGCGATGCCGCGAATTTCGTCCATATCGAAGAAGAAGGCTGGCACATCCAAGATGGCTGTGGATGCGGTACCTCAGGGTATCGCCGCCGCTGCCGAGGCCTCGCTCGGGTTGTTTCATCCGATTACGGCGAAGTGGTTTCGGGCGGTGTTCGACGGGCCGACGGTTCCGCAGGTGGAGGGGTGGCCGGCGATTGCGCGTGGCGAGTCAACACTGATTCTTGCGCCGACGGGCACGGGCAAGACGCTGACGGCGTTTCTGTGGTGTATCGACAAGCTGATGATGCAGACTGCGGCGGAGTCTCCTCGTGGCTGCCGGGTGGTGTATCTGTCTCCACTGAAGGCACTGGCGGTGGACGTGGAGCGAAACCTGAAGGTTCCACTAGCGGGCATTGCGGAGATGGCGCGGCGTGAGGGGATGACGGTGCGGGTGCCGGAGATCAGCGTGCGCACGGGAGATACCTCGCCCAAGGAGCGGGCTCGATTTAAGCGACATCCGGGGGAGATTTTAATTACGACGCCGGAGAGTCTGTACCTGCTGCTGACTTCGGAGGCGGGCGAGGCGCTGCGATCCGTCGAGACGGTGATCGTGGATGAGATTCATGCGCTGGTGCCGACCAAGCGCGGTGCGCATCTGGCGCTGTCGCTGGAACGGCTGGAGGCCCTTGCGGGGCGGCGCTTGCAGCGGATCGGGTTGTCGGCTACGCAGCGGCCGTTGGAAGAGGTGGCACGGTTTCTAGGCGGGGCTGAGGGACAGGGAACAGGGAATAGGGAACAGGGAACAGGCACTGCAGTTGCTCCCCGTGGCGAGTATGTAACGGATTTAGTTACAGAACTGCCGCAGGCGGTCGAGGCGGAGGCGGAGGCTGCCAGTGTTTTGCTGGAGGTGACTGGAGAAGGGGACGGCGTAGTGGATGCGCCGCGCTTTCGACCGGTGACCGTGGTCAATGCTGGGGCGCGGAAGGTGCTGGAGCTTCGGGTTGAGGTTCCGGTGGAGGACATGGCTCGACTGGGGGAGGTAGAGAGTGGCACGGCTGTGCAGGGGCCGAAGCGGACTTCGATCTGGCAGTCGATGTATCCGCGGTTGTTGGAGATTGTGCAGGGGCGGACGTCGACGCTGATCTTTGTGAATGCTCGGCGGATCGCGGAGCGGCTGGCCGGGGCCTTGAACGAGTTGGCGGGCGAGCCGATTGCGCGGGCGCACCATGGTTCACTGGCGGCGGCGCAGCGGGCGGAGATTGAGGAGCTGCTGAAGGCGGGGAAGATCAAGGCGCTGGTCGCGACGTCGTCGTTGGAACTCGGGATCGATATGGGGGCGATTGATCTGGTGATTCAGATCGAGTCTCCGCCTTCGGTGGCAAGCGGGATGCAGCGGATTGGGCGGGCGGGACACCAGGTGGGCGCGCCTTCGCATGGGATTATTTTTCCGAAGTATCGGGCGGATTTGATTGCGTGTGCGGCGGTGACGAGCGCGATGCATGAGGGGCATGTGGAGTCGACACGGTTTCTGCGAAGTCCGCTGGATGTGCTGGCGCAACAGATCGTGGCGGTGATTGCGCATCCTCCGCTCAGCGTGGTGGAGGCGGAGCGGCGGACGAAGTATCGGAGTGAAGAGGAGGCCAGTCCGGGGATCAGCTATGGGGCGCTGTTTGCGCTGGTGCGGGGTGCCGCGCCGTTTGCCGGGTTGAGTCGCGGAGTGTTCGATGGCGTGCTGGATATGCTGGCGGGGCGGTATCCGTCGGATGAGTTTGCAGAGTTGCGGCCGCGGATTACGTGGGACCGGGAGCGGGAGTGGATGACTCCACGGGCCGGGGTGAAGCGGGTTGCGATTTTGAATGGCGGGACGATTCCTGATCGTGGCATGTATGGGGTGTTTCTTGCCGGGGAGCGTAAGAAGCCGGTGCGGGTGGGCGAACTGGACGAGGAGATGGTCTACGAGAGCAGGGCTGGCGAGGTGTTTACGCTGGGGGCTTCTTCGTGGCGAATCGAGGAGATTCTGCATGATCGGGTGCTGGTGTCGCCGGCTCCGGGCGAGGCGGGGAAGATGCCCTTCTGGCATGGGGATCGACCAGGGCGACCGCTGGAGTTTGGGCGGCGGATTGGAGCGCTGGTGCGGGAGTTGCGTGAGTCGCCGCAGAGTGTGGCAGTGGCTCGGCTGGTGACGGAGCATGATCTGGATCCGGGAGCGGCGGAGAATGTGCTGCGGTATCTGGCGGATCAAGAACTGGCTACGGTGGCGGTTCCGGATGATCGGAACATTGTGATGGAACGGGTGAGGGATGAGGCGGGCAACTGGCGGGTGTGCGTGCTGACACCATTCGGGAGCAGGGTTCATGCGCCCTGGGCGATGGCGGCGACAGCGAAGATTCGCGCGGGCGGCGGGCCGGACGTGGAGACGATGTGGTCCGAGGATGGATTTTTACTGCGCTTTCCGGAGACGGAGGAAGCACCCTCCGTTGAGCCGCTGCTGTTGGAAGCGGAGGAGGCGGCGGAGCTGGTGTTGCAGCAGCTTGGGGCGACGGCTTTGTTTGCGGCGAAGTTTCGGGAGAGCGCGGCGCGGGCGTTGTTGTTGCCGAGACGGCGGGCGGATGGGAGGACTCCGCTGTGGCAGCAGAGAAAGCGGGCTTAT
>Ga0207678_10001964_pt1 | contig 18732 bp, 19 predicted proteins | sample KBSC63metaG_FD_184319 | JGI IMG/M metagenome (GOLD analysis project Ga0207678, IMG submission 184319) | Corn rhizosphere microbial communities from Kellogg Biological Station, Michigan, USA - KBS C6-3 metaG (SPAdes) (version 2) | ecosystem: Host-associated > Plants > Roots > Rhizosphere > Soil ...
AACCGTGAAGGCGAATGATGCCGCAAAACCCGATGAGCTTGCGATCCGATTTGCGCTCGACGGCAAGATATGAAGAAGAGTCCTTACGGCCGCGTTCTATAAACCAAACCAAATCTTGGTCAGCGTCATCGGCCGCTTGCGGGCCGCCTAAAAACCGCATCACCTTTGGGTCGGCACAGATTGCCCGATAGGCTTGTCGGTCATTCTGTAACCAAGGTCGCAAAGTGAGGCGCTCAGTCGTGAGCGCTCTGATCTTCGTTCGCCGTGATAATATCTGCTGCGCTCGCCGCACGGCTTCCAAGCTAGACGACAATGGAGCGTCCGTCGAATTCTGCCTGGCCGACCCGCCTAGGAGGCTTAGCCTTCGCGCTGGCGCATCAACGCGGACGCGGACCGACGTGTCTCCGAGCTCAGCCTTCGAGCTGGCGAGTCAGCAGGCGAATGTCGGCGTCGAGCTCGGCGTCGCTGGCGCGCAACTTCTCGATCTGACGAACCGCGTGAATGACCGTCGTATGGTCGCGGCCGCCGAAGCGGCGGCCGATATCGGGCAGCGACTTGGGCGTCAGCTGCTTTGACAGATACATCGCAACCTGGCGCGGGCGCGCGACCTCGCGGGCGCGACGGGCCGACGTCATCTCGGCCTTGCGGATGCGGTAATGCTCGGCGACCTGGGTCTGGATCTCGTCGATCGAGATGCGGCGCTGGTTGGCCCGCAGCACATTGGCCAGGACTTCCTCGACGAATGCGACGTCGATCGTCCGGCCGGTCATCATCGCATAGGCGCCGATGCGGTTGAGCGCGCCTTCGAGCTCGCGCACCGAGGACGTCACGCGGCGAGCAAGGAAGTCGATCACCGGCCGTTGCATGTCGACCCCGGGCAGCGCCTCGAGCTTGGCCACGATGATGTTGAAGCGCAGCTCGTAGTCCGCCTGGTTGATATCGGCGACGAGGCCCCACGAGAGACGCGAAAGGATGCGCGGCGCAATCCCGTCGAGGTCCTGCGGAGCGCGGTCGGACGTGATCACCAGTCGCCGCCCGGCGGTGATGATCTCGTTCATCGTGTGGAAGAATTCCTCCTGGGTGGAATCCTTGCCGGCAATGAACTGGACGTCGTCGATCAGCAGCAGGTCGGCGTTCCGCAGCCGCTGCTTGAACCCGATCGTGTCGTTTTCCTTCAGCGCCCGGATGAACTCGACCATGAACTTCTCGGCCGACATGGAGACCACGCGCGCGCCGCGGTTGTGGGCGGTGAACGTATGGCCGATCGCGTGAAGAAGGTGGGTCTTGCCGCGTCCGGTGCCGCCATGAATGAACAGCGGATTGAAGCCGATCGTCTGCGAGGTCGCGAGCGTCCTGGCGGCGGTCGCCGCGACTTCATTGGCCTTGCCGACGATGAAGGTCTCGAACCGGTAGCGCGGGTCGAAATTGGGTGCGTTGGGGTCGCGCTCCGACGGCAGCGGCGTTTCGTCGAGGATCAGCAGCGGAGCCGGCCGCGGCGCATCTGCCGCGGCGACGATGCGCACGTCGCGGACGATCGGAAGCACCGTCTTCCATGCGAGGACCAGCCGGTCGCCGAAGTGCGAGCGCACCCAGTCGGCCATGAACTGGCTCGGCATCACGATGTTGAGAGCGCCGCCATCCGGATCGAAGGCGCCAAGCTCGGCCGGCTTCAGCCAGCCGTCGAACGTGCGGGCGCCAAGGTCGCGGCGAAGTCCTGTGCGAATCGAATCCCACGCGGCCTCGAGCGGCGCGGCGACCGATCCGCCGGGCTCAATAGCCGATTCCGCAACGACCCCCTGCACCTTTCCGCGCCTCCCTCATCCAGCCCCGTTCGCAGGCAAGAGGAGAGCTATGCGCCCGAGCCGAGTCGCGCGCCACATGCTCCATTTCTCTCTTGCCCCCGGCGCGATTTCGCACCCGGAAGATGGGTTTTGGGAGCCTCGGCCAAAGCTTGCAAGAGCCGTTTTTTCACGAAAGTGAAATAAAGGCCCTTGACATAGGAATTGGGCCAATCAGCATCGGAAATGGCGAAAACACGCCATTTTCATGGTTATCTTCGCGTTAACGAATTCGCGAATCGCGGGAATTGCTACGTTTTTTGAATAGTCCAGAAACGGGACGGGCCACCGGTCTCCCGGCGGCCCGCTCGATCCGTGTCTAAGCGCGGCTTTTAGCCGAGCGACGCAACCCTCTTGGACAGGCGCGAAAATTTGCGGGCGGCGGTGTTCTTGTGGATGACTCCGCGGGCAACGCCGCGAGCAATCTCCGGCTGTACCATTTTGAGAGCTTCAGCGGCGTCCGACTTCTTGCCCGCCTCGATCGCCGACTCGACGGCCTTCACAAAGGTCCGGATGCGGCTGATTCGCGAGTGGTTGATGGTCGCCCGGTTCGCGTTCCGACCGATGCGCTTCTTGGCCTGCGGCGTATTCGCCATTGTCGTCCTCTAGCTCGAATGAAAAACGGCGCGGCCTTGAGGCTCGCACCGAAGTGGCGGCTCACTAGCGAGAACCGCCTCCGAGGTCAACGCTGACAACGGGGACAATAGAAGGTCGAGCGGCCTCCTTGCACGATTCGCTTGACCATCCCTCCGCACGGGCACCGCGCCCCTTCCCGGTCGTAGACCGCAAAGCTCTTCGAGAAATAGCCGAGCTCGCCGCTGGGGCTGGCGAAGTCGCGCAAGGTCGAGCCGCCTGCCGCGATGGCCTCGTTCAGAACATTTTCGATCGCCGGCAGCAGGCGCTTGAGGCGCTCGAGCGAGATCGAGCCGCCCGCGCGCCGCGGATCGATGCCCGCGCGATGGAGGGCTTCGCAGACGTAGATGTTGCCGAGGCCGGCGATAATGCGCTGGTCGAGAAGCAGCAGCTTGATGGCTGCGGATCGCCCGGCGAGACGGCGCTTGAGGTCGCGCGGGTCGAGGCCGAACGGCTCGGGCCCAAGCGCCTTGAATGCCGGCCAATCGGCGAGCTCCCCGGTCGGCACGAGATCGATCGAGCCGAAGCGGCGTGCGTCGTTCAACGCCACCCGCCGCTCCTCGTCGGTATCGATGATGAAATGATCGTGCTTGGCAATCTCGGCCGGATCGACCCGCCAGAGTCCCGACATGCCGAGATGGAAGACCAAAGTATCGCCGCGGTCGGTGTCGATCAGGCCATATTTCGCGCGACGCCCGAGGCCCGTGACTCGCGCGCCCGTCAGGCGCTGCCCGAGATCGACCGGCAGCGCCCGGCGCAAATCGGCGCGCCGCGCCTCGACCCGCTCGATCCGCCGGCCCTCCAGGACTCGCGCCAGCCCGCGCACGGTCGTTTCGACTTCGGGAAGCTCCGGCATGGCGGCGATATGGCGAAGGCCGGCCAAGCCCGCTAGAGGCACGGGCCGCATGACCGAGAAGGTGAATTTCGGCGACGAGCTCGTCAGCCCCGAGGAAAAGACGCGCCGCGTCGGCGCGGTCTTCAGCTCCGTTGCACGCCGTTACGACCTGATGAACGACCTCATGTCCGGCGGAATGCACCGCTTGTGGAAGGACCGCTTCGTCGCGCGGGTAAAACCAAGGCTCGGCGAGCGGATCCTCGACATGGCGGGTGGCACCGGCGACATCGCCTTCCGAATGGCGAAGCGCGGTGCGCAGGTGACCGTCGCCGACATCAATTCCGACATGCTCGACGTCGGCAAGTCGCGCGCCGAACAGCGCGGGCTGGACCTCGCCTGGATGGTCGAGAATGCCGAAAGGCTCAGCTTCCCCGACGCCAGCTTCGACGCCTACACAATCGTGTTCGGCATCCGCAACGTGACCGACATTCCGGCCGCCCTCAAGGAAGCCCATCGCGTGCTCAAGCGCGGGGGGCGCTTCTTCTGCATGGAATTCTCGTCGAGCGACTGGCCCGGTTTCGCCAGGCTGTACGACGCCTGGGCGGATAAGCTCATTCCGCGCATTGGAAAGGCCGTGACGGACGACGAGGAGAGCTATCGCTATCTCGTTGACAGCATCCGCCGCTTCCCCCGGCCGAACGCCTTCAAGGCGATGGTCGCCCAAGCCGGTTTCGTTCGGGCGGCGGCCGAGCCGATGCTTGGCGGCCTCGTCACCATTCACAGCGGTTGGAAAATTTGACGACGTCGGTCACCCACCTGTGGCGTCTGCTGAAATGGGGGCGGACCCTGGCGCGGCATGGCGCGCTGCAGGGCATCGAGGCCGATCCGATGACGCCGCGTCCCGTCCGCCGGCTGGCACGCATCGCCCGCTTCGGCGCAGGCACTCCGGCATCACCGGACTATGCCAAGGCCTTGCAGGAGATCGGGCCGGCCGCGATCAAGCTCGGCCAGGCCTTGTCGACGCGGCCCGATCTTGTCGGGGAGCGCGCGGCGGCGAACCTGTCGCAGCTTCAGGACGACCTTCCGCCAGCGCCCTTCGCGGCGATCAAGCAGACGATCGAAACCTCGTTCGGCCAGCCGCTCGAAGCGCTGTTCGCGAGCTTCGATGAAATCCCGATCGGAGCGGCATCGATCGCGCAAGTCCACCGCGCCGTCACCACCGAGGGGCGCGATGTCGCGGTCAAGGTGCTCCGCCCGCACATCGAGGAAGAGCTCGACCGGGCGATCGAAACCTATGAATGGGCGGCGGCCCATGTCGAGCGCTACGGCGGCGAGGCGGAACGGCTGCGCCCGCGGCTGGTGGTCGCGCACTTCCGCCAATGGACCGCGCGCGAGGTCGATCTCCAGCGCGAAGCCGCTTCCGCGTCCGAGCTTCGCGAGAACATGGTGGCCGAGCCGCACTACCACGTCCCCGAGATCGACTGGCGCCGAACCGCGCGCCGGGTCCTCACGATGGAGTGGCTCGACGGAATCAAGCTCAACGACCGCGAGGCGCTGATCGAGGCGGGCCAGGATTGTCCCGCTCTCGCCGCGACGCTGGTCCGGGCGTTCCTCAGGCAGGCGGTGGTCGACGGTTTCTTCCACGCCGACCTTCACCACGGAAACCTCTTCGCCCTCCCGGACGGAAGGATCGGGGCGATCGATTTCGGAATCATGGGCCGGATCGACCGCCGCGCGCGGGTTTGGCTGGCAGAGATTCTGTACGGCCTCATCACGGGCAATTACGAGCGCGTCGCCGAGATTCACTTCGAAGCGCAATATGTCCCTCCGCACCACAGCGTGCAGGAGTTCGCGACCGCGCTGCGCGCCGCGGGCGAACCGATCCGCGGGCTTCCGGTCAAGGCCATCTCGATCGGCCGGATGCTCGAGAGCCTGTTCTCGATCACCCGCGATTTCGACATGCCGACGCAGCCGCATCTGCTTCTGCTGCAAAAGACGATGGTCATGAACGAGGGGGTTGCGACCGCGCTCGATCCGGACATCAACATGTGGGAGACGGCCGAGCCGTTCCTGACCGAGTGGATCCGCTCCGAGCTTGGGCCCGAGGCCTATTATGCCGACCGCATCATCGAGGTCGTCCGGGCGCTCAAGAAGCTGCCCCAGTTGATCGAGCGGATCGACCAATATTATCCACCGCTGGGCGCAGCGCCTCCAGCGCCGCCGCTGCCCGAGGTCGCGGTCATCGAGCGGCGGGCCTGGTGGGGCTATGCGCTGGCGGGCGCGATCGGCGCGGCACTGGTGGCCGCGCTGACCATGGTGGTTTAACGGGGGGATGGTGCAATGTTCAAAATCTGGATGCGGCTGGCGCTGGCCGCGCCGCTGTCGCTGATGGCCAGCGAGGCGCCGGTCGCGGTGGCTGCGCCCGTGGCCACGAGCCACGCCCAGCTTGTCACGCTGTTCGCGGACTGGCGGACGTTCAATCACCCGCAAATCGCCCACGGCAGGCCCGATTATTCGGCGCAGGCGATGGCGGCGAAGGCTGCTCGACTGCCCGAATTACAGCGTCGTCTCACGGCGATCGACACAACGGGATGGACCGCGTCGCAGCGCGGCGATTACCGCCTTGTCGAGGCGGAGATGAATGGCCTGGATTTCTTCCTGCGGGTGCTGAAGCCGTGGGCGCGCGATCCCGGCTTCTACCAGACCGTCTTCGCCGAGATGAGCGACGTTCCGGCCCACGAAGGTCCCTCGGCCGAGCCCAATATCGACCTCTACAATTTCACCTATCCGCTCTCGGCGGAGGGCGACGCGAAGCTGACCGAGCTCCTCGGCGCAGTCTCCGGCTTGCTTGCCGATGCAAAAGCCAATCTCGCGCCGAGCCAGGCTCACGACCTGTGGGCCTATGGCGATCGCGCGTTCGCCGAGCAGGCCGACGTGCTGGCCAAGCTCGAGGCCGGAACGCTCATTCTTAACGACCTTGGCGCCAAGCGGCCCGCATCCCTGGAGGGCGCGACGCCCCAGCTACGCACCGCCGTGCACAATGCTCGCGTCGCGACCGAGCAATTTGCGCAGTGGGTCCGGGCCGAGGCGCCGCGCCGCACGGGCCCTTCGGGCGTCGGCAAGGCCAATTACGATTGGTATTTGAAGCATGTCCTGCTGAGCCCTTACGATTTCGACCAGCAGAAAATCCTGCTCCAGCGCGAGCTCGACCGTTCGCTGGCTTCGCTACGGCTCGAGGAAGTGCGCGAGCGCGCCGCGCCCCCGATTGCCGAGATCAGCGACCCCGCGGCCTATCGGCGCATGTCCGAGGCGCGGACCGAAAAGCTTTACCGCTTCCTCGTGGACGCGGGCTTCATCCACGATCGCCCTTATTACCATGCGGCCCTCGCCGGACAGATGAGCGAATATACGCCGCCGGCCGACCGCAATTTCTTCAGCCATGTCACCGCGCTGGACCCGCTGCCGCTGTCGAGCCATCAATTCCACTGGATCGAGCTTGCGCGCCTTCGGCACGAGCCGCACCCGAGCCCGGTCCGCGACACCCCGCCGCTGTTCAACATCTATGCCGACCGGTCGGAAGGCCTGGCGACGGCGATGGAAGAAATCTTCATGCAGGCGGGGCTTTACGACGACATTCCGCACGGCCGCGAGCTCGTTTGGATCATGCTCGCCAATCGCGCGGCGCGCGGCCTCGCCTCGCTGCGCGTCCAGGCGAATGAGATCGGCCTCGATGAGGCGGGTCACTTCCACGCCGCCTGGACTCCGCGCGGCTGGTCGGACGTCAACAGCAAGCTGGTAGGGTTCGAGCAGCTGCTTTACCTTCGCCAGCCCGGCTATGGCCCGAGCTACATCGTCGGCAAGCTGCAACTCGACCATCTCCTCGCACTCGCCTCGCACCAAGCAGACGTGGCAAAGCGGCCGTTCGACAACCGCGCGACCTTCGACGCCATCTTCGGCTCGGGCATCGTCCCGCCAGCGATCATTGAGGACGAGATGGCGGAAGCGACTCCAGCGCGCTAGGCGAGCGGCATGGCCCACGTCCTCCTCGTCGTCGGCGGCGGAATCGCGGCGTACAAGTCGCTCGAACTAGTGCGCTTGCTGAAGAAGGCGGGCCATCAGGTCACGCCAGTACTCACCAAGGGTGGCGAGCATTTCGTCACGGGGATGAGCCTTGGGACGCTCGCCGAGAGCCAGGTCCACAGTTCGCTGTGGGAGCTGAAGGATGAGGTCGAGATTGGCCACATCCAATTGTCCCGCGCCGCCGATTTCATCCTGGTCTGCCCCGCCACCGCCGATCTTCTCGCGAAGATGGCAGCGGGACTCGCGGATGATCTGGCCACCACACTGCTCCTCGCAACCGACAAGCCGGTGGTCGTCGCGCCGGCGATGAACGTCCGCATGTGGCAACACGCCGCCACGCAGCGCAACGTCGCGCAGCTCAAGGCGGACGGCGTTCGGATCATCGATCCCGATGAAGGCGAAATGGCCTGCGGCGAATTCGGCCCCGGCCGCCTGCCGGAGCCGCAGGATATCATCGATCGCCTGACCGACCTGCTGAAGTGAGTCTCCGGGGCAAGCGCATCCTCGTCACCGCGGGGCCGACGCATGAGCCGATCGATCCGGTGCGCGTTATCGCCAACCGGTCTTCGGGACGGCAGGGATTCGCGATTGCGGAAGCGGCAGCACAGGCTGGCGCGGAGGTTACCCTCGTCTCCGGCCCGGTGACTTTGCCCACACCGGAGGGCGTCGAACGCATCGACGTCGAAACCGCCGAACAGATGGCGGACGCCGTCATGGCTTCACTCCCGGTGGACATCGCGATCCTCGTTGCCGCGGTCGCAGATTGGCGGGTCGAGCCGTTGGCGTCGAAACTGAAGAAAGGCGCCGGGCCTCCGCAGTTGCGCTTCCTGCCGACCCGCGACATCCTGGCCGAGCTTGGCAGCGCATCTCGGCGTCCACGCTTGCTCATCGGCTTCGCCGCCGAAACCAACGACGTGGTCGAGCAGGGGACGGTCAAGCGGGCGGCCAAGCAGGCCGACTGGATCGTTGCCAATGACGTATCGGGCGCCGTCATGGGCGGCGCTCGAAACCGCGTCCACCTGATCACTGCCGACGGGATCGAAGATTGGCCGGAAGCCGCTAAAGACGAGGTTGCGCGCCGGCTGGTGGCACGGATCGCCCAGGAGATTGCATGATCGAGATCAAGCTCACCCGCCTCGCGCATGGCGAGGGACTGCCTCTGCCGAAATACGCGACCGAGCACGCGGCGGGCCTCGATGTCTGCGCCGCGGAGGACTTCGTTCTCGAGCCGGGCCAGCGTCACGCGGTGGCGACCGGTTTCGCGATCGAGATTCCGCACGGCTATGAAGTGCAGGTCCGGCCCCGTTCCGGCCTCGCGCTGAAGCACGGGATCACCTGCCTCAACACTCCGGGCACGATCGACAGCGACTATCGCGGCGAAGTGAAGGTCATCCTTGCGAACCTGGGCGGCGAGCCCTTCCCGATCGTCCGCGGCGAACGGATTGCCCAGCTGGTGCCGGCGTCGGTGCTTCGCGCCGACTTCGTCGAGGTCGAGGCTCTGGCGGAAACCGCACGCGGCGCGGGAGGCTTCGGAAGCACCGGACGGTGAGCGACCTCAACGACGACGAGCTCGAACGCTACGCGCGCCACATCGTTCTCCCCCAGGTCGGAGGGCTCGGCCAGCGGCGCCTCAAGGCCGCGAGCATATTGGTTGTCGGCGCCGGCGGAGTCGCCAGCGGCGCCCTCCCCGCCCTCGCCGGAGCAGGCATAGGCAGGCTGACGATCGTCGACGACGATACGGTCGGCCGCTCCAACCTGCAGCGCCAGTGGCTGTTTCGCGACGACCAGCTCGGCCAATCCAAGGCGCGCCTCGCGGCCATTTTCCTCGAGGGGATCAATCCCGCCGTCAACGCTTCGCCGATCGTCGCGCGGATCGATGCGAGCAACGCCGAAGATTTGCTCGCAGGCCATGATCTCGTCCTCGACGGCAGCGACAATTTCGCGACCCGGCTGATCGTCTCCGATGCGGCGACAGCACTGAAGATCCCGCTCATTTCGGCCGCGGCGGCACAGCTCCAGGGCCAGATCGGCCTCTTCCGCGGCTGGGAGGACGGGCAGCCCTGCTACCGCTGCTTCGTCGGCGACGCCTTCGACAATGACGATTGCGACAATTGCGCGGAGCGCGGCGTGATCGGAGCGCTGACGGGCATGGTCGGCAACTTCGCCGCCTTGCTGGCGATCCGTGCAATCGCGGACTTTGGTGAGGACGTCGCGGGAAAACTTTTCCTGCTCGACGGGCTTTCGCTGAACCTCCGGCCGATTAAGATACCCAAAGAGCCAGGTTGCAGTACGTGTGGGGGAAGCCATGCGCAGGGTTCATGACCTGGATGCCAAGGACCGCGAGATCCTCGCCTTGCTCGAGGTCGACGGGCGCCGTTCGACGTCGGAGATCGCGCGGCTGACGTCGCTGTCCGCGCCGACGGTGGCGGAACGGATCGCGCGGCTGCGGGACATCGGCGTCATCCAGGGCTTCACGGTGAGGATCAACCCGGTGAAGGTCGGGCTGGCGATTTCGGCGATCATCGAATTCCAGCCCCGCGCCAACAACGATTTCGAAGCGATCACCACGGTCTGCCAGCATCCGGCCGTGTACGCCTGCTACCGGGTTACCGGGCCGAGCCTGCTCGTGCTGATGGTGCGGCTCGCCGACAATGCGGCGCTCACCACCATGCTCCAGGAGTTTTCGAAGTTCGGCGATACCAAGACTTCGGTCATCCTTTCGACCGATCTCGAGGAGCAGCCGATCTTCGCAAATTCCCGCGGCGAGCCGTCCCCTTAAAATCATCCGCCAACGCGATCCCAAGCCTTCAATTCGGCTGGCTTCGGCGGATTCCGGCCTGCGTTCGAGCATGGATCGGCGGGCGCGACCCGCATTAGTCTGACCGCCAGGTCGAACATCATTTCGAGCTTTACGCTGTGGCGCCGGGTTTCGCCCCAAGTGCCCTGGCGCCGCGTCGCCGACCAGGTACGGCCTCCTGGCCGGCAACGGAGTCCCGCGGGCATCCGTGCTCGCGGGACTTTTGTTTCGACGGCCCGCACTCCGGTTCGACGAGTAGGCGGGCGCGACGAGCTCGATTTCGCTACAAGCGCGCCCAAAGGGAGCAAAAGGAATGACGAGCTACAGGTTTTTATCGATGGCAGCGGCTGCCGTTTGCCTGGTCGCCGCCGGGCCCGCCAGCGCACAGGATGCGCGGCTGCTGGCTTCGCAGCTGCTCGCCGCCGATCGCGCTTTTTCCACTGCGGGTGCCAAAGCCAATATCGTCGATTCGATCGGCGGGATGCTGACCGAGAACGCGGTGATGCCGACGCCGAAGCTCGATTTCGCCATCGGCAAATCGGCGATCATCGAGACTCTGAAGTCGAACCCCGCCAACGCCAATGCGACGGCGGAATGGTCGCCCGTTCGCGCAGGCATCTCCGCCGACGGGACGCAGGGCTTCACTTACGGTTTCATGTTCATCCACGAGACCGGGAAGCCGGACCGGCGCGCGAAGTATCTGTCCTATTGGATCAGGCGGCCCGAAGGCTGGCGCGTCGCCTTCTACAAGCGCGCGCTGAGCGCGGAGGGCAATGTGACGACCAGGCTCGAGCCCGCGGTCCCCGAGGAGCTGGTCGAGCCCAATCCGCAGCGGCTCCAGGAGAATCTCGCCTCGCTCAAGGCGGCCGAACAGGCCTTCTCTGACCGTGCGCAAGAAGTCGGGGTCGGCCCGGCCTTTCTCGAATTTGGCTCCGAAGACGCGATGAACATGGGCAGCGGGTCCGATTTCACGTTCGGCAACACAGCAATCGCGAAGCTCGTGGGCGAGGGAAACACGACGCCGATCACCTGGGGGCCGGACAAGGGGGCGCTGGTGGCGTCCAGCGGCGATCTGGGCGTGACCTGGGGCTACATCCGCCCCAAGGAACCCAAGGCGGGCGAGCCGGCAGCCTTCCCGTTCTTCACGGTTTGGCGCAAGGCGGCGCCCGACCAACCCTGGCGTTACGTAGCCGAATAGCCGCCGCTAGGTCTTCCGCTTACGCTTTGCCGGCCGCTTGGACGGTCCTTTCGCCGCCTTCTCGTCAATCAGGCGAACAGCCTCGTCGAGCGTGATCGACTTGGGATCCGCGCCCTTGGGCAAGGTCGCGTGGGTCGTGCCATCGCTCACGTACGGACCGTAGCGGCCCTCCATCACCTTCACGTCCTTGCCGCTCGGATGCTTGCCGAGGACCGCAATCGGCTCGCGCGCAGCGCCCTTGCGGCCACCGCCTGCGGCGGCATCCGCGAGCTTCGCCACCGCCGCATTCATGCCCGTCTCGAACACCTCGGCGGTTGAGCCCAGCTTCGCATATTTGCCGTCGTGCGCGAGATAGGGCCCGTAGCGGCCGATCGAGGCCGTGATCGGCTTGCCGGTCTCGGGGTGCGCGCCGATTTCGCGAGGGAGTGACAGCAGGCGCTCGGCGACCTCGGCGGTCACGTCCTCGACGGGAATGTCCTTGGGGATCGAGGCGCGCTTTTCGCCCCGTTCGACGTAGGGCCCGAAGCGGCCGGTCTTGAGAAGAATGCCCTCGCCCAGCTCCTGCGGTCCGTCGCTCGCCGCTTCGCCGCCGGGCTGGCCGAACTTCTGGGTGTAGCGGCAATCGGGATAGTTCGAGCAAGCGACAAACGCGCCGAACTTGCCGCCGCGCAGCGACAAGCGGCCGTTGCCGCATTGCGGGCAGACCCGCGGGTCCGAGCCGTCGGCGCGCGGCGGGTAGAGCCACGGCGCCAGGAACTCGTCGAGCGCGGCGGTGATCTCGGAAGGCTTCTGGTCCATGACCTCGCCCGCCTTGGGACGGAAGTCGCGCCAGAAATCGTCGAGCAATTTCTGCCAGTTGAGCCGTCCGCCGGAGACATCGTCGAGCTCTTCCTCGAGCTCGGCCGTATAATCATAGCTGACGTACTTCTCGAAAAAGCGTTCGAGGAAGGCCGTCACCAGGCGACCGCTCTCCTCCGGCACGAAACGGCCCTTGTCGACGCGGACATATTCCCGGTCCTTCAGGGTCTGAAGGGTGGCGGCGTAGGTCGACGGCCGGCCGATGCCGAGCTCTTCGAGGCGCTTGACCAGGCTCGCTTCGGAATAGCGCGGCGGCGGCTGGGTGAAATGCTGGGTCGATTCGACCCCGGTCTTCAGCGGCGCGTCGCCGTCGCGCAGGGCGGGCATGCGCGCACCCTCCTCGTCCTGGGGGTCGTCGCGCCCTTCGTCGTACAGAGTCATGAAGCCCGGGAAGAGGACAACCTGGCCGGTGGCGCGCAGGACCGCGCGCCCCGCACCGTCGGTCAGCTCGACGGTGGTCCGTTCGAGCCGCGCGGACGCCATCTGGCTCGCCAGTGCGCGGTTGTAGACCAGCTCGTACAGCCGGGCGTGGTCGCCCGAAGCAGCGCGCGGCCGGTTGAAGTCCGTCGGGCGGATCGCCTCGTGCGCTTCCTGCGCATTCTTGATCTTCGACTGATATTGGCGCGGCCGGTCGGGCACGAAGCCGGCGCTGTAACGGCTGGCGATCGCGCGGCGGGCATCGCTGACCGCTTCGGGCGCCATGTCGACGCCATCCGTCCGCATGTAGGTGATCAACCCGTCCTCATAGAGCGACTGAGCGACCCGCATGGTGTGGCTGGCGGCGAAGCCGAGCTTGCGCGCGGCTTCCTGCTGCAGGGTCGAGGTGGTGAATGGCGGCGGCGGATTCTTCGCGAAGGGCTTGGTCTCGACCGATGCAACGGTGAAGTGGCCGGCCTCGACGACCGCTTTCGCGGCGTCGGCATCGCCCTTGTTGCCGATCGTCAGCCGGTCGATCTTGTTGCCGTCGAGACTGACGAGACGAGCGGCGAAGCTCTGGCCGTCCGCCTCGAACGTCGCGCCGACCTGCCAATATTCCTGCGCCTTGAAGAGCTCGATCTCGCGCTCGCGGTCGACGATCAGCCTCAGCGCCACCGACTGCACGCGGCCGGCCGACTTCGCTCCCGGCAGCTTGCGCCACAGGATCGGAGAAAGGGTGAAGCCGACGAGATAATCGAGCGCGCGCCGCGCCTTGTAGGCGTCGATCAAATCCTCATCGAGGCCGCGCGGTTTCTTCATCGCCTCGGTGACCGCGGAATTGGTGATCGCGTTGAACGTCACCCGCTGGACGTTGGCGGGCAGCGCCTTCTTCTGCCGCAAGACTTCCTGCACGTGCCAGCTGATCGCCTCGCCCTCGCGGTCGGGATCGGTGGCGAGGATCAGCGTGTCCGCCTTCTTCGCCTCGTCCGTGATCGCGCGCAGCTGCTTCGCCCGATCGGGGGAAACCTGCCACAACATCTCGAACGCCTGATCGGGATTTACCGACCCATCCTTCGGCGGAAGGTCGCGGACATGGCCGAACGAAGCCAGGACCCGATGGCCCGGCCCAAGATATTTCTCGATGGTTTTCGCCTTCGCGGGCGATTCGACGACGACCAGCTTCAAAATGTGTCCTCACGCATACGCGTAAAGGTGGGGGCGGCGGATTCCACTCGTCAAGCGGATCGAAGGCTGACCTTGCCGCCGGCATGGCGATCGAGCCGTCCGGCGAGATCAAGCTCGAGCAGCGCCATCTGGACCGCGCCGGAGGTTGCACCGGACAGGCGGATGATCTCGTCGACGGGGACGGGCGACGGGCCGAGCAGCTCCTCAACCGGGCCAAGCGCATCGTGGCCGTTGACGTGCTCCGGCGCCGGAAGATCGAAGGGCGCCCGCACCGCACGCACTTGAGGGGCGATCGGCCCCAGGGCCTCGACCACGTCCGCCGCGGTCTGGATCAGCGTGGCGCCGTCTCGGATCAGCTGGTTGCAGCCCTGCGCCCGCGGGTCGAGCGGCGAGCCGGGCACCGCCATCACCTCCCGCCCCGCTTCCGCGGCCAGCCGCGCGGTAATCAGCGATCCCGAGCGTGGCGCGGCTTCGACCACCACCGTGCCGCTGCTGATGCCCGCGATGATCCGGTTGCGGCGGGGAAAATCGCGGGCGCGCGGCTCCAGCCCCGGCGGCCGCTCGGTCACGACCAGGCCGCTTTCCCACATCCTCCGCTGGCGGTCCTCGTTTTCCGGAGGATAGAAGATGTCGACGCCGCCGGCCGCGCAGCCGATGGTCCCCGTTTCCATCGCCCCGTCGTGGGCTGCCGCGTCAATGCCTCGGGCGAGGCCGGACACGACGACCAGGCCCTCCTGGCCAAGCTCGCGGGCGAGGCCGCGGGCAAAGCGGCAGGCGGCGGCGGAGGCATTGCGCGCGCCGACGATCGCCACGGCTTGCCGCTCCAGAAGATTGAGATCGCCCTTCGCCACGAGCAGCGGCGGAGCGTCTTCGAGCTCGCTCAGCAGCCGCGGATACAGTCCCTGGCCGAGCACGAGATATCTGGCGCCGAGCTTCTCGACCCTGGCGATTTCCCGTTCAGCCTGGTCGCGGGCAAACAGCTTCGGCGCCGAGCCACCGCCGCGCCGGGCGAGGTCCGGGACGGCGTCGAGCGCTGCGCTCGCGCTTCCGAAGCGGGCGATCAGCTGGCGGTAGGTCACCGGCCCGATGCCGGGCGAGCGCACCAGCCTCAGGCGGTCGACGAGGTCTTCGATCCTATGCGTGGCTCGGTTCCTTTCCTTAGACGAAAGATGTTCTCGCGGTGCTTCCACAGCACCAGGAACGAGAAACCGAGCAGCATTGGAAACAGCATTTTCTTGCCGGCAATGACGGCGGTGAGCGGAGCGCTGATCGCCGCGGTCATTCCCGCCACGGACGAGATTCGGATCGTCAGCAGCATGAGGAGCCAGATGGCGGCATAGACGCCCGCCGCGATCGGCAGCAACACCAGGAGCACGCCGAACAAGGTCGCGGCGCCCTTGCCGCCGCGGAACTTGAGCCAGACGGGATAGAGGTGGCCGATCATCGCACCGGCAGCGGCGGCGAGGCCGGCCTCCTCCCCAAACAGCCGCGAGGCGATCACGATCGCGGCAGCGCCCTTCAGGCAGTCGAGCAGCGCGGTGAGGAGAGCGAGCAGCTTGCTTCCCGTGCGCAGCACGTTCGTTGCGCCGATATTGCCCGAGCCGATTTGGCGGATGTCGCCCTTGCCGGCGAGCCGGGTCAGGATCAACCCGAACGGGACCGACCCGAACAGATAGCCAAGCGCCAGGGCGAAAAGCGTCTCGCGGGTCATTAGGGCGGGTCGTAACACAAACTTTCGTCATTGCGAGCAGCGAAGCAATCCAGCGGTGCAAACTGGATTGCTTCGTCGCTTCGCTCCTCGCAATGACGGCAGATGGACCCGTCCGCACCCTTGCTCTTCTTCGATTCCGGCGTGGGCGGGTTGTCGGTGCTGGGGCCGACGCGCGCGCTACTGCCCAGCGCCCCGATCGTGTATGCGGCGGACAGCGCCGGGTTCCCCTACGGCACGAAGAGCGAGGCGGAGCTGGCCACGCGCGTCCCGGCGCTCCTCGGACGGCTGGTCGAGCGATTCGATCCTCGGCTGGTGGTCATCGCCTGCAACACGGCGTCGACCATCGCGCTCGACGATGCCCGTGCCGCGCTCGACCTGCCGGTTGTCGGCACCGTCCCCGCGATCAAGCCGGCCAGCGAAATCTCTACGACGCGGGTGATCGGCGTGCTTGGCACCGAAGCAACCGTCCGCCAGCCCTATGTCGACGACCTGGCAGCGAAGTTCGCCGCCGATTGCACCATCATCCGCCACGGCTCGCCCCGGCTGGTCGAGCTGGCCGAGGCCAGGCTCGGCGGAGAAACGGTATCCGTCGAGGACGTGCGCGCCGCGACCCGCCCGCTGTTCGACGCGCCGGATGGGGACAGGATCGACACGGTCGTGCTGGCGTGCACGCACTTCCCGTTGCTCGCCGACGAGCTCGCCGAAGCCTTCCCCAGGGTCGCATATGTCGATGGCGGGCCGGGCATCGCGCGGCGGATCGCCTGGCTGACGCGCGACCAGGCGTGGCCGGCGGAAGCGCCGCCGGGAATCGCCCTCTTCACCGCGCCGGCGCGTGAACCGTTGCTTGGGTCGCTCGCCACTTATGGCCTGTCCGAGGTGCAGTTCCTCTAGCTTCTTGCGAGTCGTTCGCAATGGAATTGCCGGGACGCCGGGATTAAAGGCGCGAGCGAGCGAGAGGTTGAGTTGGACTACGACCGCATTTTCAGATCCGCCATCGACAGGCTGCACGAAGAAGGCCGTTACCGCGTCTTCATCGACATCCTGCGGACCAAGGGCAGCTTTCCCAATGCCCACTGCTTCGGCGGCAATGGACCGAAGCCGATCACTGTCTGGTGCTCCAACGATTACCTCGGCATGGGCCAGCATCCCGCAGTGGTCGAGGCGATGGAAAAAGCGCTTCACGAAGTCGGCGCGGGCTCGGGCGGCACCCGCAACATCAGCGGCAACACGCATTATCATACCGAGCTGGAAGCCGAGCTTGCGGGCCTTCACGGCAAGGAAGGCGCGCTGCTCTTCACGTCGGGCTACGTCTCGAACGAGGCGGCGCTTTCGACGCTCGGCAAGCTGCTTCCCGGCTGCATCATCTTCTCCGACGAATTGAACCACGCCTCGATGATCGCGGGCATCAAAAGCTCGGGCTGCGAGAAGCGCGTGTTCCGCCACAATGATCTCGCGCATCTCGAACAGCTCCTCGACGAAGCGGACGCGGCCGTGCCCAAGCTGATCGCCTTCGAGAGCGTCTATTCGATGGACGGCGACATCGCGCCAATCGCCGCGATCTGCGACCTTGCCGACAAATATAAGGCGCTGACCTATCTCGACGAGGTCCATGCCGTCGGCATGTACGGCCCATCGGGCGGCGGCGTTTCGGAGCGTGACCGCGTCGCCCACCGTCTGACGATCATCGAGGGGACGCTGGGCAAGGCCTTCGGCGTGATGGGCGGTTACATCGCGGCCGACAAGACGATCATCGATTGCATCCGCAGCTTCGCTCCCGGCTTCATTTTCACCACGTCGCTCTCGCCGGTGCTGGTGGCGGGCGCATTGGCGAGTGTCCGACACCTGAAAGCGTCGGCGGCGGAACGCGAAGCGCAGCAACAGTCGGCGGCCATGCTCAAGGCCAGGTTCACCGACGCCGGCCTGCCTCTGATGCCGAGCGTCACGCACATCGTCCCGCTGCTCGTCGGCTGCCCGGTCAAGACCAAGCGGATCAGCGACATCTTGCTCGCCGAGTACGGCCTCTACGTTCAGCCGATCAACTTCCCGACCGTGCCGCGCGGCACCGAGCGCCTCCGCTTCACGCCCGGTCCGCAGCACAGCGTCGAGATGATGGACGCGCTGACCGGTGCTCTCGTCGAGATCTGGACCCGCGAAGAGATCGCCCTCGCCGCCTAGCGGCGACAGGGCCTCTGTCTAACCAGCGGCGGCACTGGCGAATCCCCGGCCATTGCCCTAGGCATTCCTGCATGCGCATCGCCCTCGCCGCCGATCATGCCGGCTACGCCCTCAAGGACGAGCTCGTCGCATGGTTGCGCGAGCAGGGCCATGACGTCAGCGACCTCGGCACCAATGGGCCCGAGAGCGTCGATTATCCCTTGTTCGGGCGGAAGCTGGCCGACGCCATCGCTCGCGGCGACGCCGAGCGCGGAATCGCCGTCTGCGGATCCGGCATCGGCATCTCGATCGCGGTCAACCGCGAGCCCAAGTGCCGCTGCGCACGGGTCGACGATCCGCTGTCGGCTCAACTTGCCCGCGAGCACAATGACGCGAACGTGCTGGCGTTCGGCGGGCGGCTAATTGGCAGCGACATGGCCAAGGCCTGCGTCGCCGCCTTCCTCGAAGCCGGTTTCGCAGGCGGACGGCACCAGCGCCGTGTCGACCAACTTTCCCAGGAATTGCAGGAATCCGACTGATGGCCACTCTTGCCGAACCGGACCAGGACCAAAACTATCGCGTGCCGCACGGTTTCTTCACCCGAGGGCTCAGCGAGGCTGACGCTGCCGTCGAAAATGGTATTCGGGCCGAGCTGACGCGCGAGCAGACCCAGATCGAGCTGATCGCCTCGGAAAATATTGTCAGCCGCGCGGTCCTCGAAGCGCAGGGCTCGGTCCTCACCAACAAATATGCCGAGGGCTATCCGGGCCGCCGTTATTACCAGGGCTGCGCGCCTTCGGACGAAGTCGAGACGCTCGCCATCGAGCGGGCCAAGAAGCTGTTCGGCTGCGGGTTCGCGAACGTCCAGCCGCATTCGGGCGCGCAGGCCAATGGCGCCGTGATGATGGCGCTGCTCACTCCCGGCGACACGATCATGGGGCTGAGCCTCGCGGCCGGCGGTCACCTGACCCACGGAGCTCCGCCGGCTCAGTCCGGCAAATGGTTCGACGCAGTCCAATATGGCGT
>Ga0207678_10001966_pt1 | contig 18726 bp, 14 predicted proteins | sample KBSC63metaG_FD_184319 | JGI IMG/M metagenome (GOLD analysis project Ga0207678, IMG submission 184319) | Corn rhizosphere microbial communities from Kellogg Biological Station, Michigan, USA - KBS C6-3 metaG (SPAdes) (version 2) | ecosystem: Host-associated > Plants > Roots > Rhizosphere > Soil ...
AAATGCTCGCCATAGCCAAGCTATGGCTGCGCTTTGCGCCTAGATCAGGCGCCTTTTGACGTGCTGCTCGGACACGTTCGAAATACTCTCAGCCTCTCACTTCGGCGGCTTGGCTTCCGGACAGCGGTTCACTTCCAGCGACAGATGCACAAGCTGCGCGTGGCGAGCGAGTCGCTGGCGATAGACGGCCGGCGCAAGCGGAACGTCGGCCACCACGCAGGCGATGACGGCGAACTGGTCGCGGCCCACGCGCCAGATATGCAGGTCGGCCACTTTGGCGTCACCATCTGATTCGAGGTCTTCGCGGATGCGATGGGTAAGTGGATGATCCATCTCCCGGTCGAGCAGCACCGCGGCAGATTGGCGAAGCAAACTTACCGACCAGAGAGCGATCACGACGGCCCCAAGCACGCCCACCAGGGGGTCGATCCACCACCATCCGAGCCACAGCGCGGCGCAAAGCGCGGCGATGGCAAGAACGGACGTCAGTGCGTCGGCGAGAACGTGGACGTAGGCGGCGCGCAGGTTGAGGTCGTGGCCCTTGGTGTGCGGCGCATGGTCGTGCGCATGCTCTTCGTGGTGATCGTGGCCATGGTGATGGTGGTCATGCGCGTCGTGATGATTCGCATGTCCATGGCCCGCATGATGGTGCTCATCGTCCGCCCCATGCAGCAGCCATGCCGACAAGAGGTTCACGATCAGCCCGGTTACCGCAACCGTCAACGCAGCGTGGATGGCGATGGGCTCGGCATGCCATAGGCGCAGCACTGATTCAAAGACGATACCGATGGCGACCATGCCCAGCACAAGAGCGCTCGCGAAGCTACCGAGCACCTCGATCTTCCAGGTCCCGAAGCTGAACCGCGTGTCCGTGGCATGTCGCCGAGCCAATGCATACGCGGCAGCAGCAACGCCGAGTGCAATTGCATGCGTGCCCATGTGCCAGCCGTCTGCGAGCAGGGCCATGGACCCTGTCCACCACCCGGCAGCAATCTCCGCAACCATGGTCACGATGGTCACCATCAGCACCCAGCGCGTGCGCGCTTCGCCGCGCTTGTTGCCGCTGTCGAACTGGTGGCTGTGCTGCCAGGGCGACAGGTCGTGGGCATGAGGGTGGGGATGCGTCGGGTTCGTCATGTCAGCCATTCTCGCGCCACTTCTTTTGTGGCGGGGATGGGTAAGCGCAGCCTAGTGTCGCGTCTTGCTCAAATGTCGGTTGATCGCGCCGCTGTCGCAGCGCAGTGCAAGGCGCGTCGACGAGTCATAGCCGTGCTATGGCGAGGAGGCGCACGCCGCAATGCGCTTCGAGAGCAAGCGAGCAGCCGACACTTGTGGCTGGACGCGACACTAGGTGCCAGCATTTGCACCGGCCGGTGGCGAATGCACATACGCACAATCTCCCGTCGCGTCGTGGAACGCTGCACCTAAAATCGTGGATTGCTCCCGACCCACGGACGGCTCTGCGCCGCGCCCGCCATGCCCCTCTCAGCCCTCACCGCCTTGTCGCCGCTGGACGGCCGTTACGCCAGCAAGGTCGCGCCCTTGCGCCCGCTGCTCAGCGAATTCGGCCTCATGCACCGCCGTGTACAGGTCGAAGTCGAATGGTTCATCGCACTGTCCGATGCCGGCTTCTCCGAATTCAAACCCCTGTCTGAAGCCGCCCGAGGCTTGTTGCGCGGCTTTGTCATGCGCTTCTCGGAAACTGATGCGCAAGCCATCAAAGACATCGAGCGCACCACCAACCACGACGTCAAGGCGGTCGAGTACTGGCTCAAAGGCCGCTTCGACAGCAATGCCGAACTGAAAGCCGCCGGTGAGTTTGTGCACTTCGCATGCACAAGCGAAGATATCAACAACACGAGCCACGGCCTGATGCTCAAGGCCGCGCGCAACGATGTGCTGCTGCCCACACTGGACAAGATCGTCACCACGCTCGGCGCCATGGCCAAGCGGCTGGCCGATGTACCCATGCTGAGCCGCACGCACGGCCAGACGGCGAGCCCGACTACCGTGGGCAAGGAAGTCGCCAACGTCGTCGTGCGCCTCGTCAACGCACGCGAGCGCATCGCCGCAGTGAAGCTGCTTGCGAAGATGAACGGCGCAGTCGGCAACTACAACGCCCACCTTGCCGCCTACCCGACCTTCGACTGGGAAGCTTTCAGCAAGCGTGTGGTCGAGCAGCAGCTGGGCCTCACCTTCAATCCCTACACCATCCAGATCGAGCCGCACGACTACATGGCCGAGCTGTTCGACGCCATCACGCGCGCGAACACGATCCTCATCGACTGGTCGCGCGATGTGTGGGGCTACATCAGCGTCGGCTACTTCAAGCAGCGCACGGTCGAGGGCGAGATCGGTTCGTCCACCATGCCGCACAAGGTCAACCCCATCGACTTCGAGAACGCCGAAGGCAACTTCGGCCTCGCCAACGCACTGCTCACCCACCTGAGCCAGAAGCTGCCAATCAGCCGCTGGCAGCGTGACCTGACCGACAGCACCGTACTGCGCAATGTCGGCGTGGCGGTGGGCTACACCATCCTCGGCTACGATAGTCTTTTGCGCGGACTCGGCAAGCTGGAAGTGAACCGCACCGCGCTCGCGGAAGACCTCGATGCCGCATGGGAAGTGCTGGCCGAACCGATCCAGACCGTCATGCGCCGCTACGCGCTGCCCAACCCATACGAACGGCTCAAGGAGTTGACGCGCGGCAAAGGCATCACCAAGGAAGCGATCCAGCAGTTCATCGGCACGCTTGAAATTCCCGATGCTGAGAAGAAACGCCTGCTCGAGATGACGCCTGCGAACTACATCGGCAACGCCTGTGAACTCGCCAGCCGCCTTTCCTGAACAAGACCTGACTTCACGTGCCAATGAACTTTGTCGACAAGCTGCGCCACGCGGAACGCCTCAACCAGTCAATGCTGTGCGTGGGGCTCGATCCTGAACCGGCGAAGTTTCCGGGAACGTGGAAGGGCGACTCCGCACGAATCTACGATTTTTGCGCGACCATCGTCGATGCAACGCGCGACCTCGTGATCGCCTTCAAACCGCAGATTGCCTATTTCGCGGCCCACCGCGCCGAGGACGCGCTCGAACGGCTCATGGCGCACATCCGTCAGGTTGCCCCCGACGTGCCGGTCATCCTTGACGCGAAGCGGGGCGACATCGGCAGCACCGCCGAGCAGTACGCGCGCGAGGCCTTCGTACGCTACGCGGCGGACGCGGTGACGCTGTCGCCTTTCATGGGATTCGACTCCATCGAGCCCTATCTGCGTTACGAGGACAAGGGGATCATTCTGCTGTGCCGCACATCCAACCCGGGCGGCGGCGACTTGCAGGTGCAGCGACTCGCATCGGGCGATCTGGTGTACGAGCACATCGCTCGGATGGTGCAGGGACCATGGAATACGACCGGGCAGCTCGCGCTTGTCGTAGGCGCAACTTACCCGGCCGAGATCGAACGTGTGCGCGAACTTGCGCCGACTGCGCCGCTGCTCATTCCCGGCATTGGCGCACAGGGCGGTGACGCGGCGGCCACCGTTCGCGCCGCTTGGCGTGCGGTCAACGGCCGGACCATCGCGCCAATCATCGTGAGCTCGTCGCGCGCCGTGCTATACGCGAGCAGCGGCGACGACTTCGCCGCTGCGGCACGCCATGTGGCAATGGCCGCGCGTGACGAACTGAATCGCGCTCGCGGCTGAGAGGCTGAGAGGCTGAAGTATTTCGAGCCTGTCCGAGCGGCACGTCAGAAGGTACCTGATCTAGACACAAAGCGCAGCCATAGCTCGGGCTATGGCGAGCATTGCAGAAGAGCAGGAGGCTTTTGGCGTGATGAGCGGGCATGACCAAAATACTCTCAGCCTCTGAGCCTTTCGCTGTTCACGTTTCCAGAGCACTCTGACACGCTGATTGCCACATCAGTGCAGCTTTACCCGGTTTACCCGGTGCCGCACTGTGCATCCCCGGTCGTAGTATTGACATACTAGTGTCGCGTCAAGCCTCAAGTGTCGGCTGCTGGCTTGCTCTCGAAGCGCATTGCGGCGTTGCGCCTCCTCGCCATAGCACGGCTATGACTCGTCGGCGCGCCTTGCACTGCGCTGCGACAGCGGCGCGATCAACCGACACTTGAGGCTTGACGCGACACTAGGCAGCGAGGGGGTTGCCAAGATGTTCCGGGAAGGATCGCAGGCGGTGGACACGCTCACGCGATATTCATCAGCCGAGACTCAGAGCTCGGTGGCAGGCCTGATCGGCCGCCATTACTTCGGTGCGGCCTGTGCGGCTTGTGCGGCGTTGTCAGTCACCGCGCTCGCGGTCGCTGTGATGCCCATGGGGCCTGCGCAGCCGTGGCGCCGACAACTGGTCGTCGGCCTTCTGGCGTTTGCGCTCGCCTGCGTTTGGGCTTTCATTGCCAGCGGCCGACAACGGCACCGCACGCAAGTGGCAATGTTCGTCACAGGCCTTACGGCAATGGGACTGGTGTTCGCTTCGGCATTCACGTTCGGCGACGGCCTTCGCAGCCCCACGCTAGGCTTCATGGGACTCGTGGTCTGCCTGGTAGCCAGCATGACGAACATGCGCTGGGGCACAGCGCTCGCCGCGTTCTGTTTCGGCTGTGTGGGTGTGCTGGCGTGGGCCGAGATGCAGGGCATCACCGCTGCGCCGGCCAGCGGCACGCCGCTGGGCATGGCGCTTTCCATTCAATGCATCACGATCGGCATCGGCCTGATCGGCGGAATCTTCGTCTCGAAGGTATTTGAACGATGCCTCGGCGCGGCCGCCGAGCGCGAGCGGCGGTTTCGCGACTTGCTCGGCATCGCCGCCGACTGGTACTGGGAGCAGGACGCTCAGTGCCGCATCACCCACGTCTCGACCAAGCCGGGCCGAGAGTCGCTCATCGAAAATTCTCGGCACCTCGGGCAGACACCTTGGGAGATAAGAGGCATGGGCCTGTCGGAAGAAGCGATGGCGGCGCACCGAGCCGACCTGCAAGCGCATCGGCCCTTCACTGATGTGCTGACCCGCCGTCTCGATGCGGAAGGTCGCGAGCACTTCCTGAGCGTCAGCGGAGAGCCGCGCTTCGATTCGAACGGTCAATTCTGCGGCTACTGGGGCGTGGGTCGCGACGTCACCGACGACGTGCGCGTCAGGCAGGCCATGGCAGCGAGCGAGAGCCACTACCGGCAGCTCTTCCAGCTAATCGACAACAGCCCCGACTGCATTGCGCTCACCGATCTGTCGACTGGACGCTACGAGCTCGTCAACAAGAGTTTCGAAAGGCTCACCGGCTACTCTTCCGAAGAGGTCGTCGGCCGCACAGCGACCGAGATCGACTTCTGGCACGACAAACGGGACTTCGATGCACTTGTCGCCGCGCTGCGGGAGACAGACAGCGCCGAAGATTCCAGCGCCGTCATCCGGTGCAAGTCGGGCGCATTGGTGTCAATGCGCATCTCCGCGGCCCGCTTCGAGCTCGACGGCCGCGACTATCTTGTGCTCAACGGCCACGACGTGACCGCGAGCGAACACGAGCGCATGGAGCACGACGCGATCCTTCAGAACGCGGCCATCGGCATCGCATTCATACGAGGTGGACGCTTCCACCGCACCAACCCGAACTTCGACCGCATGTTCGGCTGGACACCTGGGCAACTGGTGGGCCAGCCCACCAGCGTCATCTGGCCGCATCGCGAAGACTACGAACTGATGCGCGTCCAAGCCATGCCCATCCTGTCGCGCGGCCAGTCGTACGAACTTGAGCGACAGATGCTGCGATCCGACAACAGCCTCTTCTGGTGCCGCATGCGCGGTCACGCGCTCGACGGTCAATCGCCGCGTGCCGGCACGATCTGGATTGCCGAAGACGTGACCGAACGGCGGCAGGTCGACCTGACCCTGGCGTCGGCACGCGATGCGGCAGAGGCAGCCAACCGCGCCAAGAGTGCATTCCTTGCGAACACAAGCCATGAGATACGCACGCCCCTCGATGGCCTCCTGGGTCTTGCGCGGCTCGCGATGCAGGAAGATCTCGACGAACAGCGACGAAGGCAGTACCTCGCGCAGATATTCGACAGTGCCCACAGCCTCTCGGAAATCATCTCCGACATTCTCGATCTATCGAAGATCGAGGCCGGCAAGATCGCGCTGGAGAACGTGCCCTTCGGCCTACGGGAAACGATGGTTGCCGTGCACGACGCCTACCAATCGCTGGCCGAAAGCAAGGGTCTCGAACTCGTGCTGGCAATCGGCGGCGGCGTGCCGATCACGGTACTGGGCGATCCGGTGCGAGTGCGGCAGATCCTCACCAACTTCATCACCAACGCGATCAAGTTCACCGAACGCGGACGCGTGCGCATCCACGCGGAGACGACCGGCGACGAACGCGTGCGCCTGTCAGTGTCGGACACCGGACGGGGCGTGGATGCGCAGACGCAGCGCCGGCTCTTTCTGCCCTTTTCGCAAGGCGACGACTCCACCACGCGGCGCTTCGGCGGCACCGGTCTGGGTTTGTCGATCTGCAGGCAACTCGCGCATCTGATGCGGGGCGAGGTCGGCGTCATCAGCACGCCCGGCAAAGGCAGCACATTCTGGGCTGAGCTGCCCTTGCCATCAGCCGACGAGCCCGATTCCGTGCATGGCGCGCTGGATGCGCCGCTGGACCGTCTGCACGGCGCGCACGTCCTGATGGTGGAGGACAACCCGGTGAACATGCTGGTCGCCGTGGCGATGCTCGAGCAGTGGGGCGCGCATGTGACCCAGGCCGCCGATGGACGGATGGCGCTCGACGCGGTCGACCTGGCGCAGCGGCAAGGCCGCCTGTTCGACGTTGTGCTGATGGATGTGCAGATGCCCAACATGAGCGGCCACGAAGCCGCACGTGAACTTCGCAAGCGCTTCGACCGAATGCAACTGCCCATCATCGCGCTCACCGCGGCTGCGCTGGTGTCGGAGCGAGACCAGGCCATCGCGTGCGGGATGAACGAGTTCCTCACCAAGCCCATCGACGCGACGCGACTGAAGGACACGCTCGCGCGCTGCATTGCTCGCCAGTTCGCTCTGTGATTCAGCTGGCGACGACGGGCAAAGGTGCCGGCATGGCAAATGGCACTCGAGCGAAGATCGCTGCGCATCCCAACTACGTATTTGCTCGACGTGTTTCTCGAAGCGCGAGGCTCCGAACTCTCTCGGCGTGTGACCGACTCGTAGCTCCGAAATGCGATGAGGCGTCGGCCTTCGTGCCCTCACACACCGGCGATTTCATCCGCGGCTGCGATTTCACGCCATCGACAAAGGCAAGTCCCGCATCCGCTTGCCCGTCAAGGCAAACAAAGCATTCGCCAACGCCGCAGCCAAGGGCGGCGTGCCCGGCTCCCCTACTCCCGCCGGCGCTCTCGTGCTGGGCACAAGATGAGTCTCGATGATGGGCGTCTGGGCCAGCTTCACCATCGGGTAGTTGGTGAAATTGGTCTGTTGCACGGCACCGTGCTCGATGTCGATGCGGCCATACAGCGCAGCAGTCAAACCGAAGACGATCGCACCTTCCATTTGCTGCGCGACGATGCCCGGGTTGATCACCGTGCCGATGTCGGCGGCGCACACCACACGATGCACCTTGGGCGCGCCGCTCTCGATCGAGACCTCGACGACTTCGGCCACGATGCTGCCGAAGCTCTCGTGCAGCGCCACACCGCGCGCCCGGCCCGCCGGCAACGGAGTGCCCCAACCCGACTTGTCTCTTGCGAGCCCGAGCACCGCCGCATGGCGCGGCATATCTTTCAATAACGACAAGCGATAGGCCACTGGATCCTGCTTGCTCTCGTGCGCGAGTTCGTCGATGAAACACTCGGAGAAAAACGCGTTGTGCGAATGCCCCACCGAACGCCAGTAGCCGATTGGCACGCCGCTGTGGGTGGCTACATGCGCGATGCGTTCGTTGGGGACGCCGTAAGGCAAGTCGAAGAGGCCATCGCTCACGGTCTTGTCAGGCGTGTCCACCGGCCCAGCAAGATTCGGCAGCGTACGTTCCATCCAGCGAGGCGTGATCGCATCACCGGCGCTCGTGATGGCCAGGCCCGTCACCGCGCCCTGTGCATCGAAGCTGGCCTGCATCACTGCCACAGCGGCCGGGCGGTAGAAGTCGTGCGTGAGGTCTTCTTCACGCGGCCACAGCAGCTGCACAGGCCGGCCATTGGTTTCGATGGCGACACGCACGGCCTGGCCCACGAAATCCACATCGAGCCGCCGCCCGAAACCGCCGCCAAGGTAGGTCACGTGCACAGTGACGGCTTCGTCCGCCACGCCTGCCACTTGCGCGGCGATGGCACGTGCGATGCCCGGCACCTGCGTCGGTGCCCACACCGTCACCTTGCCATCCTTGACTTGCGCGGTGCAGTTGATCGGCTCCATGGCCGCGTGCGCAAGGTACGGCGCTCGGTAGACGGCTTCAAACCTTCTCGTGGCACTCTCTTGTGCATCCTTCAGGCTGCCACGGCTGTAGAAGCTGAAGCCGCCATCTTCCTTGGCGGCCTTTTGCGCCGTGGCCTCGAGCGCGGCCATGATGGCCTTCGTGTCGGGCGCGCCGGCCGGGGGAGCACGCCAGTCGATGTCCAGCGCTCGCGCACCTTGGATCGCATGCCAGCTCGTGCGGCCGACGACAGCCATGCCCTCGGTCGATCCGCCATAGCAGGGAAGTCGCACGGCGCGTTCGACACCCGGCAGCTTCATCGCGGCATCGACATTGACCCGGCCCACACCGCCGCGAAGATAGGGGCAGTGGCGCACCACCGCGTAGAGCTGGCCTGGCTCACGAATGTCGATGCCGAACTTCGCGCTGCCATCGATCTTGGCCGGCAGGTCGGTACGCGGCGCCGCGGTGCCGATGAGCTTCCACTCCGCCGGCTCCTTGGTCTTCACGTCGCCGGGCCGCGTGGATGCGGCCATCTTCGAGAGCTGGCCATAGTGCGCGCTGGTGCCGGATGAGTGGCTCACCACGCCATCCTTCACCGCCAGTTCGGCGGCAGGAAGCTTCCATTGCAGGGATGCCGCATTCACGAGCTGTGCACGCGCGGTGGCTGCGGCCAGCCGAAGCACATCCCACACATCGCTCACACTCGACGAGCCGCCGGTGACGTTGATGCCGAGCTCGCGCGCGAGCTTGCTCACCACCCACTGTGCGGTCGCTAGCGTGCGCGTCTCTGAGCCCGGCTCGCGCTCGCTCGGGTGGAAGGGCAGCATCTCGACGAAGCTCACGACATTGCCGTACAGCGCATCGTGGCCGGCCTGCACGAGTTTCACCTTTGACAGCGGGACGTCGAGCTCCTCGGCCGCGATCATTGCTAGCGCCGTGTGCACGCCTTGGCCCATCTCGCTGCGCGGCATGGCAAGCATGACATCGCCATCGCTCGTGATCTTGATCCAGCCATTGAGGCCCACTTGACCCTCGACCACCGGCAGCGTGTCCACGCTGCCCACGCGGCTGCGCATCGGAAGCATCCCCCACCCCACCAGCAGCACGCCTGCGCCGCCCAGGCCGCTCAGCAAGAGACTTCGGCGCTTCACAGCGCCTTCCCTGCGTTGAACGCGGGCACAGGTCGGGTCTTGCCGTCGGGGATTGCCCCGCGCAGTTCGCGCGCTGCCGTCTTGATGGCCTCGCGGATGCGCGGATAGGTGCCGCAGCGGCAGATGTTGGTAATGGCCGCGTCGATGTCGGCATCGCTTGGGTTGGAGTTTTTCTCGATCAGTGCGGCGGCTACCATCAGCATGCCGCTCTGGCAATAGCCACATTGCGACACCTGGTGAGCGATCCACGCCTTCTGCAGCACGTGCGGCTGCCCCGGTGCACCGAGTGCCTCGATGGTGCGCACCGACTTTCCCACTGCAGCGCTCAGTGGCATGACGCAAGAACGAACCGCTTTTCCGTCCACATGCACCGTGCAGGCGCCGCAAGCGGATACGCCGCATCCGAACTTGGTGCCGGTCATGCCGAGCACGTCACGCAGCACCCACAGCAGGGGCATGTCGGGCTCGGTGGCTCCCTCGGGGAGTGGGCGCGGCTGGCCGTTGATCGAAAGGTCCATGAAGCTTCCTGATTGACCCGTCGTGAGGGTGCTTGTGGTATCGGTCCTTGTGGGCTGCAAGCATTCTGCAAGAAGCTTCAAGGCCATCTCTCCAGACACTGTGGTGCGGACGAAACGTGCAGGGCTATCGCTCGTAGTTTTCCCCGGGTATGTACCGAGGTGGAGAGGTCTTGTCACAGAATCGCTGCATTGCCGATGCCTTGCAGCGCATCGCGCAGTGCGGAATGTTCCCGCACCATCACGACATCTACACACAGGAGTGACACCATGACCCGCACCCGCCTCGGCCTTTGTTGTTCGCTGAGCTTGCTCGCAGCCGCAGCCGGCGCGCACGCCCAAAACGTCCAGATCACCGGACTGCTAGACATGTCCGCCGGCAGCTTCCAGAACGCTGGCACCCTCCGACAGGCGCGTGCGGACAGCGGCAACATGTCGACGAGCTTCATCGGCTTTCGCGGCAACGAAGACCTGGGCGGCGGGCTCAAGGCGAAGTTCGCGATCGAGCATTACCTTCGTCTCGACTCCGGCAGCGTTGGCCGCTTCAATGGCGACGCCTTCTGGGCACGCAACTCTTACGTCGGCCTGTCCGGCGCCTTCGGCACAACCACACTCGGGCGCCACACCACACCGCTGTTCGTCTCCACGCTGCTCTTCAACGCTTTCGGAGATTCCTTCGGCTTCTCGCCCAGCATCCGCCAGCTCTTCACGCCAAACACGGCCGTCATGCCCGCCTTTCTGGGCGACACCGCCTGGAGCAACTCGCTGGCCTATTCCAGTGGCGAAACCGATGGATTGAGCCTCAACGTCATTGGCAACCTAGGCGAAGGCGCGACGGGTGCCAGCGGCAAGAACCTGGGCGGCAATGCCCTTTATTTCAATGGCCCGCTCGCTGCGACCGTGGCATGGCAAAGGGTTAGAAACGGCATGGTCGGCGCGCCGGCGGGCGCGACCGGGCAGAGCACCTGGCAGCTCGGTGCATCGTACGAACTGACATTTGCAAAGCTCTACGGGCAGTACAGCGAGGTACGCACCATTGCCATGATCAACGACAAGTCCCATCTATCAAGCTTCGGCGCGGCCATTCCTCTAGGCCCGGGCCGTGTGCTTGCGCAGTACGGCATCGCGCGCGGACGCATTGCCACCAACAATCCGACCAATAAGACGCTGACACTTGGGTACGACTACAACCTGTCAAAGAACAGCGACGCCTACGCCGTCTACATGAACGACAAGGCGACGGGACTGACCAACGGCAACACGCTGGCTGGCGGTCTGCGGCTTCGCTTCTGAACTCAGAGGAGCTCAGAGGCTGAAAGTATTTTCTTGGCAACATCAAATCTCCGTTCGCACTGAGCCCTTCGACAAGCTCAGGACAGGCTTGTCGAAGGGCCACCAGGCCGGGGACATGGCTTCGACAGGCTCAGAGGCTGAACGGGAATTGAGTGCATGCGGAGAAAAACTCTCAGTCTCTTAGGCTTGCAACAATCAACGGCGCCTTCACGGCGCTTTTTATTGCTCCCGGGGCTATTCTTCTTCGACCTCGATCTCGATTTGCACCGGCACGCATCCGACAGCTTCTGCCGTCACCGTCAGCCGCAGCGGTTCACCCACCGCGAGTTCACGAGCGAACCGATGGTCCAGCGTGTCAGTGGCACCCGGGTTGCTGGTCTTGATGCGACGCGTCCACTGCAGCGCGCCGTTTGCAAACACGCTCATGCCGTGGCTGGCAGGAGTGTCGGTCTTGAGCGCCACGACGATGCGGCAGTACACCTCCAGCCGGCGGACACGGTACGCGTCGGGCGGTACGCGCAGCTCGGCCACGCCGCCACCGGGCTTCTTTTTGCTCCAACGTTCCGTCATCGAACTGTCGAGGCTGGATGCAAGTCGATGCGACGCAATGGCACACCGGCCTGCCTCGCCCGCAGCTGCCCGCAGCCGGCGTCCACATCCTGTCCTGCCGATTGCCGCAGCTTGGTCAGGATGCCGCGCCGATGCAGCGAGCGCGCAATCTCCGCTGCGCGTTCCCATGAAGGACGCTTGAAGTCGAGATCAGCCACCGTGTTGTACGGAATCATGTTCATGATGGCGTACTTGCCCTTGAGCAGTCGAACGATGCCATCGAGTTCCTCGTCGCTGTCGTTGATGCCGTCGAGCAGCGTCCACTGATATTGGATCGGATAGCCCGTCGCACGGGCATAGCGTTCACCAAGTTCAACAAGATCATCGGGCGAGATGCGCGGTGCGCGCGGCAGCAGCTTGGCACGCAGGGCCGCGCGGGTGGTGTGCAGCGACAGCGCAAGCGCTGGCTTGACGGGGCCTTGAGGCAAGCGCTCGAAGACGCGCTCGTCGCCGACGGTCGAGAACACGATGTTCTTGTGCCCGATGGCGCCCGCTGTGCCCAGAAGCTCGATCGCTTCCAGAGCGTTGTCGAGGTTGTGCGCGGGCTCGCCCATGCCCATGAACACGACTTTCTTCACCACGCGTTTGGTTCGCGCCAGCGCCACTTGCGCCACGATCTCGGCGCTGCCCATCTGACGCAACAGGCCGTCGCGGCCTGTCATGCAGAACACGCAGCCAACAGCGCAACCGACCTGCGTCGACACGCACAGCCCGTCGCGCGGCAACAGCACGCTCTCCACCGTCTGGCCGTCGGCCAGCTCGACGAGAAGCCGCGAGGAACCATCCTCGCCCGGATGCTCGGAGCGCAGGCGGACGAGCCCGTGCAGTTCATCGACCAAGGCCGGCAAAGCCTTGCGCAACTCCAACGGCAAAAAATCCGCCGGCCGGCGGCGCCCGCTGTCTTGCGGCAAGGCTTGCGCCCACAGCCGCAGCACGCGCTGCTCATGGATGGGCTTGGCGCCGAGCTCACGAAGGCGCTGGCGGAATTGTTCGATTCGCATGGAATTGCAAGTGTCGCGCATACACGGGATCCACTCGCGCGCCCGGCACTGCCCCTCGCAGGACTTGCCCTTCGATATCTCAGAGGCTGAGAGCTTTTCGAGCGTGCCCGAGCGGCGCGGGGCGCCTTCTGGCGTGACGAGCGGGCATTGAGCGAAAGACTCTCAGCCTCTCAGAGGCGCCCCCGCCTCGAACACCTTCAATTCGCCTGGGTTGAAGTAGGTCCACTCCTCGTTGCGCGTGAGCGGCTCCGTCACCACCACGGCAACGCGGTCCGATGCCTTCGTGAATTTGGAGAAGTCGACGCTGATATCGTCGTCTTGCAGCTTTGCTTCGCGAAAAGGATGCTGACGAACGAGATAGCAGAGCTTTGTCGAGCAATGCGCCCACAGCGCTTCGCCGTTGCTCAGCATGAAGTTGAAGGTGCCGTGCGAGGCAATCTTGGGCACGAGTTCCCGCAGCGTGGATGTGAGTTCGGGAATCGACGGAACGCTCGCATGAGCCTTGGACAACTCCTGCATCAGCCAGCAGAAGGCCAGCTCGCTGTCGGTATTGCCCACGCGTCGGAACGAGGAATGCAGGCGCGGCGAAAAATGCTTGAGGTCGCCGTTGTGCGCAAAGACCCAGTAACGTCCCCACAGCTCTCGCTGGAACGGATGCGTGTTCTCAAGCGCCACGCGCCCCTGGGTCGCCTTGCGGATGTGCGCAATGATGTTGTCGCTGCGGATCGGGTAGCGGCGCACCATGTCGGCCACTGGCGAGGTACGCGCGCTTTGCGCATCGACAAAGAGCCGAACACCCGAGCCTTCGAAGAAGGCGATTCCGAACCCGTCCTTGTGCTCCTCGGCCCGCGTGCAAAAGCCGGTGAAGCTGAACACGATGTCGGTCGGCGTGTTGCCGTTCATTCCGAGGAGTTGGCACATGGGATTGAACGTGGAAAGTGGACTTTGAAATGCGGAATTGGCAACGTGGAGATCCTTGCAGGATGGCACGTTTCACCCTCACATCTCATGTTTCACAAAGCCAGTGTCCCGTCAAGCCACAAGTGTCGGGATCGCGCCGCTGCCGCAGCGCAGTGCAAGGCGCTATGGCAATGAGGCACAACGCCACAATGCGCTTCGAGAGCAAGCGAGCAGCCGGCATTTGTGGCTTGACGCGACACTATTCGGTGAACAGACGAAACATCCCCTTGAATGACATCAGATTCCCGGGGTTGCTTGTCTCATTGAGCACGCCGCTCATGCGACGCAGCAGACGATCGCTTTTCTTCGCACGCCAGATCAGCAGATCAGCCAGCCATGGATGGCGGTTGACGAAATTGGCCTTGGCATAGAGGTCGAAGCGCGGCTTGAGTGCGGTGAGTCCGGCTTCGTAATGGGCCCTGACCTTTGCGTCGTCCAGCCCTTGCGACTTGCCTTCGAGGATGGCGTCTGCGGCGAGGATGCCGGTTTCAAGCGCCTTGCCGATGCCCTCTCCGCTGAACGAATACGTGCTGCCCGCTGCTTCGCCGGTGACGATGAGGCCGGGCCGCGAATACTTCGCGCCGTCGAGAGTGCAGCGCAACGGCGCGCCCTTCAAGTGACTGACCCATTCACCACCTTCGACCAGATCGCGCGCCGGGGCATACACGCGCGTGAATTCGTCAAAGATCTCGCGCAAGTTTCCTTCCTTCTTTGTGAGCTTGCCATCCTTGTGCTCGTCGTGGCTGTCCGCAATGCCCACTCCGATGTTGAAGACGCCATCACGGCACGGAAAGATCCAGCCATAACCCGGGCTCACGGCGCGATGCCAGATGATCTCGAGCTTGTCGATGCGGCCAACCATCTTGTGGTTCTTCACATAGCCGCGAAGAGCCACGCCGCTGGGCGTGTGGCGACTCGACATACCTGCTGCGATCAGCGCCTGCGGCACAGCACCGGTGGCGAGCAGGGTCCACTTGGCACGGATCTCGTGGGTGGCATCGCCCGCTTTCAATTGCGCACCGACGACGCGTCCGCTTTCTTCGATCGGCGCGGCGAATCGTACCGGGGCGAACATGCGGGCACCGGCTTTCGCTGCCGCCCGCACGAGGATGAAATCGAGTTCCTTGCGCGGCAGCACCGCAAGCGTTCCCGGCACGTCGACGCGCCCGCCACTGGGGCCAATGCAGCCGATGTGGCCTGCGGGCTGCGCGAGCGTCATCACCTCATCGAGCACGCCCAGCTTGCGCAGGGCGTTGTGCGCATCGGGAATGAGCCCGTCGCCGCAGACCTTGTCCCGCGGGAAGGTGTGCTGATCGATCAGCACCACGTCGAGGCCCGCACCGGCCAGTGTGGCCGCCGCGGCACTGCCTGCCGGGCCCGCACCGATCACGAGGACATCGCATGTCAGGGGGAGCGAGTCGTGCATGGTATTGAGGCGGTCTGGGTGATGCGTGACGATGGAATCGAGGCTCATGGCGGGACATCAAAGGAAAACCCGACAAGGATACCGAAGGCAGCCTCTCAAGTCCTTGTAGCCGGATGAAACCTGGGGTCGGCCGTCGCTGCGGCGTGCAGCCCCGCGCTGCTACAAATCCCAGGCATTACTTTGCCCGCCAACCCTTGTTCATCGCGGCACGTTCCGCTTGTGCGTCCAGCGGACTTCCCTGGATCTGCTCGTCCATCACCTTCATCACTGCCGCAGGTACCGGCGAGGCGGCCATGCGCAGGTTGGCATCGGTCGAGGGTTTCGGCTTGTTCTGTTCGACCACGCGCAGCGCCCAATCGTTGCCAGTCCTGCAGGCGAGGCCATCGGTGCCGGCTGACTTGACAGTGAAGCTGCGGCAGTACTCATCGGCCTTGGAGACGTAGCTCAGGCCGATCTTCACTGGCGCGTCAGACGCCTGGTCGCTGGCGAGTTGCGTCGAAAGCGCCTGGGCGAGTTGGCCGTGAGCGACCAGCTGGCCGTCCTGGTTGGCAATGTCATCAGTGGCGGTCGACAGCCACGCGCTGTGACCCGCGAAGACGCCCACCGCCAAGCACGCAGCCATGCCGCCCCAGTATTTCCACGACCAGTCCTTGGCCGCGCCAGCGGGGTGCTTATCCGCCTCGGACGCCCTTCGGCTGGCCCGTGCCGACGCAAGCTTGAGCACCTTGGCCTTGGGCTGCGGGATTGGAGCCTGGGCCGCAGCCACGAGGCGCGATGGAACCGGTTCGTCGAGCAAGGGGGCATAGGCGGTTCCGAGCATTGCCCGCATGGCACGTTGCTCTTCAATGAGTTTCGCCAGCTCCGGATCGGCCGCCATCGCCGCCTCGACCTGGGCCGAACCCGCTGGGTCGAGCTCGTTGTCGACGTAGGCGTAGAGCGTCTCTTGCGGAATGTGATGCTTGCTCATGCAGTTGCCCCCTTTGGTCCGGCGAGAATCGCCTGCAGACTCTCTCGCGCTCGGGCCAGGCGGCTTGTGAGCGTACCGATGGGAATTCCCAGGACTTCCGAAGCTTCCTTGTAGGGCAGCCCCTCGATCAACACGAGGCCCACCGCCATGCGCTGGTCCTCGCTCAACTGCTCCATGGCGCGCGCCACGTCCATGCGTACGTGATGCCGGTCGGCCGGCCACTCGCCCGCGGACTGGCCGACGTTTTCGCCGGCCTCTTCGGGAAGAAAGAGGGCATCGCGTCGCACGCGCGAGCGTACTTCGTCGATCCAGGCGTTTTTCATGATCATGAACATCCAGCTGTCCAGTCGCGTGCCTGGCTGCCACTGGTCGAGCCGCAACAAAGCGCGCTCGATGGACAGTTGCACCAGGTCATCGGCATCCTCGCGGTGACGGGTGATCGTCCTGGCGAAACGGCGCAGTCGAGGCAGCAGGGCCACCACTTCCTTGCGAAGCTCGTCATGGGAATCATTCATGCCTTGTGGGGTTGAACGATGGGAGGGCGGATTTTCTTCCATCCCTGAAACGTTATTGGAAGTAACCAGGCAAAAGGCCGGGTTGGCCGATGTCGGCGCCACCGTCTCGGACAAACACCTGGGCTCCTCACTAAGATGCTTCCAATGGACAGGATTTTGTCGTTCATCGCAAGCGCGATCGTCGCGACCGCGCCGCTGCTCGCACAGGCCCAGTTGCGCCTGCCTTCACTCTCCAACTTGCCGAATCTGTCGACTCCGAGCCTGCCCACTCCTGGTCAATTGACGCAACAGGCACGTCGAGATGTTGCGCCGGCGGTCGATCTGACGCGGCTTCGCCAGCAGCGCATCGGTGAGATGCTGCGGCAGCGCAGCGAACTGATCGAGGCCGATCCTGCCGGTGAGCTGATGGTGCGCAGCGAGCTGGTGCTGAGCTCGCCGCCTGCATCCTTGATGACAGCCGCCCGCGGTGAAGGGTTCACCGTCGTACGTGAGCGAATGCTGGACGGCCTCGATCTGCAGTTCGTGACCGTGCGCGCCCCGGCTGGGTGGGACACACCCCGCGCCTTGCGCCGCCTGCAGGAACTCGACCCGAAGGCCATCGTGGATTTCAATCACCTTTACCTTGAAAGTGGCGAGGTCCAGCCGAGGACCGCGGCGCGCCCTGCTTCCGCGAGTGCGCCCTTGCCCGCTTTGCCGGGACCGAAATTCAAGGTCGGCCTCGTCGACGGCGGCGTGGAAACTCAGCACGCGGCATTGCGCGGATCCAGCATTCACGCCTGGGGATGCGGCGGCACCAAGGTCGCGAGCGCCCACGGCACGGCAGTGGCGTCTCTGCTCGTGGGGCATGCGGATCGATTTCGAAGTGCTGCGCCACAGGCCACGCTCTACGCTGCGGACGTGTATTGCAACGACCCGATCGGTGGCTCGATCGAAGCCGTTGCAGCAGCGCTTGCATGGCTTTTGAGCGAGGAAGTGCCGGTCGTCAACATCAGCCTCGTCGGCCCCGCGAACCGGACTTTGGAACAGGTGGTGAAGAAGGCGACCGCCAAGGGCATGCTGATCGTCGCTGCGGTAGGCAACGACGGACCGGCGTCGCCACCGCTTTATCCCGCGGCGTACGCGGATGTGGTGGCTGTGACGGCCATCGACGCCCGCGGCCTGGTCATTCCCGAGGCCTGCCGCGGGCCGCATGTGGCGTTTGCCGCGCCGGGTTCGGACATGGCAGTGGCAAATGCCGCTTCCAATGGATTCACCATTGCGCGAGGCACCTCGTTCGCTTCGCCGCTGGTGGCCGGAATTCTTGCGGCATCGGTGCCGTCGCCCGACTCGTCAGCCGCTCAACTTGCAGTGGCGGCACTCGCTCGCCGCGCCGCCGATGCCGGCGCCCCCGGCCGCGATGCGGTCTACGGCTACGGCATCGTCGGGCGCGAATTGCGGACCGAACCCGCGTTTGTGATGGCGCACTGACTTCGGTCCGGGCCAATCAAAAAAATTGTGACTCGACGGAAGAACTCGGCTTCCGCCCTCGTTGTACCTCTCAAGCACCGCGGATGGGCCGCGGCGCCAGAAACAGCAAGAGTTGGAGTCACCACATGATCAAGCATCGCCACATCCTCGCAAGCGCCACCCTCCTGGCTGCACTCATCGCTTCGGCCTTCCCGGCACAGGCCGGCCTCATCGGCGGCGCCGGCAGCATCGGCGGCGGGCTCACTGGCGGCATCGGCCCCGTGGGCGGATCTTTCAACGGCACATTCAACGGTCAGGGCTCGCTGCACACCCCATCGGCACGCCCGGCCATCGACAAGGCACAAGACACCAGCACAAACGTGAAGGAACAGGCAGCTGACAAGGCTGGTTCGGTCAAGGACACCGATGCCGAGAG
>Ga0207678_10001967_pt1 | contig 18724 bp, 18 predicted proteins | sample KBSC63metaG_FD_184319 | JGI IMG/M metagenome (GOLD analysis project Ga0207678, IMG submission 184319) | Corn rhizosphere microbial communities from Kellogg Biological Station, Michigan, USA - KBS C6-3 metaG (SPAdes) (version 2) | ecosystem: Host-associated > Plants > Roots > Rhizosphere > Soil ...
GCACTGGTTTTTCGCGCAGGGACCGTTGGACCAAGGCCGCGGCAACCCGCTCGCTAAAGTACAAGTCGCCTGATAACACCTTGCGCACCGCTCGCAGCACCTCATCAGTGGTATTTTCCTTCATGATGTAACCGGAAGCACCCGCGCGAAAGGCGCGCTCGGCGAAGACTAACTCATCGTATTGCGACAGGATAAGCATCTTCACTTCCGGATGCTCCACCCGCAGAGTTTTAATGAAATCAAGCGCGTCGCCGCCCTTTAATCGCAGGTCGAGGATCATAAGATCGGGACTACTTTGTTCGACAAGCCGTTTGGCATCGGCCGTATTGTCAGCGACCCCGATGCACCCGAGGTCTGGCTGACTGTCGATTAACTGCTTGAGGCCGTCGCACAGCACTGGATGGTCTTCCACTACAAGGACATGCGATTTTGTTTCAGGTTGTGTTGTTAGTTTCATGAGATGATAGGAACAGAATGCTGCGTTTCCAGTGGCACGCGACAATGAACGATTGTGCCTTGAGTGGGACCGGGGCTTACCGCACATGAGCCACCGATGCACTGCGCACGATAGCGCATGATTCGAAGACCCATCCCCTGACCGTTCGTGTTGGTGCTAAAACCCTCGCCGTCATCTTGTATCGTTAGCACCATATCGCGATCACCAAATGTGAGCTGAATGAGTACTTCGCGAGCAGCACCGTGCTCGATCGCGTTACGTGCAGCTTCCTGAGCAATTCGGTAAAGTTGAGCCGCTACCGGCGCGCTAACTGGCAAGGATGTGCCATTGGCTTTAACCGTACTTCTCACTCTGCAATTTTCACTAATGTTCATGGCGAGCGACTCCAAAGCCATCTTCAGATCCCCCACTCCATCCGCGCCCTCGAGACTTCGCGCCGTGAGTCGCACCTGCCTAGCTGCTGCATTGGCCAGCCGCGTTATGGCCGACGCTTTCTCGGCGTGGGCAGGCCGATCTGGGCGCAACTGTTCTTCAAGTAGTTTTGCGCTTAGCGCGATGCCGACGAGTTGTTGCCCAACTCCGTCGTGCAAGTCATAGGCGATGCGCCGTTGTTCGCGGGCACAACTTTCGATCACTTCACGTTCGAGCCGGGCGCGTTCTGCCACTTCTCTTTCTAGCAGCGCGGTTTTCTGATGCCTGAGTTGTTCAAGTTCGTTGCGCTGTCGCCTGCTGAGGAGCTCTGCCTCTTTTTGAGCCGTGATATCGAGGCTGATTCCAGTAAGGCGCTTCGGTTTTCCATGCTCATCGGCCTGCACTCGCCCACGCGCGCGGACCCATTGCACACTGCCGTCCGAGCGCGGCATCCGAAAATCTGCCTGGTAATCCTTGTTATTTTGGATTGCTGCACTCACCGCTTCGCGAACTTTGTCGCGATCGTCTCTGTGCCATCGGGAAATCAGGTCCTCAAAGGTGATCCTTCCGGAAACCGGGAAACCCAACTGAGCACGGCGCGTCGGCGAGACCCAGATTTCATCCTTATCCAAATCCCACTCCCACATTCCGAGATTGGCGGAATCCGCAGCCAGATTGAATCTCTTCTCAATAATTTCTAATTCATGCCGCTGCCCCTCGGCCCGAGCCATATCGCTGCTCAGCTCATATCCCATGGCCGCCACGACCGCGGCATAAGTGAAGCCGAGAAAGAAAGGGACATCGATAATTCCCCAGATCACCAATGGAACATGCCACGCGAGAATCGCGCCAAAGATCATGCTGCCACCGATGAGCAAGGCGCGCCGATGATCTCCCCGGCGCCACACGGTAATCGCGGCGTCCACTGAGAAAACCAGCAACAAGAGCAGACTGACCTGACTAAGAATGCCGAATGGATTCGGGACACCAATTGGCACCGAAACCGTCTCGCCAGCCCACGAAAAGTGGCGAATGCTCGTAATTGCATTGAAGTTGATACCGACCGGAAAAATAAAATTCAGGACCAGTATCAATGTGCGGAGGCCGTAGATGCTCCATGCCATCCAAGTTCGTCCGGCCTGCAGATAGAGTCTCACGAAAGCGACGAACGATATCGTGAGCACCCACGTTGGCACATGGATCCAGCGCACCAACAGTTGGTATTGCGCTACTGTCGTGGCATTTATCATCCACAACTCAAATGTGGAAATCGCCGCCGCGGCGACCGCGCTACAGGCAAACACCAAATAAACACGGTTCTGGCGTTGTTTACACCAGATGGCACCATAGAACGCCGCAAGCGTTAAACACGCTCCGGCGTTCATCGACCAAATAACGGTAATCCGACTCATGAGTACATAGCGCAACCGGTTACCGGTCATCATCTAATTCGGATTTTTATGGTCGAAGTTTCAAAAAAGTTTCATCTGGCCCCAATTTCTCGCCCATCGCAACGAACCCGTCGCTGGCGTTCCCGTCTGATCTTTCAATGCCAAAGAGTCCGGGGCGCGTTAGTTCGCAGTCCCATCTTCACGTTTGTGCCACCGGAACGAAAACATTCAGAAGGCGCGATTATCATAGCACTTGCGGAATAAGCCCTCCGATGACATCGTTCGCGGCGGTGAAACGGGACCCCCCCCATAACGACTCCCCTGCTCGCTTCCTGACGACACGATGGAGCGTCGTTTTGTCTTGCTCGGACTCTGCCAGCGATGAAGACAAAGCCCAGAATGCGCTTGCGGAGCTTTGCAAAATTTATTGGAGGCCGGTTTTCGCGTTCATCTGCCGGCAGGGCCATTCCATCCCTGACGCACAGGATTTGACTCAGGATTTCTTTGGCAGGGTCATTAAAGGCCGTCTGATCCAGTCCGCTGATCGAAACAAGGGAAGGTTCCGATCACTTCTTCTCAAGGCGTTGCAACGTTTCTTGCACGATCAGGTCGATAAGCGTCATGCCCGCAAACGTGGTGGCGACTTGCATTTCGTTTCGTGGGACGATTGGATGACGGAAGCGCCGTCCCACTTGTCGATTCGGGAACAAGAATCGAACAACTGGTCGCCGGAGAGAATTTTCGATGTGCGCTGGGCTGCAACAGTGGTCGAGCGTGCGCTGCGGCGGTTGGGCGATGAGTGCGAAAAGCACGGCCGACGACGCGTGTTCGATGTCTTGAGTAGTTGTCTCGCTGCCGAACGGGAAGACGTATCGTATGCAACATTTGCCAGGACACTCGGCATTCAGGAAACGGCAGTGAAACGTCTTGTGCACCGTTTGCGTGAGCGTTATCGCGCTCTGCTTCGTGATGAAGTTGCCGAAACGGTCGGCGGAGAAAATGAGATCGACGACGAGTTGCGATATCTCTGTGCGGCATTAAGCGCAGCGGAATAATCGAGTCCGCAGAATTCAGCGGCCCGTCCACAATCTTTGGTCGAATTAAACGGCCAAAATTTCCTGCGGATCCCGAGGCTTTACTTGTCGAATGAAACGAGTGCAATCAAATAATCATCGACATAAAATTCTAAAGACCGACGAATTCTCGACCATCGATTTGTCATTACTTGCGTTTTGCGCCCGCGACATGAAATTCGATGTGAATAACTTTTTAATAATCTTTGAATTTACGTTGGCAATGATTCGAGCTCGACTTATGCTCAGATCCCCTCAATGAGTTCGCCCGCCGGTTCCATCTCTTTAAATCTCGAAAATGAGTCGGGCATTTGTCCAAAATGCGGATCGGCATCGCGCGTGGGACGGGGCCTCTGTTTGAAGTGCCTTCTGTCCACAGGCATTGACCTTAACGATAAGGGGGAGCATTCCGCGGTCGAATCTACGTTGGACGACTTACTCCGCGACATACGCGGTCCGGAGGGGGATTGGCTCCTCGGGAATTATCAGATTCTGGAAGAAATCGGACGCGGCGGCATGGGTGTTATTTATCGGGCGCGACAACGACATTCGCGCCGGATCGTGGCGCTTAAACGCGTTTCGTCTCATCACGGGGATTCCCAAGACACTTTAATGCGCTTCCGGCGCGAAGCTCAGGCCGCGGCAAACCTGGACCATCCAAATATTCTGCCGATCTATGAAGTAAGCGAGAGCCACGACGGGCTGCCGTTTTTCAGTATGAAATTTGCCGGCGGCGGCAGTTTGCTCGAAGCGGCCCCAGCATTACGATGCGAGCCGCGGCGCGCTGTTGCGCTGATGGCGAAAGTGGCGCGCGCAGTGCAATACGCGCATGATCAGGGAATCCTGCATAGGGATCTGAAGCCGGGAAACATTTTGTTGGACGGCAGCGGCGAACCTATGGTCAGCGATTTCGGATTGGCAAAATGGCTTGAGCCAACCGGCGATTTGACGCGGACACCCACTGTCTTCGGCACTCCAGGTTACATTGCGCCCGAACAGGTAAACGGGTCCGCAGGAAATCTTACGCGCACCGCTGATGTGTACAGTCTGGGTGCCGTTTTGTTCGATTTGTTAGCCGGACAGCCGCCATTCACCGGTGAGCACGCGCTCAATACTATTCAGCAGGCGACTCAAAAGCCGGCTCCTAAATTGCGGACTTTGGCACCAGCACTGGATCGCGATTTGGAAACAATTTGTGCGAAATGCTTGGAACGCGATCCACTAGCCCGTTACGGCTCGGCTGGTGAATTGGCCGAAGATCTTGAGCGGTGGCTGCATGGCCGTTCGATTGTCGCGCGCCCGGTTTCGCCGCCTGTGCATCTCTGGCGTTGGGTCCGGCGTAATCCCGTTATTGCACAAATGGCTGCACTTTTGCTTGCGATGGCAACTGTCGTGGGCGTCATGATTTCAAAGGCTCAAACAGTCAGCCAAATTGCGCCAAGTGGAATCGCAGTTTTGCCGTTTGAAAGTTCGAGTGCGGACAAGGAAACGACGTTTTTCGCCTCCGGGGTTTTTGATGGCGTTTCGAGCAAACTGGAGAAACTGACAAATCTGAAGGTGATTAACCGCAATAGTGTCGCGAAATACAGTGGCGGCGGCAGTAGCCAGGAAATCGGTCGCGACTTGGACGTCGCATATCTATTGCGAGGCAGTGTGCAGAAGCAAGGGTCCAGCCTGGGTCTAAATGTTGAGTTGATAGATGTGCGCAAAAACACTCGCGTGTGGGCGGATCAATACGATCGGAATCTGGGCGACATGTTCACGCTCCAAGGTCAAATCGCGCAAGAGGTCGCAGACGAGCTGCAGGTCGAGGTTTCACCTGACCAAAAAACTGCGCTTCAAGCGGCATCGACCGTCGATCTCGTCGCATACGACGCTTACCTGCGAGCCAAAGAACTGATGTATGACATTGCGTTGAGCCTGCGACAAAAAGACGATTTGTTTCAGGTCGTCGAACTACTGGACCAGGCTGTGACGCGCGACCCGTCTTTCTTTGACGCGTACTGCCAGTTGGCAGGAGCGCACGACCGAATTTTCTTCCTGGGTTTCGACCACACCAACGAGCGTCTGAAATTATCTGAAGCAGTAATTCAGTCAATCCAGCGCCTGCATCCTGAACGCGGAGAAACCCATCTCGCGCTGGCCCAGCACTATTATTATGTATATCGCGATTACGACCGGGCCCGACAGGAGTTGGTTCTTGCTCAACTGACACTGCGCAATGAGTCACGAATTCCACTTTTGGCGGCATATATCGATCGTCGCCAGGGTCGCTGGGAGAAGTCGCTCGAAGAAATGGGGCAGGCGCTGGAGTTGAACCCACGGGATTTTTCTGTGCTCCAACAAATCGCTCTTACGGATGAAGCGTTGGGTCGCTACAAAGAGGCGGCAGCGACGCTTGATCGCATGCTGACAATAGCTCCAAGCGACGTGCCCAGTCGCGTTCGACGCTCAGTGGTCGATCTGGAGAGTCGCGCGGACCCGAAAAGTTTCCACATGGCAGTTGACGCTGTTTTATCAGAAGACGCGAATGTCGCATTGGGATTTGTAAATCCATGGCTGTTCGTTTTGTTGCGCGAACAGGATTCCGTTGGGGTCCAGCGGGCTTTATCAAACATGGGTGTCGGTGGATGCTTTGACGAAAACATTCCATTCCCGAATGGTTGGTGTGAAGGCCTGGCCGCTTTGGCGCGGGGCGATGCATCAGCTGCGCGCATCCCGTTGAACAGTGCACGAAGCGAACTTGACCAGATGGTGCGCGATCAGCCCGATTATGCCGCTGCACTTTGCGCACTTGGTGTCGTTGATGCCGTACTCGGCAATAAGGAGGACGCGATTCGCGAAGGTGAACTTGCCGTTGAATTGTCGCCGGTCAGCAAAAATGCAATCGAGGGAGCAATGCTGGTCCGATATCTGGCCGTTATTTATGCATGGGTCGGCGACAAGGATCGCGCCGTACAGCGATTGGCTGAGACAACATATTTGCCGGGGAGCCATATCAGTTACGGCTATCTCCGTCTGCATCCGCTTTGGGATCCATTACGCGGCGACCCGCGTTTTGAAGCTATCGTTTCTTCACTCGCACCAAGGTAGGATTTTCGCATTTGGCCCGGGGCGCGCGGTCACCCTCCCGGACGCAGTCAAGCAGCAGGTAAAGCGTTTGATGTCGATCTAAGGCAATTGACTTAAGACGCGACAATCGTGATTTGTCCTTGACAGCAAGCCAAATTGCTAATAGACGCCAGTTTATGAAACACATCCACCGCAAGATCTCCGTACGTATACTCGCGGCAATGCTGGTCGCTGTTGCTGTTATCGTACTCAGCGCCCTCGCGGCGTACGCTCCCGCTCAGAACCAAAGCTCGCTGACGTTAGAGAGTATTCGAACCGATAATACCGCTGTATTCTACGCCGACCACCGTGCAAATGGCGCCTGGTTTGTGGAGGCGGTCCTCCCAACCGGCAACTACGCCCACAATCGGAGCGTCGATCGTGCCTGGTTTGTGGAGGCGGTAGTCCCAACCGGCAACAGCGACATCATGACCGAGAACCTGAAATCTGTCGCTGCGACGCTTTAAACCCGCTGCTGAGCATACGGACGAGGGTGCCAGTCTCGAGGCCGGGACTGGCCGTATTGCGTACCGGAGTAATTGCCACGTCCAATTACGCGGTTTCAAACCACCCCGTTCCTTGAGATGTTTTTGAGGAGAATCCACACGGCGTGGTTTGGAATACACTTTTTTCTAGTAACAGCAGTTTGCCTTGCGGGGTTATTCTGGCTGATAGCGGAAGGGTCAACGATTTTGCCTCCAGCATCGTCCGAGTATGCACGCAAAGGCGAGCTGGTCGCGAGTTGGTGCTTGGGAAAAGAGGCCAATGCGTCGAATCCTGTTAGGCTGGCTATCGCGGCATATCTGCATGCTGCCGGAATCCAAGCCGGCTATACTTTTTTTGCTCCCAATGTTCCAAACCATCACCAACTCAACTTGGAACTGTTTTATGATGGAGACCGCGTAGAATACGAGTCACCGCGCGTCCACGGCAGAGCCGCTGCACTGCGATTGGACAGTTTGTTAGATAGACTGGCCGACCAACGTTATGAGCCGATCCGAGAGGTAATCGTTAAAAGGCTCGCGTTCTCGGTATGGCGCGAGCACCCGGACGTGAAAAAGGTTCGAGCAACTTTCGGATCGATTAATCCACCTGGCATGAATGAGTTTGAACAAGGCCAAACGGAGACGTTCCAGCCAATGTTCAGCTTCGATTTCAGTGTGCGTGGGGAAGAGCAGCAGTAGGCGTTTACCACGTGTCCTCACCGACTTCGGATGCGGCCAAACAGAAGTTTCAGCCGCTGCATAGGAGTTGGCAACGAATTCTCAGCTTCCTATTCCCATCTGAAAATGACAGGTGGCTCACCGTATTTCGGACCGGTTTGGGTCTCCAGGTCACTCTCTACGCTCTTTTCCTGAGAAATGACTGGCACAATTTGTTTGGCAGCGGTGGGAGAGGTCTTGTTGGTCGGGAATTAGGCGAGGCTATTAGCTCTTTCGATAGTCCCTTCATTCCGAAGCTTGGCTGGCTAATCGCTGCCGGTCGCAATCTCAACATGAGCGAAGAAGCCGTGCTCACCGTTGCTTGGGTCGCCTTGCTGTCAACGGGCTGTCTATTGTTGTTGGGGCTGTTATCTCGGCCAGCAGCGATTGTGGCGTGGTTTGTTCACCTGTGTGTCGCCGAAAGCGGCGGGTTACTCGCCTACGGCGCAGACAACTTCATGACAACGGCGCTTTTCTACCTGATGTTATCTCCGCTACCAGACCGTTACTCTTTTGATCACTGGGTAACAAAAACGAAACCGAAGAACTCACAGGCGCTGGGATTTTGGCGGCGAGTGTTACAGGTGCATTTGTGTTTTGTTTACTTCATTGGCGGCCTGGCAAAGTGTCTTGGCAATGGCTGGTGGGACGGCTCTAATCTTTGGCGCTCACTGATCCGCCCGCCTTTTACGCTTGTCCCGCCGGACCTTTTGGTTCACTTCAAATACGTACTTCCCCTCCTTGGCATTTCGATTTGTCTGCTTGAGGTGAGTTATCCTGTTTTCATTTGGTTGAAAAGGACGCATTGGATTTGGCTCGGTTGTATTTTGGCAATGCATGCCTCCATAGGATTGATGATGGGATTGTATCTCTTCGCGCTCGTTTTGATTGTCATGAACGTGGCTGCATTTGGCGTTCCCAATACGAGCAGCACCGCCCAAGCGAGCTCCGGGGATACCAGTCAGTAAAGATGGACATTCACGCTATCGACTTCGGACCACGCAAAAGCTGCGCTGTTCCAGTCTTGACACCTGAACTCGACTCGGCCCAAGATCGGCCACAAAGGACCGCAATATGAATTCAACGCTTAACTCTCGGTATGCTTTCCTCTGTGCTGCTGCGATTTTCATTGCGAGTTGTGGCACGGCGACTTTCACCAAAACCGGAAGCGATGCTACCATCGAAAGTCTTCGCAGTTTTGAACTCGCATTTATCGACCAGTTTGCTGTTCCCGGAAAAAAATTCAATGCCACCGCATTCAATGCCAAAGTGAACGAGGGCAACGCAAAATTTCAGGAGGCTATCGCCAATGATCAATTCACCGCGCGCCGTCCAGTATTTGTCGATCTTAAAGCGCAATTTGATGCTGATGCTGCGCATTTAAAAAGTAAAGCGACTCGTGGCAAAATCACTCCAGCGCTTGCCAGCGAAATGAAAAAGGACGTCAACAAAATCTACGATCATGCCCTCGGCCGGTAAGAAAAAGCATAAAAAGCCCTCGCGGAAGAAATCCGAGCTTGATTCCGCTCTTGACCAGGTCGGCGACGAATCGGTAGCAGCGGCGACGAAAGAATTTCAGGACCTGCTCAGCGAAGCAAAGGGCGACACCAGCGAGTTAATACGGCAAAATGCAGAGGAGGTTGAACGGCGTCTCGTCCTTTTAAAAAAGCGAAAGATCGACAAGGAAGACTTTGATCACTTCATTGAAAATCAAAAACGCGATCTGCGGGTCTTTGTCGATGGCCAGCCGGCCCAAGCGCAGGAACGCGCCGAAAAATTGACTCTACGTATTCTGGAGATCGCGGCGAAGGTAGCGATCGCATTGATCTAGTGCAGCACTTCGCGAGAGTGCGAAAAGTCCTCGCACCCCTTTCGGAAGTGACCGGCAATTCCTCGAAAAGCAGCGCGAAATAAAATGATACTCTCAGCGGGAGCGCTTAATGAGCTCGCGCAAGCGATCGTGCGGAACTGCTTCCACATGGTGATTGTCACGGCCGGTCATTGAATGGTTGTCTACAAGTGCATTGACGACCGCCTCTTCGGTGGCCTGGACCAACCCCGTGAAAAGTGGATCCATCAGGTCATTCGGAATTGTTTTGACGTCGTGTGTCACCTCATCCGGATTCGCCGCATTTGGATTTGCTGTCGAAAAGGCGATGAATAAATCGCCGGAACCGTTTCCGGAGACTGTTCCCGTTCGCGCAAGCCCAAGGGAAACGCGCCGGGCCAGCCTTTTTAATTGGTTAGGCAACAGTGGCGCATCAGTCGCAACGACAGCGATGCATGAGCCGCTCTCTTGCTTGTAAACTTCACCTGGAATTTCTTTTCCCACCGGCACGCCAGCGATAACGAGCTGCGATCGCCGTCCGAAGTTAGCTTGTAGAAACACACCCACCACAAACGTTCGCGGTGGAGAGTCCTTTGAAGTCCGAATGGTAATTTGACGCGATGCAGTCCCATTTCCGCCTTTGAACTCGTAGCAGATCATTCCCGTTCCGCCGCCGACGCTCCCCTCCTCAATTGCGCCACCATGCGCACTGTCCAGCGCATGGAACACGTCCTCTGGTTTTACGTGAAACCCATTGATGTCATTCAGCCACCCGTCCCACGTTTCGGCTACGACAGGCAAACTCCACCAGTAACCAGTGGTGTCCGGTGCACCGTGTTTGATTCGCCAGGCAATGACAGCGTCACGCGCCACACCGACGCTATGTGTGTTCGTAATCACGATTGGCCCTTCCAGAAACCCGCTTTCGTCAAGCCAGGCGGTCCCCGTCATTTCGCCATTCCCGTTCAGACTGAAATAGCCAGCGTACACGGGATCGTTGAGAGAATCGTGTCCACGCGGAATGATCGCAGTAACACCAGTGCGCACCGGGCCCTTGCCGACTTCCAGTTTTCCATCGCCACTGATCAAGGTCGTGTAGCCCACCTCGACGCCGGGAACATCTGTGATCGAGTTCAGCTTCCCTGGTGTGCCGTCGAACGGCACACCGAGATCGCGCGCGCGAACGACCTTAACCTCGGCGAGCTGCTTTACCGGCGGCAGTGATTTAATCGGCTCGCGCCCCGAAAGCTCGAGTCCGAACAAAACGGTCAGAGTCAGAAGACCTATTGTAGGTTTTTGCATTAGCGAATGTTCATCTAACCCAATCCGCCGAAATCGAAAAGCCTGCTTTGATCTGAATCAAACCGGAGCTAAACTAAAACGTCATGCGCAGAGCCGGCCTGACTACTTTGTTGATTGTTTGTCTCGTAACCTTTCTCTGCCCTCAAGTGGCCAGACCAAGTGTAATTACGATGACAAAGGCGTCGGATTGCTGCTCCAAGATGCCAGGCTGCAAAATGAAGCCCGAGCAGACGTCGAATCATGATCCCTGCGGACACAAATCGCAGCCTAATAATTGTTGCACCGTCTCGTGCTCGACACTGATTCTTTTCTGTCCGATCTCAGAAAAGTTCTCCACTCCGTCTTTCAACGCCCACACTCTTGCGATCGACGACGCAACTGCGTCTGGACGAATCGAACGGCCTCCAACTCCGCCGCCGCGGATTTGATTCTCTCTCAAAGCATTTGGCTCGGCGCAGAACGCTCGCGCACTGCGAGCGTGTTCATGCAGCCGGGAATTCACGAAATCTCAACAGGAGAGAATCATGAAATATCTACTTTTGATTGCAGCAATTATGACGCTGACGAGCGCGAAGACAATCTCGTCCAGCGACGCAGACTGCTGCGGTGGCGGCGCCTGTTGCCCGGGCGCTTGCTGCCTGACCATGACCCGATAATTCGGGCATTTTGACAAAGGGCCCCGCTGGCAAACCAGCGGGGCCTCTTTGTTTTTTGGGGGCGATGCCGTTCTGCCGAACGCGTTCAATCGAAAGCTTGAGTTTGCATTGCCAAAAGCTTTCGCCAGTGTGCGTTCCCGTTTAGATTAAACGCGTGAGTTACGAGGTTTTCGCCAGAAAGTATCGGCCCCAGACGTTTGACGATTTGGTCGGCCAGACGCACGTCTCGCGCACGTTAAAAAATGCAGTGGCGCAAAACCGCCTGGCGCACGCGTATCTCTTTGTTGGTCCGCGCGGCGTTGGCAAGACGTCGACTGCACGAATTTTAGCGAAATCGCTCAACTGCATTAAGGGGCCGACGATTACACCTTGCGGCGTGTGCGACAACTGCCGCGAGATCGCTGGCGGCAACAGTCTCGACGTGATCGAGATTGACGGAGCAAGCAACAATAGCGTCGAAGACGTTCGCCAGTTGCGCGAGAATGTCCGGTATGCGCCTGCCAAAGGGCGCTACAAAATCTATCTCATCGACGAAGTGCACATGCTTTCGTCGGCCGCGTTCAACGCGCTCTTAAAGACGTTGGAAGAGCCACCTGAGCACGTAAAATTTATTTTTGCTACAACCGAGCCGCAGAAAGTTTTGGCCACCATCCTAAGCCGCTGCCAGCGATTCGATCTCCATCGGATCCCGGCAAATCTGATCTCGCAACACCTGCAATTCATTGCGAAGGAAGAGAAGATCACGCTGGAACCGGCGGCCGCACACGCAATCGCACGCGGAGCAGAGGGTGGTTTGCGCGACGCCGAGTCGATGCTGGATCAGCTCGTTGCTTTTTGCGGAGAAAAAATCACCGAGAGCGATGTGCTCAACGTTTTTGGGTTCACGAGCGAACAGACAGTAAACGATCTAACAGGCCGGATGTTGCGTGCCGAAACACCGGAAGCAATCGACTTGTTGCACGAGCAAAGCGAAGCCGGCAAAGACATGATGCGGCTCATGGGTGACCTGATCGCATACCTGCGCGATCTGCTCGTGTTCAAAGTCAAACCCGATGCGTTGAACGAAGACGTCGATCCTGACGTTCAAAAATCGCTGGGGACACACGCGAAAGTGATTTCCACCGATCGTTTGCTCGAGCTGATCGATCAATTCGCCGCAGCTGAAGGCCGGATGAAATGGGCGCCTAACAAGAAGCTCCATTTCGAAGTCGCGATCATTAAGGCGATCCAGAGTCTCGGACAAGCGACGCTTGATGAGGTGATCGAAAAATTGGGCGAGCTTCGCGACGGCGGCAAAAGTCAACCGACACCTTTCGCCAACGCTACAGCAGGCAAGCCGGCCACGCCGCCGACGAAACCGGCTCCTGTGGCAGCAGGCGTTTCGGCTGTGGCACGTACACGTGCAGCCAGCACGACGGCTGCCGCTACAGAACCGCGCGTTGAAGAAAAAGCGGCCGCACCTGTCGATTCCGAAAAACTTTGGCAAGCCGTTCTTGCAAAGATTCCAGCACAGAAAGCGTTCGTGCGAAACTCAGCTACAGCAGCCCACGTTCTTGGAATCGAAGGACGCAATTTTAAACTCGGTTTCGCGCCTGGCGACAAGGCCGCGATGGACATTTTGGGCACGCAAGCGAATCGCAAATTCGTTGAGACCCTGCTGCATGAAATCACCGGCAACGATTGGATTTTGAAGCTGAGCGTGAATGAAGAACTCATTTCCAAGAGCAAGGCAGCCGAAGAAGATTCGCCTAACGATTTCAAGGACGAACCGTTGATTCAGGAAGCTATCGAGCTGTTCAATGCGCGGGTGAGGTCCTGAACTCAATGCTATTACGCCTCTCTCATTCCGCACAACATGACGACCCTTTGACTCTATGAACCTAAACAAATTGATGAAGCAGGCGCAGAAGATGCAGGAGCAAATGGCCAAGACTCAGGCTGAGCTCGAGCAAAAGACTGTCGAAGTAAGCGCGGGAGGCGGAAAAGTGAAAGTGACCGCTAACGGTGCGGGCGATATCGTTGCGATCAAGATCGATAAGGAAGTTGTCGATCCAAACGACGTCGAATTTCTCGAAGAAATGGTGCTAAGCGCGGTGAAACAAGCGATCGAACAGGGCAAAGCGCTGGCGCAATCCGAGATGACGAAAATTACCGGCGGTCTCGGCGGCATGGGAATACCGGGTTTGCAATAATGGCGAAGCTATAGGGGCGTTCGCCGCGGCGAACGCCTTCTCAACGAATTTCAGTCGCCCCGAAGTAGGGCTGTAACTTTTCCGGAATGCGGACTGAGCCGTCCGGCTGCTGATAGCTCTCGATCAGCGCAGCAAACAATCTCGGCAATGCCAGACCAGAACCATTCAATGTGTGGCACAGGCGATTTTTCCCATCGTGGTCTTTGAATCGCAGCTGCATCCGGCGCGCCTGGAAATCTTCAAAGTTCGAACAGCTTGAGACCTCGAGGAACGTCCCGCCGTCACGGGACCCGGGTGACCAGACTTCGATGTCGTACGTTTTGGCCGAGCCGAATCCCAAATCACCCGTGCAAAGCTCAATCACTCGGTAGTGCAACCCGAGCAGTTGCAACACTCGTTCTGCGTCGGTAGTAAGCGATTCAAGTTCTTCGTAGGATTTCTCCGGCGCGACGACTTTTACCAATTCGACTTTGTCGAACTGATGCACGCGAATGATACCACGTGTGTCGCGCCCGGAGGCCCCCGCTTCCCGTCGGAAACAAGGCGTGTATGCGGTAAACTTTTTCGGAAGATCACCAACGCTGAGGATCTCCTCCCTGTGGAGATTTGTTAGTTGCACTTCCGCTGTTGGCGCTAGAAAAAGCTGGTTCTCCTCCAAGCCATACATGTCAGCCTCAAACTTCGGAAGCTGCGACGTGCCGATCATGCAGTCGCGCCGAACGATAAACGGCGGACTAATTTGAAGATACCCATGCTCGCGCGTGTGCAGGTCGATCATGAAATTGATCAAGGCGCGCTCGAGCTTGGCGCCTGCGCCAGTAAAACAAATGAATCCACTGCCGCTCAGTTTTGCCGCCCATTCCAGGTTGAAGAGACTGAGCTTCGTGCCGAGCACGACGTGGTCGACGGCGTTGCCCAATTGCGGTTTATCGCCCCAACTGCGAACGACCCGATTTGCGCTGGGATCCTTTCCAACAGGGACGCTCTCGTGCGGCAGATTTGGAATATCTAAAAGCAAGTTGCGCTGCTCTTCGTCGAGAGCGTTGGCGCGCTGTGTTAGGACAGCGATTTGCTCACCGATCTTTCGTACGTCGCCCTCAAATTCTTCGCTCGGTTCCTTTCGCGAACGTCGTGCGCCGATCTCCTTGCTGAGACGATTGCGCTCCGACTGAAGGCGTTGCAGTTCCGTCTCGCTCTTGCGGCGCTCGGAGTCGATACGCAATATGTCATCGATCCTTGCCTCATCTTCGCCGGCGCGCGCCGCCAGGCGCTCACGGACGAAATCGGGTTTCTCGCGAATCAGACGGATATCGAGCATGGCGGAGATTATTGAACGAAGTTAAAAGGGTTACAAATGTCATCACTTTAAACCAGTTACCCTTTTGTAACCTTCTTTTAACCTTTTAACTGAGTCGTATATTCCTTCCGTGCACAGATTGGATGTCCTCAGCGTCGCGCTCGGTTTGGCTGCACTCGCCGGCGTTAATCTTTACCTGACAGTTTTTGCCACTGGACTTGCGATCCATTTTCATTGGATCACGCTCGCGCCTCAGTATCAGTCCCTCGAAGTCCTCGGCAATCCGTGGATCATCAGCATCGCTGGCACTCTGTATCTGCTCGAATTTTTCGCTGATAAAATCCCATGGGTCGATTCGATCTGGGACGCGGTTCACACTGTGATTCGCCCGATCGGAGGCGCTCTACTCGCCATTCAAGTGCTCGGTCATCCCAGCCCGGCGTTTACGGTCATCGTCGCGTTGCTGGCGGGAGGAACGAGCCTCCTTGCGCACACAGCCAAAGCAGCCACACGGCTCGCCAGCAATACATCACCGGAACCGCTTACAAATATCGGGCTGAGTCTTGGCGAAGATGCTGCAGTGCTCGGCGGCCTGACTCTGGTGAATCTCAGTCCCCTGCTCGCCTTGATCATCTTCCTAATCGCCATCGGCGTTTTCTACTATTTTGCGCGAAGAGTTTTGCGTTCCATCAAAAACAAGATGGGTTTGCCCCGGAAGAAATTGGACGAACCAGCGGATCGCAACGTGTCGGCGTAAATTCTTGTCACGACATCTTGCAGTGGGTTATCTCTGTTTCGTTAGGGAAGATTCGATAAAGCAACCCCTTGGTAAAAAAAGAAATGGCTGAAAACTCCGAGGGCTACATCAAAAACGTAAAGAAGTTCTAAAGATTAGGACCAACGATGCCTTGGATTCTTAGATTAGCGATCGGCGCCTTTTTCGTATTTGTCATCGGAGCGATGATGATTGCGTGGGCATGCATGTCCACAGGTTGGGAAACGCTTAGCCGTTTTGCGTGGGGTTGCGTCACCGCCGGAGCCGGACTGATTGGAAGCGCTCTGTTGTCCATGCTGAGCGCGGTGATTCACCAAGCGTGGCGCAGATTTTCTTTCGGGCTCATGAGTCTATCGGCCCTGCTCTTCCTGGCACTCCTGATTTTTGCCAAATTCGCCTGATCAAACGTTCAACACTTAGCTTCCCAACATCCTGCATGGCGCTGTCAGTAATTATAACTTTATATGCTGGGATCGGATTGCTCGCGGCAGCGGGGTCCATTTTCATTTCGCGCAAACTATTTTCGCCAAAAGGACAGCAGATCTTTTTCGCGCTGTTTTTCATTGCGGTTGCGGGATTTTATCTAGCGTTCACCGCCTATTTCGAAGACCAGGAAGCATGGCGCCTTGAAACCGGAGCGGTGATTGTATTCGCCCTGTTCGGTATTCTCGGTCTGAGGTTGCCTGTAATGCTCATCATTGGCTACTCCCTGCACGGCATTTGGGACATCATTCACGAGAATCACGCCCATGGCGGAATCAGCCCATTCGGCGCTCACAAGATGACTGATCTCCCGTTGGCTTACGGCGCCTTTTGCGCATCCTTTGATTGGTGCGTGGCGGCCTATGTTTGCGCTCGGCGGCGCGACTGGAATGCGGCTTGGAAAGCGCGTGACCGCTAATGGGCTTTGTTAGGTGTCATAGAGTCGTGACTCGTTTGGCCACCATACTCTTGTTGACGCTAGTTCTGCACCAATTAGCGTCCGCGAAGCGTAGCGCACCAGCGAAAGTCGACTCCGTAATTTACGACGGTATCCGCTATATCGCACCAAATGACGATGGCCGCCGCGGATATATCGAGGCGTGGGATGTCGCGACCGAAAAGAAGCTGTGGGAATTAACACTATTTACCAATCGTATCGATCCGAAACTCGAGGAGGACGTTCAGTGGGTTTTCATCAATGCATTAAACATCCGGGAAGGCAGACTTATCGCTGCATCCGAACATGGAGAGAACTACCAGGTCGACCTAAAGACGAAAGAGATCACGCAAATTGATTCACCATCGTCGCCATCTCCAGGAGCGATTGGCGACGTGCCTGAGGTAGTCAAAAAAGCCCTAACGAACGCATCAGACGGAAAAAAGTATGACGTCTCTCCTCGGATCAAACCGTCTTATCTGGAGGGAGATTTTAATGGCGACGGAAAGGCTGACATGGCGGTTTTGGTAACAGAGCGCTCGACGGGGAAGGTTGGAATTGCCATCGTTCGTGGCACGACTGGGAAGGTAACAATTCTCGGGGCCGGCATTAGCATCGGCAACGGTGGCGATGATTTCGAATGGATGGATTCCTGGAAGGTTTATTCCAAAACAGCTGCCGCCCATTCCGCAGCTGAAACCAGCGTCCCAAATCTCCGCGGCGACGCGCTTCTGGTTGAGAAAAGCGAAGCCGCGAGCGCGTTGATTTATTGGAATGGGAAAAAGTACGTCTGGTCCCAGCAGGGTGACTAGCAGCAAGGCATGTGCGAATCCGCAAGACGTTAACGAGTAATCAAAACGTATCCCCTGCCCTGTTCCTGTCGTTCTCCTGCATCTGATCGCAACTCAGAAAGAGTAGCATTTTTAAGGTCGCGCATTAGAGCCGGTGCTTTTTCTTTTGATGCAACGAGCGCGTCCAGATTTCCGGCATTCCATTCTGTGACGGCATCGGCACGATCAACGAAATGGGTCTTTCGAAGATAGAGAAGGAGCCCTTCATCTTTTGCGGATACGACCTCGTAACGCCAGTGACGCGCTTCGGCTTCGTGCCGAATATTTGTGCCAAAAACGGCCAACGCATTTCGATGATCTCGGTAGCCGTTAATCACCTTCCAACCTGTGTAGCCACCGGTTAAAAGTATTGCAATGGCCAGCCCCGCGACGCTCCAAAGATAGGTTCGGCGCGCTGCGCCGACGGGACGCAAGCTGGCGTCTCTATCAGAAATCTGTGCCGCAAGCAGCAAACAGAGTGGTGGTATCACAGGGAAAATTCTGTCGACGCGCTTTGATGGAATCAGCGACATCACGATCAGTCCACCAATGCTCCAGCAAAGCAGCCAGAAAGTTTCCGGAGATGTTTCCCGGAAACTTTCGCGCCAACGCCAGTTTCGCGATCGAAGGTCGAAGAGCGCGATCGCAACTATCAGCACGCTCCACGGCGCGAATTTGTGCAATAGATGGGGCAAATAAAAGAGGAGCGGCTGCGGCCGATGAATTGTGTCACCGAAGCGGCCAAGGAATTCGCGCATCACAACCTCCTCGTAAAATCCTGGCTGAAACCGAATGCCTCCGAGTACCCAGACGAGAAAAATCGCGAGCGAGGCAAGCCACGGCCACCATCCTGACCAAGCGCTACCCGCCTTGGTTTTCGGCGCCCCCGGCTGTGGCATCCGACCACGGCACAATTGGAACAGGGCGATACCCGGCAGCAGAAAGGCATAAAGGATCGGACCTTTGATCAACATTGCCGCCGTGAGCAGAACGAAGAGGTAAACCTGATCGCGCAGTTTCCATTCCTCTCCCTTTCGAACTCTTTGCCAAATCAGAAGGCCGATGAGAAAAATCACGAGTGCCAGCGGCATGTCAGTGCGCACGAGCATGGCCAATCTCGGGCTCAGCAGGTTCAGTCCAAAGGCGCTTACTGCAATTACCGCGGCCCCTTTTCCACACGCGTCGCTGGCAGCGCGGAATAACACTAACGCGAGCGCGAGTGCAGCGAAAAGCGACGGCAAACGCCATGCGATTTCCCATGAGCGCGTCACCGCAAAAAT
>Ga0207678_10001971_pt1 | contig 18699 bp, 18 predicted proteins | sample KBSC63metaG_FD_184319 | JGI IMG/M metagenome (GOLD analysis project Ga0207678, IMG submission 184319) | Corn rhizosphere microbial communities from Kellogg Biological Station, Michigan, USA - KBS C6-3 metaG (SPAdes) (version 2) | ecosystem: Host-associated > Plants > Roots > Rhizosphere > Soil ...
CCGCCGGCCGGGCGGATGTAGAAATCGTCGTGGCGATTGGCGCGCAGGTGCAGGTAGCGCGCGAAGCTCGGGCTCAGCGTATCCATATATTCGTATGACGGCCGTTCGGCCGCCGGCATCTCGCTGGCGAGGCGGATGCCGGCGATCGGCACGTACAGCGCCTTGTCCTTGTAGAAGCCGAGCGCCTCGGTGCCCCGCGGCAGCGAGCTTAGCTTGTCCATCCCGTCGATGATCCGCCCGATCACCGCGATGTTGCGGTCGAGATGCCGGAGCGGGTTGATCGCGGTGTAGAGCTCGCCGCCGGTGCCGGTGTCCGGCGAGAGGTCGCGGCCGACCCCGACGCTGCCGTAGCAATGCGCCAGGTTCGCCCAATTACCCTTTGGCGAATAAGCGATCGGCCAGCCATTCACGAAGCCTGCGCCAGGCGCATAGGGGTCGGCATAGCCGAGGGGCTTGATCGCGAGGCCCTTCACCGGCCGGGTATATTCCGCCGGCGGCTTGGCGATGACGCCGGCGGGAAAGCCCTTTTCGCTGTCGTTCTGGCCCCACTGGACGACGTAGGCGTCCTGGACGCGATAGATCGTCGCGCCATCCCAATAGTGGCCACGCGCGAGCGCCCGAATGTTGGCGACGTGCACCGGCGCGAACTGCGGCGCGAGCTGGAGGACCACGCGGCCGCCACTCTTCAGGTCCATGACGACCAGGTCTTCGGCCGGGATCGCCTTCCACGCGCTGGCCGGGGCCGAGCTGACGACGTCAGTGGGCGTGAGCAGCTTCTTTGCGGGAGCAGCGCCGATCAGCAGCGCCGCTGCGGTGCACAGGAGAATGGTTCGCATTTCGGCAGTGAAACAGATTCGTCATTCCGGCGAAAGCCGGAGCCCCGATTTTTCTTTGGCTGGGTCCCCGCGTGCGCGGGGATGACGAGGGGATTTGCCGCCGCTATCGCCGCCCGCATGTACCTCGCCACACTGATGCTGCTCGGCTCCGGCGAGCTCGGCCGCGAGTTCGCGATCGCGGCCAAGCGGCTCGGCTGCCGAATCGTCGCCTGCGACCGCTACGCCAATGCTCCAGCGATGCAGGTCGCCGACGCGTTCGAGGTGTTCCCGATGCTCGACGGCGCGGCGCTCCGGGCAGCGGTCGAGAAGCACAAGCCCGACGTCATCGTCCCGGAGCTCGAGGCAATCGACACCTCAACCCTCGCCGAGCTCGACGCCGAGGGCTGGCGCGTGGCGCCGTCGGCCAAGGCCGTGCAACTGACCATGAACCGCGACGGCATCCGCGAGTTCGCGGCGCGCGACCTCAACCTCGTCACCTCCAAATATCGCTTCGCCGAGAGCCGCGAGGAGGCGGTCTCCGCGGCGCGCGAGGTCGGCCTGCCGTGCGTGATCAAGCCGGTCATGTCGAGTTCGGGCAAGGGCCAGAGCACGGCTCGCACTGAGGATGAGGTCGGCGCCGCCTGGGACCATGCGGTCGCCAAGATGCGGGGCGACCGGCCGCGGATCATCGTCGAGGAATTCATCGCCTTCGACAGCGAGATCACCTTGCTCACCGTCGCAACCAAGGACGGAATCCTGTTCTGCCCGCCGATCGGGCATCGCCAGGAAGCGGGCGATTACCGCGAGAGCTGGCAGCCGGCGGCATTGTCTGAAGGGGCGCTCTTCTCCGCGCGCAACCAGGCGCGCAAGGTGGTGACCGCGCTCGGCGGCCACGGCATTTTCGGCGTCGAATTCTTCATCCGCGGCGACCAGGCGATCTTCTCGGAGCTGAGCCCGCGCCCCCACGATACAGGCTTGGTCACGCTCGCGTCGCAATTCCCCAATGAGTTCGAGCTTCACCTGCGCGCGATCCTCGGCCTGCCGATCCCTTCGATCGAGCTGATCGGGCCGGCCGCTTCGGCCGTGATCCTGGCGAGCGAGGAGAGCGAAACCGTCGCTTATGAGGGAATCGCCGAAGCGCTGGCGGTCGGTGCTCCGCGTCATCCGGTCGACCTTCGGATTTTCGCCAAGCCGACGGCCCTGCCCAATCGGCGCATGGGCGTTGCCTTGGCGCGAGGCGAGAACGTGGACGACGCGGTCGCGCGGGCCGTCGCCGCGGCTTCGCGCGTTAAGATCCGCTATTCGTGAACCGGAGGATGCGATGAAACTGCTGATCACCGCCGCTTGCGCTTTGGCCCTGGTCGCTTGCGGCGAAGAACCGCAGCAGACAAGCAACGCGCAGGCGATCAAGGTCCGCAGCCAGGAGCAGAACCAGCTCCACCAGCTCGACGCAATGAACCTCGCGATCGGCCTCAAGCGCGCGATCTACGACGCCGGCTACACCTGCAAGAGGGTTACCGACGCCGGCTTTGTCGGCGAATGGAAGAATCTCGACATGTGGGTGGCGCGCTGCGCCTACGACGACAAAAGCACGCGCGACTGGGCGATCTTCGCCGGGCCCGATGGAAGCGCTCAGGTTCGCGATTGCAAGGACGTCGACGCGAGCGGCCTGCCCAAGTGCGACATCAAGAAGCGGCCGAAGGGGACCTTCGGGTCGATCTGACGATCAGTTGCCGCCGCCGCCGCTGCACTGGCGCGTTTCCTTATACTCGCCCGCGGCCGACATTTCCTTCAGCGTGATGCAATTGCCCTGGCGGACTTCCTCGCGCCAGCTGCCGTCCTTGTTGGTGATCCGATTGGTGGGCTTGGGGACGCGCTTGCCGTCCCTGATCTCGTAGTTCCAGCCCTTCGGCGTCTGGGCGTTCTGCTGCGCGGGTGCGGCGGCCGACAGGCCGCTCGCCGCGAGCAACGCAGCGCCGCCGAACATCAGCATTTTCCGAACCGTTGCCATTGTCACACGACTCCTCACGCTCTTGTGTAGTCCAGCCGACGTTAACGCGGGCTGACAACGATCCGTCCCTAGAACAGGCTCGGTTCGTCGGGTTCAATGTTGGATCGAAAGCACCGAATCGCAATGGTCTAGCGTCGAATCGCGATGCGCGACCACGAGCGCCGCCGGGCGCGGCTGAATCGCCCTAAGCCGGCCGAGCAGAGCGGCTTCACTGTCAGGGTCGAGCGCCGCCGTCGCCTCGTCGAGGATGAGCAGGAAGGGCTTGCGCAGCAGCGCTCGCGCGATCGCCAGCCGCTGCCGCTCTCCGCCGGAAAGTCGGCTGCCGCGGTCGCCGAGCCGTTGGTCAAGCCCGGCGGGGAAGGCGCCTATCCGTTCGGCGAGGCCAACCGTGGTCAACACGTCCCACAAAGCCGGGTCGTCGGCTTGCACGCCGTCGGCACAGAGATTGCCGCGCACGCTGTCGTCAAACAGCGCGCCGTCCTGCGGCACATAGGCGAGACCAGCGCGCCAGCGATCGAGCGAAGCGCGCGGCGCATCATCGACCAGCACCCGGCCGGACTGCGGCTCGATTAAACCGGCGACGAGGTCGACCAGGGTGGTCTTGCCGCCGCCCGACGGGCCACGGATGCCGAGCCATTCACCGCGACTCAGGGCGGCGTTGACTGGCTCAACACCGCCGCCCGAGGCGTGGTGAAACGAGACGGACTCCAGACGCAGCTCGCGCCACTCGAGGGGATCGACGGCGTCCGCCTCCACGCGCTCTCTAATCAGATGGCCGAGCCGCTGGCGAATCGCGACGAAGGCTGAGGAGCAAGCGCCGACATATTGCGCGGAATGCTGGAGCAATTGCGTCGGCCCGGCCATACGCGCGAACAGCACCAGCGCGGGCATCAGGATCGCGAACGGCAGGTGAAGCAGTCGGAAGCCGACGAAGACGATCAGCCCTGCGGCAGCCGCTGCGCCGAAGGCCATGAGTTGGCGCGCTGCGGTCAGCTCGACCGCGAACCGCACGGCCTCGACTCGCTGGCGAGCGAGGCTCGACTCATATTCGCGGAGGAATTGCGCGACCGTGCCCTGGGCGAGGGCGGCCTTGAGACCGGCGTGGAGGCGAAATCCTGAATCGGTGCTTTGGCTCGAGCGATCGGTCAGCAGGAGCCCGGTCGCGACGCTTCGCTTGGTCCAGCGGAGCGCGACGAACGTGCCGGCAGCGAGCACTGCCAGCGCAACCAGCGCCAATGCGGGGGACAGCACTGCGGCGACGATCAACTGGACCGTGAGCATCACCAACGCGGTTGCGAAATGTTGCGCCTCGGCGACCGCGATCGCCGTGCGCGGCACGTCGGTCAGCAGCAGCGCCTGCATCCCGCCCTGGCCGATTCCGCTTGCGAACGGCCAGCCGCGGCGGGCGAGGGTCGAGGCTGCGCGCAAGCGGAGCGAGGCTTCGTAGCCGGCCTGGAGATCGGCAAGCTCGCGCTCGCGCCAGTAGAGCAGGAGCGAGCGAGCCCCCATCGCAGCGACGAACAGGATCAGCGCCGCCGCAAGCCGGTTATCGGTGGGCAACCAATCGATGAGATGCGCAAGGCGCGAGCCGGGCGCGCCGCCGACGATCACCGCTGCAAGCGGCACGAGCATCAGGATGCCGAAGCCCTCGGCGAAGGCGCCGAGCAGCATCAGCGCGAGCGCGAGCCACAGGCGCGCGCCGGCGAAGTTGCGGTAATCCTTGAGCAGCGGCGCGATGCCGCCTTCAGCCCGGCTCATGACCGGGCGAATAGCAGATTAGCCCTGCCGTGCCTTGAAGCGACGGTTCGTCTTGTTGATGACGTAGGTCCGGCCGCGACGGCGAATCACTCGGCAGTCCCGGTGCCGCGACTTCAGCGACTTCAATGAATTGCGAATCTTCATGGCCGGGCGCCTGCCTCGTTCTCTTGTAAATCAGGTTGTCGGAAGGTTCGTTAAAACCGGCGGCTCCCCTAGAGAGCGCAGCCGCCCAAGTCAAGGCGAACAGCCGTGACAGTCACTTGAGCACCATCGTGTCGCCATGGATTTCGACCGAATCGAATTTGGCGAGGAATTCCTGGCCGAGCAGCGACTGCGACCCGCCGTTGAGCACGACCGCTTCGAGGCCGCTGGCAGAAGCTCCGCCGAGCGTGACATTGTCGAGCTTCACATATTCGCCGTGAACCGCGCCGTCGGCGCCTTCGCCGACCACGTCGTTCATACCGATCGAGGTCGCAAGCCCGGCCGCGCGGGCATCGTCGCGCGACAAGGCGATCGTCGTCGCTCCGGTGTCGACCAGCATATGGACCGGTGCGCCGTTGATCTGGACGTCGGCGTAGAAATGGCCGTCGCTGTTGCGCTGAAGCTCGACGACCGAACCGTCGTTGAAAGTACCCGTGCTCCTGCCGTTGTCGCTCGGCTTCTTGAAAGTCACGCGCGCCCCGTCGGTCACGACCTCGGCGTTCGCCAGCGGGCGCCGCGAGCTCATGCCCGACGAGCAATTGCTCATCATCGCTGCGAACAGGCCGAGGAAGAATGCCATGATCAGGAAGCCGCGTCCCATGCACCCTTCCGTAGGCCGGCGCGGTAAAGAAACGCTGAAATGCCCGGCGGTTGACCGTTCGGTAACGGGCTCGCGCTATTCCAGCCGATGAAACGAAGAGGGACGGACGATGTACCGGTTGTACGGCGTGCTTGCGGCCGTGGTCTTCATCATCGGCATGGCCGGCTATCATGCGATCGACCGGGCCAGCAATTACAAGCCGGCCAAGGCGACGGTTTACGAAATCGACCGCAAGTGCGACATCGTCGAGACCACCACCAGCTCCGACGGCAAGAAGTCGTCGCGAACCTACAATGGCGAATGCAAGTCGATCGACGCATGGCAGACCGCCGCGGCGAAGCGCGACCATTCGATCTCCGGCACTGCGACGATCAAGGTCAGCTACACCGCCCCGCAGGACGGCAGCTCACAGACTTCGGAGCTTCACTTCACCAGCCGCGACGACGAATTCTACGACCTGCACGCCGGCGACGAGGTCGCGGTGCTGGTCAGCAACTCCGACCCCTCGAAAATCGTCAAGGGCTAGGCGGGCGCTCGGCGAGCTTGCGCTCCCAGGCGAGCGCGTCGCCGACGATCCGATCGATGTCGGCATAGGCGGGGCGCCAGTCGAGCGTCTCCAGCAGCCGCGCATTGCCGGCGACGAGCTCCGGCGGGTCGCCGGCGCGGCGGCCTTCGAACACCCGATTCACTGGCATGTTGGTGTGCCGGTCGACGGCGTCGAGCACCTCGAGCACCGACAGGCCCTTGCCGTAGCCGCAGTTGATCGCGAGATTTTCGTCCGGATGGCGGGTGAGCCAGTCGAGCGCCGCGACATGGGCAGCTGCGAGGTCGCTGACGTGGATATAGTCGCGGATGCAGGTGCCGTCGGGCGTGGGATAATCGGTGCCGAACACCGCAACGTGCGGCCGCTTGCCGACCGCCGCTTCGGCCGCGATCTTGATGAGGTGGGTCGAGCCCTTTCCGATCTGCCCCGTGCGGCCTTGCGGGTCGGCGCCGGCGACGTTGAAATAGCGCAGCGCGCCATAGTTGAACGGGTAGGCCGCAGCCGCGTCCTCGAGCATGCGCTCGGTCATCAGCTTCGATGCGCCGTATGGATTGATCGGCAGCTTCGGGTCCTGTTCGTCGATCGGCACGGTTTCAGGCGCGCCGTACACTGCCGCGGTCGATGAAAAGAGAATGTGCTTCACGCCGGCCGCGACCGCGGCGCTGATCAGCGCGTGGCTGGCAAGCGTGTTGTTGGCATAATAATCGAGCGGCTTCTCGACGCTTTCCGGGACCACGATCGAGCCGGCGAAATGCATGATCGCGCCGATCCGCTGATCGCTTAGAACGCGGTCGACCAGCGGCCGGTCGGCGATCGACCCTTCGAAGAACGGCACGTCTTCGGGCACGACAGATCGGGTGCCGTTGGACAGATTATCGATGACCGCGACCGGCCAGCCGGCATCCTTCAGCGCGAGCACGGCGTGGCTGCCGATGTAGCCCGCGCCGCCGGTGACGAGAACAGGGACTTTAGTCATGCGGTGGCGCTAGCGAACCGTCGCCCCGAGTTCCAGCCGCAGGGCTCCGAATCGTCGAATGTTTGGAGGCGGCGGCCAAGCGATTGAACACATTCCTAACTGTGCGATGATACGAGCCGCGAAACCGCAATAGGGCGGCTGTGAATGGAGCCTAGGTCCGTGCAGGACTCAACCAAAGACCAGGCGCAGCGCTTCGCTGCGGCGGTGGTCGCCGCAGTCATGGCGACCGTGTTCATCATGCCGCTCGCGATGTACCACGGGGCGCATGGCCGCGGTCCGGTGATCCGCGTGGCGCTAGTTCCAGCCGCCGCGGCATGGCTGATCCTGTGGAAAATGCCGGGTAGCCAGCGCCTCGCCTTGTTCAGGACCGTAATGCTGACCATCGCTTTGGTCGGGGCAGGCGGCCTCGCGCTGCACGCCGTTTCCCAGCTGACTGCCCCGTGGATCAAGGAAACGGTGGAGTCGACGCGGTTCGTGCTGCAGGCCATCGTTTACCTGATCGTCGGCGTCGTCGGAGTGTTGGGCTCGACGATGTTCGACGCGGATCGCGGCGACTAGGCGGGTTTGCCTCAATCCACCCCGCGCACTATCAGGCCGCCGAAACTCCATCCGGAAGGTCCCATGCCAGTTACAATTTCGAGCGCGTTCGACGCCGGCAACATCCGCGTCGTCAAGCAGGACGGAGATTCGATCGATCTCGAGATCGTCAAGGATCACCTCAGCGACTTCTACCAATGGTTCTATTTCCGCCTCTCCGGAGCAGCCGGGCGCGAGATCACGCTGCGCATCACCAATTGCGCCGGATCGGCGTACCCGCACGGCTGGCCCGACTACAAAGGCGTGATGAGCCTCGATCGCGAGGAATGGGTGCGGATCGCCGACACCAGCTATGCCGACGGCATGTTGACGATGAAGCTGACCCCGCCGCAGGACCTGGTGTGGATCGCCTATTTCGCGCCTTATTCGATGGAGCGGCACCACGATCTGGTGACGACCATCGCCGGCATCCCGGGGGTCGGCTATTCCTCCCTCGGCAAGAGCCTCGACGGCCAGGACATCGACTGCCTGACGATCGGCGACGGACCGCTCAACGCGTGGCTCTACGCCCGCCAGCATCCCGGCGAGAGCATGGCCGAATGGTGGATGGAAGGCGCGCTCGAGAAGCTGACCGACGAGGACGATCCGGTCGCCCGCGTGCTGCGCCGGGAATGCACCTTCCGCGTCGTCCCCAACATGAACCCGGACGGATCGCGGCGCGGGCACCTGCGCACCAACGCGGCCGGCACCAACCTCAACCGCGAATGGCACGCGCCATCTGCGGAGAAGAGCCCGGAAGTGCTGTGCGTGCGCAACGCGATGGACGAGACCGGAGTCGATTTCGCGATGGACGTCCACGGCGACGAGGCGATCCCCGCGAACTTCCTCGCCGGGTTCGAGGGCATTCCGTCGCACACCCAGCGCCAGCAGAAATTGTTCGAGCTGTTCGGCGAGACGCTCGAGCGGCTGTCGCCCGATTTCCAGCGCAGCCAGGGCTATGAGATTGCCGCGCCGGGCCAGGCCAACATGAGCATGTCCACGACCCAGCTCGCCGAGCGCTACGGATGCGTGTCGATGACGCTCGAAATGCCGTTCAAGGACAATTTCGACCTGCCGGACGAGGTTTACGGCTGGTCGCCGCAGCGCTCGAAATATCTCGCTTACGCCTGCCTCGATTCGCTCCATGCGATCCTGCCCGAGCTCACCCGGGCGACGGCTGAGCGCAACGCAGCCAAGCGCGAGAAGGTCACGGCTTAATGCCGACGCTCGTGCTGCTGCGGCACGGCCAGTCGCAGTGGAACCTCGAGAACCGCTTCACGGGCTGGTGGGACGTCGATCTCAGCGAGAAAGGCATCGCCGAAGCGCGGGCAGCCGGAGCGCTGCTGCGCGACAAAGGCTTCGACTTCGATTGCTGCTTCACCAGCGTCCTCACCCGTGCAATCCGCACGCTGCACTTGGTGCTGCACGAGATGGACCGGCTGTGGCTGCCGGTCGCGAAGGACTGGCGCCTCAACGAGCGCCACTATGGCGGGCTGACGGGCCTCAACAAACAGGAAATGATCGACAAGGTCGGCGCAGAGCAGGTCAAGATCTGGCGCCGCTCCTACGACATCCCGCCGCCCGAGCTTCCGGCCGACAGCCCGTACGACGTTGCGAAGGATCGCCGCTACGCCGGCATCCCAGTGCCGCGCACGGAGAGCCTCAAGGACACGATCGCCCGGGCGCTGCCTTATTACCATTCGGACATCGAGCCGGCGCTCCGCGCGGGCAAGCGCGTGCTGATCGCTGCGCACGGCAACTCGCTGCGCGGGATCATCAAATATCTGTCGGACATCGGCGACGAGGAGATCGTCGGGCTCGAGATTCCGACCGGCCAGCCGATCGTCTATGAGCTTGCCGACGACCTCTCGGTCATCCGGCGCTACGATCTGACCGCCTAGGCGGCGGCTTTCCGGCGGTACATTTCCTCGTCGGCGCGGGCCATGATCGCCTGAGCCTCGTCCTCCCCGGAGATGATCGCGACTCCGATCGCGACGCTGAGCGGCAAAGCGTCGCCGTCGTGCATGAAGTCGCAGTCGGCGATCTTGTCGACCAGCCGGCCGGCGGTTTCATGGGCGCTGACCTCGTCGGTGTGGCTGAGCAGGATGGCGAACTCGTCGCCGCCGATTCGCGCGACCACGTCGCTGTGTCGGAGGCCCCCAACCAGCAATTGCGCGACCTGGATCAAAGCCTCGTCGCCAGCCTTGTGGCCGAACGTGTCGTTGATCATCTTCAGCCCATCGAGGTCGACGAACAGCATCGCGCCATGCTCTTCATAACGGCGCGCGCGGTCGATCAGCCGCTCGAGCTCGCGCATGAAACCGCGGCGATTCGGCAGGCTGACCAGAGTGTCCTGATGCGCCAGCAAATCGAGCTGCTCGACCCGTTCCTCCAGCTGGGAAATCTGCGCGCGCAGCCGCGTGATCTCCGCAACCAGCCGATCGGTGTCCGAGATGTCGGTCACGTTGTCGATCATACAATGCCCCCGCGCGCGGCATAGCGCGATTCCAAGTCCCTGAAAATGCTGCTCTTGGTCCGGGCAATTGCATGGCAGGAAAGCGCCCCCTAAACGACCGCGTTCCGGGAAACTGCTTCACGACGGGACAGGTTGATTGGCTGAGCTTGAGCCTGAGGTCGGGATCATCATGGGCAGCCGCTCCGACTGGGAGACCATGCGCCATGCCGCCGAGACGCTCGATTCGCTCGGGGTCGCTTATGAGACGAAGGTCGTATCCGCCCACCGGACTCCGCAGCGGCTGTACGATTATGCCCGGTCGGCGCGCGGGCGCGGGCTGAAGGTGATCGTCGCCGGCGCCGGCGGAGCGGCGCACCTGCCGGGCATGGCGGCCTCGATGACCACGCTGCCAGTCCTCGGAGTCCCGGTCGAGACCAAGTCGCTGAAGGGCATGGATAGCCTGCTGTCGATCGTCCAGATGCCGGCCGGGATCCCGGTCGGGACGCTGGCGATCGGCAGGGCCGGCGCAACCAACGCCGGGCTCCTCGCAGCGGCGATCCTCGCGGCGACGGATCCCCAGCTGGCCGAGCGGCTCGAGCGGTTCCGCGCCGAGCAGACTGCGGCGGTGGCCGAAGCCCCCGAATGATCGCGCCGGGGTCGACGATCGGCATAATCGGCGGCGGCCAGCTCGGCCGCATGCTCGGGATTGCGGCGGCGCAGCTCGGCTACAAATGCCACATCTTCGATCCCCATGCAGCGCCCTGCGCCGCGGACGTAGCGGCGGAGTTCACCCGCGCCGATTACGGCGACCACGATGCGCTGCAGCGATTCGCCGCGGCGGTGGACGTCGCCACCTACGAGTTCGAGAATCTGCCGGTCGAGCCGCTGCAGTTGCTCGGCGACAAGCTCTGCCCGGGCACCCGGTCGCTGGCGATCGCGCAGGACCGGGCCGAGGAGAAAAGCTTCATCGAAGGCACTGGCGCGCGGGTTGCGCCGTGGCGGAAGGTCTCGTCCCCGGGCGACCTTCGCGTCGCAGTTGATGCGCTCGGGCTGCCGCTGGTCCTGAAGACCCGCCGCTACGGCTATGACGGCAAGGGCCAGGCATGGCTCCGCTCGGCGAGCGATGCCGATTCCGCCTGGCAGGCCATCGGCCAGGAACCGGCGATCGCCGAGGCCGGGATCGACTTCTTCGCGGAGTTTTCGGTGATCGTCGCGCGCTGGGCGGACGGCACCACGCGGTTCTGGGACTCGGCCGAAAACGAGCATCGCGATGGCATCCTGCGCACCTCGACCGTACCGTGCAGCGCGGCGGTCGCGGTCCAGGTTGCCGAAGCGCGCGAGGCTGCACTCGGCATTGCCGGCGCGCTCGGCCATGTCGGCGTGCTCGCGGTCGAATTCTTCGCCAGCGCCGACGGACCGATCGTCAACGAGATAGCGCCGCGGGTCCACAACAGCGGTCACTGGACCATCGAGGGCGCCGTCACCTCGCAGTTCGAGCAGCACATCCGCGCGATCTGCGGCCTTCCGCCCGGAGTCACCGGGCTGATGCGCGGCGGCGCGGTGATGGAGAATCTCATCGGCGACGACCTCGACCGCTGGCCCGAGCTCGTCGCCGAGCGCGGCGCCCATGTCCACATCTACGGCAAGGGCGAGGCCCGCCCCGGCCGCAAGATGGGCCACGTCACGAGGGTTACACGCTGAGGTTCTAAGGCGCTTCGACGACCTCGATCGGAATGCCGAGCTTCTCGAGTTGCGGCCGGACCGTTGCCGCGTCGCCGACCACGACCCAGATGAAGCCCTTGGGATCGATCGCCGCCCGCGCCGCCTGATCGAGCTTGGTGGCCGTCAGCCCGTGATATTCGGGAGCGAGCTTCTCATAGTAATCGTCGGGCCGGCCAAGCACGTCCATGTCCATGATCGCGCTCAGGACCGAGCCTGACGTCTCGAACTCACCGGGCAGCGCGTTCACCTGGCTCGCGACCGTACGGGCGAGCTCTTCCTGGGTCACGCCGCTGGTTGACAGGAAGCTGGTCAGCTGGGCGTTGAGCTCGACCAGCGCGTCGCCGGTCTTGTCGGCCTGGACCGGGGCGGAGACGACATAAGGAACCGCGTGCTCGAGCACATTCTCATCGCCGCTGACGCCGTAGGACCATCCCTTGGTTTCTCGCAGGTCCATGTTGAGCCGCGACAGGAATGACCCGCCGAGCACCTCGTTGGCGACGTCAAGCGCGACGATGTCGCTGCGCGGATCGATCGGCAGCAGCTGGCCGCCGACGATGCTCGACTGTGGCGAGCCCGGCCGGTTGACCAGCAGGATTCTCGGCGAAGCCGGGCGCGGCGGCGGCGCGGTAAAGGCCTTCACGCCCTTGGCGCCCGCCGGCGCCTGCCACTTGCCGAACCGATCCTCCAGCAATGGCTGCACTTCGGACAAGGGCTTATCGGAGACGATGAAGATTTTCACATTGTCGGGCCGCAGCCAGCGAGCCTCAAACCCGGCGAAGTCGGCGCGGCTGAAGCCCTTGATCGCCGCCGGATCGCCGGGCGGACCGCCATAGGGGTGGTTGGCGCCATAGAGCGCGGTCGGCAGCACCCGCTGGGCGACCCGCGTCGGGTCCTTTTGCTGCTGAGCGATGCCGGTCAGCCTTTGCGAGCGAATGCGCTCGACATCGGCATCGCGGAAGGCGGCGTCGCGGGTCACTTCCTGAAGCAGGTCAAGCGACGGCGCGAGGTTGGCGGTCAGCGCATTCAGCATCACGTACGAGCGGTCGGCACCGTTGCTGGTGCTGACGTTCGAGCCGAGCCGCTCCTCGGCTTCCGCGATCTGCTGCGACGACTTGGTCGTCGTGCCTTCGTCGAGTAAGTCCATGGTCATCGACGCGAGCCCGCGCTGCTTCGGGCTATCGGCGGCTGACCCAGCGTCGAAGGCAAGCGCGGCCTGGGTCACCGGGACTGCGGTGCGCTGCACATATTCGACCGGGATTCCGTTCGACAGCTGGGTGTGAACGATGTCGGGGAAGTCGAGCGCGGCGAGCTGGCCCACCGGCGGAAGCTGACGCGTGCCCTTGACCGCGCCATCGCTCTTGTCGGCTGCGGTCTTCGCCGGCGCGGCCGCGGCCTTGGCCTCAGTGTACGCCGGGCGCTCGCCGGGATTGAGGATGACCGTCAGCGCGGGGCGCTTCAGCCACTGCTGCATCGTCGTTCGGACGACCGCGGGCGTGATCGCCGCATATTGCGCCAGCGTCTTTTTGTAGAAGTTGCTGTCGTGGGCGAACGTCTGCCCTTCAGCGAGGGTCACCGCCTTGCCGCCGAAGCCGCCGACCTGCTCGAGTCCGCGGATACGGTTGGAGACTTCGCTCATCACAGCGCGCTGCACTTCATCGGCGGTCGGACCCTTGGCGAGATAGTCCGCCATCACTTCGTCGAGCCGCTTCGACACAAGCTTCGGGTCGGTTCCCGGGGCGACCAGCGCCTGCACGGTGAAGATTCCGGCGCGCTGCAGCGGGTTCAAAGAGGCGCTGACCGCGACCGCGACTTTCTCGTCGCGGACCATGATCTTGTCGAGCCGCGAGCTGGCGAGGCCGCCGAGCACCGACGCGCCAACGTCGAGCGCCGCGAGCCTCCTGTCGAGCAGCCCCGGCACCGCCCAATATTTTTGGATGATGGTCGTCGCGACATGGTCGTTCATCGTGATGGTCTTCGGCCTGGCGAGCGTCGGCACGCTGGCCATCGCCGGATGGTTGACCGGGCCGGCCGGGATGCTCCCGAAATATTTCTCGACCAGCGGCCGCGCCTCAGCAGCGGTCACGTCGCCGGCGAGCACCAGCACCGCATTGTTCGGTCCGTATTTGTCGCGGAACCATTGCTTGACGTCGGCGAGGCTCGCCGCGTCGAGGTCGGCCATCGAGCCGATCACGGTGTGGTGATAGGGGTGGCCCGCCGGAAATAGATTTTCCTGGACCGCATATTGGACCAGGCCGCCGGGCCGGCTGTCGCCCTGGCGCTTCTCATTCTGGACCACGCCGCGCTGGTTATCGAGCACGCCCTGCGTGACCGCGCCGAGCAGGTGCCCCATGCGGTCGCTTTCCATGAACAACGCCCGCTCGAGCGCGCCGGTCGGCACCGTCTCGAAATAGTTGGTCCGGTCGAAATAGGTCGTGCCGTTGTACGACGTCGCGCCGATCTGCTCGAGATAGGTGAAATAGTCCCCGGGCAGGTTCTCGGTGCCGTTGAACATTAGGTGCTCGAACAGATGCGCGAAGCCGGTCTTGCGCGCGGGCTCGTCCTTCGACCCGACATTGTACCAGGTGCTGACCGCGACCACCGGCGCTTTGTGATCCTCGTGCACGATCACCGTCAGCCCGTTCGGGAGCTTGAACGTGGCGTGCGGGATCGTCACTTCTTTGACCAGAGTCGGGATCGGCACGGACTTCACGGCCGGCGCGGCGGCAATCGCCGGAGGCGTCAGAATGGTCGCGGCAGCGAGCGTTGCGAAACTGGCGTTGAAGCGCATCGGTTTGAAATCCCCGGATTAATTCTGTTCGGCGAAGCAAGCTTAGCGGCTGTTCGCAGCCGCGCAACGCCTCGCGACCGAGGGGTGGCGCTTTTCGACGAACGGGCGGCTCGGCGTGATTTGCCCGAGCGAAGTCGCTGGGGCATGGTTCGACGGTGATCGGATCGTCCGTCCTCGACCTCGCCACGCCGGCGCTGCTGCTCGATCGCCAGCGGCTCGAACGCAACGCCAAACGGATGCGCGAACGCGTCCGCCAGCTCGGCGTCACGCTGCGGCCGCACGTCAAGACGTCCAAGTCGATCGACGTCCTCAAGATCCTTAGCGGCCGCACGGCCATGCCGATCACGGTCTCGACGCTCGCCGAGGCGCGCTATTTCTTCGCGCACTGCGTGACCGACATCCTCTATGCAGTCGGAATCGCGCCGATCAAGCTGCCCGAGGTCGCGGCGCTGATCCGCGCCGGCTGCTCGCTGCGCGTGATCCTCGACACGCCCGAAGCCGCCGATGCGGTTCGCATGTTCGCTGACGCGGAAGGCGTCAAGATCGAAACGCTGATCGAGATCGACAGCGACGGCCATCGCGCCGGAGTCGCTCCGGACGACCCGCGCCTGATCGAGATCGGTCGCCGCCTAGGCCCGAGCCTCGCCGGAGTGATGAGCCATGCCGGCGCATCCTACGATTGCCGCACCCGCGCCGAGTTCGAGGCGATGGCCGAGCAAGAACGGTCGCGCACCGTCGCTGCGGCCGAACGGCTGCGCGGCGCGGGCCTGCCCTGCCCGATCGTCAGCGTCGGCTCGACCCCGACGATCAGCTATGCGCGCGACCTTGCCGGGGTCACCGAGGCGCGAGTCGGCGTCTATGCCTTCGGCGACCTCGTTCAGGCCGAGCTCGCCACCTGCGCCATCGACGACATCGCGATCGGCGTGATCGCCAGCGTGATCGGCCACAACCGCGACCACGGCCGCGTGCTGATCGACGCCGGCTTCCTCGCGCTCAGCCGCGACCGCGGGACCGCGGACCTGCCAGTCGACTGGGGCTATGGCGCGGTGTGCGATCCAGTCAGCGGCGAGCCGATCGACGGGGTGACGGTGTCGGCGACCAACCAGGAGCATGGCATCGTCACCGCGCGCTCCGGGACAATCGATTTCGGCCGCTTCCCGGTCGGAAGTCGGGTGAAAATCCTGCCCAACCACGCCTGCGCCACCGCAGCCGCGCACGACCGCTATTTCGTGACCGACGGCGGCCCGGAAATCGTCGCCGTGTGGGACCGCGTGAACGGCTGGTGAGCGGCTAGCGCCAGCCTTTGTCGCGAGTGGCTTTCTCGCCGGCCGCGTCGAGCGGCTCTCCCGCCATTTCTGACCCGACCATCGCCGCGAGGTTGGGGTCCATCCCGGCCGCCATGCGATAGGAGCCGGCCTGACCCTCGGGCGCCGCGAACATGCCGCGCAGCTGCCAGCGGTCGCCGTCGCGGCAACCGAGGCCAGACATCGCCGGCGCGGTGAAGGTCCGGCAGATCTCTCCCGCTTGGTCGCGGAACGTGAGCCCGATCCGCACGTGGCCCGAAGGCGCGCTTGCGAGTTGGGTCGTGAGGCCCCGATCGAGCGCACCGGCCGCATAGACCTTGCCACCCGCCACCGTGACCGGCGCGCCGCCTCGGTGGGGGACCATCGTGCCGACGAGAATGCCGACCGCCAAGGTCGCGGCAATTGCGGTCCATTGCGGAAAGCCCCTGGACCAGCGCCGGCTACGCGCACCCCGCGCCTGCGCGAGATCGATCACCTCGGGCTCAGGCCGAAGTGCGCTCAGGCGTTCCGGAACAGGCGCATTCGAAACCGTATCGAACACCGACTTCAGCCTCTGCTGCATTGCGCGATGCTGCTCGGCCTTCGCCGCGAGCGCCGGGTCGGCCGCGATCTCGGCCGACACCTTCGCCGCCTCATCGCCGTGGAGCTCACCGTCGAGCCAAGCGAAAAGAGTCTCGTCCGTCACCATGTCATTCCCCGACCATCTGGAGCAGCGCGACCCGGCCGCGCACGAGCCTGCTCGACACGGTGCCGATCGGCACTCCGAGCATGTCGGCCGTCTCGCGGTACCCGAACCCCTCGACCAGGATCAGCGCGACGACCTCGCGTTGCTCGTCGGGCAAGCGGCTCATCGCGGCCATCATCCGCGCAAGCTCGAGCTTGGCGTCCATCGCCGTGTCCTCGCCGATCCGCTCGGCTTCCTCCGCCGGCGCTTCGACCCGCTCGCGCCGCGAGCGTGAGCGGACGGTGTCGATCCACAGGTTGCGCATGATCCGGCAGGCCCAGCTGTCGAGGCTCGTACCCGGCTGCCACTGCGCCTTCGAGCGCAGCGCCCGCTCGGCCGTCGCCTGAGTCAAATCGTCCGCGTCGGCGGGGCTGTGCGACAAGGCATGCGCGAAGCGCCGAAGCCGCGGCAGCAGCGCGGCCAGATCCTTGTCGAACGAGGACGGGACGGTCATTCAACCTCATGCTGGATGAAACGAGCCGTTTCATGCGTTTCATCCATACGCAACGCAATTGGAGAGAGAGCCATGACGCGCTTTTCTCGGATCTTCGTTACCGCAGTTGCAGCTTCGGTTCTGGCCAGTCCCATTTCGGCACAACGCAGCGGCGGCGTCATCGGTGGCGTCGTCGGCGGTTTGGGCGGCGCGCTCGGCAACACCGTCGGGCAGGTCGGTGGCACGGTCGGCAAGGTTGGCGGCCTCGTCGGCGGGACGACTGGGACCACGCTTGGCGGCCTCGGAGGCGGCTTGAGCGGTCTTGGATATGCCGCCGGCGGAGCGCTGGGCAGCGGTGGCCTGATCACCGGAAGTTCCGGGCGGACGGGCTCGAGCTCATTGTCGCAGCGGCTCATCCAGAACGGGTTCTTCGCCAGTCCGGCCGCGCTCAACCAGGTCGGCGGGCTCTATCCCGCAGATTCCGCTTCAGCCCAGGAAATCGAGAACTTTCGCCAGGCGCGCCTCAACGCGCTGATTGCCGCCAATCGCAACGTTCTCGACCGCGATCCGAACGGCCAGCCGGTCCGCAGGCGCGAGCTCATCGCGACCAACCCCGACGCCGTTTCGCTGGCGGTCGCAGCGCGCGCCGGGTTTCGGATCAGCGGCGACGAGCTCGAACCGTCGCTCGGGATGCGCATGGTGACGCTGACCATTCCGGCCAGCATGAACGTGCGCAAGGCGCTGGTGGCGATCCGTCGCGCGGCGCCCGCGATGGTGGTCGACTTCAACCATATCTACGAGCCATCGGGTGGAGCGTTGCTGCCGGTCGCCGGAGCGGTCCTCGCCGCTTCGCCGCGCAGCATCCCGCGGGCTACTCGGATCGCCATGATCGACGGCGGCGTCGCCTCGCATCCGTCGCTCGTCCGCGCCAGCATCGAGCAGCAGGGCTTTGCGGGCGACGCGCAGCCGACCGGTCACGGGACCGCCGTCGGCTCCCTGCTGGTCGGCGATCAGGGCCCGTTCCGCGGCGCCGCGCGCGGTGCGCAGCTGTTCGTCGCGGACGTCTATGGTGGCAACCCCGCCGCCGGCTCGACCAGCAGCATCGTCCGGGCGCTGAGCTGGGCCGCATCCAAGAACCCGGCGGTGATCAACATCAGCCTCGTCGGTCCCAACAATGCCGCGCTCGCCCGGGCGATCGGCGCGGTCGAGGCACGCGGCATCAAGGTCGTGGCTGCGGTCGGCAACGACGGGCCGGCTGCACCGCCGCAATATCCGGCGTCCTATCCCGGCGTCGTCTCGGTCACCGGCGTCGACGCGCAGGGCAAGGCGCTCCCCGAAGCGAGCCGTGCCGGGCATCTCGATTTCGCCGCCCCGGGCGCGGACATGATCGCCGCCTTGCCCGGACAGGGATTCACCGTCGTCCGCGGGACGAGCTTCGCGGCGCCGCTGGCTGCAGCCCGGCTGGCGCTGACCGGATCCTACGAGCGCCTGGCGATGGAAGCCCGTCCCGGCAAGGGCAAGGTCGGCCGCGGGATCGTCTGCTGGCAGTGCCGCGTCGACCCTGGAGTCGTGCGCCGCAAATAAGCGGAATTTACAAATCGGGATGAACTCCCGTCCCCCCGTCGTTCTCAGGACGAAGGGGGACGGGTTTTTCGCATCCCCGTCCTCCTCTCGAAAAGGAGGAACCTATGTCTAAGGTCGTTCTTCTCGCGGGCGCCGCAATCGCGTTGACCGCAAGCCCGGCTCTCGCCGGCGGACCGCTGGGCGGTGGATTGCTCGGCGGTATCATGA
>Ga0207678_10001973_pt1 | contig 18693 bp, 20 predicted proteins | sample KBSC63metaG_FD_184319 | JGI IMG/M metagenome (GOLD analysis project Ga0207678, IMG submission 184319) | Corn rhizosphere microbial communities from Kellogg Biological Station, Michigan, USA - KBS C6-3 metaG (SPAdes) (version 2) | ecosystem: Host-associated > Plants > Roots > Rhizosphere > Soil ...
CCACAGCCGACCGAATGGCGGCCCATCGGAAACTACATCAACACCATATGATCTTTGCGCGGTCGGACCGGATTTCTTTCGCCACTTTACTTGAGCAATTCAACCTGCCCTGTATCGAGACTGTAGTACGCTGCGACGATCTTTACTTCCCCCGACTGCACGCGCGGCGCGATGATAGGACCGGCGCTCTGTAAGTGTTTCGCGATGTCGCGTGCGTTCGCGCGGACGGCGTTTTCGATTGGATCGCCGGACTGCCCTTTCGTTTCCTCAATCGCTGGCGAAATCGCTCTTAACACATTCGGAATATCTCCCGTCTCCGTCGCTCCTGCGACAGCGGCGGAAACGGCTCCGCAGTGTTGGTGCCCGAGTACAACAATCAAGTGCGTTCCCAAATGTTCGACTGCGTATTCGATGCTACCCAACCCCACCCCATCCACCACTTCTCCGGCGGTGCGAACGACAAAAATGTCTCCTAAGCCCACATCGAAAACGAGTTCAGGCGGGACGCGGGAATCGGAGCAACTCACTACCACAGCAAATGGTTTTTGCTCCTTTGCCAGGGCATGGCGACGTTCAATCAGTGCCGCACCTGTAGGTTCGTTTGATTTTCCAGCGACAAATCGCCTATTCTCACTCAATAACCGACTGAGCGCATCGTCCGCGCCGATGCTAGTAGACTCACCCGCCATGCTGCTCGCGGAAAACGCGAGACAAACCACCAAGATGAGAATTTTCGACATCAACGTGCGCCGTCTCATCGCGGCTCTCATATCACTTTGTCATTGCCGGGGGAAGGACAAAAAACGGCAGAATTTATCGCGCGTGAAGCGGTACTGGGAAATCATCGCCAACATCTCAAAGCAAAGCCGGTTGGAGTTGGGGCTGTGTGTCAGCGATTGATTCCAACGGGCGAACAATTTGGATTGCTGACGCGCATCGCGACGATGGAAAGCGGTTCGTTGTGCACGCGGACGTTCTTTCCCACGGATGACCCCGACAAGTATGTTCGCCGCTAGTGCCTTATCATCGTTCCAGCGCGGCTCTATGCGGGTCATCTCAGTCATCCTATGCGGGTCCTAAACGCATAGGACTAAAGTCTCATATGCGGCTGTCGGGAAGCGCTTTTAACATGGTTTTAGATCACGTCATCCGACGTCCCAACGCACTTTCGGCCGAGCTGAAAGGCTCGGTTGGGGGGCTTAACCTTCGCTGAGGCACCGCTTAGCGCGATCTCCAGATTCACCTGGAGCCCCGAGTCGACCGAAGCGAGGCGGCTGTTCAAAGCGCCTCGTGAGGATGATTCCTCGTTCCGCACGGATTTGGAGCAGTCAACCCCAAATGAAAGGCGTTTATGAAATTCGTTAGTCTTAGAAGAAAGCGAACTCACCAGCTAGGCAAGTTAGAAAAACCGTCCAGCTCCACTGTTGGATCTTTCAACAAGCCAATAGCTGGGCCTCGGCAAATCCACACCTACACCGAGCTCCGGCAAAAGATTCACGACGATCTACGGATCCAACATCCCGAATGGGTCCAGCCGAATGGCCAATCCCCCATGTGTGATGCTTACGAGGCCCGCCTCACGGAACTCCTGGACACATTGAAGCGAAGGGTCTCTAACCAGTTCGCAGCTGGGAAGAACCATATGAATCCATTGATTCAACTGAAAGGATGAGCAATGACGGCGATTCTAGTCCAATTCCCAAATGAATCTGTCGAAGTCGACGATGTCGAGAAGCACAGGGTTCTGACGGCGCTCGAAGTCATTTATGAAGGCGGCTCGCTCCACGGAAAGACCGCCGATTTCCCAACGCGCGACCTCGAGCGCCTGGTGGTTGGTGTCCACGAGCGTGATTGGCATTTCTTTGAAACTTATGAGCGCACAATTTGCGTGGATATTCGCAGCCAGCGAACGATCTTTCGCAACACCGGCCTCGCTTCTAAAGCCAACAGCCTCAGTTCGTGGAAGAGGCTTCTCGCAGAGCTTCGCATCCGCAAACTAAAGGCTATCGAAATATAAGATTCCTTCTGCTGCAGATCCGCGGCGACATTTGGTCCAGCTTACGTGCACACAGCAATCATGAAAATGTGAGCGAGCGTGTACGACGAAAGTCCAATAGCTTTTCGCTGGGGAACACTGCGATGATTCCACGCGTTGGACTACGATGGCGTCGGATACTAACACTGCGCAGCGAAGGGGCGGGGCAACGAATTACAATGACCTTCGTTCGCGACGAATTTCTAGACAAACGTACAGCTGAAGACGTATAACGCCGACAAGGGGAGTTGATAAACCATGAAAACAAAACATTCACTCATCCGTTTTTATGCGGAGCCGCGTCGACCTTGCGGCAGACTCTTCGTTCCGCTCATTGCTCTCGCGCTCCTGGCACTGCCGTCGCGTGCCCACGCCTCGTTTCTCCACGGCGAGACGCTCGATACAGTCGCGGGCGCCATTGCGTGGTTCGCGTTCATCCTCGTCCCGCCCGTCTTAATCGGGGCCTTTCTGCTGGTCCATATCCTCCCCGAAAAGATTGCGGAAAAGAAACACCATCCGCAGCTCGGGGCCATCAAGTGCCTCTGCCTGCTTTCGCTTTGCTTTGGCGGACTGCTCTGGCCACTCGCCTGGCTTTGGGCCTACACCAAGCCCGTGTTGCACAAGATGGCGTACGGCACGGATGTCGATGACTCACACGGAAAACCGGTCGGGAAAACATCCGCCACTAGTGAACTTGAACAACTCCGCGCCCGCGTCGCGGAACTCGAAGCGGAGATGAAAGGAGGGGAGGCGTAATGGAAGTCATCCTGCTTGGCATCTACGGGTTCTTCGTCTGGCTCATTTTCTATAAATTCAAGTGGCTGCCCATGAACTTTACCGCCGCGTGCATTGTCATCACGCTGCCGATCGTGGCAATGATGGCTATGTTCCTCCTTCTGAACATTGCCGCGCCCGCGACTGACGACGTGCGCGCGATGAATTATGTCATCCCGATCGTTCCACGCATAACCGGCCAGGTGACCGAGGTGCCGATTGAACCAAACCGGCCGATTAAGAAGGGCGACGTGCTTTTCAAGATCGACCCGATACCCTTCGAGGCGGCGGTGAAAGCCGCCGAAGCCACGATACGCGGATTGCAGGATCAACTCAAAAACGCGACGGCCAAAAAAGCGGCGCTAACTCCGCGGATCGACCTGGCAAAAAAGCGCGTCGAGCAATTCACGGCACTCGCCGCGACCGGGGCCGGGAAGCGAGCCGACCTCGAGCAGGCGCAAAGCGACCTGGGCAATCTTGAAAGCGAATTCCTCGCCGCCGACGCGACGGAAGCGCAGGCCGGGGCGCAGATTCTCAAGGCCGAAGCCGACCTACGCGATAAGAAATTCGACCTCGAGGGCTGCGTCCACCTTGCTCCCTCGAACGGGCGCGTGGCCAACCTTTCCCTGCAACCTGGCGTGCGCGCGACCCAGTTCGCGACAATGCCCGTGATGAGCTTCATCCAGGAGGACGATCCGTGGCTGCTGGCATTCTACCGGCAAAACGAACTGCGCTACGTCGAACCCGGCGACGAAGCGGAAATCTATATGAAGGTGTATCCGGGCCGCATCATCAAGTGCAAGGTCGATTCCATCCTTTGGGCGACGGCACAAGGCCAGTTGCCGATCAACGGCAACCTCCCCAACACCATGCCCGTGTCGGCGCCCGAACAGCGCATCGCAGTGCGGCTCCTTACAGAAGGGAAGGATAAAGACGTCTTCCTCGCTGCTGGCGCCCGCGGTGGGGGAGCGATCTACACGAACGATATCACGGCGATTCAGATCCTCCGTCGCGTGATCGTCCGTATCACGGCCAAGTTCGACTGGTTCGTCATCAAACATCTCTCCGCTCTCTTCGGCGGCCACTAGGATCAAACGATGAACGCTCGGCGCTGCACCCTGCTTCTTGTTACCGCCAGCAGCCTCGTGCTTGCCAGCTGCGCGATTAGGCAGGCGCCCGTTGGTGCTGACATCATGCCCGAGCGGACTCGCGCAAAGATCCCGGGAAGCTGGGCCGGGCCCCATCGCAGCGGCGAAGTGGTGCCAGGGTGGATCCGCAATTTTGGCGATCCGGAGCTGAACGCATTGGTTGCCGATGCCGTGGAACGGAATCCCGATTTGAAAGCTGCCGCCGCCCGCGTGGAAGCATCGCGCGCTGCTGTGCGTGTTGCGGCATCATCACTTTACCCGCGAATCGCGATGAAGGGATTGGGCGAGCGCCAGGGACAGCGACTTAGCGGCGATCTCGGTCGCGACATCAATCCGCCGTCCTTCGGGGGTCCGGGAACGGAGGACAGCGGCGGCGCGGGACTCGATACCAGCATGGATTCAACGTCACAACGTTGGGTATATGGCCTCGCAGCCGGTGCCGCATGGGAGGCCGACGTGTGGGGGCGCATTCGATCGAAAAAAGCTGCCGCCAGGGCTGAAAGCTACGCGCTTGAAGCGGACTACGAATTTGCCCGGCAATCTCTGGCCGCTGCGGTGGCGCGCGCGTACTTCACTACGATCGAAGCCGGGCAACAGGAAGCGAACGCACAGGAAACGCTCGATATCTACCATGAGTATTCGAAACTCACCGACGAGCGCAAACAGCAGGGTTTTGCCAGTGACTTCGACGTGTCGCAAATTACATCGCGCACCGCCGCCGCCGAGGATGCGCTCTATGCCGCCCAGGCTGCCCGCGCGCAAACAATCCGCGCTATTGAGGTCGTCACCAGTCGCTATCCTGCCGGCAGATTTGATGTGCGACGTTCTTTCCCTGGCCAACCGAGAAGTGTTCCCGCCGGTTTGCCCGCGCAAATCCTCGAACGCCGTCCGGACCTCATCGCCAGCGAGCGCCGTTTCGCCGCCGCTTTTCACCGGGTGAACGAGGCGCGCACGGCCCGTCTGCCGCGCTTCGTGCTCAGCGCCACGAGTGGGCTCGGAACCGCGGACCTTGACGGGGTCGGCGCGCTCGATGCCCTCGTCTGGAGTTTCGCCGGTGGGGTTACGCAGCCGATTTTCTTTGGCGGTGAACTCAAGGCTGCGCAAGATATTCGCACCGCCGAGCAAAAAGCCGCGGTCGCGACTTACGTGGGACACGCGTTGCGTGCGTTCCAGGAAGTGGAAGATGCACTCGCCGGTGATTACTATCTGCGCAAACGCGAAGGCGCGCTTGGCACCGTAGTTTCCAGCAGTGCTGAATCGGTGAAGTTCAGCAAAGAACAGCTCGAGCAGGGCCAGATCGACATGTTCACCGTCCTGCGTCTCGCCGGAGAAAATCTCGTAGCGAAAGTTCAACTCACTCAAATCCGCGCTTCCCGCCTCCGCGAACGTGTGAATCTCTATCTGGCTCTCGGCGGTGACTTCGAAGGAACCGGTGCGCCAAAATAAATTCCTCAAAATTGCGATAATAACGCCAGTTAATGCGCACGATTACCAATGATTATCACGATGCGCAGATTTTGAATCTCGGTGCTGGCAGCGAACGTGGACCCTATCTGGTGACGCAAACCGGCGTCGCGCCACGCGATCCGTTACCCAAGACACGCATGTTTGTTCTCCGCCCGGATGGATTCTGGGTCGACTTCAACGCCTACGCTTCGCAGGGCAAACCTGAAGCCATGGATGAGATTGTCTTTTCAACCACGACGCAAGTAATGGAGACATTTGGGAAATTGTTCGGCAAGCCTCGTGTTCTCGATCTGCCGGTTAATGAAGAGGGACTTAAGGCTTGGATCGAGCGCCAGGAGCATGGCGACCCGCTGGAGGCAGCTCGCGCGTGGGCCAAAGAATACAAGATCCGCCATCGGAAAGATCGGGGTCGTTAGGGTCGCTGTTCGAGCGCGCCGGAGGTTGCCGCCATGAATGCACCATCTCTCGCTCGAGTGGTTCCGGCTTTCAGTTGGTTGCGTGCCTACGAGCGAAGCTGGTTGCGGACAGATATTTTCGCCGGCATTACGCTCGCCGCATATCTCCTTCCCGCCGGTTTGGGAGACGCATCTCTGGCCAATCTGCCGCCCGAGGCTGGACTTTACGCCTGTCTGTTCGGTGGACTCGTCTTCTGGTTGTTTTGTAGTTCGCGGCACACAGTTGTCACTGTCACTTCTGCGATTTCTTTGCTCGTTGGTGCGTCCATTGGCGAGATCGCGGGCGGTGATACAACGCGCTTTGGCGCACTCGCTGCGGGAACCGCTTTGCTTGTTGCATTCATCGCGTTCCTCGCCTGGCTCGTCAAAGCAGGCGTCATTGTAAACTTCATTTCCGAAAGCGTGATGACCGGCTTCAAATGCGGCGTCGCCCTCTTTCTGGCCAGTACGCAACTCCCCAAGCTCTTCGGCTTTCACGGCGCGCATGGAGATTTTTGGGAGAACAGCAGCCATTTCCTCAAGCATCTGCACGAAACAAATCCTACATCGCTCCTTGTTGGAGGAACTGCGCTGGCTGTGCTCCTTTTGGGAAAGATTTTCCTGAAGAACAAACCGGTATCGCTGTTCGTAGTCATTGGCGGTATCGTCGCCGCTTCTGCGCTTTCGTTAGGCGCGCATGGCGTAAAGCTGCTCGGCAACGTCCCTCAGGGATTGCCTCCGATCGGCCTGCCCGCCGTTTACTGGCACGATCTTAACGAACTGCTTCCGCTGGCGTTTGCTTGCTTTATGCTCGGCGCTGTGGAAACCGCAGCCATCGGGCGAATGTTCACTGCCAAACACGGTGGACGGTTTGACGCCAATCAAGAGTTTCTGGCGCTTGCGGCTTCAAATCTAGGCGCAGGACTCGGACGCGGATTCCCGATTAGCGGCGGTATGTCGCAATCACTCGTCAACGAAGGCGGGGGCGCACGCACACCGCTTTCTGGCGCACTCGCAGCAGGAATTATTTTAGTCGTCGTCCTTTTCTTCTCCCATTTGTTAAGTGCGTTGCCCCAGCCGGTACTCGCGGCCGTTGTGCTTGTCGCAGTCGCGGGATTGTTCAAGCTCTCGACCCTCAAACAGCTATGGCGCGGTGACCGTTCCGAATTCGTCGTAGCGATGGCGGCTATTCTCGGTGTTCTCGGCTCAGGCCTGCTTCGCGGCGTGATGATCGGCGCAATCATTTCGCTAGTGCAACTGTTGCGAACCGCTTCCAGACCGCACGTTGCTTTTCTCGGGCGCATTCCAGGCACTCGTCGTTTCTCGGATCGCGAACGTCATCCAGACAACGAACTCATTTCCGGTGCCCTGATCTTCCGGCCGGAATCAGGTCTTGTGTACTTCAACGTGGACCACGTCTGCGAGTCGATTCTGAAACGCGTGCACGCTGAACCGACGCCACCGAAGTTGGTTGTGCTCGATCTCTCCGCTGCGCCGCGCGTGGACTTGCAAAGCGTTCACGCTCTTGCCGGCATGGCCGATGAATTGACCGCCCAACGTATCCGGTTCCAATCGGTCGAAGCACGCTCTTCCGTTCGCGACCGGCTCCGTAACGAGGGTGTGGATAGTAAATTGGGTGGGATCAATCGCTTCAAAAGTGTCGCAGACGCAGTCGAAGATTTTCAGAAAACCTCCGAACAATAGCCATGAGAACCTTAACGCCGCGATGATCACTAACCTTTTAATCGGCTCGGGCCTGGTTGCGATAACTGTAATCATTCACGCCATGGGCCTCGGCATGGTGTTAAGCCACGTGTTGAACTCCAGCGCGCGGCCGGATACACGCTTCTGGCCAATTGCATGGCTGCTGATTCGCATCGCGTGGTTTCTGATTGTCATTCACTTCATTGAGATCGCCGTCTGGGCGCTGTTTTTCTGGTTGCATAAATGTCTGCCCGACCTCGAATCGTCGTTCTATTTTTCCGGTGTTACCTACGCCACGATCGGTTACGGGGATTTGGTACTGCCACAAGAATGGCGACTATACGGGCCAGTGGAGGGATTGACTGGCATTCTGATGTGCGGCCTCTCGACGGCATTCTTCTTCGTCATAGTGAGCAAAAATATTCTTCAACGTATGGACGATCATGATCCAAATCTGACTGCGTGAAAATGCGATCTGATCCGGCGGGTCCGCCAAACCAAGAGCCACAGGAAAAAAAGAAATGGGTTGAGCCAGTGACGGCCTTGCTCATGGCGCTGGCGACACTCAGCACGGCATGGTGCTCGTATCACTCAGCAGCGTGGACTCGAAAGAGTAACCGGCTGATGAATGAATTTAACTCGCTGGAGCGCCGCGCGGGTCTGCAGACGATGCAAGGGATGCAGCAGGCGACGATTCACGTGGCGATGTTCATGGAATTGCTCGCGGCCCAACAAGCGGGCAACGAAAAGCTCGCGAACTTTTACGTAGAACGTTTTCCGTCCGATGTGCGCAAGGCTTACGACGCATGGCTGGCGCAGAGGCCTTTTGAAAATCCGAAGGCCGATCCGCACCCTTTCGTGCCGAACCTCTACGAAGTGCGGGGAACGCGCGAGGCCGCCGAGGCCAACGCCAAGGCTGCAAGCAGCCTGCAGGCATCGCGTAACGCTGGCAGCGTTTCCGGTCAATACCTCGCGAACACTGTTTTGTTTGCCACAGTGCTTTTCTTCGCCAGCGCATCGGGAAAATTCGAGCAGCGCCGGGTGCGCGTCGTCGCATTCGCTTTTGCTGTGGCTGTCTTCATGTTCGCGGTCGTACAGACTCTGATGCTTCCGCGATGAACTGACAAGCGATTGGAGCGTCGCCAGTTGCTTACCGCCAATCCCTTCATTTCGACCGCGGCACCTGCGTCTTGAATGCAACGCTTGCTGTAGTAATACTTCGCCTTCCAATCACATTATGAAGCTCTTACGTGTTCTTCCCATCTTCATTGCACTCCTTACCGCCTCTCAGGCGATGGAGAAGCCCTCCGCCCACACTAAAGGCACACCTACTGGAAAGCCCACCGGGAAGCTCAAACCCGGTGAGTACTGGTGGCATCCTGAAATTTCGCCACAAGGACCGCTCATGATTCTTGTGAGCGTTCCGGAGCAGATGATGCACGTCTACCGCAACGGCGTCCTGATAGGCCGCTCAACCGTGAGCACCGGTTCGAAAGGCCACGCAACACCGGGTGGTGTATTCAGCATTCTGGAGAAAAAACAGACGCACCGTTCTAAAACGTATAACAACGCGCCAATGCCATATATGCAACGGCTCACGTGGAGCGGCATTGCCATGCACTCCGGCCAGCTCCCGGGTTACGCCGCCAGCCACGGCTGTGTCCGTCTTCCGTATGACTTTTCTCAGTTGCTCTTCTCCACGACCAATAGAGGCGGCACAGTCATCATCGGCGATGATAAAACGCCCGTACCGCGCCTTGCCTCAAATCCGGGTCTGATCCTGGCGCCCGCGGATTTCACGCCAGAGATGCTGCATCCTTTGAAGAAGGACGATTACGATTGGCACCCCGAGCGAAGCCTGGAAGGTCCGATTACGATGGTCATCAGTTCCGCCGATCAGGCCATGTATGTTTATCGCAATGGTGATCCGATCGGACGCGCAGCGGTCGAGATCGCCGGAGGCGATCAGCTTGGGAACCACGTGTTTACCATGCTGGAGGGAACGACCGGAAAACCGAGCCGGTTCACACCTAAACACGAAGAGGCGCGATGGATGAGAGTGACCAGCGAAGGCAAGCCGGTGGACCCTGACACGCTGGCATCGAGATTGCGCTTTAGTCCGGACTTCGCTGACAAGCTCGCGAACGAACTTAAGCCGGGCACGACTGTGATCGTCACGGATTATCCCGTGGTCCGGAAGTCAAAATCAGATTCCGCACTTTTTGCCGCCGAATAAGACAGAAAAACAGCAGTAAATCACCCCTGAGAATAAGACCAAGGTCTGATTGCCAAACTTTCGTGATGGCGGTTAGTGCGTTGGGTAAGCGATCGGTGTAAAGGCGATTCCCATGAAGAGTTCGGCCGGCAAAATTCCTGAGAAAATTACGGCCGACGAAATCAAGCAGGCTTTCCTCGACAATCTTCATTCCAGGCTGGGCCGTCTGGAACGGTTTGCGACGAAGAACGATCTTTATCTCGCGCTCGCGCTAACAGTCCGCGATCGGCTGTTTGAGCGCATCGTCGAAACGATGGACACCTACGGCGGGGTGAACGCGCGGCGAGTCGCCTATTTGTCGGCCGAATATTTGCCGGGACCGCATCTTGCAAACAATCTGCTGAACCTTGGAATAACTGACGCAACGCGCGAAGCGTTGCGCGGGCTCGGCTACGATCTCGAGGAACTCATCGCTCAAGAGGAAGAGCCCGGGTTGGGTAATGGCGGCCTCGGACGGCTGGCGTCGTGTTTCATGGATTCGCTAGCGTCAGTCGAAGTACCGGCGCTTGCCTACGGCATCCGATATGAGTTCGGTATTTTCGATCAGGTGATTCGCGACGGGTGGCAAGAGGAAATCACTGACAAATGGTTGCGCTTTGGAAACCCGTGGGAAATCGCGCGTCCCGATATCGCGTATTCGGTGAAATTCGGCGGACACACCGAAACATTTCGCGATCAGCAGGGAACGTTTCGCGTCTGGGTTCCCGATACGGAAGTGAAAGGGATTGCGTACGACACGTCGATTGCCGGCTATCGCGTTAAGACGTGTGACGTTTTGCGGTTGTGGAAGGCCGAGGCGGTTGAATCGTTCGACTTCGTTGCGTTTAACCACGGCGATTATTATCGGGCAGTCCAGGACAAGGTGGTGTCGGAAAATATCACGAAGGTTCTTTATCCGAATGACGACGTCGAGGTGGGTAAGGAGTTGCGGCTTAAACAGCAGTTCTTTTTCGCCAGTTGCTCCCTTCAGGACATGCTGAACATTCATGCGCTACTAGGCGGCACGGAGGCGACGTTTCACGAAAAATGGGCCGTGCAGCTGAATGACACGCATCCGGCAGTAGCGGTGGCCGAGCTGATGCGGTTGCTGATCGATAATCATCGACTTGGCTGGGACGAAGCATGGACGATTACGCGCAAGACTTTCGCGTACACCAACCACACATTGTTGCCCGAAGCGCTGGAGAAATGGAGTGTCGGCCTGTTCGGCAAGCTGCTGCCCCGACATCTGGAAATTGTTTACGAAATCAATCGACGTTTTCTCGATGAAGTGCGTGCCAGATTCCCGGGAGATGATGCGCGGGTCACGCGACTCTCCATCATCGACGAAAGCGGACCGCGCTACGTACGCATGGCGCATCTGGCGTGCGTTGGCAGCCACACGATCAATGGTGTGGCACGACTACACTCGGAGTTACTGAAGCAAACTGTGCTCCGCGATTTCGCCGAATTGTGGCCGGAGAAATTCTGCAATGTGACGAATGGCGTCACACCGCGGCGATTCGTCGCGCTCAGCAATCCGGGCCTAACGAAACTGATCGCGTCGCGCATTGGCGACGACTGGATACGCGATCTAAACCAACTTAGGAAACTTGAAGCGTTCGCTGACGATCCGGAATTCCAACAGCAATGGCGTGGGGTCAAGCTTGCCAACAAACGCCATCTCGCAGCGGTTATCGCGGAGCGCACCAGGATTAGAGTGGCACCAGAATCACTGTTCGACGTGCAGGTGAAGCGGATTCACGAATACAAACGGCAACACCTCTGCGCGCTTCACATTGTGACGCTTTACTTGTGGTTGCAGCGCCATCCTCAGGCTCAGTTACCGCCGCGAACATTTGTCTTTGGCGGCAAAGCCGCGCCTGGATATTTCATGGCCAAACGCATCATCAAATTGATTAATTCAATCGGCGCGCTTGTGAATTCCGATCCGGTCGTTCGCGACCGGCTGAAGGTCGTGTACTTCCCCGATTTCAATGTCACGAACGCTCAATTCATTTATCCGGCAGCCGATTTATCCGAGCAGATTTCCACCGCCGGTAAAGAAGCAAGCGGCACCGGGAACATGAAATTTGCTCTCAATGGCGCGCTCACCATCGGAACGCTCGACGGCGCAAATGTCGAGATTTGGGAGGAAGTTGGCAGGGAAAACTTTTTTCTGTTCGGCCTCACGGCTGAAGAAGTCGAGAAAGTGAAAATGGGCGGCTATCGGCCGCGTGATTACTACGAACACAATCGCACGCTAAGAGAAGTGATCGACTTCATCGCCAGCGGCGCACTTGCTCACGGCGACCGTGAATTGTTTCGTCCCATTGTGGACAATCTTCTCGAACAGGACCCATTTCTTCTCCTCGCCGATTACCAGGGTTACATCGACGCGCAGGAACGAGTGAACGAACTTTGGCGCAATCCAAACGCGTGGACGCGCTCATCCATCCTCAACACGGCGCGCATGGGAAAATTTTCTTCCGACCGCTCGATTCGCGATTATTGCGAGCGGGTCTGGAACATTCAACCCGGATCACGCTGATCAAACTATTATGCCAGTTCCTGATTTTAAAACCTACTGTGCGATCCTCGATCGAGCCCGTGCCGGGCATTTTGCGCTTCCCGCTGCCAACGTCACCTCACTCACCACGGCCAACGCGGTTCTTCGTGGACTCGCGGAGAGCAAGGCTGATGGCATCATTCAGATTTCCACGGGCGGCGGCGCCTTCGCATCTGGCACTTCGCTGAAAGACTCGGCGCTTGGTGCAATCTCGATCGCCGAGCACGTGCACCGGGTCGCGGACCGCTATCCGATTTACGTTGCGCTACACACCGATCACTGTCTCAAGGACAAGCTCGACAAATTCGTCATTCCGCTCGTCAAGGAAACCGAAAAACGCCGCGCCGCGGGCCAGCCGAATCTTTTCACGGGACACATGTTTGATGGCAGCAACCTGTCGTTGCAGGAGAATCTCGACATTTCCGCGAAATTGCTCGAACGCTTCGCCAAAAACGATCTCGTGCTGGAAATCGAAACGGGCGCAGTCGGCGGTGAAGAGGACGATGTGGTCGGCGACCACGCAGCAAAACTATACACAACGCCTGAGGACACACTCGAAGTGGCGCGTCGATTGAATCCGATCGGTGGACGCTATCTGCTGGCGGCGACATTCGGAAACGTTCACGGGGTTTACAAGCCCGGTCATGTGAAACTGCGGCCGAAAGTTTTGAAGGAATGTCAGGACGCAGTAGTGAAAGAATACGGTGAAAACGCGCGATTTTATCTCGTATTCCACGGGGGCTCAGGCTCGACACAGGAAGAGATCCACGAGTCGCTCGATTATGGCGTGGTAAAAATGAATGTGGACACCGACATGCAGTACGCGTTCACACGCGCGGTCGCCGGTCACATGTTCAAGAACTATGATGGCGTGCTGAAAATCGATGCCGAAGTCGGGAATAAAAAAGTTTATGATCCGCGCGCGTACCTCGCGCTTGCGGAAACGGCGATGGCCGAGCGCGTAAAGAAGGCTGCGAGCGATCTGCGCGCGAGTGGCAAAACGACGTTCGCGTCATGAACGCGGTACTTCCAGGGCACAAGACCAAGATCGTCGCGACGATTGGCCCAGCCTCGGAATCACCCGACATGCTGGCGCGGCTCATTCGCGCAGGACTCGACGTCGCGCGATTGAATTTTTCACACGGGAGTCCCGCGAAACACGCAGAAGTTATTCAAGGCGTCCGTGGCGCTGCGCGCGAAACCGGCCGGCGCGTCGCGATCATGGCAGATCTTCCGGGACCGAAACTGCGGCTCGGAAAAATCGATCCGGAACCGATTCAACTCCTGCCCGGCGCACATTTCACCCTAACGAGTGAGGACATCGTTGGGAATGCGGACCGTGTCTCGACGAGCTTCCAGCAGTTGCCGCGTGTGGTGAAATCCCGCGATCGGATTTTTCTGAACGACGGGATCGTCCAACTCGTGGTGGATCGCGTCGCGGGAAACGACGTGGAGTGCACAGTCGTTGTTGGCGGTGAGCTGCGCTCGCGCAAAGGACTAAATTTACCCGGCGTCAATCTGGGCATCGGCGCGTTTACCGAAAACGACCGCGCCTGTCTTGAGTTTGCGCTCGAAAATGGCGTCGATGCTGTGAGCCAGTCGTTCGTTGAATGCGCAGCGGACATACAAGTCGTGCGCGCCGCTGCAGCCAAAATGGGCAGACAGCCATTTATTATTGCAAAGATCGAGCGGGCCGACGCGCTCGCGCACTTTGACGAAATTCTTGCCGCGGCAGATGGCATCATGATAGCACGCGGCGATCTGGGAGTGGAAGTGCCGATCGAAGAGATCGCATACACACAAAAACAGCTTATCGCGAAAGCGAACCTCGCCGGAAAACCCGTCATTACTGCGACACAAATGCTGGAATCGATGGTCTCAAGGCGTCTGCCTACTCGCGCCGAAGCAACTGACGTAGCCAACGCAATCCTTGACGGCACTGATTGCGTCATGCTCTCCGGCGAATCAGCGATGGGCAAATTTCCCGAGGAATCAGTGACGATGCTGGCGAAAATCGCCGCATTCACCGAAACACATCGGCCGCCAAGGAGTTTTGCTGCTCAACGCGAATTCGTTCAGCGCAAAACGGTGAGTATTGGCAGCGATCGCATGGCCTCACTGGTCGAGCATGCACTGGATACGGTGCCCTGCGACCTGTTGCTCGTGCCAACACGCGCCGGGATGGTCGCGCGCGCCATATCGCGTTTCAAACCGCCGGTGTGGATTATCGCGCCGACCTCAGATTGCGCTGCGTGTCAGAATCTCGCGTTCTCGTACGGCGTGTATCCGATCAATCTCGCCGAAGAACCGGATGACTGGCGCGAGTGGATTGCAGGCTGGCTGCGCGAAAACGGAATCGCCGCCGAACGCATAATGCTCGTCGCAGGCCCGTCGCCGCGAAATCCGAAAGCCAATTACCGGATCGAATTGATGCGTCTCGACGCGGAGAACACATCAACTGCGGACACCAGTTTGTGAGACGAAGGTCCAACGAGCGGGCTTGCTTTAGTAAGCCAAGAATGACCAGCTCATCATCAAAATGAAAATCACCCTGGTTGGTGCAGCTGGCGGCGAAGTGACCGGATCCTGTTACATCGTCGAGACGAACCAGGCGCGGATTCTCGTTGATTGCGGTCTCTTTCAAGGCGGCAAAAAATCCGAGGCGCTGAATTGTCCGCCGACGGCGCCCAATTTCATGCTCGAGGCGGTACTTCTCACCCACGCACATCTGGATCATACCGGCCGGCTGCCGTTGCTCGCGAAAATGGGCTACATGGGACCGGTCTACGGAACACCAGCTACGTTAGAGATGACCGGGTTGATCCTGCGCGACTCGGCGCGATTGCAAGTCGCCGACAACGAGCGGATCAACCGGAAACGGCTGCGTGCCGGCGAACCGCCGGAGAAAGCACTCTATACACCGGATGACGCGGAGAAAATTCTCTCCCAACTGCGACCAGTGCCCTATCAACAAGAGTTTGAGGCGGCCCCCGGAATGAAAGCAATCTGGCACGATGCGGGCCATATGCTGGGATCAGCGAGCATTCAATTAATTGTCGAGGAAGACGGCAAAACAAAGCGTGTCGTTTTCTCCGGCGATCTTGGACCGCGCAGCGCCCCGATACTGCGCGAATTCGATCCTTTCCAGCAGGCCGACCTGGTTTTTCTGGAATCAACTTACGGCGGCCGCGATCATCGTTCGTTTGAAGAAACTGTCGCGGAGTTCGAGCGGATCGTAATCGATGCGGTCAATCGCGGCGGCAAAATGCTGGTGCCAACATTCGCGGTCGGCCGCGCACAACTCATCACGTTGCTGCTCGGCAAAATGTTTCGTGCCGGCGGGGTGAAGCCGTTTCCGATTTTCCTCGACAGCCCCATGGCAATCGAGGCAACGAACATTTACGCGAAGCATCAGGAGCTTTTCGATGACGAGATGAATGCGTTCATCCGCGATCGCCCTCTGCGCGAGGATTTAAAGACGATGAAACTGACGCCAACCGCAGATGAATCACGCGCGATCAATGATGTGCGCGGGGCGTGTCTTGTCATGGCTGGTGCAGGCATGTGCAACGGTGGCCGCATTCTTCATCATCTCAGAGCCAATCTCTGGAAGCCAAGCACACACGTGCTGATCGTCGGTTATCAGGCCCAGGGTTCGCTGGGTCGCCGGCTTGTCGACGGAGAGAAAGAGGTGAAGATTTTCGGTGAAAAAATCGCAGTGAAAGCGACGATTCACACCCTTGGCGGATTCAGTGCACACGCGGGACAGACTGATCTTATGCGTTGGTTCGATGTGATCGCGCCGAGTAAGCCGCGCTTGGTATTGACCCATGGTGAAGACGACCAGCGCGCGGCACTTGCCGGACTCATTCAACAGCGCCACCGGTTACCATCGACCCTGCCGAAGATGGGTGAAGTCATTGAACTTTAGTCAGCGATATCAACTAAGGAAAAAAAGTTATGCCATTAGAAAAATTTGACCTTGAGAACCTGGATAAAGAGCGGCGCAAAGCCGTTGCAAAGTCAGTTCGTACGATGAGCGTCGAAGAACTGAAGGCGCTCGGAAACGAAATCTTTCGTTACGCAGACGATCCGTGGCGAGAGAAGTTCTTCGGGTTCATTGCTGAGAATTCCGGCGCCACTTTTCATCACGCAGTAACGAGCGACGGCGTCAACATTGTTTACTGCCGCGACCAGGATAAGGGCATGTGGTTCCTACCCGGAAGCGGCATGGGGCCATTGCAAGCCACAGGCCGAAAGATGATGAGCGAAATAATCCGCGGATAATGTTGAGGGCAAGGTCGAGCCCGAACGAGGCTACCGTAGTCGCTGTCCCGTTTGACCTTTTGATTTTCCAGGCACGATGAGCAAACAAAAGAAGACCTCCTTTGGACAGTCCGACATTGTTCGGCTCAGCGACGAAGATGCTGCTGTCGAACTTCTCGAACGTGCGGTCACCGGTTTGTGGGATGTCGTTAATGAGTTGACGCGCTTCCGCCGCACCACTCGCCAAAATTATCGCGTGACCATTTTCGGCTCAGCGCGCCTGAAGCCCGCCACGCCTGCTTACAACGGCGTAAAGAAACTAGCTGCCGAACTAACAAAGATGGGGTGCGATATCATCAGCGGTGGCGGCCCCGGTTTAATGCAGGCTGCAAACGAAGGAGCGCATTCCGTTCACCCCAAGGCTCTCAAGCGTTCGGTTGGTATCCGGATCGCACTGCCATTCGAACAGGACGTGAACCCATTTGTCGGTCAGGCGTACGAACATCGAACGTTTTTCTCCCGACTCCATCATTTCATGATCATGTCTGACGCCTTCGTTGTCGTTCCCGGCGGTATCGGAACGCTCCTGGAGTTGTCGCTGGCATGGCAACTCCTTCAAGTCAGCAAACTTTATAACACGCCCCTGATTCTCGTGGGGAAAATGTGGTCCGAGCTCGTTGAATGGGGACGCCGTTCGATGCTCCAGAAAAATAACGAACTCGCGAGCGAGATCGATTTTAAAATTCCGCATTGCGTGAATACGATGGACGAGTGCATCGCGCTCATCCGCGAAAACCGCGACGCCTGGTTGGCGGCACAAACAATAAAATGATCGCATGAGCAAGCGAATCGGGGTTGTCACCGGCGGTGGAGATTGTCCGGGCTTGAACGCGGTGATTCGCGCTGTGGCAAAGGCTTCGGCGAAGCGCGGCTGGGAATGCATCGGTGCTCTTGGTGGCTACGAAGGTTTGCTCGAACCGCGCCGAACGATATCGCTCGATTATCAGACGCTCAGCGGACTGTTGCCGCGCGGGGGAACCATTTTAGGTACAGCCAACCGCGGCAAATTCTCGGCCAAGGTCGGACATGGCGAGAGCCGCGCGTTACCCAAGGAATTAATGGAAGGCGTGAAAGCTGGCATGGACGCGCTGGATCTTTTTGCGCTTGTCTCCATCGGCGGTGACGGCTCGTTGAGCATCACGCAGCAACTGTTTGAGTACGGAATTCCGGTGGTTGGGGTGCCGAAGACGATCGACAACGATCTGGAAGGAACGCTGTTCACATTCGGATTTGATTCCGCGGTGGGCTGCGCGACCGATGCTCTCGATCGGCTGCATACTACCGCTGAAAGTCACAACCGCGTCATGGTACTCGAAGTCATGGGACGTTACGCCGGCTGGATCGCCCTCTATTCCGGCGTAGCGGGCGGCGCGGACGTGATTTTGATTCCTGAGATTCCGTTCTCCTACGAAAGCATTTGCAGGAAAATTCAAGAGCGCGAGAAACTCGGCAAAAAGTTTACCATCATCATTGTCGCAGAAGGCGCGCGAGAAAAAGACGGCGGTTTCGTAACTTCCGGCGCGCACATCAAAACCGGTGAGGCTCGCCTTGGCGGGATTGGCGCGGTAGTAAGCGCGGAAATCGAGAAGTGCACCGGCAAAGAATCGCGAGTATGCGTTCTCGGGCACCTTCAGCGCGGCGGGTCGCCGACCGCATTTGATCGGGCGCTTTGTTCAATCTTCGGCGCAACAGCGGTGGAACTTGTCGCAGCGGGTGAATTCGGAAAAATGGTTGCGTTCACCGGGCCGCAGGTTGGCGCGATCAAAATCAGTGACGCCGTCGGCAAGCTGAAAGCCGTGCGTCCTGACGGCAGTCTAATTCGCACTGCACGCGCCCTTGGCATTTGTTTCGGCGATTAGCCGCACGCGCAATTCGGTCCGGTAATTTGCATTGCCAATCGTTAGCGAATGCCCTCGCGCGTTTCGATCAAAATCCTGTGACCGCTTCTGGTCATTCCGAAACAATGGCAAAGTATCGAAAAG
>Ga0207678_10001974_pt1 | contig 18692 bp, 23 predicted proteins | sample KBSC63metaG_FD_184319 | JGI IMG/M metagenome (GOLD analysis project Ga0207678, IMG submission 184319) | Corn rhizosphere microbial communities from Kellogg Biological Station, Michigan, USA - KBS C6-3 metaG (SPAdes) (version 2) | ecosystem: Host-associated > Plants > Roots > Rhizosphere > Soil ...
CGCTTGTCCATCTACCCACCGGCCGGACCTGCATCCTGCCGATTGCCCATCCGGGCAGCTGCCAGTTCACCTCGCCGGACCAGGCACGTCGAGCGGCGCAACGCAATTCGAGCTGATTCGGCCACCACGCCTTCCGGCGCTCCATTCGGGTGTGGGTGCCGAGAACCCTGTCACGTCATGCGACCTGTACGTACTCACAGATGAGGCCGCCGAGCCGGTCTCGTCGTAGCGGTCGGATTGTCGCCCCGGATGCGGTGGGCGCCATGGGGAACGGCTTCGTTATGAGGTGCCCGGCGGGGGCGTCGCGTGTATTGCGCGACGTGCCGGATACCAGGTGTCGCCTGCGGGTTCGCCGGTCATGTTCCAGCTCCAGGACACGGTTGGGGTTACGCGCGCGTAGAAGCCGGGACCGACCATGCCCACCCGCTCTACCGGCTCGTCCATGTGTCCGTAGATGCGGATGCAGCGCGCGATGAACGGGTTGAGGGACACCAAATCGTCGATGACCAGCGCGACCCGATGGTTGCCCGCGATGACGTTGCGGAACTTGCGCGTGCCCAGGACGGCTTCGCCGGTGCCCCCGAGCCAGAAGTAACTCCCGTCGAACTCGAAGGCCAGCGGGACGGCGTCGGGTTGGCCGTCGGCGGCGACGGTCGCGACCCGCGCGAGCGGCTGCGACCGCAGGTACGCGATCTCCTCGGCGGTGAAGGACACCATGAGTCCTCTCTGGTAGGCCACCCAAATCGGTCTTGTAGGCCACGCGCGTATCGGGCCTCCCTTCTACACGAACGAGCAGAGTCTGGAACGACACCTAGCCCTGGCCAGTTCACCGTTGTCCCCGCACCTCGCGGTGGCGGGGTTCGCCGTATGCCGTACGGCTCCGCGACGCTTGCAGCGCAGCGTGCGTGATATCACCGCCTGAGTGAGCGTCAGCTCTCGAGCTGCCCGGACTCGGCGTCGGCCAGGATCTGCCGGGCCGCCGACTCGTCGGTCCGCGCGACCAGTACCCGTACGCCCTGCAACTGCAGCTGAGGCTCCTGACCCCCCGCATCATCGGCGGACGCGAAAGCGTCCAGGCCGTTCTCCCGCAGCAGGCCGACGATCAGTTCGGCCTCGAACTGGCTGGTCACCACGGTCACCGTGATCGGTGCAGCGTCGGTCATCTGACCCTCGCAATTCCGGTTTGAGGTCGGTGATCCACCGTAGCGCTGACAAGGAAGGCAGGAAGCAGTACTCGCTGTCGCGGAGAACCGCCATAGCGCCGCAGTGACCGGGTCACGCAGGGCCGAGGAATGCGGCCGGGCAGGCCGGGGCGACTCGTCGGCCGAGCCGTGGTGTGCTGCAGCGCCTGGGGATCGCCTCCGACGTGTCCGGATCGATGGCACGATGGCCCGCTGCCTGCGGTGGCGCCCGTCGAACCGGTCGGTGCTGCGGGTCGGCATGGGACCTCGATCCGCTCGTGAAGCGCCCGACCGGACCCGATCCCCTCATTCGGACCCGACCCGGGGCAAACCCTACGGACCCACGTCGATGGGAGGCCGGGGCGTTGGCGGCCGCTGCTGCGCGGTCAGGGTCGTGCGCATCACCGCGGGAGGCGTGGGCGGTCGAGCCGGCCGGAACGAGGGATGGCTTGCGCCGTGGGCCTGTGGCGCATCTCAGGTGAAGGCCTGTGCGGCTGCGGCCACGACCTGATCGTGTGGCACGTCGCGTAGGTGCTGAGCGATGTTCCAGCGGTGCCCGAACGGGTCTTCGAGCTGGCCGTGCCGGTCGCCCCAGAACATGTCGGCCAATGGTTGTCGGATTCCGGCGCCGGCCGCGACCGCCTGCGCGAACACCGCGTCGGCGTCGGTGACCTCCAAGGCAAGAACAACAGGCGTGCCGCCGATCGAGGGCGGGGCGAGCACACCCATCTCGGGGAACTCGTCGGCGATGTGCAGCAGACCGTCCCCGATGCGCAACTGCACCGACATCAGCCGCCCGTCGGGAAGGGGGATCCGATCGACTTCCTGCGCGGCGAACGCGTCGCGGTAGAAGGCGACGGCGCGCTCGGCGCCCTGAACGACGATGTGCGGGGTAATCGGCATCGGGCGAGCCTAGGAACGAACGGATCGCTGGTCTTGGACGTTGTTGCCGCCCGAGAATGGTGGGGTGGCGACCGAGCAGGTCCGGATGTGGCGCGCGGCCGACGACGCCCGAGTCCTGTTGATGGCGGGCCAGACCACCCGGTACGCCATCGAGCCCCGCGGCGAGTACATCTTCGGGATCGTGGGCGGGCAGCCGATGCGTTCGCGTCGGGGGCGGGAGCGCCGCCTCGTGCAGCCCGGACAGCTGCTGGCCTGGGACCCCTCACAGGCACACGCCGGAACGGCCGTCGCCGACCAGCCCTGGTCATCGCGGCTCATCGTCGTCGAGGTCGCCGACCTGGTCGACCTCGCCGGCGATGACGAGACCGATCTCCTGGCCGATATCGCCTTCCCCGACCCCGTCATCGCCGATCCCGAACTCGCCGCCGCGTTCCTGCGGTTGCATACCGCCCTCGAGGAACCCGCTCTACGACTGGAGCGCGACGAACTGCTGTTCGCGTGGCTCTCCACCCTGATCGAGCGCTGCTCCACGGTCCGTCCGCCCCGGCCGCCGCTGAGCCCCCGCGACGACAGGGCGTTCCGCGTGGCCCGTGACTATCTCGCTGACCAGCCCGAACGCAATATCGGCTTGGACGAACTCGCCGCCGCGGCGGGCATCGGCAAGTTCCGTCTCATCCGCCTGTTTCGCGCGCGCACCGGTCTGGCCCCCCACGCGCTGCAACTCGCGCACCGTATCCGCCTCGCCCGTCGCCTGATCGAAGCCGGCGAAACGATCGCCGCGACCGCCGCCGAGGCGGGGTTCGCCGATCACAGCCACCTGCACCGCCACTTCCAGCGCGGCCTGGGTCTGACCCCCGGCGAGTATCAACGGCGCTTCAGGCGCAGCGACGGCGACCGACGGGGGTCTGCCACCCAGCGCGGCGGCGCGGCGGGATCTACTTAAGGCGCTTGGGTCGAGGTTCCCTATCAGCACTGCGCCGCCGGAGGTAGCGCTCACCATGGGTGCGGCGCCGAGCGAGAGTGCGATGGAAGTACTGGCCGGATCCCAGGCGTCGACGTCGTTGCGTCGACCGGGCGATGTTCACCACTGCCGCTCCTGCGCGTCGGCCGCTCGACATGGGGACGCTGACGAGAGCTTCTTGACCACTTCAGGTTGTCCCGCTGCCCGCGCGGGCGGCTCGGGTCTCCGTGATGGTTGCGGCGCCGTGTGCTGCGTGTGCTCGGGCGGCTGCGATGGCACGGCGGGCTGCGCCGGTGAGGTTCCAGCGGGCCATCCGAGCGAGCACGGCCGGGTGGGGTGGAAGGTGGCCGAGCTGGTTCATCATGCCCAGGTCGTCGCGCACGGCCGAGTGCCACACGATCAGCCCGTCGCGGAAACGCATGTGGTGGGCGTGTTTGACGGCGAAGGCGCGGCCGGTGGGTGGGAGGGCGACCGGGCGGGCGCCGTGCGGGAACACGACGAACGGGCCGGTTTGGCGGCCGGACATCACCGCCTGGGCCATCGCGTGGTCGCCGTCGTGCACGATCTCGCGAACTTCGTAGTCCAGGTCGCTGTAGGTCGAGCGCAGCCAGGCGCCGGTCGCGGCCAGTCCGGCCGGTCCGGGCGTGGAGCAGGCGGGCGGTTCGTTCACCGACTCCTCGTTGACGAACTCGGGGTGGATGCAGCGAACGGCGAGCTGCGGGTCGCCGTGGGTGACCACGGTGAACATGTCGCGCACGAGTTGTTCTGCGGTGTGTCGATCAAGCACGGCACCCACCCCATCTCGGATGATTAGACCAACAGTCTATGAATAGATGATGAGTCTAAACATGTAGGTTGGGGTGGTGCAAGAGGCCTCTGAGATGTCTGAGCGGTTCCCGCGACGCGCGGAGAAGGCGCGCCGGACCCGGCTCGCTTTGATCGCGGCGGCCACCGAGCTGTTCGCGGAGCGCGGGTATACCGGCACGACGATCGAGGCGATCGCCCAGAAGGCGGGGGTGGCGCGGCCGACGGTGTTCACCTCCATGCCCGGTGGTAAGCCGCAACTGCTGAAGGAGGCGCGTGATGTCGCGATCGCCGGGGATGACGAGCCGGTGCCGATCCCGCAGCGCACCTGGTACGTGCAGACGTTGGCCCAGACCGACCCGGTCGTGTTGGTGCGCATGCAGTCGCGCAACAACCGGCGGATCCTCAAGCGGGTCGCCGCCCTCGAAATCGTCATCCGGGCGATCGCGGCCGATCCGGGGTTGGCCGAGTTGGCGGCGGAGGCCCGGCGTCAGCGACGGTTCGGCGCGGCCACCATCACCGGCCGGCTCCACGAGTTGGGGGCGTTGCGTCCCGGTCTGACCCACGAGGCCGCGGGAGATATCTACTACGCGCTCGCCAGCCCCGAGGTGTTCCTGCTGCTGACCCGCGATCAGGGCTGGACCATGGCCGCCTACGAGGAATGGCTCGCCGACCAGCTCATCTACGCCCTGCTCGGACGCGACGGCAACGCCAGCGCAGAGCCCCGCAGAGCCGCCGCCGATGACACCGCGCCGCGGTAGGTGACATCTTGGCCGGGACATGGTTTGGGGCTGGATCGAAGGAAGCTTCGAGGGGCGGCGGGCGGAGCTTCACGGCTGGGGCACCCTCGATGACGGCCGGATCGCGGTTTGGGTGACCTTGCATGGCAGGCACGTCGGCAGCGGGATGCCCTGGCTCGGAGACCGGGCGCCGAGCGGCGCGCAGATCGCCTGGCAGCAGCTCCACGTCTTCGCCGTCTAGGGCGACCAGTTAACCGAGCACTGGGCGGTCCGCCACGACCTCCGCACGCTCGAGGCTGTCGATGCCGCGAACGGCTGAGCAGGTAGGGAACGGAAGCTTCGCCGCCTCGTTGCAGGGCATGGTCACGACGCCGGGTCGGCTGGCCGACGACTGCGTGAGCACGCGTGTGCGGTTTGGGGGGTGGACGACGGCGTAGCGTTCGGACACGCGATCACGCGCCGTGCATGTCGGCGACCGTAATGCCTGCGGCGTGTCCGGCTGGCCACTGCACGAGCTCGATTCGGTAGCTGTCCGGGTCGGTCAGCCAGGCTGTCCGGAGCCCCGGTTCCGGCTCGGTGGGTGGTTCGGCCGCAACGCCCCGGGCCGTGAGATCGGCAATCGTCGCGTCGAGGTCGTCGGTCTGGACGACGAGGTGGTTGACGGCGCTGGTGTCGGTCACCGGCCTCGCCGGGTCGTGCACGAGCTCGAGGCTGACGAAGGGGTCGTCGGGCAGCTGGAGCATGGTGAGGCTGCCGAACGGGGTGTCCGGGACGCGGCCGAGCTCGGTGTAGCCGAGTGCCGTGTAGAAGGCGAGCGAACGGTCCAGATCGGTCACGCGGAGTCCGAGGTGGAGCATGCGCATGCGGGCTAGCCTACGACCGGACCGATGAGATCTTGAGGCATCGCGGTCTCCCCATCCGACGCGCGCCACCCGGCGCACGGGAACGGAGGCGACGGTCGGCAAAATCTTGCGGTCGACCTTCCCGTCGGTGATCAGCTCGGCCACCGGCGCGGTGCCGGAGACCGTCGATACCAAGAAGGTGCCCCCCGCCTCCTCGACACCGGGGTCGACCGCGGAGACGATCCGGGCCGGATCTGACACCAGAACGGTGACGCCGCTGAATGCGTCCCCGCCGACCACGTCGAACACCGCGTCGACCCAGGCGGCGGATGATCTCGTCGGTCGCCGCTTGCGTCAGCTCACACACCTGAATGCCATGATGATCTCCGATCAGAGTGTGCTGAGCGCCCAGGACGCGAGCCACCAGAGGGCCATTCCGCCGAACAGCGCCACGGGTAGGTTCTTGGTGCGTCGCCACATCACCGCGGCAATCGCCGCAGCGAGCAGTGCGGGCACGGTGTCGGCGACCGCGACCGAGCCGCGCGGGGCGATGAGCGCGGGCAGCGTGATCGCGGCCAGTACCGCGGGCCCGATGTGCGGCAGGAGCCGCGCCACCAGCGCGGGCGGTTGGCGGCGGGCGGTCACCAGGAACGCCGCGCGCATCGCGTACGTTCCGACGCCGATCACGACCAGGGTCAGCAGCTCACCCATGACGACCTGTGAGGATTGTGCCGACCGCGATGCCCGCGCCCGCTCCGACGAGCAGACCGAGCCCCAGGGGCAGCCCGGACGCCGCGACGGCGACGATCCCGCCGGTCACCGCCGCGCCGTAGGACGCCCGGTGCGTCAGCGTCGGCAGCAGCAGGAGCAGGAAGGTCAGCGGTGCTGCCAGCTCGAGGTGCAGTGACGTGGGCAGCACCCCGGCCAGCAGCACCCCGGCCCCGGTCATGGCCAGCCATGCCGTCCACAAGGCGACACCGACGCCCAGGTAGTAAAGGAGCCGATGACGGGCGGAGCCGCCCCCGTCGGGCATGCTGAAGCGGGCCGCGGCGAGCGCGTAGACCGGGTCGGCCAGCAGGTAGGCGCCGAGCCATCGCCAGCGGGCGGACCAGGCCGCCGCGTGCGGGGCCAGCGCCGCGCCGTAGAGCAGCATCCGGGCGTTGACGATCAGTGCGGCCAGCACGACGACGACCCCGCTCGCGCCCGCGGAGAGCAGTTGCACCGCCAGCAGTTGGGCTGCGCCGCCGACCAGCAGCGGTGATGTCGACCAGGCGAGCAGGGGGGGCAGGTGCGACGAGCCGAGCGTCGCGCCCAGCGCCAGCCCGAACGGGAGGTAGGCGACCGCGACGGCGACCGAGTCCCGTGCGCCACGGCCCAGGACCGACAGCGCTGCGCCTGCGCCCCAGGGGGTGGTGCTCACGCGGCAGGCCGCCAGGTTCCCCAGCCCCCCGCACGGACCTGGGCGGCGTCGGCGGAGACGAAGGTCTCGCTCGACCACCACTGCCGCACTCGCTCCTCGCCCAGCGCCGCGATCAGCCCGTGGGTCTGGCTGGCCTGCGCGCGCAGTGCGACGAGCTTGCGGTCGAGCATCGCCTGGTCGAGGCGCAGCTCCACGGCCAGCGCCGAGGTCGGGGTGCGCAGCGGCAGCCCGTCGGCGAGGAACATGTTGAACACGTCCCGCGCCGGTTCCCAGCGGTCAACGAACTCCTCGGTGGTAGTCGCGTAGAGCAGCCGGGCGTGCGGAGCAGCGGCAGCGCGGGCTGCGGTGGCCCATCTCGACACCGTCTGGTGGTCCTCGTGGCCGCTCATGCCGTCGGGGCCGAAGGTGAGGATGGTGTCCGGCGCCACGCTGTGGATGATGTTTGCGAGCCTGCGCACTACGGGGTCGGGCGGCTGGGCGGCGCAGGTGCCGTCGCTGATGCCCAGCAGGTGGTGCTCGGTGACACCCAGCGCGGCCAGCGAGGCGCGGGCTTCGTGCGTGCGGACCCGGGCCAGGCGCTGCGGTGGCCAGCGTTGCGGGTCGTCGGTGCCGTGCTCGCCGAGCGTCGCGGTCACGCAAACGACCCGCCGGCCTGCGTCGCGGGCGGCGGCCATCAGGCCGGCGGACAGGAACGCCTCGTCGTCCGGGTGGGCCCAGATGCCCAGCACGGTGCCGAGGTCCGCAGCGTTGGTGATCAACGAGCGGCCGATCGCGGTTGGGGCCGGGTACATGGTGGAGCTCCTCGTGGAGGTTGAGATGGGGGATGAGGTGGGACGACCGCCTCGCCGCCAACACCGGGCAGTGGCCACGACAGGCCGCGCTCGGCGGTGACTCAGGGTCGGACCTCGAGGATCATGTTGAACGGGGTCTGCGCGGCCTGGCGGAAACGCGTGAACCCGGCCGTCGCGGTCACGTCGCGGATCCGGGCGGGGCCTGCCTGGGTGCCCAGCGCCAGCCCGAGGGGTTGTGAGAGCGAGGAGGGGGTGCAGACGAGGGTGGAGAAGGCGTAGTAGACGCGCCCGACGGGGTTGAGGTTGTCCTCGACCCGGTCCCCGGCCTGCGGCTCGACGATCATCCAGGTTCCGTCGGCGGTGAGGGTGTCGTGGACGTGGCGGGCCGCCCCGACCGGGTCGCCCATGTCGTGCAGGCAGTCGAACATCGTGACCAGGTCGTAGTCGCGGCCGGTGTAGGTGCTCGCGTCGGCGATCTCGAAGCGCACGCGGTCGGCCACCCCGGCGTCCTCGGCGCGGGTGCGGGCGATGTCGATGGACTCGCGGTGGTAGTCCGAGCCGACGAACCGCGAGCGCGGGTAGGCCTGCGCCATGAGGATCGTGGACGCGCCGTGGCCACAGCCGACGTCGGCGACGGTGGCGCCTGCGGTCAGCTTCGCCGTGACACCGTCGAGTGCCGGCAGCCATTCGGCCACCAGGTGGGCGCCGTAGCCGGGTCGGAAGAACCGCTCGCAGCCCAGGTGCACGTCGGTGTTGTGCTCGTGCCAGCCCCGGCCGCCGCCGGTGCGGGCGGCTTCGATGATGGCGGCGGCGTCGTTGGTGGCGCCGTGGGCGAGCTGGAAGAACCCCGGCAGGAACGCCGGGCTGGATTCGTCGGCCAGCGCGACGGCGTGCTCGGCGGGCAGCGTGTAGCCACCGGTGGTCGGGTCGTAGTCGACGAACCCACCGGCGGCTTGGGCGTTGAGCCACTCCCGCGTGTAGTGCACGTCGGTGGCGGTGCGTTCGGCCAACTCGGCCGGCGTCGTCGGCCCGGCGCCGGCCAGGGCGCGGTAGTACCCCAGCCGGTCGCCCATCATGACGAGCGCGGTGTTCAGCGTTGCGCCGATCTCGCCGACGGCGCGGAAGACGAAGGCCATCAGCCGATCGCCGTCGATGGTCGGTTCGCTGGTGGGGGTGGTCGTGGTCATGGTGGTGTCCTCAGGGTTGGGTTTACCGGTCGTGCGGACTGCGGCCGGCCGGGCGGATCAGGTCGGTGACCGCGTGCTCGACCATCAGCGCGACTCGATGGGCATCGTGTACGCGTCGTCGACATCGAGGCGCTGACAGATATCTCTTCGTTGCGAGCTATTGAGCCGGCGCGGCATACATGGCAAAAGTTTGTGAAACAATCTTGCCGTTGTTCACAACAAAAGTGTCGGTGCCCAGGGGAATATCGTTGCCTACGCTCCAGGTGATATAGCCGATGCTTCCGTCGACTCGCTGACTCCTGAGTGCGAAATGATCAATTCCCCCGGCTGGTAGAGAAGCGATGAAGTCCGTGAAGAATCGATGAATTTCCTGCTTCCCCTGGTAGATCTCGGCTTCACTGTAGAACCGTGCATCTTCATCATAATCATCTAGGATGGCGGCAATGCCCTTCTGCTCCAGGAAGGCTTGCAGGTGGTTGCGAATCACGGTTTCGGTGACAGATGATTCACTGCTCATGACGTATCTCCTGGGATCTGAGTTCGGTTCAGGAATAGGAGCGGGCCGCAGAAGACGGCGCGCAGATCGACAAGACCGAGGATGCGTCGAACCGCACCGCTGCAACGAGTGGCGATGTCGTACTGCCGTGGATCGCCTCGAGGCGCCCGGCGAAAGCGGCGAATCGGACGAACGTGCGTGATGTCCGGCCCGGACGGCGCGCCGGCGGTACAGAATCCGTACTACCCGGTGGTGCCGTCCGGGGGGACGATGGGTCCATGACGAGCCAGAGGGACTACTGCCCGATCGCCGTCGGGGTCGACGTGCTGGGCGACCGGTGGACCCCCTTGGTCATTCGCGAGCTGATGGTCGGTGCCCGCGGCTTCAACGAGATCCATCGTGGGATTCCCCGGGTGAGCCGGACCCTGCTCGCCCAGCGGCTGCGCGAACTCGAGCGCCGCGGACTCATGACGCATGAGGCGAGCCAACGCGGACAGCCCGGGGTGTATGTGTTAACCCCCGCAGGCCAGGCCCTGACGCCGATCGTATGGGCGATGGGCCACTGGGCCGCGGAATGGATGTTCGGCGACCCCAGCGACGAGCACTGCGATGGCCTGTCGCTGATCTGGCGCACGCATCAATACGCCATCCCGGCCAAGCTGCCCGAGACCCGTACCGTGGTGCATCTCGTCCTCACCGGAGCAGGAGGCGCCCAAGGCTGGCTCGACATCAAGCGCCCGGGCATCACGGTCTGCAAAGACGACCAGGGCCTGGCCGTCGATCTCGCCCTTGAGGCTGACACCGCACAGATGCACCGCTGGCTCATCGGCCTCGTGTCGTTCCGCGACCTCGTCGCCAACCGTCACGCCCGCTTCCTCGGACCGAGCCGCCTGGCGAAGGCTTTCCCCACCTGGTTCGACACCACGGTGTTCACCCACAGCCTGCAACAAGGAGAACAGCGCAGGCTTCGCGACGCCCTCATCGCCTGAACGCGCCCGGCCTCGCCATCGTGAGAGGCCCGGGGGACGCACGATGTTGCTCGTCGCTGCTGGATGCCGCGAATCTCTCGTCCTGGATGATGGTCGAGGGGGACACCGCGCTCGGGCAGCGCACGGAGCGCGATGATCACTCTGCGCCAGCATGTGGAAGAGCGTCGTCGAGCCGGAGACACCCGACACACCTCGTGTCGGGCCGTGGCCCGCGGGGCATCCAGCGTGTGTGTTCCTCTTCTTCTCGAGTCGGCTGGGTTGCCTTGGCTCGTTGGTGCTCTCCGTCCTGCTGACCCTGCTCCTCTTGTGGATCTTCCGCGTCATCTGATCGTGAGGCTCGGGGTCTCGGTTTCTGACGCCTCAGGCGCGCCCTTCGGTCACGACCTCGTACCAGACCATCTCGCTTCGCCCCTCCTGGAGGCCATCCATGCGAGCCCGGGTCTCGGCGAAGGTCGAGTCCTCATGCCAGGCCTCCCAATCGGCGCGGCTGGCCCACGTACCGATGACGGTCCGCTTGTTGTGTCCGTCGAGCGGGATGAGCAACTGCCCACCGATCCACCCGGGCCTTTCTTGGGCCGCCGAGAGACGCTCGCGCATCGCGGCATCCCAGTCGGGTTCGCAGCCCGTCTTCAGCCTCACGTGCGTAACCACGGTCATCATGTCAACCAGTTACCCCGCCTCAGCCGCCGCGACGCACATACGGCGGCAGCGGGGCGTCCCACCGGCGACCTGCACGTCGGCCTCGCACCCGGGGTTTCACCGCCGTGCCACGGCATGAGGTTGCAGACGGCCTCCTTCACCAAGGGGGCCGGTTCGCCTGCGGGTTGCGCGCGGAAGGAACGGAGCTGATCGAAGGCCCTCGGCGGTGTCGCGGCGTCCCGAGGCGAACAGTTCGACGGCCAGGTGGTGTCAGATGTCGCTGCCCGTGATGGCCTGATCGACAGGCCGTGGGCCGGTCCCGGCGAGACGACGGAGCGCACCCGCGTCACCGTGGCTACCAGCGTCGCCCGGCGAGCGCTCGGCGCGCTGATCCGCCCGGACCTGCCGCACGGCCACGGGCACCCACAGGTTTGGCGCGACCCGTTCAGGAAGTGATCGCGGTCATCCGGACGGAGACGAGAACGCCGGGCAGTTCGACGCCGAGTTTGGCCACATAGCGGGCGGGCGGATCGGTGGGGAACGCGCGGGCGTACTCCTCGTTCAGTCCGGCGAAATCGGCCGGATTGGTCAGCAAAACGCCGACCTCCACGATGTCGTCGTATCCGGCGCCGCCTGCTTCCAGGATCGCCAGGCAGTTGGCTATAGCCTGACGCGTCTGCTCCTGGATCGTCGGGCCAGCAAGGTCGCCGGTCGCCGGGTCAGTGCCGGTCGTGCCAGAGACGTGAATGTGATCGCCGATCCGAACACCCTGGCTGTAGAGAGACGAGCTGGGAGCGCGGTCGGTGCGAATCGGCTGTCGGGCCATGCCGGCATCATCCCAGTCGGTATCAGACACGACAACCAGTAAGAATGACTGCAACGAGTACGGCTCATGACGTAGTTTTCAGTGATCGGGACTATTGTTCCAGGGGTTCTCGTGCTCGGGAGCGGTTCCGACCCGGCTGGGGCTGACGCGCGACTGCTGGCTTCTTACCGACTGACCGACCCGCCCGTACGGAAGCCGGGGCGTTACCCCTCGGCGTCCTGACGCCGATCTGCGACGCGGTCCCCTGCAGGGTTCCAAGACCCGGCCCTGGCATCTGTCCAGCCGTCTTATGGGCGGGTTCGTAGTGGTTGAAGAGCCCTTCGGTGACGTGCCTGACTTCTGGAACCGCACAGGCACTGCGAGCAGCGGCACCACGGCCGCAAGAGGACCTGCGGAGCCTGGACGTGACCAGCACCTCTCACGAGTGGTGGGCGCGCAGGCCGGTCACGAGGGCGGCGAGCCCGTCACGCCACACTTGTTCTGCTTCCTCCGCTGGCAGCATGCACCCGAGCTCGACGGCCGCCAGGCCTTCGCACATAGCATGGAACTGCAAGGTGGCAGCGGGTACCTCGCGCCCCAGCGCGCGGGTGACCCGGGCTCGCAGATCTACCAGCGCGGCCTCTGCCGCGGGTGCGAACCGCTCGACGATCTCCGGTGCGATGCCGTAGCTCTGCACCCCGATTCGGAACAGCGACGGGTGCTCGACGGCGAAGCGGCGGAACACCAGGACCCCCGCGGCGACGAGGTCGGCCGCGGGATCACCGGTTTCCGGCAGCGCTCGCACCCCCGCGCCGAGCATCTCGAACGCGCGTCGACCCAGCGCGATCAGCAGCCCGTCCTTGGATCCGTACAGGCTGTAAACCGCGCGAACGCTCACCCCGGCGGCCTCCGCGACGTGTCGCACCGTCACACCTTCCGGCCCCTCATCCGCGGCGATCACCTCCGCCGCGCGCAGCAACTCCTGCGCTGTGTCCTGGTCGTGCACCCGGGGTCGTCCCACGATTGACACAGTATCAGAACGATGTAACGTTACGATGAATCGAAACTCCGGAGGGCGCTATGACTACCACCCTGACCCCCACTACCAGCTGGAACGCCGCGCTGTCGGAGTGGAAGCGTGCCTTGGGCTGTCTGGGTGCTGCCGCGCTCGTCACGCGGCCGCCGGATTGGGCACCGATGCGGCCGGACGTGCTCGAGGCCGCCCGCGCGGTGCTGGTGGCCGCGGGCCTCGATCCGGCCGAGGCTCCATCCGGTCGACAGCTCGCCTGCCCGCTCGCCCAGGTGGCTGCGGTTGTCGGTCCGGGCGAGTTCGCATGGCTCGAGCAGCCCGACGCGGTCCTGCTGGCACAGGGCCGCGCCAGCGGACACGGTGTGCGGTTCGCGGCACCGCACATCCTCGCCGCCCTGACTGGTCTCACCGAGCGGCTGGGACGTCCCGGTGGTGCAATCCTCGATGTCGGCACCGGAGTCGCCGCGATCGCCGCCGCCCTTGCCGAACAGTTCCCGGCGGTCACCGTGACCGGCCTCGACGTGTCCGAACGTGTGCTCGCGCTCGCGCGCACCGAGCTTGCAGGCCACTCCGCTGCCGCGCGGGTGCGGTTGCGCAGGCAGGACATCGCGACCCTCGACGAGCGGGAGACCTACGACCTGGCCTGGATCCCCGTCCCGTTCATCGCGCCCGACAAGCTCACCGCAGGCGTCGCCGCCGCAGCTGCTGCACTGCGCCCCGGCGGCTGGCTGCTGCTCGGACTCGGGGACGTCAACGCCGACCGATCCCTTGACACCGCGGTCGCCCGGCTCACCATTGCCGCGTGGGGCGGCACCGCGCTCACCGCCGACGACGCCCGACAGTTGCTGATCGGTGTCGGCCTGACCGACGTGACCACCATCGCTACACCCCCCGGCGCCCCAGCCATGACCGCGGGCCGCCGACCCTGACCACCTGGCCGCCGCGGCTGTGGCGACCGCTGCCGGTTCGGAGGGCAGAGCCGATGAGGCGTGTCGGAGCGCGACAGCTGTGTCGTGATCGCCACCGGAGTGCGCGCCGATGGCTCGCGTGAAGTGCTCAGGTTCGCCGTCGGTGACTCCGAGGACGGCGCTTTCTGGACACAGTTCGTGCGCAGCCCCAAGGCCCGTGGTCTGGGCGGGGTGCAGCTGGTCATCTCTGATGCCCACACCGGGCTCAAGCAGGCCATCTCCGCGGTGCTGCTCGGCGCAGCCTGGCAGCGGTCGAGTTTCGCCCGCGGCGCGCGCACCGGTGTCTTGACGATCTGGACATCGATGGTTGCGAACACGGCGTCGAAGGCGGCAGTGAACTTGCTGTCCCGGTCGCGGATGAGGAACCCGAACCGCCGGTGGAAGTCGTCGAGGTCCATGATCATGTTGCGGGGGCGTCTGCGCGGATCGCGCGAGGCGATGTATCAGCCTGGCTCTCGATCAGGACTCGACCGCTACCGTGGGATGTGATGAGTACTGAGCATCTGGACGAGCTGAGGCGTCGTCTCGCCGAGCAAACGCACCAAGGCTCAGCGAACGACCGCGTGACTACGGTCCGTTTGGCCCGGATGCGTCGGCGGCTCGGCGAGTTGGAGCACATCGCGGAGAACACCGACGGTGCAGCCGCGATGGCCGCCGAGGAGGAAGTGCACGAGATCATGGACAGTCTGGAGAACGTGCACGACCTTCGCCCTGACGAAGGCTGAACCATAGGCGCGAAGCTGCCGTGCCTCGAGCCCGCTCCACCGGAGCAGGGTGCGAGCTCGGGGCTGTTCGCTGGTGTGGCGTGTTGCCAGGGCTCGGCAGCATCTCCAGCGGTTAGGGATTCCGTCCATGACGGAAGACCGCGTGGCGGGTGTGATCGATGGCACAGCCCGTTGTCCGGTAGCCACCGGCCCGGAGCGGAATCGGAGGCTGCCAGGTGGACCTGTGGCGCAACGGCTGTGGAAGGCTCGATCGGTGACCGATGTTGCCGGTGCTGTGTCGCCCGTGTTGGGCGGGCTCGTACGCGAGCTGGACCGGGCCGCACCGACGGATCTTGTCGAGGTGTGTCGGACATGGGTTGTCGAGAACCTCGGCGTTCAGGAGTGTGCGCTGCTGTTGGCCGACTACAGCGAGACCACCTTGGAACCCGTGCCCGGCGCCGAGAGCAGCGTGGAGCTGCCGCGGCTTGACGTGGACAAGAGCGCCGCGGGAGCTGCATACCGGCAACAGCGCGCCGTGCACGTCGATGTGCCGACTTCGGGGGACGCGCCGTCGGAATCCGCGGTGACCTACCTGCCGGTGTCGATGCGGACCGAACGCCTCGGCGTATTGGCAGTCATACAGCGCACCACGAACCAGCTGGACCGACTCGACATTCTGAACGACGTCGCGCAGATCCTGGCCTACGTGCTGACCGGAGCCCGCCGCTACACCGACCAGTTCGAGACGCTGCGCCGCCGCCGCGACCTCGGCCTCGCTGCCGAGATCCAATGGGAACTGCTGCCAGTGCTGGCCTACGAGCTGCCCAGGTTCTCGATCGCCGGGGCGCTGGAGCCTGCCTATGACATCGGCGGTGACATCTTCGACTACGCCGTCAGCGCGCAGCTGCTCACTGTGTCGATCACCGATGCTGTCGGTCACGGTCTGCGTGCGGCGATGCTGAGCAGCCTGACCGTGTCCGCGATGCGCAACGCTCGCCGTGGCGGCTCCGCGATCCTGGACCAGACCCGGACGGCGAACCGGCACCTGACCGAACAATTCGGGCACGCGGAATTCGTGACCGGCCTGATCCTGCAACTCGAGGTGGCCACCGGGCAGGGGTTCGTCATCAATGCCGGGCACCCGCCCCCGCTGCTGCTGCGCGACGGAGCGGTGAGCATCGTGAACCTGGCACCGGACACACCGATGGGCCTGTCACCCGAGACCGAATACCGACTGCAGGCCATCACGTTGCTGCCCGGTGACCGGCTACTGCTGCTCACAGACGGGGTCGACGAGGCCCACGACGTCGGAGGGCCGGAGTTCGGGTTAGACCGCGTCGCCGACATGCTGCGTTCGCACGCGGACCTGCCGCCCGTCGAGTTCGTCCGCCGTCTCACCAGAGCCGTCACCGACTACCGCTCCGGGCCCCTCTCCGACGACGCGACCGCGGTCTGCCTGGACTGGTACCCGATCAACACCACCTGAGACGGCCCAGGCCGCCCGCGGACGCGTCCCTCCACCTCGGGAACGGTGGCCACCCGCACCTGCGCGGTGACCCTTCTTGATCGCCAGGTGCGAACAGGTGCCCAGGCCGGGCGCGGCGCGGGGAGTCGATCTCACCCACAGCGGCGAGCATCGCCGAGCCGACGCGCCGCCGCCCTAGTGCTGACGATCCAGCAGTTGGCACCGCATCGACTGCACGTTGATCTCCGCGGGGGTGGACGTGGCCAGGAAGTCGTCGAGCAGGCCAGCGAATCGTTGTGGTTGTTCGACATGAGGGAAGTGCCCGGCCCCGTCGAAGATCTCCAGACGGCCCATCGGTAGGGCGTGGTGAGCGGCTCTGCTGTGGGCGACGGGTATCACCGAGTCCTGATCTCCCGAGACGAGGAGGACGGGTGTTTCGGCCAGGAGGTAGAGGCGCTCGGTGCCGTCAAGGCGTTGGCCCGACCAGTTCAGCGCGCTTCGGATGGTCTGGGTGAATGCGCTGCGGGCTCCCCGGTCGGTGAAGGAGTGGAAGGCGTCGGCGAGCCCGTCGATTTCCGGGCCGGACGTCCAGGGCAGCATCTGCCCGGCGCGCTGACCCAGTCGCGTCAACCAGTCCGGCGTGACGGCTACCGCCACCCGGAGCGCCACGGCGGTGCCGGGCAGGGTTGCTGCGCGTAGGGCGATGGATACGTGGGAGCCGAGCCCGCCGCTGGCCACCAGGACCAACCGCTCGGTGAGTTCCGGGTACTGGTAGGCGAACTGCATGGCCACCCCGCCGCCGAAGGAGTGCCCGACAATCGTGGCGCGGGGAACGCCGAGGGCGACCAGGAGATCACGTAGACCTGCGGCGTAGGCGCCCAATGAATAGTCTCCGCTGCGCGGCTTCGCGGACTCGCCGTGGCCGAGGAGGTCAGGCGCTATCACGTGGGCGTGGGCGCTGAGCAGCGGGGCCACGCCGGCCCACGTCCGAGAGCTGCTTGCCAGACCATGGAGGAGCACGACGACGGGACCGCCGCTGTCTGCGCCCGCTTCGAGGTAGGTGACCTGCTGACCGTGCATGACGATCGTGTGTCGGGTGACCGCACCGCGAGGCTTCGGCCTGCGGCAGGTCGGCCTGCGTGGCGCGGTTGGACGGACGGAATTCGGCGTAGATGGGGTGGTGGTCACAACTCTCCCTGGGACCGAGTACACGGCAAGAAACGGGATCGGGTCGACGTCGACCGTGTGGAGGGCCCGGGGTTTCGAGACCGCGAGGAAGGCGATACCTCCCCGCGCTCTCCGAGTACCCGTTGGTGTTGGCCGTGAAGTGTCGGTGTCCTCACAGCTCCTGCGTCTGCCGGATCGGCAGCCTCGGCGGATAGCCGAGACGGTCAGCCCGGGCCGGTGCTCAGGCTGCACAAGCGATGTGGTCGGGGAGGACGTTGCGCGTTGGTCGGTGACCATGGCGGTCTCGTAGTCGGAGTGCACGCCCTTCTCGGCGGGTGCGGCCGTCGTGCTGCCGTCCGGTCGCCTGCGATCGCCGCACTCACCAGCTCGTCCGAGACCTCGGAGGCCTCGCGCTACGGCCCAGCGACGTCGAAGGGGATGTGCCGTCCACGTCGATCGCGAAGGGTGTGCCGATCACGGTGGCGCGCCGTTTGCTGCGCAGGCCACGACGTATCCGCGGCAGGCGAATGCTTGCGTACGGCGCCCATTACAACGCCCGGCGATGTCGCTGGTGGCTATTTGGCGGGCGCGGGCGGAGTCATGGACGGGGCAACGGCTGCCTCGGTCCAATTCCACGCATACCAGACGATGAATGCAGTAGTCGCTATCTCGATAGTGCTGAAGAAGGCGTAGTAGGGTGCTGGCACGCCGAAGAACAGGGTTGCCAGTTGTATCGCGGTCATGACGATGCCGGCCGCAATGTTTGCCCAGCGATTCGCCCTGTACGGCAGCACCTTGGACAGGAGAACCATCGCGATGAAGATCTCGACGAGTATGCCCGCGGAAAGGAGGAACATCGGGCTGAATTGCAGGCCGTGGACGTTGCCTCGCAGGTACTGCGGAAGCAGCTCGGGATCCATCAAGCTGGCGACATCACAGTAAAGATAGTTCAGCGAAACGAATATCCATAACGTTGAGAGCTTCGACTTCATGTCCATCTTCTTCTCCTCGTGCGTGTCGGCAGTATCGGCAAGGTCGATCCGGTCTTGTGCTATTTCGTGGTCCCGGAGCTGGTTCGCCCATGCTCAGGGTGCGGGCCGGACGGCGCCGCCCTGTCCTGATCGCGCCGGCCCGAAAGGCGCGGAAGGACGAGGACCTCCCGCCGTGGTCCGGGGTGGGATGTGCGCCCACGGTGCGCCTCACCGCAGCTCGAAAGTGCGAATTGGTCGAGATTGGACGGTCTGCCGAGGTGTGTTCACCTGTTTGCCGTCGCGATCGGCCCGAACGCGAGCGATGGTGGCGACAGCCGCGAGCCACCGTCGTGTCTGGCTTGATCGTCATCGCCACGCGTCCCCGGGTGCTCGGACGTAGCGCCGCCACAGGTGGGGCCAGGGGATGACGGCGATGATGATGACGACAAGGGAGCAGTTGGCCAGCACCTCGCGTGTGGCGGCGTTGATGTCGTCGGCGACGAGGTGGGGTAGGGCCACCGCGGCGATCCAGATGACCTTCCAGATCACCTCGAGCAGCAGGATCGGCAGCATTCGGATGGGGTATCTGAGCCCGAGGAACGCCAGCAGCGACATGGCCGTCAGCAGGC
>Ga0207678_10001975_pt1 | contig 18688 bp, 23 predicted proteins | sample KBSC63metaG_FD_184319 | JGI IMG/M metagenome (GOLD analysis project Ga0207678, IMG submission 184319) | Corn rhizosphere microbial communities from Kellogg Biological Station, Michigan, USA - KBS C6-3 metaG (SPAdes) (version 2) | ecosystem: Host-associated > Plants > Roots > Rhizosphere > Soil ...
GTCTATTGGGCGGATTATCAGCAGACCGTTTCAGGCATCGGCCGAGCCGGCCTCGACGGAAGCAACCCCGATCCCACCTTCATTCCCGACCTCTCTGACCCCTACGGGATCGCCGTCGACCGTAGCCACATCTATTGGCTCGGCGGCAGCGGCCCGGTCAGCCGCGCCAACCTCGACGGCAGCGCAATCGATTCAGATTTCATCACCGCCGACTCACCGTGGGGAGTTGCCGTCGACCCGCTTCCGGATCGGAAGTCGCCGAAGACCCGGATCACGAAGGCGCCTCGGCGGAAGACGAAGAAGGAGACCGTGCGGGTTGCCTTCAAGTCGTCGGAGCGCGGCGCCAGCTTCAAGTGCCGGTTGGACGGGTCGATTTGGCGGCCCTGCCGTTCGCCGAAGAAGCTGAAGAACCTCGAACCCGGCAAGCACGCCTTCCAGGTCAGGGCGACCGATGCCGCGGGCAACACCGATCCGACGCCCGCGAAGGCGCGCTTCAAGGTCGTCTAGCCGTCCACGGCCTCAGCAGCTCGTCGCCCAGCTCGCGACGATCAGCGCAATGCCCGCGAGTGCCACGGCGACCGGGTAGAGGCCGAGCGTCACCGGGACCTGCGAGAGGGTGCGGGAGCCGCCGAGACGGCCGCCGAGTCCGGCCAGGGTGACCGCCTCCGGAACGGCTGCGAGGACGAAGGCGAACGTTGCGAACCAGGTGGCGAGCTGCTGGGCGCCGGTCGAGGGGCCGCCGCAGTCGGCGCTGAGCGGGTCGACCCAGCCGGGGGCGGCGATCGCGAGGCGGATCAAGAATGTGACGAGGAGGGCACCCGCGAAGGCCGCGAGGAGGGCGCCCCCGAGCGGGATCGGTCGACGTGTCGTCGGGCCTTCGCCGGCACCCGCGTCGACCGTCAGGTAGACGCCGAGCGGATAGAGGAGGACGGCGGCGAGCGCGAGCCCGACGAGCGGCTCGTCGCCGAGCAGCGCCAGCGCCACTCCGGCCAGGCAGGCGAGCAGGAACAGCAGCGAGGCGGGTCGCATCCGGGCAACCTACCCGTGACCACGGCACGTCGGCTCACCTCGGCTCACCTCGGCCGCGTGCGATCATCGCCGGGTGGCCGACACGGAGCTCCGCAACCCGTTCAAGTCCGAGCAGGACGCCTTCCGGATCCTCGTCGTCATCGTCGCCGCCGCGGCGATCGTGATCGCCTGTGCGGTCCTGATCAGCACGACGCTTGCAGCCATCCTCGGTGTGATCGCCGTCGCGATCGGCCTCTGGAGGGCCGGCGGGTGGCTCGGTCAGATGCTCGGCCCGCCCGACGACGAGGACGGTGCCGGCGGCGATCCTGACGTCCGGCCCTGAGCTACTTCTGCTGCGTCTTGCCGGCGTTCTCGTAGAGGAAGTCGACGAGCAGCTTCAGATCCTTGGGATCGATCGTCTGCTCATAGTTCTCCGGCATGATGTTCGGCTGAAAGCCCTTGGTGATCTTGGCGTTCGGATCGACGATGCTCTGCTCGATCTCCTTCACGTTCTGCCCCTGCAGGCCCTCGTCGAGGTCGGGACCGACGGCCCCGGCCGATTGGGCCGCGGCGAAGGTGTGACAGCTGCCGCAGCCGTTGTTGGCGAACACCTGCCCGCCGGGTCCGCCCGGAGCGGTCGGCGGCTCGATCCCCGGCACTCCGGCGACCCCGCCGACGTAGGTGGCGACGTCCTTGGCGTCCTGGCCCTCGACCAGCATCGGCGGCATGTAGGCGGGATCGGAGGGATCGGTCTCGCGTGGATGCTCGATCTGGTCGAGCACGACGCCCTCGATCGTGTCCTGGTCCATGCCCTCGTGGCGGGCGTTGGCGAAGGCGGCGTCGAGGTCGGGGCCGACCTGGCCGCTCGTGCCCGCCTCCTTCAGGTAGTGGCAGGTGCCGCACTTCTCGATGAAGAGCTGGCGGCCGTTGGCGGTGTCGGCGTTCTCCTGGAGGTCGCAGCCGCTGCCGACGGCGACCATTGCAACGCCGAGCGCGACCAGTCCCGCCAACTTGATCCGGGCTCGATTCACGGCCGGGATCCTATCGGTCGGCGCCCCGCCCGGACGCCCGGTCTGAGGCGTGCGATAGGGTTGAGACGATCAGCACAAACACGGTCCGGACGGGGCGCAGCGGCCGGACCCGAGCAGGAGGGAGCGCGAGCGCGGAGATGGAAGTACGCGAGGGAATGTCGAAGGTGGTGCTGACCGTCGGGCCGGGGCACACGCTCCGCGAAGCGGCCCGGATGATGAGCGACAAGGGCGTCGGAGCGGCCATCGTGATCGACGACGAGGCGCCCGGCCCGCGGATCATCAGCGAGCGCGACCTGCTCGTCTCGATCGGTCGCGGCGAGGACCCCGACACCGAGCGCGTCCTCGATCACATGAGCGACTCGGTGATCACGGCGGCTCCCGACTGGAGCCTCGAGCGCGCCGCCGCAGACATGGCCGCGCGGGGGATCCGCCACCTCGTGATCTGCGAGGGGGCGGAGCTGATCGGCGTCCTCTCGATGCGCGACATCATGCGCGTCTGGACGTCGGCCGGCGCGACGTCGGCGATGACGCCCGGCTAGAGCGCGCGGCACGAGGATCGGCGGGCGCGAGGGCTCAGCGCCGGCGGCGGACCGGCTCGGCCGGGATCACGGCCGTGTCGGAGCGCTGCTCGCGGCGCATGCCCTCGATCTCGTCGTTCGAGAGCTTCCACCAGGAGCGGAGGCCGAGCAGGAGGATGAACGCGCCGGCCACCCACAGCGACCACCCCTTGAAGAACCCGATCAGGATCAGCGTGATCCCGGCGGCGACGAGGACCGGCGCCCAGGAGTTGTTGGGCACGTAGACGAGCTCGGTCGGCTCGGCGGTCTCGATCTCGTCGGGGGTCGCCATCGATCAGCCGCCGACGTAGAGGACGGCGGCGTAGAAGGTCAGCGCGAACATGAACAGCGCGATGCCGGCGGCCACGAAGCCGGAGTTGATGCTCTTGCTTGCCCTGCGGCGATCCATCAGCGCTGAAATCTAGCCAATCAGCCGGCGAGGAGCCGGTCGGCCGCCATCGCGGCGAAGAGCAGGAACAGGTAGGCGAGCGAGCCGAGGTAGAGCCGCAGCGCGTCCCGGTTGGTGCGGCTGCGGAGCAGGCGGGTGGCGCCGAAGATGAAGGCGGCGCCGAGGACGCTCGCCGCCGCCAGATAGACGCCGCCGAACATGCCGGTGGCGACCGGGACGAGCGTGAAGACGACGAGCAGCGCCGCGTAGAGAAGGATGCTGCGGCGCGTGAAGGCGTCGCCGCGGGCGACGGGCATCATCGGGATCCCGGTCCGCTTGTAGTCGTCGGAGATCAGCAGCGCCAGGGCCCAGAAGTGGGGCGGCGTCCAGAGGAAGACGACCAGGAAGGGGAAGAAAGCCTCGATCGAGAGCCCGCCCGTCGCGGCCGCCCAGCCGACGAGCGGGGGCATCGCGCCGGCGGCGCCGCCGATGACGATGTTCTGCGGCGTCCGCGGCTTCAGCCAGGCCGTGTAGAGGAGGACGTAGCCGAGCAGCCCGAGCAGCGCCAGGACCGCTGCCAGGGCGTTCACGGTGATCCAGAGCTGGACCGTGGCGATTACGCCGAGGCTGATCCCGAAGATGAGCGCGCGAAGCGGCTCCACCCGGCCGGAGACGATCGGACGACCGCGGGTCCGGCCCATCCGGGCGTCGATGTCGCGGTCGATGTAGTGGTTGATCGCACCGGCGCCGCCGGCCGCGAGGTAGCCGCCGAGGCAGGTCCAAAGGATCGTCGAGAGGGCGAGCCCGCTCGGCTGCGCCACGAACATCGTCGTCACCGTCGTCCAGAGCAGCAGCGAGATGATCCGCGGCTTCGTCAGCGCGATGTGGTCGCGGACGTTGCTGAGCAGGTCGGCGAAGTCGAGCCGCCGCGGGGCCGGCGGGAGTGGGCGCGAAGCCCGCCTGCGCCGGCGGGTCCGCTCGACGCCGCCGACGGTCTGCCCGCGCTCGGCGACGCCGGCCGAGGACTCCATCATCGGGTCTTCCTGCGGAGCGGTCGGGCCACCGGCTGGAGGCGAGCGGGCATGCCGCTCAGGCTACCGGTCGGTCGTCTTCGCTCTGCGAAGTGGGCTCGGCGTCTGATCCGACCGCGACCGGCTCCTGCTCCGGTGCCGGCGCTTCGGTCCTCGCCGCCGGCGGGTACCAGCGGGTCGCCCGGCGCCGGATCGCCTCGCGGATGTCGTCGAGCGGCTCGGCGCTGCGGACGTCGGGGACGAGATCGAAGTTGTGGACCGGTGGCGGCGAGGGCGCGAACCACTCGAGCGTGCTGCCTCCCCACGGGTCGGGCCCCGCCTCGAGGCCGTGGCGGTAGCTCGCGGCGGCGTTGAGCAGCGCGACGATGAAGCCGAGCACGAAGAGGATCGCGGCGATCGAGGCGATCAGGTTGAGAGCATCGAGCCCGCTGTCGCCGTAGAACTTGGCGACGTCCACCGGCATCCCCTCGAGGCCGGCCATCATCGTTGTCAGCACGTAGACGACGGCGCCGACGAGCAGAAGCCAGTACGACGTGATCCCGAAGGCGTCGCCCATCATCCGGCCGCTCAGCTTCGGGAACCAGTAGTGGAGGGCGGCGAAGCCGCCGAAGACGCCGGCGCCGGCGATCAGGGCGAAGCTGGTGCCGGTCGTGAACGTGGTCCCGGCGAGCAGGGCGCCGACCGGGACGACGGCGGTGACGAGCTTCCCGGCGAGGCCGATGACGATCAGGACGATCGCGCCGAGCGCGAACCGGAACGGCATCCCGTGGCGCTTGGCGCCGCCGGTCAGCGTCCCGATCCAGTTGAAGATGATCAGCCCGACGGGAACGATCGCCGCGAGCGCCATCAGCATCGCGAAGTAGCGGAAGCCGTCGGGGATCGGGCTCGAGTACATGCTCTGCATCCAGGCGAGGACGGCGAGGACCGCGAGCGCGCCCAGCGAGCCGGCGACGGTGCGGTGGCCGAATTGCGGCTGGCGCGAGAAGGTCGAGAGGATCTCCGAGATCGCTGCGAGCGCGGCGACCAGGACCGAGACGACGGCGCCGGAGATGAAGATCGTTGCGAGGTGCTCGTAGAGCATCGGCTTGCCGCCCTCGCCGGAGTCGAAGAAGACGCCGCCGTAGTGGCGGTCGATCATCAGCATCGCGATCGCGGCGAGGAAGACCGGTCCGAGGACGAGCAGCGTGTAGCTGACGACCGAGGTCGCCCAGGTGAACAGCGGCATCCGCTGCAGGTACATCCCTGGGGCGCGTGAGTTGCGGAGCGTGGCGATCATGCTGATCGCGAAGCAGACGAAGCCGAGCAGGGCGAGCGCGAAGCCGATCAGCCAGGCGTCGACGGCGGCGCCGGGCAGGAACGCCGATGTGGAGAGCGGCGGCAGCGCCAGGATCCCCGCCTCGGAGGGCCGCCAGAGGAAGCTCGCGTAGATCGTCGTGCCGCCGAACGCGTAGAGCCAGTAGGAGAGGTGGTGGAGACGCGGCAGGGCCATGCCGCGGGCGCCGATCTGCAGCGGCACGACGATCGACATCAGCCCGATCATCAGCGGCAGCGCGAAGAGGATCAGGCTCGTCACCCCGAACGCGGAGAGCAGCCGGTCGAAGATCACCGGCTGGATCAGCGTGTTCTCGGGGATCATCAGCTGCAGCCGCATCATCAGGAACTCGGCGATCGCGGCGGCCGCGAAGAGGAGCGCGGTGGCGATGTACATCCGCCCGACGGCCTTGTGCTCGGCGCTGGTCACGAGGGTGATCCAGGCCTTCTGCTCGCGGGGGACCTGCTCGCTGACGACCTCGGGGTGCGATGCGGTGCGAACCGGCGTCACTTCGTCTGGAACCTCACTCCCGGCGCGGTGCCGGACTGGACGCGGTCCTGGACGGCCGCGCGGGCTTGCTTGATCCCGTCGATCCGCTCCTTCACGAACGCCTCGTACTCGTCTGGCTCGACGACGATCACCCGGGTCCGCATCGTCGGGTAGCCCGGCCCGGAGAAGCGCGTCGAGCGGCCCTCGAAAGTGCCCGTCTCGGTGGCGGTGAAGTTGACCTCGCCCTCGATCCCGGGGACTGCCTCGGCGGTCGGCGCGAGCGCCGGCACCGACCAGCTGTGGAGGACGTCGGTGGAGCTGATGTCGAGCGTGATCGGCGTGTCGACCGGGACCACGAGCTCCTGGTAGCTGTAGGCCTGATCAGCGCTGAAGCCATCCTCGGAGGGCTCCTTGATCGGGTACTCGTAGCGCCACAGCCACTGCTGGGCGTCCGCCTTGATCGTGATCGGCGGGTTCGCCGACGCCTCGACCTCGCTCGCCTTGCCCGTGAAGATGATGCCGACGACGAAGAGGACGATCGCGAGGACGCCGAGCCCGGCGCCGACGCGGAGCTGGACCGAGCCGGTACCGCGGGTCCGGCGGGCATCCTCGCCCGCCTCGATGGTCGTCGAACGGGTCCGCAGCGCGCGGACGATCGCTGCGAAGACGACGATCACGATCAGGGCCGCGAGGATCGCCATGATCACGTAGAGGGTGCGGGCGGAGCCGGCGCCGTCGGAGGCGGTCGAGTCGGGCGCGAGCAGGTCGGCGGCGGCGAACTGCGGGGTCACGGCGAGCGCAGCGACGGTCGCGGCGAAGGAGACGAGAGCGGCTCTTGAGCGGACGGCCTGCAAGGCGCCGCCATTCTAGGGGGCGGCACCGGCAGATGCCGCCCTGACACCTCCCGGTTCGCTTCTATACTCGCCGCGCTTTGCCCCGAGCGGCGTTCCCATCCCGAGGCAGGCGGTCCCGGCTGCGCCCGTGGCTCCGCGCCGCAGCCTGCGCGGCCGTCGCAGCCTCGGTCGCGGTGCCGTTGCTGCGCCGCCGCCTACGGCTCCCGGCGGCGGCGACCGTCGTCGCGACCGTCGCCGGGCCGTTCGGGCTCGCGATCCTGAAGCCGCGGACGAAGGCCCGCGACGCATTCCTGTTCGCTCAGCAGATGTGGGCGTTCACGATGGTCCACGAGCTGCCCTACGACGATCCGGAAGCGCTCCGCCGGCGCCTGCGGATCCACTACCCGATCCGCTTCGACCGGGCGATCGGCGGCGGGCGGCTGCCGAACGCGCGGCTCCAGGGGGCGCTGACCCCCGACGACGGATCGGTGAGCGCGCTCGACCGCTTCCTCAGCGTCGCCCACTGGGCCTGGTTCTTCGAGCCGCACCTGGCGCTCGCCTACGTCCTCGTCCGCGACGAACGCCGCTTCGCGCGGGCCGCCCGGCAGATGGGAGCGGCCTTCGATCTCGGCTGCGCCGGCTACATCGCGGTGCCCACCGCGCCGCCGTGGTGGGCGGCCGCGAACGGCTACACCGGCGACGACCGGGTCGAGCGGCGGATGCTGGCGGTCGGCGAGGAGACGTTCCGGTCGGCCTGGCCGTCGATGTACAACGCCGTCGACGGCAATCCGTGGGCGGCGATGCCCTCGCTGCACTTCGGCGCCTCGGTCCTCGCCGCGATCCTGCTCAGCGAGTCGAGCCGGACCGCGGGTGCGATCGGCTGGACGTACGCGGGCGTGCTCGGCTTCGCGCTCGTCTATCTCGGCGAGCACTACGTCGTCGACCTGCTCGCCGGCCTCGGCCTCGTCGCCGCGGTTCGCATCGGCGAGCCGCACGCAGAGCCGCTCGCGCTCGCGATCAGCCGCGCCGTCCAGCAGCTCGAGCAGGTCGCGGGCGACTGAGCCTGCCCGGAAACGGGCGCTGGCGGGTCGGGATGCGAACATGAGCGGAATGGCGCGGGGAAGGGAGCCAGGAGTCGAGGATCGGCGACCGGACGGCGACGACGAGGCGCCGTCGCTGTTCGAGAGCCCACGCAAGGTCCTGATCACGACCCTCGTGGTGCTGCTGCTGTTCGCGGCGATCTACGTGCTGCTGCCGAAGCTGATCGGCCTCGAGGACGCGGTCGAGAAGATGGGGGAGGGGGAGTGGCAGTGGTTCGCGGTCGCGGTCGGCTTCAACGTCCTGGCCTTCGGCGCCTACGTGGCGTTGTTCCGCGGCGTCATCGGCGAGAACCTCGTCCACCTCGACTGGCGCGAGAGCTACCAGATCACGATGGCGGGGCTGGCGGCGTCGCGGGTCCTGTCGGCCGGAGGAGCCGGCGGCGTCGTGCTCAGTTACTGGGCGCTCCGCAAGGCGGGGATGCGGAGGTCGGAGGCGGCCGAGCGGATGGTCGCCTTCCTCGTCCTCCTCTACGCGTTCTACGTGCTCGCCGTGATCGTCTTCGGGGTCCTGCTCGAGACGGGCGTCCTCGCCGGCCCCAACCCGGTGTCGATGACGATCGTCCCGGCCGCAATCGCGGGCGGCGTCGCGATCGTCTTCCTGCTGATCATGCTCATCCCCGGCGACCTCGAGCGACGGCTCTCGCTCGAGGGCACCAACTGGGCGAGCCGGACCGCCCTGAAGCTGAGCCAGGTGCCGGCGACGATCTCGACCGGGACTCGGCTCGCTTTCGGGTTCGCCCGCGAGCCCCGCAAGGGCGGGCTCGCGGTCCTCGGCGCCTCCGGCTTCTGGGCGGCCAACATCGGGATCCTCTGGGCGACGTTCATGGCCTTCGGCGTCGCCCTGCCGATCGGCGTCCTCGTGATGGGCTTCTTCGTCGGCATGGCCGCGAACCTGGCTCCCGACCCGGCCGGCGTCGGCGCCGTCGACGGCGGGCTGATCGGCGCCTTCGTGATCTTCGGCGAGTCGGCATCGACGGTGATCGCGGCGGTGCTCGTCTACCGGCTGATCGCGTTCTGGATGCCGCTGCCGCCGGGAATCGTCGCGTTCCTGCAGCTGCGGCGGACCGTCGCCCGCTGGGAGGCGGAGGGGCGGTCCGTCGGCGATGATGAAATGGAAGCAGGCGAGGGGCCGCAGACCGCGGTCCCTTCCAATACTTCACTAAATGAAGTAAAGTTCAAGGAGAGTCCGATCCGAGGAGTCAGCAGTGACGGATAAGCGAATCGAGAACGTGATCATCATCGGCGGGGCCTGCGCCGGCTACACGGCCGCCGTCTACGCCGCGCGCGCCGATCTCGAGCCGCTGGTCATCGAGGGCTTCCAGTGGGGCGGGCAGCTGCAGAACACGACCGACGTCGAGAATTACCCCGGCTTCCCGGAGGGGATCATGGGACCGGAGCTGATGCAGCGCTTCCGCGCCCAGGCCGAGCGGTTCGGGACGCGGTTCATCACCGACGACGCGACCAGGGTCGAGCTGACCGACGGCGGCATCCAGACCGTCTGGGTCGGCGACGACGAGTACCGCGCCCGCAGCGTGATCCTCGCGATGGGCGCGCAGCCGAAGCGGCTCGGGATCCCCGGCGAGGTCGAGATCGCCGGCCGCGGCGTCTCCACCTGCGGCATCTGCGACGGCGCCTTCTTCAAGGACCGCGACGTCGTCGTGATCGGCGGCGGCGACACGGCGATGGAGGACTCGATCTTCGTCGCCAAGTACGCCAGCAAGCTGTCCGTGATCCACCGCCGCGACGAGTTCCGCGCCTCGGTGGTGATGCAGGACCGGGCCCGTGCGGTCGACAACATCGAGTTCAAGACCCCGTACGTACCCGAGGAGTTCGTCGCCGGCGACGATGGCGCCCTCGACCACGTCCGGCTCCGCCACGCCGAGACCGGCGAGACCGAGGAGGTCAAGGCCGGCGGCGCGTTCGTCGCGATCGGCCACATTCCCGGCTCGGACCTCGTCGCCGGCCAGGTCGACCTCCACGACAACGGCTACGTCAAGGTCGCCGAGCCGTCGACCCGGACCAACCTCGCGGGCGTCTTCGCGATCGGCGATCTCGTCGACTTCACCTACCGCCAGGCGGTCACCGCCGCCGGCTCCGGCACCCGCGGCGCCCTCGACGCCGAGTGGTACCTCCGCGACACCCCGCCGAGCGACGAGGAGAAGATCGAGGCCGCCGAAGAAGCTCGCGTCGCGGGCTGAGGCGCGCGCCGTCAGCCCTCGATGTGACCGGGGCCGTCGGCCTCCCTGGCGGCGAGCATCTCGCTGAAGACGGCGCGCTCGTCCGGCTCGCGGCCAACCGCGATCTCGTCGGCGATCACCTGTGAGACGGCGTTGATCAGGGCGAGGTGCGTGAAGGCCTGCGGGAAGTTGCCGAGCTGGCGGCCGGTGTGGGCGTCGATCTCCTCGGCGTAGAGGTCGAGGGCGCCGCCCATCATGAGCAGGCGTTCACAGAGCCCGGCGGCCCGGTCGTGCTCGCCGATCTCGGCCAGGGCCGAGACGAGCCAGAAGGAGCAGATCGTGAACGTCCCCTCGACGCCCTGGAGGCCGTCGTCGGTCTGCTCGACGCGGTAGCGGAGCACGAGCCCCCTCACTGTCAGCTCGTCGGCGATCGCGAGGACGGTCTTGACGACGCGCTCGTCGTCGGAAGGGAGGAAGCGGACGAGCGGGATCAGCAGGGTCGAGGCGTCGAGCTCGTCGGTCTCGTAATGCTGGCGGAAGATCCCGTCGGCGGTGACACCGCGGGTCAGGATGTCGTCCTTGATCCGGTCCGCCTCGGCCTGCCACTGCTCGGCCCGCTCGCGCTCCCCGCGGGCCTTCGCGAGCCGGGTCCCGCGGTCGAGCGCCACCCAGCACATCAGCTTCGACGACAGGTAGTGCTTCGGCGCGCCACGCGCCTCCCAGACTCCCTGGTCGGGCTGCTCCCAGATCTCCATCGCCGCCTCGACCTGCCGGCAGGCGATCGTCCAGAGCTCGTCGCTGACGCCGCCGAGCGCCCGCGAGTGAATGTAGATCGAGTCGAGCAGCGCGCCGTAGACGTCGTTCTGGCGTTGCGAGTAGGCGGCGTTGCCGATCCGCACCGGCCGCGAGTCGAGGTAGCCGTTGAGGTGGTCGAGCGTCGACTCGGTCAGCTCCTTCTCACCGTCGATCCCGTACATGATCTGCAGGTCGCCGCCGTCGGCGGTGACCCGCTCGACGAAGCCCATGAAGTCCTTGGCTTCGTCGTCGAGGCCGAGGACGTGCAAACCCCAGAGCGCGAACGTGGCGTCGCGGATCCAGGTGTAGCGGTAGTCCCAGTTGCGCTCGCCTCCGGGAGTCTCCGGGAGCGAGGTCGTCAGCGCCGCGACCATGCCGCCGGTCGGCGCGTGCATCAGCCCCTTCAGCGTCAGCGCCGAGCGCTGCAGCTCGCCGCGCCAGCGGTGGTCGGGGAACCTGCCCCGCTCGAGCCAGCGGCGCCAGGCCTGGGCCGTGTCGTAGATCCGCTTGCCGGCGTCGCCGGCGTGGCCGGGCAGGCGCGCGTCGTCGGACCAGGTCAGCGCGCAGAAGGCGTTTTCGTCGCGGCCGAGCCGCCGCGTGCCCCAGATCCGCCCGTCGTCGTCGAGCTCGAGGTCCATGTCGGCCTGGAGGCGGAGCGGGATCCCGTCGACGACCGCGGTCGCGACGCCGAGCTCGGCGTCGAGGTCCCAGTCGATCGTCCCGCGCCCGTAGTCGGGGCGGGCCTCGCAGACCAGCTCGATCTCGGAATGGCCCTCGGGACAGTGGGCGAGGCGGACGAGCATCCGCTCCGCCTCGAGACGGTTGCGGCCGTCGCCGGTCCGGACGGCGTTGACGAGCAGCGCGTCGCGGACGACGAGCCAGCCGGTCTCGGTCGCCCACGTCGTCTCGATCAGGTTCGTCCCCGGCTCGTAGCGGCGCGCGACCGGCACCCGCTCGTCCGGCGAGAACCGCATCGCCCCGGCCCTCCGGTCGAGGAGGGCGCCGAAGATGCTCGGCGCGTCGAAGCCCGGCAGGCACATCCACTCGATCGAGCCGTTGGCGGCGACCAGCGCCCCGGTCTCGCAGTCGGACAAGAAGCCGTACGAGCCGATCCGCGGGAACTTCTGCAGGCAGGACTCCGGCGAGCGGGAGGGGTCCCGGGGGTTCACGGGGGCGACTCTACTTTCCCCCGAACTCGGCTCGCCGGCCCTCGAGCAGGGCTGCGACGCCCTCGGCGCGGTCCTCGCTGTCGAGCGCGGAGTTGAACAGGAGCCGCTCCCGCTCGAGACCGTCGGCGAGGCCGAGCTCGTCGGCCTCCTGGATCGCCTGCTTGGCGTAGCGGAGGGCGAGCGGCGGGCGGCCCGCCAGCTCCTCGGCGAGCATCACCGCCTGCTCGAGCGTCCCGCGACGGTCCATGACGACGTTCGCGAGCCCCCACTCGTGGGCCTGCCGGCCGGTCATCCGGCGGCCGGTCAGGACCAGCTCCATCGCCCGGTGCTTGCCGATCGCCCTGGTCAGGCGCTGCGTGGCCCCTCCGGAGGGGATCACGCCGAAGGTGATCTCGGGCAGCCCGAACGTCGCGTCCTTGGCGACGACGACGAGATCGCAGGCGAGCGCCAGCTCGCAGCCGCTCGAGAGCGCCCAGCCGGTCACCGCCGCGATCAGCGGCTTGCCGATCGCCCGCTGCCGCTCCCAGAACGGCGCCAGGTTCAGATCCGACGGCGGGCCCGGGCGCGGACCGGCGTAGCTGCGGATGTCCGGCCCGGTCGCGAAGTAGTCGCCGCTGCCGGTGATCACGATCGCGCCGACGCCGGGATCGGCATCGAGGTCCTCGAGCGCCGCGATCAGCTCCTCGGCGAGGTCCGGGCCGAGCGCGTTCCGGTCGCGTTCGCGAACGATCCGGCAGACCGCGACACGGCGCTCGATCGTGACGTCGATCGCGGCGCTCATCGCACCGCCGGCCGAGCCGCCGGCGGCCCCCCGGATCGGCTCACGCCTCAGCCTCGGCGTGCTCGCGCCCGATCGCCTCGCGAAGGGCGGCCGCGGCTGCCTCGGCGTGGCCGCCGCCGACATCGGGCAGCGCCTCGCCGTCGATCGCAGCGATCGGCTGGATCTCGCGGGTGGTCGAGGCGAGGAACGCCGACTGCGCGTCGCGCAGATCCGCGTCCGGGAAGCTGCCCTCCTCGACGTCGAGGCCGGCGATCACGACCGCGCGGGTGATCGAATCGAGGATCCCGACCTCGAGGCCGGGCGTCCGCAGGACTCCGTCCGGGGTGGTCCAGAAGACCGACGAGGTCGGCGCCTCGAGCACGGTGCCGCCGGCATCGACGTAGACGGCCTCGTCGGCGCCGCGCTCGACCGCGAGCCGCGTCGCGTGCATGTTCGCGGCGTACGAGATCGACTTGACCCCGGCGAGGATCTCGCTCGGGGTCAGCGTCACGATCGCGACCCGGGCGCTCGCCGGCCAGTCGGGGACGAGCTCGTCGGTGATCAGCCGGCGGCCGCCGCGGGTGATGACGATCCGGATGCAGCCGCCGGGATCGCCTTCCTCGGCGAGCAGGGCGTCGATCTCGGCCCGCAGCGCGTCCTCGTCGAAGTCGAGGTGGATCGCGTCGGCGGAGCGCCGCAGGCGGGCGACGTGGTCATCGAGCCGGAACGGCCGGCGGTCGTAGAGCTTGATCACCTCGAAGGCGCCGTCGCCGCGCAGCAGGCCGTCGTCGAGGATCGAGATCGTCGCCTCCTCGGGCGGGACGATCCTCCCGTCGACGCTCGCCAGCGTGGCTGCTCCCATGTGCCGACGATAGCGCCCGAATCCGGCGCCACAGCAGCTAACCTGAGATCGGTCGTCATGGACTACGTCCTGATCACGCTCGCAATGGTCGGCTTCATCGTCGCCGTCCTCGTCCTCCTCGCCCGCTCCTACCCCGGCAGCGGTGCCGACCTCCTCGACTGGAAGCCGACTCGCGACTACGAGACCGAGTTCAAGCTCGAGCAGGACGACGTCGCGCAGATGATCGCCGCCCAGAACGAGTACCGGCGCCGGCGCGGCGCCCCGGAGCTGACGATGGGCGACGCCGAGCGGATGGGCCGCGAGGATCAGCGGGTCCGCGAGGCCGGGGTGATGGACGAGCGCTCGCTGGAGAAGCTCGAGCGCCGGCTCCGCGACGACGAGACCGACGACGAGCGCGAAGAGTAGGTCCGAGCCGGGGTGGCGCGGGCGCTACTCGTCGGTTGCGGCTGCCACGGCCGCGAGCTCGGCCGCGCGCTGCTCGACGGGGGCTGGGCGGTTCGCGGGACGAGCCGCAGCGCCGCCGGGACGGAGGCGATCGGGAAGGCCGGGATCGAGCCGGCGATCGCCGATCCCGACCGGGTCGGGACCGTTCTCGATCACGTCGGCGACGTTGCGGTCGTCGCCTGGCTGCTCGGCTCCGCTACGGGCACTCCGGAGGAGATCGAGGCCGTCAACCGCCTGCGGCTCGAGAGCCTGCTCGAGAAGCTCGTCGACTCGCCGGTCCGCGGCTTCGTCTACGAGGGCGCCGGCAGCGCCGACCGCTCGGTCCTCGACGCCGGCGCCGACCTCGTCGAGCGGGCCGGACGGACGTGGATGATCCCGGTCCGCGTCGTCCGCGCCGAGCGCGACGGCGACGGAGGGTGGGCGACGGCGATGGCCGCCGCCGTCACCGGTGTGATCAGCGGTTGAGGACCTGGTCGGCCGGGATCGCGTCGGTCGGCCCGTTGCGCATGAAGTCGACGTCGCGCGGCGCCTCCTGGGGGGCGTTCTCGGCTGCCCACGGCGCCGTCGCCTTGAGCGGGATATCGCGGTTGTCGACGTTGGTCACCACGGTCAGGAAGGCGACGACGACGAGGACGATCACGGCGACCGCGATCCCGTAGACGAGCAGCCGTTTCCGCGCCGACGCACCGTACTGCTGCCCGATGACCGAGCGGCGCTTGTCGTTGCCCATCGCGTCGAGGTCGGTTCCTCCCTGCCCTGCCTCGTACCACCCAGGCTTCCCTGCAGCCATGCCGGAACCCTACCGCTCCCGGCGCCGCGAATCGAGGGTTCCGCCGGTGGGCGGGCGGGCTCAACCGTCGATGCGCTCGAGGAACTGCTGGAGCATCCGCGCGGTCGCTCCCCAGATGAACGCCCCCTCGACGTCGTAGGTCGGGGTCCGGAAGGGGACGCCGCGGCGGATCAGCCGACGCATCCCGAAGCCGTGGCGGAGCTCGTCGAGGTCGAGCTCGATGACCCGCTCGACCTCGTGCGGGCTGAGCGTGTGCGCAAGCCGCTCCGGGACGAGGCCGACGACCGGCAGGACCTTGAAGGAGGTGACGACGGTCGACGTCGGCGGCAGAGCGCCGACGACCTCGACGGCGCCGGGGTCGAGGCCGATCTCCTCGCGGGCCTCGCGGAGCGCGCACTCGACGAGCGTCTCGTCGGGATCGGCCCGGCCGCCCGGGAACGAGATCTCGCCGGCATGGCGGCGCATGTCGCGGCGGCGCTCGGTGAAGATCAGGCCGGGCCGCTCGGGCCAGCCGAAGAGCGGCACCAGGACCGCCGCGCTCTCCTTGCCGTGGGCGTGGAGCCGCCCGGCCTCGACCGGGTCGAGGAACGCACGGGCGAGGTCGGCCGGTTCCCGCTCGCTCAGATGATCACCTGGACGGTGCCGCCATCGGCTCCCCAGGCGGCTCCGGCGACGTAGGAGGCCCGCTCCGAGCACAGGAAGGCGATGACCGAGGCGATCTCGTCGACCTCGGCGAGCCGTCCGATCGGCCGTCCCGATGCGACCGACTCGAGCGCGGCATCGCGATCGGCCTCGCCGCGAAGCTCGACCGACTGGTCGAGGAGCCCGCCCGGCTGCATCCACATCTCCGACTTGACGGGCCCCGGGCAGACCGCGTTGACGAGGACGCCGCTCTTCGCCCAGCGATCGGCGTAGAGCCGCGAGAGCGACAGCTCGGCGGCCTTGGCGACCGAGTACTCGCCCATGTTCGCCGAGGGGCGCTTGCCGGCCGACGAGCAGACGTTGACGACGCGGCCCCAGCCGCGGTCGGCCATCCGCGGGATCCCCTCGCGCATCAGCCGCATCGGCGCCATCACGTTCAGCTCCCACGCCTCGTACCAGGCGGCTTCGGGGATGTCGTCGAGGTCGCGCACGCGCGACTGCCCGGCGGCGTTGACGATCGCGTCGAGCGAGCCGAAGCGGTCCTCGGCCTCGGTGACGATCGCGGTCGCCGCGTCCGCGCCGGTGACGTCGGCGGCGAGATGGGTGGCGCGGCCGTGCGCCGCTGCGCCGGCCCGCCCGCACTCCGCCGCTGCCGCCTCGATCTCATCGGCGGTGCGGGCGACGAGCAGGACCATCGCGCCGGCCTCGCAGAGCAGCCGGGCCGTCGCGCGGCCGATCCCGCGTCCGGCCCCGGTGACCACGCACGAGCGGCCGGCGAGGCCGAGGTCCATCAGGGGCCTTCGCGCCGCTCGGTCGTGACGATGTCCGATCCGGCGGCGAGGGTGCGATGGACCGGGCACTTGCCGGCGATGACGATGATCCGCTTGCGCTGCTCGGCGTCGAGCCCGTCGGGGAGGGTGAGGACGACGTCGAAGCGCGGCGTTTCGCCGGCGCGCGGCGCGCCGGCGAAGTCGGCATCGACCTGGAGGCCGTCGACGTTCCAGCCCTTGCGGGCGGCATAGAGCTGGACGGTGATCGCTGTGCAGGCGGCGAGCGACGCGGTGAGCAGACGGGTCGGCGAGGGGGCCGTGCCGGTGCCGCCGGAGTCGAGCGGCTCGTCGACGACGATCTCGTGCCCGTCGATCTCGACGGCCTGAACGAGGCCGCCGCGCTGGCGGGCGGTCGCGCGCATCAGTCGGTCCCAGCGCCGGTCGCGCCGCGGCGACCCTCGAACAGGGCCGGATCGGAGACGTCGGTGAAGCGGGCCATCGCGTAGACGAGGTCGGCGGCGCGGTTCAGGTAGGCGAGGACGGCGATCGAGGGCAGCTCCTCGGCGGCGGCGAGCCCGGCGACGCGGCGCTCAGCGCGGCGCAGGGTCGCGCGGCCGAGGTCGAGGGCGGCGGAGAGCTCGGTGCCGCCGGGGATGACGAACTTCGGCGGCAGCTCGACGCGCTCCATGTAGCGGTCGATGATCGGCTCGAGCCCGGCGACCATCTCGGTGGTGATCCGGCTGACGCCGTCCTCGAGCCGCCCGGCCGCCTCCGGCGCCGCGGCGAGCTCGGCCCCGGCGACGAACAGGTCGCGCTGGAGGTGGAGGAGGTCTCGCTCGACCTCTTCCTTGCCGGCCCGGCAGAGCGAGCGGGCGACGCCGAGGGCGGAGCCGGCCTCGTCGATCGCGCCGTAGGCCTCGATCCTCGCATCCGACTTGAGGCGCCGGCCGCCGTACCAGAGGCCGGTCGTGCCGTCGTCGCCCTTGCGCGTGTAGATCTTCACCCGCTCGCGGCCTCGCTCGTGAGCGGGTTGAAGACGATCCCGGTGAGCAGCTTCGGGAAGAAGTAGGTCGACTTCGGCGGCATCGTCTCGCCGGCGTCGGCGACGTCGCGGACCTGCTGGACCGGGGTGGGGCGGAGGAAGAAGCCCGCGTCGGCGTCGCCGCGCTCGACCCGGGCGACCGCCTCGGTGAAATCCGAGCAGTACGAGAGGCCGCGCTTGGCGGCGATGTCGTCGGCATCCATCCCCAGCGGCCCCTTCAGGATCAGCGCCTCGAGCGCCGCGGCATCGAGGGTCCGGTACGCCTCGGAGCTGTCGGGGAGCGCGGCCGCGAGCGCGGCGTCGTCCTTGAGGCGGAGCCGGTAGGGCCGGCGGTGGAAGGAGTCCATGTAGCCGAAGGCGATCGTCCCGTCGCCGGTTCCCGGCACGAGCCCGGCCGGATCGTCGATCGGCTCGGCGTCGAACAGCTCCGTCAGCGTCTCGCGGAGCGCGACCCGCTTCGTTTCGTCGAGGTCGTGGAGGAGCCGGTGGGTGGCGAAGACGCTCAGGCCGGGATCCTCGAGTGAGACCAGGCAGGCGAGCGTGTAGCGGGCGTCGTCACCATCGGCGGCGCCGACCTCGTCCGCGTAGGTGCGGGCGGTCTCGTAGCGGTGATGGCCGTCGGCGATCAGCAGCTCCGATCCAGCGAGGCCGTCGGCAACGGCCGCGTGGACGGCCGGGTCGGTGATCGGCCAGGCCCGGTGAACGGTGCCGTCGGGGTCGGTGACCTCGCAGAAGGGGTCCGCGTCGAGACCGGGCGCGAGCAGACTCCAGGCGTCGCCGGCATGGAGGACGAAGATCGGCGAGAGGTTGAAGCCGGTCGCGCGGGTGAGGCGGAGGCGGTCCTCCTTCGGGCCGGGCTGGGTCCGCTCGTGCGGGCGGACGAGGCCGGGCCCGTAGTCGGTGACGGCGATCCGGGCGAGGAAGCCGCGCCTGGTCCGGCGGCCGCCACCGGGCGCGTCGTAGTCCTGTTCGTAGGCCCAGATCGTCGGCTCGCCGTCCAAGACGAGGACGCCGTCGGCACGCCAGCCTCGCAGCAGTTCGGCGGCGCGCTCGTAGCGGTCGCCGCCGTCGTCCTCGGGCAGGTCGAGGGCGACGACGTTGTGCTGCGAGCGGTCGAGGAGGGCGGCGCGGCCGGCGGGATCGATGACGTCGTAGGGAGGTGCTGTCACGTCGCCGATCGCGACCCGGGTGGGGTCGTAATGGAGCGCTCGGAAGGGCTTCACGTTTGCCATTCGGCCCCGCAGGTTATTGACCGACCCAGGCCATCCGTTCCGTCCGACCGGCCAGGGAACATCTGTTCGTAATCAATAGAGACAGATCAGTGAGAAGCTGAGGTGGCAACCGTGAGAAGAATGCAAGCCGAGTACAGAAAGCTGAGAAGCGCGGCCCATGCGAACGAGCGCGACGAGTTCGAGCGCCTTTCGCGGGACCCGACGTTCCGCCATTTCCTGGCGCTGTGCATCTCCGAGCGGACGGCGTCGGACGTCG
>Ga0207678_10001977_pt1 | contig 18680 bp, 15 predicted proteins | sample KBSC63metaG_FD_184319 | JGI IMG/M metagenome (GOLD analysis project Ga0207678, IMG submission 184319) | Corn rhizosphere microbial communities from Kellogg Biological Station, Michigan, USA - KBS C6-3 metaG (SPAdes) (version 2) | ecosystem: Host-associated > Plants > Roots > Rhizosphere > Soil ...
ATCTGCATCCGGACTGGGGCATCGCTCTGGCTGCGTCGGCCAACGGCAAGATCAAGATGGAAGAGTTCAACAAGGAGTTCGGGCATAAGCTCGCTTGGCTTCCTTGGCAGCGTCCCGGTTTTGAACTCGGCATGATGCTGCGCAAAATCGTCGAAGAGACCCCCGGATGCGATGGCGTGGTGCTGGGTGGCCATGGCCTGTTTACCTGGGGCAACACCCAGCGCGAGAGCTATCTCAATACCATTACGATCATCGATCAGCTTGGCCAATTCATCGAACGGCACGCCTCGACCGCGGGGCACAAACACTTTGGTGGCAGCCAGGTAAAGAGCCGCGAAGATCGCGCCGAGATCGCCTTGAAGCTGATGCCACGTTTGCGTGGAGTAGTTTCGCGCAAGCAGCGCTGGATCGGAAGCTACTCCGACCTGCCGCAGGTGCTCGACTTTGTAAACTCCGCTCAGGCGGAGAAGCTGGCGCACCTGGGGACAAGCTGTCCCGACCACTTCATCCGCACGAAGATTCGCCCAATGTTCATCAAGTGGAATCCAGCGGGCGATCCGGCTGAATTGAAAGAGTTGATCGAGACGGCGCTTGAGACCTATCGCGCCGAATATGCCGAGTACTACAAGAAGCATGCGCTTCCAGACTCCCCCGCCATCCGCGATGCCAGCCCGACTGTGGTTCTGGTGCCGGGCGTCGGCATGTTCAGCTTCGGCAAGAACAAGACCGAATCGCGCATTACCGGCGAGTTCTACATCAATGCAATTGGAGTGATGCAGGGAGCGGGCGCGCTGGGCGCCGGTGTGGAATGCAAAGACATCCCCCAGGCTGGCCCTGCGGCATCGGCTGAGCAGTTCACTACTTACTCCAATTATGTGGCGCTTCCGCCAAGCGAGGCCTTCCGTATTGAATATTGGAAGCTGGAAGAAGCCAAGATTCGCCGCCAGCCCGCGGAAAAAGAGCTGAGCCGCAGGATTGCCCTGATTGTCGGTGGCGGCAGCGGCATCGGCCGCGAGGCCGCATTGCTTGCAGCCGAGCGCGGCGCCCACATTGTTGTCGCAGACCGTGATGTGAAGGGCGCTGAAGCTGTCGCCGAAGAGGCGAAGGCGATTGCCGGCAAGGAAGCTGTGAGCTGGGTGAGCATCGATATTCGCGATCGCAAGGCGATTCAGGCTGCGCTCGATGCCACGGTCAAGCAATTTGGCGGTATCGATATTCTCATCAATACCGCTGCGCTGTTTCCTTCATCCCCGGACGGCATCATCAGCGATGCGCAGTGGGCGCTCACGCTGGAGGTCAATGTCACGGCCAACTATCTGTTGGCGGATGAGACAGCGAAATTATTTGCCAAACAAAACCTCGACGCCAGTGTTGTGCTCACCAGTTCCGCCAACGCAGTCGTCGCCAAGCGCGGCAGCGAAGCTTACGACGTCAGCAAGGCTGCTTTAAGCCATCTGGTGCGCGAACTCGCGGTGACGCTTTCGCCGAAGGTGCGGGTGAATGGAATCTCGCCGGCTACGGTCGTGAAGGGATCGACGATGTTCCCCCGCGATCGCGTGATTGCGTCACTCAAGAAATACAACCTGCCCTTCGATGAAAAGGATACGGATGACGGGCTGCGGAATGTGCTGGCGCAGTTCTATGCGACCCGCACACTGACCCATCAGCCGATCGACCCCAAGGACTGCGCTCAGGCGATTATGTTCCTGGCCGGACCGTTGGCGCGCTGCACCACCGGACACCTGATACCCGTCGACGGAGGACTGACCGAGGCCTATCTGCGATGAAGCGAAGAACGGAGATGGTGCTGTCGCCGTCCGATACGCGAGCTTTGATTGCGGTAGACCTGGGAGCGGAGAGCTGCCGCGTTTCGCTGCTTCGTTGGGTGGACAAAAAAGCGGTCATTACACTGGTCCATCGCTTCGCCAATGCTCCGCGCGAGGTGGATGGTGGCTTGCGCTGGGACCTTGCAATGATCGAGGCCGGGCTCGACGAAGGCTTGCGGAGATGCGCGGAGATTGCGACGGAGGGTGTTCGCTCCATTGCAGTTGACGGCTGGGCTGTTGATTACGTGCGGCTCGATGCCGAAGGCAAGCCGCTTGCTGATCCTTTCTGCTATCGCGACGAGCGTGGCGTAAAGGCGGAGCGTTCGCTGCATCGGCGGATCAGCCCGGAAAAACTGCGGGAATTGACTGGCGTTCAGTTGTTGCGCATCAACACGGTCTATCAGCTTCATGCCGACCGGCTTCAGAACCTGGACGAAGGCCGGCAATGGCTGAACCTGCCGGAGTATATCCTGTCGCGCTGGGGCGGCGCCCGGGTAGCGGAGTATACCAACGCTACCCATACGGCGATGATCGAGCTATACCGCAGACAGTGGTGCCGGGAGATCTTCAGCGCGGCACAGATCGATCTTGCGACAGCGCCGAAGATTGTGCCGCCGGGAACGGAACTGGGCAAACTACGCGGCACGCTGGCGGAGCTTCCTGCATTCCGCGACACTGTGCTGATCGCTCCGGCTTGCCACGACACAGCTTCCGCAATCGCGGGAATTCCGGCTACCGGCAATGACTGGGCCTACATCAGTTCTGGGACGTGGTCGCTGGTAGGAACTCTAGTGGAGCAGCCGCGCAACGGCAAGGAAGCAGCAGAAGAAAACTTCACAAACCTCGGCGCAGTAGGCGACAGGATCTGCTTCCACAAGAACGTGAACGGCATGTGGCTCATCAAGCAGTGCATCGACAAATGGGCTGCCGACGGACGCACCTGGAGTGTTCCCGAACTGGTGGCGGCAGCAGAGACGGTTGCGAAACCTCATGGCGTACTGGACGTAGATGACCCCGATCTGATGCTCGCCGGACGTATGCCACAGCGGATCAATGCGCAGCGGGCGCGTAAGGGCCTCGAACCTTTGGATGAAAGCCCTGCAGGCGCACCGGCCATGGCAAGCCTGATCTTCCACAGCCTCGCTGCACGGTATGCAAAGGTGCTGGACCGAGTTGCGCTGCACAGCGGAAAAAAATTGAAACGGCTATTTGTCGTCGGGGGAGCCAGCCAGAATGAATTCCTCAATCGGCTGACCAAGGACGCCACCGGGTTGGAGCTATTTCGTGGTTCCGCGGAGAGCTCGACCGTCGGCAACTTCGCCGTTCAGATGGCGGTGCTTGAGGGCAGCCGGGACGCTATGACCGGGGCTTATGCAGAGCAGGTCTCGCGATGGGCAGGATTGTTTGTCTCTGCCCTCGAACAGGCATAACGCATACCCACGGAGGATCAACAACATCTGTCAAGCCCTTGGGCGTATAACTCTTTGCTGCTGAATAAGATGCATTTGCAAAAGAGTTTCGCTCACTCAGCTATACTTATTTATATTGGACTGAAGAAAGCCCGGACCTCGTGCCGGGCTTTCATTTTGGCCTGGAGCAGCATCTGACGGAAGTTGCAGTGAAAGTCCATACCCAAAGCATCTCTTTTGAATACTTTAGGACTTAAGTACGGGGAGGGGTGCTAACTCTCCCGAGCTAATCCGGCAGGTCTGGCATCCAGAGAAATCAGGCAACCGCTCGACAATCTCCCGCACCCTATTACCCGGCGAACGCTAAACGCGTGGATCGCTCACGAACATTCCCACTGGAATGAGCTTTCAAATACCTCTCAGGAGCAAAGCCATGAGATTGAATTGTCAGATAGTCACCAGACGAATCAGCAGTACCTCCGTGGTCCTTGCAAGTGCGGCCATTCTCGCCATAGCCCCCTCCGCAATGGCGCAAACCAACCCTGGAGGCATGCCGCCCACCTCCCCGACCCAGCAAGGCCCTCCCGGCGCACAGCCCGGCGCTTCCCCAATGGATCGTGCGCTCAACAATAATGGTCAGGATCCGAATGGTCCTGCGGCCATGATGGACAAGGCTTTTGTGCGTAAAGCGATGGAAGGTGGGATGGCCGAAGTACAACTTGGACAACTCGCTGCCCAAAAAGGCAGCAGCGAAGATGTGAAGCAATTCGGGCAGAAGATGGTCGACGACCATACAAAGCTCAACGAGCAAATGAAGCAGGTGGCGGAGCAGTTGAATGTCAAACCTCCTACTTCGCTCTCTTCTAAAGACAAAGCCACAATGAAGAAGTTACAAGCGTTAAATGGCGATGCCTTCGATAAGGCTTACATCAAGGACATGGTGTCCGACCACAAGAAGGACGCGAACGAGTTCACGGAGGAGGCGCAGCATGCGTCCAATCCAGCTCTACAACAAGCCGCCAGTCAGGGCGCGCAGGTCATTGGCGAACATCTCCAGATGATCCAGCAGATCGCTCAAAAGAACAATGTCGCCGAAAAATAAACAAGCCATTTACGTGGAAAGGCGCTCCTCTCGGAGCGCCTCTTTGTTGTGCTGATCTGATATTTTGCGCAGCCCAACTACAATGGCCAGCAGATGCTTCCTCTTAAAAACATTCGCATCCTCATCACTCGAACCCAAGATCGGGCCTCGGAGCTTGCCGCAAGACTTGAGGAGCGGGGAGCTACGGTCCTTGTCATCCCGACCATTGAAATCGTGCCCCCCGACAGCTACGCTCCGCTGGACTCTGCGTTGCAGCGGTTGGAGAGCTATGACTGGCTCCTGTTCACCAGTGCAAATGCTGTCGAGGTTTTCGCAAAACGGCGCAATCCGTCGCTCGTTCCCCGGCGCATTGCGGTTATCGGCCCAGCTACCGCCAAAGCTGTGAACGAGATTGGTCTTCCGGTCGATCTCTGCCCGCCAAAGTACATTGCCGAGTCGCTCGCCGAAGCCCTTGCTCCCGAGGTCCCGGGCAAGAAGGTCCTTTTGATTCGGGCCTTCGAAGCCCGCGATGTTGTCCCGGATGCTCTCGCGGCAGCTGGAGCGCTCGTCACCATCGCCGAAGCGTATCGTACACAGCTACCGCAGAGTTCAATTCCTGCAATCCAGAAACTCTTCAGTTCCCCCGAAAACTATCCCGATGCCGTCACCTTCACCAGCGCTTCCACTGCCCGCAATTTAGTCATGCTGCTCGAAGCCGCCGGTTCAGCGCTGCCCTCCGGTATCGCACTTGCCTCCATCGGGCCAATTACATCTCAGGCCCTGCACGAGCTTGGCTACGCCGCGACAATAGAAGCGGCTGAACCGACGTTGGCAGCACTGGTTGCGGCGATGGAACGGTATTTCAAGACTTAATGAGAGGTCCAGGTTTTATCGGATGAGTTACAGAGCTTCTCCAGAGTGCAATCAGCACACCGGGGTTTGCGCGCGATGCAAATCTGTCGTCCATGATGGATCAATTCGTGGGAGAAATCGATCCAGCGATCTTGGGGAATGATCTGCATGAGATCTTTTTCTACCTTTTCCGGAGCCGTCTGGGTGGTCAGTTCAAGGCGGCGACTTAAACGCATAACATGCGTATCAACAACAACTCCGACGGCGATCTTAAACCAAGACCCGAGAACAACATTAGCAGTCTTCCGAGCGACGCCGGGCAATTGAAGAAGCTCCTCCATCGTTTGCGGAACCTTGCCACCAAACTGTTCTACGACTACCTTCGCTGCGCCCTTGATCGATTTAGCCTTATTGCGGAAGAAGCCCGTGGTGCGAATCAATTCCTCAAGCTCTGGAAGCGAGGCGGCAGCCATTGCCTTTGGTGTAGGGAAGGCCTTGAACAGGGCAGGCGTGACGAGGTTCACTCGCACGTCCGTGCACTGCGCTGAGAGAATGGTTGCGACGGTCAGTTCCCACGCGCTGCGATGGTTCAGCGCGCAAACAACCCCCGGATAGGTCTTCGCAAGCGCATCGAGGATCGCCGCGATGCGCTCTGGTGCGAGAGGCTTTACAGTTTTGCCGGGCCTCTTTTTGGGAGAGACGGGTTCGGCCGCGGCAATCTTGCGCGCCCGTTCTCCCCGCGGGGAATTCGGTGCCGGCTTGGCAGAGGGAGTCTTTTTTGCTGGCATCTTGACTAGCCCAATCTGTCGAGCATTTCCTGGGGCGACAGCCGGACGCAACTGAAGACCGGCGTATCCTTCAGCGTGTAAAGGCTGATCTCAGTTTCGCGGAGCTGCTGTACGAGATCGACAAAGTCTTCGGGAAAGTTGGTTTCGAAGGCGACCACAAATTCCTGGTCGTCGATGCCGAAGGAGTAGGTTGTGTTCAGCTTGACGCGGGGATAGCTCAGACCTACGCGAATATGCTCGTCCATGAGCCGCTTGCGCTCTGTAGCGGGCAGCAGATACCACGGGCGTGTCTTCCAGAAGGGATAGATGAAGTTGTACTTCTGGCCGCCGGGACGGATGGCGCCACGGCTTTCGCCTTCACTCTCGTCGGGACGGTCGATCTGGTATTGCGATCGCTTGGTCATCGCCAGAAAATTATGCGGTGAGGTGAGGTAGCCGCCGAGCGCGGTCCCCATCAACTCGCTGCGCATCTGGTTCATCTCGTCTACTGCGTAGCCAATCGACCAGACGCACATATCCACATCGCCTCGGGTGCCCACGGTCGAATAGGTCAACGAAAGAAACTCCCCGGGCCGGTTCCATCGCGCCAGGACTGCGGCAAATTCCGCCTTGTGTACCATCTTCTGCTCGGCGGGAAGCCTGCGCCATTCCGGCATGACCTTGTAGAAGCTGAAGGCCACGATCTGCCGCTTTACGGGGGCAGTGTGCGAAGGCCGGGCAGGTGAGGGGGAGGAGGGCTGGGCAGACGTATCGGGCTTTGACTCGGACATACCTCAATCGTAACAAAGACGCGCAACGGGGCAGATATACTAAGCAGGCCCTCCATGACTGAGAAAATCATCAACTTTCTTCTGCCGTATATCACCGGATTGATCGCGGCAATTCACTATCCCGGTGTTGCGCTCCTGATGGCAATCGAATCGGCGTGCATTCCACTGCCCAGCGAAATCATTATGCCCTTTGCAGGCTATGTGGTTTATCAGGGCAAGCTAAGCCTTTTCTGGGTTGCTACGGCGGGAGCAGTGGGTTGCAATATTGGCTCCTTCGTTGCTTACTGGATTGGAGCTTATGGCGGACGGCCATTGATTGAGCGCTACGGCCGCTATGTCCTACTCAGTCATCACGATCTCGATCGCGCTGAACACTTCTTCGCCAGATACGGCGACATCACTGTACTGGTTGGCCGGCTTCTGCCGGTTGTGCGAACCTTCATCGCGTTGCCTGCGGGCATTGCGCGCATGTCACAGGTTCGCTTTCACCTCTACACCTTTATCGGTTCATGGCCTTGGTGTTTCGCTCTGGCCTATGCTGGAATGAAGGCAGGAGAGAATTGGAATGATCCTCACTCGCTGCTGAAACGTGTGCTCCACAATGCGGATGCTGTGGTGATTTTACTAATCCTTGTCGCGGGTTTCTGGTTCTTTCGCACCCATTGGCGCAACCGGGCCGATGAGACGGCCCGCTAATAAAAGGGATTCACGTGACCCAATCCAATGCCACTGAAATCACGCGCGGAAAGCATATCACTGCCCTCGATGGAGTACGAGGTATGGCAGTGTTGCTCGTCGTCGTCTTTCATTACGGCGGCGGTGCACAGTCCAGGCAGCCGCTGGTCCATGCGATGGGCGTTCTCATCAAATTCGGCTGGGCCGGCGTTTCTCTTTTCTTCGTCCTCTCCGGTTTTCTCATCACCGGGATTCTGTGGGACGCTCGCGGCAAGCCTCACTGGTGGAAAAACTTCTATATTCGGCGAGTCCTTCGAATTTTCCCGCTTTATTATGCAGCTCTTCTGCTAACGGCCTGTTTAGGTCAATGGCATGGAGAGATATGGCAAAACCTCAAAGGCTTTGCGACCTATGCCTTCTATTTGCAGAATTATCCCACCCTTTTTCAGAACAATATCGCGACCCATCTTAAGCTCTATCATTTCTGGAGTCTGGCGGTGGAAGAGCAGTTCTATCTGGTCTGGCCGTTTGTGATCAACTTCATCTCTTCGAGAGCAAGCGCCAAACGAGTCTGTGTCGCCGTCATCTTCGGCTCGCTGGTCTTCCGCCTTATCGGCATTCATTATGGCTTTGTCGATGTAGGAGGACTTACGCTCTCCCGTTCCGGGAACTTGCAGCCGGAGCCTGGCTCGCGCTCACAATTCGCGGACCTCGGATCGAATGGGAAAAGGTGGTTCGGCTGGCTCCCGCCTGCGCGATCATCTCTGCACTCGGTCTGATCGGTATCGGAGTGCTTGATGGCTCGTTCGTGCGGGGGCTTCCCTGGATGACATCTGTGGGGCTTTGCCTTCTCGCCGTCCTCTGCTTCTCCATAGTGGTGCTTGCGATCAGTGGGTTGCGGTTTCGGCGGCTTATGGAAACGAGATGGCTTTGCTGGTTCGGCACAATCAGCTACGGGCTCTACGTCTATCACGTTCTCCTTCTTGGCTTGTACCAGCATCTCGCCTATGCCTTGGTGGGATCGAGAAGCCAGTCTGTGATTGCGCTGACTGTCGGTGCGATAGGGCTCCCATGCACACTGTTTGTTACAGTCCTCTCGTTCCGATATCTGGAATCTCCGATGCTCAGGCTGAAGAATCGTTTTGGCAGCAAAGATCGTTCAGGATTCATCAAGCCGGTGCAGCACATTGCAGGCTAGGTAAATTTGGGCCGAGCTTCTGGCTGAGCGATAGTGGCCGCCGATGTGGCGCAGCCTGTATGCGACATGAAAGAAGTAGCGAAAAGGCTGGATTTCTGCACGAAACGCGTTATCGCTAACGTCCGGACAATCATCTGTTTCGTTTGCGCCCACCCTTTACGGTAAGCAATACTGAGACTTCCGCACTCACGGAAAATTGCCTTATAGAAGGGTTTTGCTCAGTATGTCTACACCCGAAGCCGCCACACCAAGCGCGGCAAGCATTAAGCCTGCAACAGGAAAATTGGGCGTCATGGTTCCAGGTATGGGAGCTGTCGCCACCACTCTTATCGCCGGCGTAGAAGCCGTTCGCCGTGGGCTGGCCAAGCCCATCGGCTCAACCACGCAGATGAGCACCATTCGGCTGGGCAAACGCAATGAAGGCCGCAGTCCGCTCATCAAGGACTTTGTCCCCATCGCACAGCTTGACGATCTCGTCTTTACCGGATGGGACATCTTTGGCGGCAACCTTTATGACGCTGCCAAAACCGCACAGGTGCTTGATCGCGATCAACTCGAAGAGATCAAACCTTTTCTTCAGTCGATCGAGCCGATGCCCGCCGCATTCGATCAGCACTATGTGAAGCGGTTGGAAGGCAAGAAGATCAAAACAGGCAAAAATAAATGCGATCTCGCCAACCAGATTCGCAATGATATTGCGGAGTTTAAGACGAAGACGGACCGTCAGGTGATGATCTGGACTGGTTCGACCGAGATCTTTATCGAACCCAGCGAGGTTCATCAGACGCTTGAGGCCTTTGAGAAGGGACTCGTCAATGACGATCCCAATATCTCACCTTCGATGCTTTATGCCTGGGCGGCATTGAAGGAAGGCATTCCCTTTGCCAACGGCGCACCAAATCTCACGGTTGATATTCCTGCGCTGCAGGAGCTTTCGAAAAAGATGAACGCTCCTATCTGTGGCAAGGACTTCAAGACGGGACAGACCTTCATCAAGACCGTTCTGGCGCCGGCGTTTAAAACCCGTAATCTGGGTGTCAGCGGATGGTACTCCACCAATATCCTCGGCAACCGCGATGGAGAAGTGCTGGATGATCCGGAGTCATTCAAGACGAAAGAAGAGTCAAAGCTGGGCGTGTTGGACTATATCTTTCAACCGGAGCTGCATCCGGATCTGTACAAGGATATTTACCATAAGGTCCGCATCAACTATTACCCTCCGCGTGGAGATAATAAAGAAGGTTGGGATAATATCGACATCTTCGGTTGGCTGGGCTATCCAATGCAGCTCAAGGTGGATTTCCTCTGCCGCGACTCCATTCTTGCTGCTCCGCTGGCCTTGGATCTTGTCCTGTTTATGGATCTCGCGGCTAGAACTCCAAGTCTGCGCGGTCTGGGGATTCAGGAGTGGCTGAGTTTCTACTTCAAGGCACCGCAGCATGCACAGGGTATCTATCCTGAGCATGACCTCTTCATTCAGCACACCAAGCTCAAGAACACGCTTCGCCATATTATGGGCGAAGATCTGATCACTCACCTCGGCCTGGAATACTACGGCGACTAATCATTAGAAAAACACTTGAAGGCGGCTGCGATTTTATCGTGGTCGCCTTCTGCTATTCGGCCAGACTCATCAGTCTCTGCCAGAGCGCCTTCGTCCCCGCATCCGTTTTGGCGGAGACGGGCAGAATTTCGTCGACGCCGTGAGCGCGCTTCAGAGCGGCAATCGACTTTGCAAGAACATTGTTTGACAAACGGTCTGCTTTCGTGCCGACAACGAGGTAAGGTCGCTGCGTTTGCTTGAAGTAATCGATCAGTTGTGAATCGCTGGGCTGTGGCGGAATGTTAGTGTCAACGAGGCAGATGCAGAGCGCGAGCGCGTCCCGTTCTGCAAGATAGGGCTCGATAAACTTCGGCCATTCCGCTGAGATCGATTTTGAAATCTTCGCGTAACCGTAGCCGGGAAGGTCAGCAAAGATCAGCAGCGGTTTGGGCTTCATCTTGTCGCCCGCACCCTCGTGCAGAGCGAAGAAATTTATGGCGCGTGTTCGTCCGGGGGTGGAGGAAGTGTGCGCCTGCTTAGAGCCGAGCAGGGAATTGATGAGAGAAGACTTGCCGACATTGGAACGCCCAAGAAATGCCACCTCCGGCGCGCCATAGGTCTTGGCTTCAGCAGGAAAGTGAGCGACATCGGTTGCGGACAACAGAAAGACAGGGGTCAGCGGCATGAATTCAGTCTACCGTTCCAACATTGAAAAGCGCACCGGGTTTTGGGCCGGTGCGCTTGCCTGCAGTGCTGCTCCGCGGATTATTCAACTGTGAGTGGAGAGGTGAGCCGGAAGGTGATTGAAGATTCAGAGTTGATTACGACATCTTTATTGCCGGTGTATGCCGCTCCTGCAGTACCAGCGCCAGCGCCAGCAAGTCCGCCGATGAGTGCACCCTTTCCACCCCCGGCCAGACCGCCAATGAGGGCACCGAGACCAGCCCCGCCACCAGCCAGGGTGGCTGTCCGTTTGCCTTTGCCTTTTACTGCCACTTCATATTCGCTGGTGTGGACGCGAGAACCGCCGATGGAGGTCAACTCGATCGCCAGATCGCCAGCCCCTTTGAAGCGTCCGCGACCTTTTGCGGCAACAACTGTTCCCTCAACCCTGGTTCCTTTGTCAAATACTGTTCCGCCGTCCTCGGTTTCGAGTGGAGCGTTCAGAACTCCAGTAAAACTATCGCCGACGTTATTCCGGCTGGCGCTCAGAGTTTCCGTGATAGTCACCGGCACCCTGGTTCCACTGCTTACAGTCTTGGCCGAGCGACGCGCTGGTTGTGGCGCTGCTGCGCGTTGGGCAGCAGGGGCGACCGCCTGTGTGTTCGCGGGAGGCGTCGTCTGGCGTTGATTGGTCTCTTGCATCGCCTTGGCCGAACCTGCCGGATAGGTTACGGAACCATCCGGGTTGGTAATCGAGCCGTCGGCATTCTTCGTCGCAACCGCCGGCTTGGTGCCTGCCGGATACGTTACCGATCCATCAGCATTCGTGATCGAGCCATCGGGATTTTTGGTCCCTGCAGGATGAGAACTCTTGCATCCACTCAAAATCATTGCTGCGCCGAGCGCTAAAGCTGCCCACATCTTCATTGGCTTCGTACTCATGATGATCGTCCTCCGGAATGGATCAATTGAACTGATGTTTATTGATCCATTCACCACTTTGATTTGATGCACCTTAGCACGTTACCGGAAAAGAACCTAATACGGAAGTCCTTAACCACCTCAGCGGAAGGGCGCTGGCGTTTATTGCGCGTCGAGACTGAAGACTTTTTCCATGACAACCCACTTCTGTCCGGGGCGCGATTGCGGCAGTTCCTGCTGAAATCGCGCCATTAATGCCTCCCATTCCTGCACTCTGGCGTTCGCCGCATCTGCTGCGGCTTTGGCCGAAAGGGAAAAGGCTTCGTTAACGTCCATGATCATAAACAGCCGCGTTCCTGCAAGGTAAATCTCCATATCGACGATTCCGGCATCAAACAAACTCTGTTTGACCTCGGGCCATATTTTCACGTGATAGCGTTTGTATTCCGAGATCGCGGTTTGATCGTTTTTCAGATCGAGCGTTAAGCAGTGGCGGGGCATTCTTCCTCCGAGTTCTCAGTTGTCAGGCTTGCTGCCGCCTGTGCATCAAGCCAACCGAAGAGTAACATTTTCTGATATGAAATGTTTCCTGTTGGGAGGAGCGGAATTTTGGATCGGCCGCCGCGCCTAAGAAATATTTTCCAAGCGGATGCTCAAACGAGTTATTCTTTCAGTGCAGCAACGGATTTCAACTATGACAGATTCTTTTCGCCTGGAAAATAAAATTGCTCTGGTCACCGGCGGCGCCAGCGGTATCGGAGCGGCAACTGCCCGCGAGTTGGCCCGCGCCGGGGCCCATATTCTGATCGCAGATCTTAATCTTGCCGCGGCGCAGTCCCTGGCTTCAGAACTGCCAAATGCGAAGGCAGTGGCGATGGACGTCACCGATTCCACTTCGATTGCGTCTGCCTTCGCGGAAATACCGGCCCTCGATATCCTTATTAATAACGCCGGGATAGGACTGGTAGGCGATATAACCCGCACCTCGGAGGAAGACTTTGCTAAAGTTATGCGAGTCAATGTACACAGTGTCTTCCTGGTGACACAGGCGGCTTTTCCATTGCTGCTTGCCTCACGCGGTTGCATTGTCAATATCGGTTCGGTTGCTGCCACGGTAGGCGTGAAGCAGCGTTTTGCGTACTGTGCCAGCAAAGGCGCCGTCCTGGCCATGACTCGGCAGATTGCAGTGGATTATCCAAAGGAACTGCGCATCAACTGCATCGCCCCGGGCACTGTGCAGACACCCTTCGTCGAAGGTTATCTTGAAAAGTATCACGCACACGAGAAGGAGAAGGTTCGCGCCGAATTGGTCGCGCGCCAGCCTATCGGCAGGCTTGGGACGCCGGAGGATATTGCTTCGCTGGTGCGTTATCTGTGTTCGCGCGAGGCAGAATTCATCAATGGCGCGCTTATTCCAATTGACGGTGGCTGGACTGCAGCCTGATACGGATAACCCATGCTCTCAATCAAAAAGACTGGAAAGCAGCCAATTTGAACGACATATTGATTACCTCTGTTCGTGTCATCGACCTTCGATTCCCAACGTCACGGGACAACATCGGTTCCGATGCCGTCAATAAAGATCCCGATTATTCGGCGGCCTATTGCATCATCGAAACCAACTCTGGGCTCGAGGGATATGGGCTCACGTTTACTTTGGGCCGAGGCACAGATCTCGTGGTGCAAGCCGCGGAGTACCTTTCGCGCTATGCTGTAAACCGCACGTTGGCATCCATTACCGATGACTTCTGCGCCTTTGCCCGTCAGCTTACGGACGATACTCAATTTCGCTGGCTTGGGCCGGAAAAAGGCGTGATTCATCTTGCTGCCGGCGCGCTCATCAATGCGATCTGGGATCTGTATGCGCGCGCTGAATCAAAGCCCTTATGGCAATTACTCGCGGAGATGGAACCGGCGCAGCTTCTGAAGGCGGTCGATTTTCGTTACATCGACGATGCGCTCTCGCGGGAAGAGGCGCTCGATCTTCTCACCGCGCGTCGCGAAGGTCAGGCAGAGCGACTGGCGTTGCTCAAAAGGCAAGGCTATCCTGCCTATACCACCTCGGCAGGATGGTTTGGATACAGCGAGCAGAAGATACGCCGCTTATCGAAAGAAGCACTTGCTGAGGGCTGGACCCATTTTAAATTGAAGGTAGGCGGCGATGCTGCGGACGATCTTCGCCGTGGTCACATCGTCCGTGACGAGATTGGCTGGACCAACAAGTTGATGGTTGATGCGAACCAAAAATGGGGGGTTCTTGAAGCAATCGAGCGCACCCGTGGGCTAGCCGAACTTGCTCCCTGGTGGATGGAGGAACCGACCAGCCCCGATGACATACTTGGGCATGCCCGGATCCGCCGCGAAGTCCCCAATGTCCGCATTGCGACAGGCGAGCACGTCCACAACCGCATCATGTTCAAACAACTGTTGCAGGCTGAAGCTCTCGACGTTCTCCAACTCGACAGTTGCCGGGTTGCAGGTGTTAATGAGAACCTTGCCATCATCCTGCTTGCAGCAAAGTTCAATATTCCGGTGTGCCCGCATGCTGGTGGCGTAGGTCTGTGCGAATATGTCCAACATCTCTCCGCATTCGATTTTCTCAGCGTCTCCGCCACGCTGGAAAACCGGGTTATTGAATTTGTCGACCACCTGCACGAGCATTTCGTCGACCCGGTTCGGATTTGCAAAGGGCATTACCTTCTGCCGGAGCAGCCCGGCTACAGTATTCAGATTCGCGAAGAATCTCTAACCCGCTTTGCCTTTCCACATGGCGCAGCCTGGAGTGACTTTCATGAAGTTCATAACGTTCTCGACTAATAACGAAACCGCGGGTTTGCCATCCAGAACTCTGGGCGATTCGGCTCCTGCCGAGCTACTTAACTGCGGAATACCAACTCCTGGGCTTCTCGTTTCGAACGACGGAAGGGAAGATGAGGTCATCGATCTCTCGTCGCTGGGCTTCCGGTCGGTCCGCAACATTATCGAAGGCGGAGAACAGGCGCTCGACGAGATTCGGACGAAGCTCCCAAAGGCAGTGCGTGTGCCGGTGTCGCATGTTAAGCTACACGCCCCAATTCCGCGTCCGCCGCGTATCTTTGCGATCGGCCTCAATTACCAGAGGCATGCCGACGAATCGAAGATGGCGGTTCAAAAGGTTCCGACCGTTTTTATGAAGCTCTCCAGCTCGGTTATCGGTCCGGATGCGCCGATTATCCTGCCCAGGGTCAGCAGCCAGCCGGATTATGAGGCTGAGTTCGCGGTGGTGATCGGCAAGCCCGGTTACCAGATCGCGGCGGAGAACTGGCAACAGCACGTTTTTGGTTACACGATTCTCAACGATGTGAGCGCGCGCGACATTCAGTTAGCTACCAGCCAATGGACGCTCGGCAAGTCTTTCCCGACCTTCAGCCCCTTGGGACCGGCCATTGTCACTGCGGATGAGGTTCCCGATCCCCACGCACTGGATATTTCCCTGACCGTCAATGGAGAGACACTACAACGCTCCAATACAAGCGATCTCATCTTTAAAATACCGGCGTTGATCGCCCATCTTTCCAGCCTCACTCCGCTGGAAGGCGGAGATATTATCAGCACCGGAACACCCGAAGGAGTCGGTCTGGGTCGCACCCCGCAGCGCTGGCTCAAGCCGGATGAAGAGATTGTTATTACGATCAGCAAGCTGGGTCAGCTCCGCAACAGGACAGTAGCGGAATAGGAAGAGGGCAGGAACCTTAGAATATCCTTCCTTCGAGATAAAGTCTCCTGCCTGTCCGCGATCATGTAATCTCAAAAGCACCTCCCCATGGGCCAGCAGAGCACCATTCAGCCACCGTGGCGCGTTCCCATTCTCCTTGGGATGGCTCTTTTTTCGCTGCTCCTCGCTTCGTCGGCGTTTTCACAGACACGGGCCACAAGCATTCCTCTTATGCTCCCCTCCGCAATCGCTTACGATGCGCAGGGAAATCTTTATATTGCTGAAACCGGCAATCATGTTGTCCGCAAAGTAGATGCCGCTGGGAATATAACTACGGTGGCGGGCACGGGCACGCAAGGTTTTTCCGGAGATGGAGGGGGCGCTATATCCGCCCGGCTCGACTCTCCACAGGGTCTCGCCCTCGATGCAAACCGTCATCTCTATATCGCAGATACGCATAACAATCGCATCCGCAGACTCGATCTTGCGACCGGGCTCATTACAACCATCGCGGGCGCAACCCAGGGCTTTTCCGGCGACAATGGAGTGGCACTCAATGCACACTTGAATTATCCAACGGCTTTGGCGGTCAATGCTGCGGGTGATCTCTTCATTGCAGATACACAGAATTACCGTATTCGAAAGATTGCAGCCGTAACTGGAGTAATTACGACGATTGCCGGTAACGGCATACAGGGCTTTTCCGGAGATAACGGTCCGGCAACCCTCGCAGCTATCGATTCTCCCAGCGGACTTGCTTTAGATGCCGCCGGTGATCTTTATCTGTCTGACACACACAACCACCGTATCCGTAAAGTTACGGCGGCAACTGGAATGATCAGTTCGATTGCAGGTACAGGCTCTGCCGGGTTTTTCGGTGATTCCGGTCTGGCTACGGCCGCTGCAGTTGCCCTGCCGCATGGCCTCAGTTTCGATAGCAACGGAAACCTCTATGTTGCCGATACCGAAAATAACCGCGTTCGCCGCATCGATGCCGCTACCGGTGTTATCACCACCGTCACGGGGCAGGGAACACAGGGCTTTTCCAGCCGAAGTGCCTCGGCAGCAACTGCTGCCCTTGACTCTCCCCGTTCCGTCACTATTTCTCCCTACGGGATGCTCACGCTTTCCGATAGCGGCAATCAGCGCATCCGGCAAATCGACGCACAGGCAATTCCGGCAATTCACACGATTGCGGGCCTCTCACCGTTTGCTGCTGACACGCTTATTCTGAATGCCCCGGTCGGTATAGAGTATGGCAGCGGAGAACTTACAGCCAGCCTGAATTCCAGTACATCCGCGAGCGGTTCTGTGAGCCTTACTCTGCTGAATTCTGGAACCGGCGCTGTGACTACGCTGGGGGGCGCCGCTCTTGTTGGCAATACAGCCAGCATCGATACCAGCAGCCTTTCTGCAGGTTCCTATACTGCCCAGGCCAGTTACTCCGGAGACGGGACGCACAGTTCAACCCAGAGTGCACCGCTGGCCTTGCATATTACTCCGCGGCCTCTGATTGCCACGCCTGACCCGGTTACGCTTCTTTATGGACAGCCGATCCCGCAGCTCACGGGTAGTTTGACTGGGCTGCTCCCGCGAGATAGCGGAGATTTGACTGCGAACTTCGCCTCGCAAGTTACCTCATCCTCGCCTGCGGCTATCTACCCGATTTCGGTTTCCATCGCGGGTTCTGCTGCGCAAAACTACGCGGTTACTTCGATGCCTGGCAATATCACAATCAGCCCCGCGCCTACTGTTCTGAGTCTCGTTGCATCGGCACCCTCCGTCGTCTCAGGCGCGCCGCTTACGCTGACAGCCCACATAACCAGCACCATTGCGGGGACTCCAGCCGGCCTGGTGATTCTAAGCGACGGAGGAACTGCCATCCTTTCCCTGACGGCTGACAATGGCAACGCAGTATTTACGGCAGGAACGCTTGCTCCCGGCCTCCATACCCTTACAGCTACCTATGCCGGCAACAAAAACTTTCTTCCCAGCACCTCCACACCAGCTGTCATCAATGTAACTCCCGCTCCGGCGAACTCGACTGATTTCGCATTGACCTCAGTGGGGGCAACGATCCAGACGATCCCCTCCGGTGGGAGTGCCAGCTTCAATTTCGATGTAAAGATCCAAGGTTCCACACTGGCGAGTCCGATAACACTATCGGCGACGGGTGTTCCTGCATTTGCTACGGCATCGTTCAATCCTGCCTATCTTCCACCCGGCGCAACACCGAATGCTTTTATCCTTACCATCAACACGGCACAGGGTAGCGCATTCAATCGGAGCGACGGATCGGCGCTGCTGTTCGTGTGTCTCTGCGTTCCTTTCAGCATTGGTCCTCGCCGTCGATCCAGGAGAAAAGTGGCGCTGCGGCTGGTGCTCATTCTATCGGCGAGCAGTTTTATCTTCTGCTCAGGCTGCGGCAGTCGCATCAATACCGGGAACCAGACCACGATACCGGCTAAGGCCTACACTATTACGGTGACAGGAACAGCCACCAGTCCGACCGGGGGCATTCTTCAGCACTCGACTACGGTCAATCTGCTCGTCCAATCGGCTGAGTAGTCGATCCTCTCATCAACTGCGAAGGCCTTGCATGAGTGTCTCGATCTCCTGGCGCTGTAGCCCATCGAGCGACAGCCGTGGCAGACGAGGCAGCCCGCCGAAGTAACCGTTCAAATCGCAGCCGACCTTAATTCCGGCGATGCCGAGCTCGCTTTCCACGCGATCAGCAACTGCCTGTAACCGAGTTTGCTTCTCTTCGGCGAGTGCACGGTCTCCATCCTTCCAGGCTGCAAATACTTCATAACAGGCCTGTGGGGCACATGCCGCAAATGCGGGCATGGCACCAACCGCTCCTCTAGATAGCGCATCCAGCATTCCGGCGGTACGGCCTGTCAGGATCTGAAATCCCACCGCTTTGGTGCGCGTCTTAATAGCGGCAGCGGATGGAACAACAGCGACCGCCGCTCCGGAGGCGTTCAGGGAGTCAGCCGAAAGCACCGCTTGCTCTGATGCAGGTTCCTGTTGTGCAAGCATTCTTCCCGTAACAGCCGCAAATACGGAGGTCACCGTGACTTCATGCTTAACCCCGACGGTACCTGCCTTCAATCCGGCCATCCGTTGCGGTGTGCCATCGCTATCGACCAAGCCGATGATTCGGGAGTGCCATGCTAGTTCGATAACTACGTCGGAAGATAGCGATGTGGACGTGGAAGAAAGGAGTACGGGAAGAGTGGAACGCTCTCCAATCATCT
>Ga0207678_10001978_pt1 | contig 18679 bp, 19 predicted proteins | sample KBSC63metaG_FD_184319 | JGI IMG/M metagenome (GOLD analysis project Ga0207678, IMG submission 184319) | Corn rhizosphere microbial communities from Kellogg Biological Station, Michigan, USA - KBS C6-3 metaG (SPAdes) (version 2) | ecosystem: Host-associated > Plants > Roots > Rhizosphere > Soil ...
CTTGGTCTCATACGACCGCTGCCGCAACCGCCCCGACACGATCACCCGCATCCCCCGCGTCAGCGACTCGGCCACGTTCTCCGCCGCCTGCCGCCACACGTTGCAGGTCAGGAACAAACTGTCCCCGTCCTTCCACTCACCGGTCTGGTTGTCCTTGAACCGCGGCGTCGACGCCACCCGGAACTTCGCCACCGGCTGCCCCGACGGGGTGAACCGCAGTTCCGGATCGTCCACGAGGTTGCCCGCGATCGTGATCTGGGTATCGCCTGCTGCCATTTCTCTGCTCTCCGTAACCCTGGCGCTCTTCGTGTCAGCTCTCATCCTCCACCCGACCACTGACATTTCTGGCCGCATCGGCGCAGGTGACGTACCGTCGGGAAAATGGTGCTCAGTCCCGACGGCGCCGTCCTGCTGCTGATCGACCTGCAGGAGCGGCTCATGCCCGTCATCGCCGATCACGAGGTCGTCGTGGCCAGGGCCGTGCGGCTCGCGGAAGCGGCGACGCTGCTGGACGTGCCGGTCCGCGCGACCGAGCAGAACCCGGCGGGCCTGGGCCGGACGGTGCCGCCGCTGTCCGGCTACCCGCAGGCGGTCCTGGCCAAGACGACGTTCTCGGCGGCGGCTGATCCCGGCTTCGCCGCGCTGCTGCCCGCCGAGGGGGAGATCGTGGTGGCCGGGGTCGAGGCGCACGTGTGCGTCCTGCAGACAGTGCTCGACCTGCTCGACGCCGGCCGCCGGGTGGTGTGGGCGGCGGACGCGACCGGCTCGCGCGACCCGGCCGACCGGGCGGCCGCCATCGACCGCGCCCGCCGGCACGGCGCGGAGATCGTGACCTCGGAGATGGTGCTGTTCGAGTGGCTGCGCGACGCCAGGCACCCGAGATTCCGCGAGGTGCACAAGCTCCTCAGGTAACGGGACCACTCCGCTACGGTGGGGCCATGCATCCGGGACCTGGCCCGCTGGCGCTGGTGGGCAGCGGTGAGTACCTGGCCGTCATGGCGGGTGTCGAAGGCGCCCTGATCGAGGGGCGCCCGCCCCGTTACGTCCAGATCCCGACCGCGGCCGCGCCCGAGGGGGCGGAAAGACTCCAGTACTGGCTCGACCTAGGCGCCACGCAAGCCGAACGTCTCGGCGTGGAGCAGGTTCCAGTGGTGATCAGGGACCGCGACGAGGCCGGATCCGCGGACCTGGCTGCCCTGATCGACGGCGCGGGGCTGATCTACCTGTCCGGCGGCAACCCGCAGTTCCTGGCCCGGACCCTGCGCGGCACCCGGGTCTGGGCCGCCATCGAGGCCGCCTGGCGGTCGGGCGCGGCGCTGGCTGGCTGCTCCGCCGGGGCGATCGCGCTCACCGACTGGGTGCCCGCCGTCCGGACTCCAGCCCGCGCATCGGAGCCCGGGCTCGGCGTGCTGCCGTGGCTGCGCGTCCTGCCGCACTTCGACCGGATGCGGTCCTGGGCGCCGGACCTGGCCGGCCGGGCCGCGGCGGGTGCGCCCCCGGGCACCACCGTGATCGGCATTGACGAGGACACCGCGATCGTCGACCTGTCGGGCGGCGGCCGCAGCTGGCAGGTGCACGGCCGGCAGCAAGCCTGGGTCCTGAGCGGCGGCCAGGATCACGGCGCGGGCCATCACGACGCGGGCCATCACGGCGCCGGCCAGCAGGATAGCGCCGGCCAGCCGTACCCGGCCGGCACTAATATTAAAGTTGACTTATATAAGTGAATCTTGATATTTTCCAGACGTGCACGCGTTCGATGTGCTCGGCGACCCGGTGCGCCGGCGGATTCTCGAGCTGCTCGCCGGGGGCGAGCTGAGTTCCGGCGCGATCGGCGCGGTCGTCCAGCAGGAGTTCGGGATCACCCAGCCGGCCGTATCCCAGCATCTCAAGGTGCTCAGGGACAGCGGGCTGGCCACCGTCCGGCCGGCCGGGACCCGGCGGCTGTACGCGGTGAACTACGAACCGCTGCAAGAACTCGACGCGTGGCTCGATCGTTTCCGGCGCTTCTGGACACCTCACCTGGAGGCGCTGGCCACCGAACTGGCCCGGGGCAGGCGCGAGCGCCGCCTCGGCCACCCATCACCGAGCGAGAGGGGAAAGAATCCATGATCGACGTGACCCAGCAGATCAACGCCGTCCGGCGCCGGGTCGGCACCCGGGTCCTGGAGGCGGGCGAGGCGCGCACCGTCACCATCAGCCAGACCTACGCCGCCGCCATCGAGGACGTCTGGGACGCCTGCACCAGCGCCGAACGCATCCCGCGCTGGTTCCTGCCGGTATCCGGCGAGCTGAAGCTCGGCGGCCGCTACCAGCTCGAAGGCAACGCGGGCGGCACGATCGAGGGCTGTGACCCGCCGAAGAGCTTCTTCGCCACCTGGGAGTACGGCGGCGAGGTGAGCTGGATCGAGGTCCGTTTCGCCGCCGAGGCGGCCGACCGGACGCGGCTGGAGATCGAGCACATCGCGCACGTCAGCGACGAGCGCTGGGCCGAGTTCGGCCCGGGCGCGGTGGGCATCGGCTGGGACTCGGCCATCCTGGGCCTGAGCCTGCACCTGTCCGGCGGCCCGGCCATGAGCCCGGCGGAGGGCCTCGCCTGGGCCGGGTCCGACGAAGGCAAGCACTTCATGAGGCTCAGCGGCGAGCGCTGGTGCGAGGCGCACATCGCCAGCGGCGGGGACGAATCCGAGGCGCGCGCGATGGCCGGGCGGACCATCGCCGCCTACACCGCCACGCCGGACTGACCGACCTGGAGGAGGAGCCGGAGCACGAGGGCGAGCGGCGGCCAGGCGGCGTGGCCGCCGCGGGTCACCGCGTAGGACCGGAGGACCACGTCGGGCTGGCGCAGCCGCCGCAGCGCCACCCCGCGGACCGCAGGCCGCCCGGCCGGGAGCAGGCCGACCCCCAGGCCCGCCAGGATCATGTCGTACACCAGGTCCAGGCTGTCCGCGCGCTGCGTGATCCGCGGCTCGAAGCCGGCCAGCGAGGCCATGATGCGCACCACATCCTCGTCGGCGGTATTGCGTGAGTTGACGATCCACGGGTCGTCCCGGTACCGCCGGAAGACCTCGACCGCGGTTCCGCGCGGTCCCGGTCCGGACGGCGTGCCCAGGTGCCACGGAGTACGGCCCAGCGGCTCGGCCTGCAGGTCGCGGCCGAACTCGACCGGCGCCAGGTTGTAGTCGTAGGTCAGCGCGAGGTCGACCTCGTCCGCCGCGAGCAGGCCCAGCGCCTCGGCCGGCTCCTGCTCGAGCAGGTGCAGCCGGACCTCCGGCTGCCGTCCGGCCAGTATCCGGACGACCGGCAGCAGGACCTGGCGAAACGCCGAGGCGAAGGCGGCCACCCGGACCGTCCCGGCCGGCGGGGCCTCCGGGTCCAGATCGCGGCGGGCGGCCTCGACCGCGGCCAGGATGGTGACGGCGTGCCCGGCCAGCCGCCGCCCGGCCGGGGTCAGCCGGACCCGCCGCCCGTCCGGCTCGATCAGCGGCGTGCCCGCCTCCCGGGCCAGCGCCGCGATCTGCTGCGACACGGTGGACGTGGTGACCTGCATCGCCTCGCCGACCTCGCGCATCGAGCCGAGGCGGGACAGCTCGAGCAGCAGCTCGAGGCGGCGTGGGTCCACGAGGTCAATCATTCATGATTCATGAACGGTATGTCCATGAATAACACGTGGACACGGACGATTCCGTCGTATGTACTGGCCATCATGATCAAGGGCGGGACGCCGGCCCGCACCGGCACCCTGATGGCCGTGGGCTCGATGACCTGCGTCCAGATCGGCCTGGCGCTGTCGGTCCCGCTGTTCGGCCGGCTCGGCCCGCTGGGCACGGTCTGGCTCCGGCTGGCCTGGGCCTCGGTGATCCTGCTGATCGCGGTGCGCCCCCGGCCGTGGCGGTTCCGGCGCCCGATCCTGCTCGCCACGATCGCCCTGGGCGTGGTGACCGCCGGCGTGACCATGCTGTTCATGGCGGCCATCGCCCGGATGCCGCTCGGGACGGCCAGCGCCCTGGAGTTCCTCGGCCCGCTCGGCGTGGCGGTCGCCCGGGGCCGCGGCCGCCGCCGGCTGCTCTGGCCCGGCCTGGCCGCGGCCGGCGTGCTGGTCCTGACCCATCCGTGGCAGGGCGGCGGCGACCCGCTCGGCATCGTCTTCGCGCTCGGCGCGGCCGCCTGCTGGGCCGCCTACATCCTGCTCACCCAGGCGGTCGGGGACGAGGTGGCAGGCCTGGCCGGGCTCGCGGTCTCCATCCCGGTGGCGGCGCTGGTGTCGACCCCGTTCGCCGTGCCCGAGATCGGCAAGGCGCTCACGCCGCATCTGCTGCTGATCGGTCTCGGCCTGGCGCTGCTGCTGCCGGTCATCCCGTTCGGCCTGGAGATGTACGCGCTGCGGCGGCTGACCACGGCGGCGTTCGGCACCCTGATGTGCCTGGAGCCGGCCCTGGCCCTGCTGGCCGGGCTGGTGCTGCTTGGCCAGGTGCCCGGGCTGTCGGCGCTGGCCGGCGTCGCCTTGGTGGTGGCGGCCGGGCTGGGCGCCGTACGGACCGGCGCGCGCCAGGACGAAACACATGTTCGAATTGAATCCGAACGGGTAGGGGTGCCTGCGATCTACACCGGAGGAGCTATGTCTGAGGAAATGACACCGCAGGAAAATCCCGCCAAGGATCCGGAGGACTGGGTTACCGGCGACGAGCCGATGACCGGCCCGCAGCGGTCCTACCTGCAGACGCTGGCCCGCGAGGCGGGCCGCGACGTGGACCTGGACGCGCTGTCCAAGGCGGACGCGTCCAGGCTGATCGACGAGCTGCAGGTCGTCTCCGGCCGTGGCACGGGAACAGCGAGCCGGGCCAGCTAGAGCAGCCGCAGCTGGCGGTCCGCGGGCCGGCGCGGACGCCGCGGCGCGGTGAGCCCGGGCGGAGCCGGGGTGATCGCGGCCAGGAACGAGGAGCGGCCGGTCGCCTCCTCGGTGCTGTGCCTGGTCCGGCGGGCGGCGTAGCTGAGCAGCAGCCGCTCCCGGGCCCGGGTCATCCCGACGAACAGCAGCCGTCGTTCCTCCGCCGCGTCCTCGGGGGTGAGCGGCCCGGCTCCAGGCAGCCGCAGCGGCAGCAGGCCGCGCTCGCAGCCGGCCAGGAACACCACGTCGAACTCCAGGCCCTTGGCGCCGTGCAGGGTCAGCAGCGTGATCGCCTCGGCCCGCGGGTCCAAGGCGTCGGTCTCGGCCCCGGTGGCGATCTCGGTCAGGAACCGTTCCAGGTCGTCACCGCAGCGGCGGGCCAGCGGCAGCAGCAGCTCGCCCGCGGCGCGCACGTCCGTGACGGTAGCGTCGCGCTCGCCGCGGGCGGCGGCTATGGACCGCACCGCGGCGGTCACCCGCCCGGTCACGTCGCCGCCCTCGGTCAGGCGTACCTCGCGCACCACGTCGGCCACGCCGGGGCGGCGCGCGAGCCGGTCGTGCGAGCGCTTCTGGTACGGCAGCCCGGCCCGGGTCAGCGCCTGGGCCAGCGGCCCGGCCTGCGCGTCGGTGCGGTACAGCACGGCGATGTCGGCCAGGCCGAGCTTGCCGTGCTCGTGCCCGTCGGCCCGGCCGCTGTCCAGGCTGTGGAAGGACGCCCCGCCGAGCAGCTTGTCCACGGTGGCGGCGATCCAGGCCGCCTCGGCGTGCTCGTCCGTCGTCTCGTCCAGGGTGACGACGTCGCCAGGACCGCTCCGGGCGGGAAAAGCGGTCCGTCCGGGGATCAGCGTGGCGGGCGCGATGGCCTGCATGGCGGCGGTCACGATGGCCGGGTTGGAGCGGTAGTTCCTGGCCAGCTCCACCGTGCTGGCCCCGGGGAAGTCGGCGGCGAACCGGCCGAAGATGCCGACATCGGCGCCGCGGAAACCGTAGATGGCCTGGTCCGGGTCGCCGATCGCGGTCAGCCCGGCGCCGTCGCCGCTGATCAGCCGGAGCAGCTCGTACTGGACCGGGTCGATGTCCTGGTACTCGTCCACGCTGATCCGCGGCCAGCGGGCGCGCAGCCCGGCCGCGGCGGCCGGGTCGTCGCGGAGCACGGCGACGGCCAGCTCGACCAGGCCGTCGAAGTCGACCAGGTCCCGGTCCGTCAGCGCGCGCCGCAGCTCCGCACCGCCCAGCAGCTTGCGCCCGTCCCGCTCGGAACCGGCCAGCTCGGTCGCGACCTGGAGCGCGGTCGCCTCGTCGGCCACCTTGAACCGCGGGGAGAGCCCGGCCGCCTCGGGCTGCTCGCGCAGGATCCGCAGGCCCAGGCCGTGGAACGTGGTGACCGTAGGCTGGCCCTGCGGACAGAGGGCGGCCAGCCGGTCCTGCATCTCCTGGGCCGCGCGGCGGGTGAACGTGATGGCCAGGAAGGATCCGGCGGGCTGGCCGCGGTCGGCGATCTGGTGGGCGATCCGGTAGGTGAGCGTGCGGGTCTTGCCGCTGCCCGGCCCGGCGATGATCAGCAGCGGGCCGTCCGCGATGGCCGCGGCCCGCTGGTCTTCGTCCAGCCCGTCCAGCAGCGTTCCGGTCGGCGCGGGGGCATGAAGGGGGCTGGGGAGGTGGGTGGGCGGACTGGCGTCGGCCCGGCTAGGCGCGGGGCGGGGGGAGGAGCGGGATGGCCTGACCCGTTCGGCGTCCTGCTTTTTCTCCCCGGCGCCGGCCAGGCTGAACAGGGCCACCTCGTGCAGTTCGTCCGGCTGGAACAGGCGGATCGTGCCGTACTCGCCGTCGTACCCCGCGTCCCTGATGACCTCGCCGCGGCGCAGCCTGGTGATGCCCTCGCCAAGCAGCGGGCCGCCCACCCGGCGCACGTCGTCGAGCGGGACGTCGCGCAGGATGCTCAGCTCGGGTCCTAGCGCGGCGACCAGCCGCCCGACCTCGCCGGTCACCTTCTTGCTCTTCGGCCCGGTGGCCAGGATCTCGCCCACGATGTAGGGCAGCTGGATCAAGTTGGTGAACCCGGCGGCGCCGGGCGGCCGGTATCCGGGCGGGCGGTCGGCGATCTCGGCCACCCGGTGCAGCACGCCGACGGTGAGCGGCTTGCCGCACTGCGGGCACAGGGTATCGAGCGCCCTGGTCTGCTCGGGGTCGACCCGCACCCCGCACTTGCGGTGCCCGTCCAGGTGGTACTTGCCCTCCTCGGGGAAGAACTCGACGGTGCCCGCCAGGCCGTTCCCGGTGCGCAGCGCCGCCGCGATGGAGAAGTAGTCCATCTCGGTGTCGAAGACGGTGGCCTCGCGGCCCAGCATCGGCGGGGAGTGCGCGTCGGAGTTGCTGACCAGGCGGTACCCGTCCAGCGAGGAGCAGGCCCAGTTCATCGGCGGGTCGGAGGACAGGCCGGTCTCCACCGCGAAGATGTGATCGGCCAGGTCGGCGTAGCAGTCCCGCACCGCGTCGAAGCCGGACTTCGAGCCGAGGACGGCGAACCACGGCGTCCATACGTGCGCTGGCACCAGGAAGCAGCCCGGGCCGGCCGACAGCGTGATGTCCAGCAGGTCACGCGAGTCCAATCCGAGGATGGGCCGGCCGTCCGAGGCCAGGTTGCCGATCCTGGCCAGCGCCGCGGTGATCCGGTCGGCCTCATCGAAGCCGGGCGCGTAGAGCAGGTGGTGCACCTTCCTGGTCCGGTCGTCGCGCCGGTAGATCGTGGAGATCTCGACCGAGAGCATGAACCTGACCGTGCCCGCGCAGCTGGCCGGGGTATCGCGGAAGAGCCGTTTCTCCAGGTCAGGCCGGATCCGGAACAGGCCGGGCTCGGCCGGCACGAGGGTCTCCCTCAACTCCGCCGCCCACGCGGGGTGGGTGAAGTCGCCGGTGCCGAGCACCCGCAGGCCCTTGCGCAGTGCCCACCAGGACAGGTGCTCGATATCGCAGTCCTTGCTGCAGGCCCGCGAGAACTTGGAGTGGATGTGCAAATCGGCGTGGAACATGGCGGGTCTGATCCTGCCACGGGGCACTGACATCCGCGCCCGGAACAGCCGTGTGCGCCCGTGAGCCCGGGGCGCGGTTTCCCGGCCCCGGGCACACGTCGTGCGGGTCAGGCCCTCAGGCGATGCCGTCCACCCGGTGGACGGCCCCGCAGTCCACCCCGAGCGCGGCGTGGTGCTTGCGGATCGCGTCCTCGTCCGGGCCGTCGAGCAGGCAGTACACCTGGCCGTCGGCGTTGTGGTACAGCTCGACCTGGCGGACGCCGAACTCGTCCGCCCGCTCGTTGCGAGTGTCGTCGGCGATCTGCGCGATGGCTTCGGGCGGCAGCTTGAGATCGGCGTGGAAATCCATGAACCTGGACATGTCAGTTCTCCTTTTCCAGGTCCGCGGGCTACAGGCTCGCCTCAGTGAGCGGGCGGGCCGGCCGGCGGCGGGCCGTGCGGCCCCGCGCGACCAGCACCGCCGCAATCCCCGTGACCAGCGCGGCCGCGACCGCGATCGCGGCGATCTGCCAGCCTGGCATGCCCCCCACGACCACGGTGTGTACCACGGTGGCCGGAGCGGTGGTCCCCTCCTGGCCGCCGCTGCCCCCCACCGGGATCACCGACGTCGACGCCATGGCGCTGCTGGCGAAGCTCACCGCGACGACCGCCAGGCTCGCCAGCACGGCTCCCAGCCGGCTCAGGCTCTTGATGGTGCTCATTGAATGGTTCTCCCTCCCCGGCTTCCCGGGACGCGGCCTCGGGCGTCCGCCCGGACCGCTTGCGTTCCTTACACTGCGACGCTATGGCGCGAGCGCCGCGTTCAGGATCGGGAGCATTACCCAGTTTTGCGTTCCGGTTCCCTAGTTTTCGCCGGACAGGCGAACAGCGCCGCGCGGGGCGCGGCTGCGATGAGTCCCGGATGCGCCGGCTGGCCAGAGCGGACCCTGCGACCGCTCTGGCCAGACCAGCCTTGGGGAAGGCTTAGCGGAGCTTGGTCCCGATGGCCTGGACCGGATGCGAGGTGGACGGCGCGAGCAGGAAGCTGGCGGTGGCGAGGGCCGCGGAAGCGATAAACCTGGCCCGCAACGACATTGGTGCAATCCCCGATCTGCGGCCGTCCCAGCCAGGCCATCTGGCGTCCCCGTCGCATCGCGAATGCATCGTATTGGGAGAAGTGACCGCTCAGTAGGCACTGAGACCAAATCGCGACATTTGACCCCTGGGACGCGAACGCGCCCGCGCCGTAAGGGCCGGTTATGTTACTGATGAGAACCACGCCAGCAGAGGGAAAGGGGCCGGTCCATGCCGCTCGCCTGGGTGCCCTACACCGACCGCGCCGAAGCCGAACGCCGCCTGAACGGCATCCCGGCCGGCCTGGAACTCGACTTCTACCGCGCGGACGGGGACGAGCTTCCCGGCAGCCTCGATGAGGTCGCCTTCTACGTCCTGCCCTACATGAAGGGGCCGGCCGTCCTCGACCGGGCCGCCGACATGCCCAAGCTGCAGGTGGTGCAGACCCTGACGGCCGGCTACGAGGAGTTCCTGCCGCTGGTGCCGCCGGGGGTGACGTTGTGCAACGCGGCCGGGCTGCACGACACCAGCACGGCCGAGCTCGCCATAGCCCTCGCCCTGGCCAGCGGCCGGCACCTGGACGAGTTCGCGCGCAACCAGCCCAGCGGCACGTGGCGGTTCGTCTTCGGCCGGGCCCTGGCCGACCAGCGGGTCCTGATCATCGGGTACGGGCACATCGGGGAGGCGATCGAGCACCGGCTGAACGGGTTCGAGGTCGCCTCGATCACCCGGGTGGCCCGGCGGGCCCGGACCGGGCCGCCGGAGGTGCACGCGATCGAGGAGCTGCACCGGCTGCTGCCGAACGCCGACGTCACGTTCGTCATCGCCCCGTACACCCCGCAGACCGAAGGCATGATCGGCGCCCGCGAACTGGCGCTGCTGCCGGACGGCGCGCTGCTCGTCAACGTGGCCCGCGGCAAGCTAGTCGATACCGATGCGCTGGTCGCCGCGCTCGAAACCGGACGGATCCGCGCGGCGCTCGACGTGACCGACCCCGAGCCGCTGCCCCCGGACCATCCGCTCTGGCGCCAGCCCGGCGCGCTGATCTCGCCGCACGTCGGCGGGGCCAGTTCGGCCTTCTTCCCGCGCGCGGACCGGCTGATGGCCGCGCAGCTCAACCGGTTCGTGGCGGGCCAGCCGCTGGAGAACGTGGTCAAGGCGCCCTGAACCTAGGCGGCGGCCAGCTCGGCGTAGCGGCCGTCGCTGGCCAGCAGGCTGCCGTGGTCGCCGGACTCGACGATGCGGCCGTGGTCGAGCACGACGATCTGATCGGCGGCGCGGACGGTGGAGAGCCGGTGCGCGATCGTGATGGTGGTCCGGCCCCGGGCCAGGGTGTCGAACGCCTTCTGCACGGCCCGCTCGGTCTCGGTGTCCAGCGCGCTGGTGGCCTCGTCGAGCACGAGCACACGCGGATCGCGCAGCAGGGTCCTGGCGATGGCGATGCGCTGCTTTTCCCCGCCGGAGAAACGGTGCCCACGTGACCCCACCATGGTGTCGTAGCCGTCGGGCAGCCCGGCGATCAGCTCGTGGATCTGGGCCGCCCGCGCGGCCGCCTCGATCTCACGATCGGTGGCGCCGGGCCTGGCGTAGCGCAGGTTCTCCCGCACGGTGGTGTGCAGCAGGTAGGTCTCCTGGCTGACCACGCCGACGATGGCGGCCAGGTCGGCCAGCCTCATGTCGCGGACGTCGACTCCGTCGATGCGCACGGTGCCGCCGCTCGGGTCGTAGAGCCGCGCGACCAGCGAGCCGAGGGTCGTCTTGCCCGAGCCGGTCTCGCCGACCAGCGCGAGCGTGCTGCCGGCCGGGACGTCCAGGTCGATGCCGGCCAGCGCGGGCCGGTCGGCGCCGGGGTAGGTGAAGCCGACGGCGTCGAAGGTGACGTGCCCGGTGACCGTGGCCGGGTCGATGCTGACCGGGCGGGCCGGCTCGTCCACCTCGACCGGCAGGTCCAGGTACTCGAAGATCCGCGCGAACAGCGCCAGCGAGCTGATCACCGAGACGCTGGTGCCGAGCAGGCCGGTGATCGGCCGGAACAGGCTGCCCTGCAGGGTGGTGAAGGCGACCAGGGTGCCGATGCTGACCGCGCCGGCCGTGACCGGCAGCCCGGCCGCGAGGTAGATGACCGCGGGGATGGCGGCGAAGATGATGGTCAGCGAGGACATCCGCCAGCGCCCGGCTAGCTGGGAGCGCAGCTCCAGGTCGATCAGCCGGGCCGAGGAGGCGGTGAACCGGCGTACCAGGGCGGGCCCGGCGCCCATCGTCTTGGCCAGCTGCACGCCGTTGACCGACAGCCCTTCCTCGATGGTGACGTTGAGGTCGGCCAGCTCGCGCTGCTGCTCGGCGGTGATGGCCCGGCGCATCCGGGCGACCTTGCGGGTCAGGTAGATGGCCGGCGGCATGACCACCAGCGAGATCAGGGACAGCCGCCAGGACAGCGCGACCATGGCCACCGCGGTGCCGATCGCGGTGGTGAGGTTGGCCGCGATGGAGGTCGCGGTCGAGGTCACGACCGCTTCCATGCCGCCGATGTCGTTCTGGATGCGCGACTGCACCTCGCCGGTGCGGGTGCGGGTGAAGAACGCGATCGACTGCCGCTGCAGGTGCGTGAAGACGCTGGTGCGCAGCCCGTGCATGACGTGCTGGCCGACCTTGGTGCTGATCCATGTCTGGATGACGCCTAGGCCGGAGGTGACGGCGGCGACGGCGACCATGGCGATGACCAGCCAGGCCAGCAGCCGCACGTCCCGGTCCGGCAGGGCGGTGTCGATGATCGCGCGGAGCAGGAACGGCGAGGCCAGCCCGACCAGCGAGGAGGCCACGATGATCGCGGTGACGACGGCCAGCTGCCACCGGTAGGGGCCGAACAACCGGCCGATGCGGCGCAGCGACACCTCGTGGGCCTGCGCCTTTTCCGCCGCGGTGACGGTCCTGCGCCCGCGGCTGTGCGTATCTCGGTTCGTCTGAGTGGCTGCCAAAGAGCTACTCCCTTCCTCTACGGCTACTGCAACAATGCTGAGGTTACCTCAATATGAGGCTACAACAGAAACCGCTGGTACGCTATTCCCCGTGACCCAGGATCGCGACGACGCGAGCACCGAACAGGCCGGCGACGACGCGCTGGCCGAAGCCTTCTGGGCGGTCGCGCGGCAGCTCCGCGAGCGGTCGCAGGAGACGCTGGCCCCCTGGGACATCACCCCGGCCCACCTGCGCGCCCTGCGCACGCTGCGGCGGCACGGGACCATGCGGCTTTCCGAGCTCTCCGACCACCTGCACATCGCGCCCCGCTCCACCACCGAGGTGGTGGACGCCCTGGAGGCCAGGGACCTGGTCCGGCGGCGCGCCGACCCGGGCGACCGGCGCGCCACGCTGGTCGAGGTGACCGAGCACGGCGCCGATATGCTGACCGCGATCCGCGACACCCGCGGCGCCGAGGCCGGCCGGGTCTTCGGCCGCCTCGGCCCGGCCGACCGGGCCGAACTGACCCGCATCCTCGGCCTGCTCCGGGACCCCGCGTGACCCCTGGAGATACGGTGCGGATCGGCCTGGCCGGCTACGGCCGCGGCGGCCGCTTCTTCCACGCGCCGCTGATCGGGCTCGCCCCGGAGTGCACGCTGGCCGGCGTCCTGACCCGCTCCGCGCGCCGCCGCGCCGAGTTGGCGGACGACTTCCCCGGCCTGCCCGTCGCCGGCGGCCTCGGCGAACTGGCCGCCGCGGGCATCGACGCCGTGGTGATCAGCACGCCGCTGGACAGCCACGAGGCGCTGGTCCGCGAGGCGATCGCGCTCGGCCTGCCGGTGGTGTGCGACAAGCCCTTCAGCCCCGACGCGGCCAGCGCCCTGACCCTCGTCAATGAGGCCGAACGGTCGGGCGTCCCGCTCACCGTCTACCAGAACCGGCGCTGGGACGCGGACTTCCGCACCGTCCGCGTGCTCGTCGAATCGGGCGTGCTGGGCGAGGTGACCGCGTTCGAGTCGCGGATGGAGCAGTACCCGCCACCCGGCGGCTTCTCCGTGACCGGCGGCGGCGTGCTGCGCGACTTCGGCAGCCACGTGGTCGACCAGGCCCTGCAGCTGTTCGGCCCGGCCGCCGCGGTCTACGCCGAGATGCACGTCGTCCCGGACAGCGGCTTCGACGACCGGTTCTTCCTCGCCCTCCGGCACGCCGCCGGGGTCACCTCGCACCTGCACGGCGACTGGACGCTGCCCGGCGCGCCCGGGCCGCGGTTCCGGGTGACCGGTAGCACCGGCACGTTCGCCGTGGAGTCCGACGACGGCCAGTCCGAGCGGCTGCTGTCCGGGGAGACGGAGATACCCGGCCCGTTCGGTACCGTCCCCGAATCCCGCTGGGGCCGGATCTACCGCGGCGAGGGTGTCCCGCCCGAGCCCGTCCCGGCCCAGCCCGGTTGCTGGAGCAGCTTCTACTCCGCCTTCGCCCGCGCCGTGCGGGGCGAGGGCCCGCTGCCGGTGGACCCGCGGGACGCGGTGGCCGCGCTCGAGGTCCTGGACGCCGCCCGCCGCAGCGCCGCCCGCGGCGAGGTCGTGCGACTCAGCCGAGCGGGATAACCAGCACGTCTGTCACTGGGGCGTCCGGCCCGGCCTGGGCCCGGGCCACCTTGCGCCAGCCCCACGCGCGGAAGGCGTGCTGCGCCGCCGTGGCCGCCGGCCGCACGGTCAGCGTCGCGCGTTCCTCGGGCCGCCCGTCCAGGATGAGGTCGTGCAGGTCCCGTCCGATGCCCTGCCGCCGCCAGGACGCGCGGACCAGCAGGTCGGCGAGCGCGAACGTCCGCCCGGGGTGCTCGGCGGTCACCTCGTCCGGGAGCGGGGTGGTCAGCTCCTGCCACCACGCGGTCGACGGTCGCAGCGGCATCCCGGCGGCAAATCCGACCAGGTAGCCGCCGTTCCTGGCCTCGGCGAGGACGAAACCGGGCTGCCGCCGCTGGACGGCGAACCGGCGCGGGTAGTCATCGTCGCTGGCTTGCCGGTACGGCGGGTCGGCGTACACCTCGGCGTGCAGCCCGTGGAAATCCTCCGCGTGCGCGGCCGCCTGCCCGCCGTCGAGCAGGCGATAGGCGAGGCCGTCTCCGGTCAGCGTCACCGTCAGTCGATGCCCTGCTACTCGAGTATGGCCAGGTCGAGCGCTGCCAGCCGGTCCGGGTCGGCGACGACGTCGATCTGGCTGATCTTGTCGCCGGAGAAGGTGAAGGCGAGCGCGATCAGCAGCCGTCCGCGCGGCGCCATGATCAGGCCGGGAGCCCCGTTGACCAGGGCGATCGACCCGTACCTGGCGCGCGCCGAGGCAGCTCTGGCCCCGCCGGCTACCGCGGCCGCACCGTGGACCGTCAGCGGGACGCCGGACGGCGACGCCGTCGCGTCCGAATTCAGTACCACCTCGGGGTCCAGCACGGCGATCAGGCCCTCGAGGTTGCCGCCGCGGGCGGCGGCGATGAAGGCCTCAGTCACCCGGCGCTGCCGGGCCAGGCGCGCGCCCGCGGCCGCGTCGGCATCCGGGTCGGCTCCCTGGATCCGGCGACGGCCCCGGCTGGCCAGCTGGCGGGCCGCGGCCGGGGACCGGCCGGTGATGGAGGCGATCTCGCCGAACGGCAGGCCGAACGTGTCGTGCAGCACGAACGCCACCCGTTCGGCGGGGGGGAGCGTGTCGAGCACCACCAGCAGCGCCAGGCCGACCGAGTCGGCCAGCATCGCCTCCTGCTCCGGGCCGCCCACAGTCGCGTCGTCCGGGTCCAGCGGGTCCTCCCGCCGGGACTTGCGCGAGCGCAGCATGTCCAGGCACACCCGGCCCACGATGGTGGTGAACCATCCCTCCAGGTTGGCCACGTCGTCGGCGCCGCCTCTAGCCGTGGCGCGGGCCACGTGCAGCCAGCCCTCCTGGACCGCGTCGTCGGCGTCGCTCAGCGAGCCGAGCATCCGGTACGCCATCGCCCGCAGCCGCGGGCGGCTCGCCTCGAACCGTCCGGCCAGCCGGTCTTCTACGTCCATTGGTCCCATTGTCCCCTGTCGTGTTCGGTCACCGAGATGACGGATCCCGCCCCGGCGAATGTGACCGGCTAGTGGCCCGGCTCGTAGAGCCCGAAGATGAGGCGCTGGTCCCCGGGCCCGAACGTGCCGTGAACCTGCGAGCTGTCACCGATATCCCGGCACCGCGCGAGCAGCGTCTGGCCCAGGGCGAGCTGGCCGCGTTCCCACCGGGCCAGCGCCGCCGGCACGTCCCCGCCGGCCGCGGTGAGCGCGTCGGCGAGGGCCCAGCCGTCGGCGGCGGCCTTGGCCGTGCCCGCGGCCGCGTGCGGGCGGACCGCGAACGCGGCGTCGCCGATCAGGCAGACCCGGCCGAACGCCATCCGGGGCACCGCGATGTCGTAGACGACCTGCACGAACGGCTCGGCCACGCCGGTCACGACCTCGGCGATGGGCGGGGCGAGCCCCCTGCTGGCGGTGTGCCGCATGACGGTGACGGCCTCGTCCCTGGCCGCGCCGGGCGGCAGCGACACCGCCCGGCGGATCCCGTCCCGGCCGGTCATCAGCTCGTCGAGTTCCTCGCCCTCGGCCACGTTGACGTACCAGACGAAGTTGACCAGCCGCTTCCCCGGAGTGAGCGCGCCGTCCAGGCCGGGGATGGGATACACCAGGATGTGGCTGTCCTTCAGCACCTGGTAGGTGATCGCGTCGCCGAACCGCTCCCGGGTGGCGGCGGTCAGCGCCTGCTCCGGCAGCGTGCCGCGCCAGGCCACGTAGCCCGCGTAGGACGGCCTGACCTCGGGTAGCAGCCGGGCCCGGGCGGGCGAGCTCACCCCGTCCGCGCACACCAGCAGGTCGGCCTGTGCCTCCTGGCCGCCGGCCAGTGTCACCCGGACCGAGTCCGCCGCCTGGCTGAACCCCGTGACCTCGCGGCCGAGCAGGTAGCGGTCCGGGTCAAACAGGCCGAGCAGCGACCGGTAGATGGTGTTCCAGGAGGAGAACAGGTACCGGTGCCGCTGCTCGTGCCGGACGCTGCCGTCGGCCCGCAGGAACCGGATCCAGTTCGTGGACGAGCACACGTCGGCGACCTGCCGGCCGCCCCGTTCGGTCAGGTACCGCAGCGTCGCCTCCAGGGTGGCGATGCCCGCGCCGCGGGCCTGCAGCGCAGCCGAAGAACGCTCGAAGACCGTCACGTCGCACCCGGCGTCGCGGAGCACCAGCGCGGCGGTGAGCCCGCCCACCGACCCGCCGGTGACCACGACGCGGGGCATCATCGCCTACGCCCTACCGTCTACGGCCTGCCGCCTACGGCCCTGCCGTCTACGGGCGGCCGAACGTGGCCACCCTGACCACCTCGAGCTCGAACAGCACCCGGCGCTCGTCCATCGACGGGTCGCGTAGCGCGTAGGGCGGCTCGTTGCCGGTGTACTTCACCCAGATCCGGTCCAGCTGGTCGGTGACCCGCTGGCCCTCGGCCGGGTCGTCCTCGGAGACCTCCCGCCTGACCACCGTCTTGAGGCTGAGCCAGTGGTAGGTGTTCTCCGGGTTCATCAGCAGGAAGGTGGCGTACGGCGCCTTACGCAGCCAGTCGACCTTCCTGCGGTGGGTGGCCAGGTTCAGCAGCACGGTGTCACCCTCGTAGTCGAACCAGACCGGGGTGAGGTTGGGCTGCCCGTCCGAGCCGGTGACCGCGACGACGGCGGTCACCGGCTCGTCGAGCAGGCGCTTGTAGACCGGGTCGAGGTCGGCCAGGCTCGCCACCGGCTCCCGGTCGCCGATCATGAACTGACCGGGCTGGATGCCGTCGGCGACGTCCCTGAACTTCGCCACGGTAATGCTCACTGCACACGCTCCTTCACCTGGGTCACCTGGTTGGCCCGGCTGATGCCGGGTACCGATCTGCGTCCGGCCTGGCCCCGGCTGAGGTCCATGACCGCGGGGTAGCCGGCCGGGTCGACATGAGCGTCGATCACGGTGGGACCGGGCCGGGCCAGCGCGTCCGTCAGCGCCGCGGCCAGTTCCCGCTCGCTGCTCACCGCGGCGCCCGCCGCGCCCATCGCGGCCGCGGCGGCGGCGAACGAGGTCGGGCGGTACCGGACCGCCGCCTCGCCGCCGTGGCCGGCCGGGTTCTGCTTGATGGTGATCAGGCTGAGCGCGGCGTCGTTGAAGACGATCACGATGACCCGCAGCGACAGCCGCACCGCGGTCTCGATCTCGGCCAGCGTCATGCCCAGCCCGCCGTCGCCGGTGAACGCGAGCACCGCCGCTTGTGGCTGGCAAAGCGCGGCGGCGATCGCGGCGGGCAGCGCGTAGCCCATGGTGGCCAGGCCGCTGGAGGTCAGCAGCATTTTCGGTTGAGTCACGTGCCACAGCGGCATGGCCACCAGCATGTGCGCGCCCGCGTCCACGGTCGCGATGGTCTCCGGCGGCGCGCAGGCCCGCGCGGTCGCGACGACCTGCTGCGGGGCCAGCCGCCCGGGTGCGGCGGTGGCGGCAGCGACGAGCCTGCGGGCCGCGTCCGTCTTCGCGGCCCGGCCCGCGTCCGGCGCCCACTCCATGGTTCCGCCGGGACCGGCAGCCAGCACGTCCAGCGCGTCGTCGATCGGCATGGTCAGCTCGGTGGCGCCGGTGAACCAGCCGTGAGCCGGGGGCGCTCCCGGCTCGCTGACCAGGATCGTCCGCCCCGCGTAGTCCCACCGCGCCGGGATCATCTCGGCCTCGTCCACGCCCAGCCCGACGATCAGGTCGGCCGCGCTGAGCAGCGGCCACTCCATCGTGCCCCCGGTGACCAGGCCGGCCGCCTCGGCGCCGGAGTCCGGCAGCACGCCGCGGGCCCGGTAGGTGTGCAGCGCCGGGATACCGCGGCCGCCCAGCGCGTCCCTGACCGCCGCGGTCCGCGAGATCGCGCCCGTGCCGAGCAGCACCACCGGCCGCCGCGCCCCCCGCACCGCCTCAGCTAGTATCGCGAGACCCGCCCGGGCCGCCGCGTCCTCCGCCGCCCGCCGCGTCTGGGCCTCGACTCCGTTCTCCACCCGCGGCGGGCCGTGCTGGTCGGCCGCGCCGTCCGCCATGTTCGCGATGACCGGTCCCGCCGGACCCGCCAGCGCCGAAGCGACGGCCCTCGCGGCGACGGCCGCCGCGGCCGCTGGCGGACCGCCCACCGTGAACGCCGCCTTGGCCACCGACCGGCCCAGCGCCTCCTGGTCGATCCGCTGGTGGCTGATCCGCGTATCCGCCACCGTGTCCGCGATCACCACCACGGGCAGCCGGTCCAGCGCCGCGTGCGCGATCCCGTTGACCGCGCTGGCCAGCCCCGGTCCGCGCGTGACCACGACCGCCCCGGGCGCACCGGTGAGGTCCGCGCTGGTCGCGGCCATGATCGTCGCGGCCGTCTCGCCGTGCGCCAGGACGAAGCGCATCCCCGCCGCCTCCGCCGCCCCGACCACGTCCAGGTTGGGACCACCTCCTGGCACGCCGAACACCAGCCGGGTACCCGCCCGGGCCAGCGCCGCCACGATCGCCCCGGCTGCCCCGGCCGCCGGGGAGGCAGTGCTGGCTTCCAAGGAGGCTCCTTCTCTGACGGTCGTCATTCTGTGGTGCGCGTGAGACGTCGTCAAGGCACATACCCGCCCGTTCGGCCCATATCCGGCGCCGTGAGCGCCCGCGCCCTCACGCCTTCCGCGCCCGGCCATGATCATGAAGGATCTGGTACGGCTAGCAGTACCAGATCCTTCGGGATC
>Ga0207678_10001985_pt1 | contig 18636 bp, 18 predicted proteins | sample KBSC63metaG_FD_184319 | JGI IMG/M metagenome (GOLD analysis project Ga0207678, IMG submission 184319) | Corn rhizosphere microbial communities from Kellogg Biological Station, Michigan, USA - KBS C6-3 metaG (SPAdes) (version 2) | ecosystem: Host-associated > Plants > Roots > Rhizosphere > Soil ...
GGGAGCTTGACCTCGCCTCCAAGGCGAGGTCAAGCTCCCCTTCAGCGTGACCAGCAGCGGGCCGGTCCTGACCGCAGCCGGGCACTAGCTGCTCTGCGACAGGCCGGCGGGCCGACGGGCCGCCCATCCTCGTCCTGCCAGTGCAGCCAGAACGGCTGGGAGGCGATGCCCGTGATGTCCGGGTCGAAGTCCATCATGACGTGGTCGCTCCAGCCACGACTCGAACCCACGTGGTCCCCGTTGTCGATGACCACCACGAGCCCGGGAAATGCGAAGCCTATTCGCCCACTGAAACGCCCGCACCGGCAGCGCGTTCTCAAACCGTTTGGGTCACGCACGCCGTGAGCAACTCTGGACAGCGCATTCTCATGGGATGGCACGTTCGACTGCGTCACCCTTGTCGGCCTGCCTGACCCGGCTGCGCGGAGACGGGCTGAGACTGCTACCTGGCCGCGATCCCGCACCCTAACCGCGCCACACTGGGCCCTGGATGAGCACTCCGTTGTGGATGAGGAAGCTGCGGACCACATTGGCGTTCACCACCGCTTGCTTCCCGGCCCAGCCCTGCTCGGCGGCGAACTCCTCGAGCCATCCGTTGATCGTCTCCCGGCGCTTAACACTGAGGAACCGCTCTCCCGTTTCCTTCTTGCGCAGGATGCAGAAGGCGACGAGTGTGTCTGGCTCCTTTTCGACCTTGGCGCAGAAGTCCGCGAGGATCCGCAGCTTCTGCTCCCGGACCTCCGTGGGATCGTGATGGAGTCCGGCACCCGCCGCCCACTGCTTAACGGACGCGTGTGATTCGATGTCGTGAGTCCTCACAGTGGAAGCCCAAAACGGTCGGCCAGTTGCCTGATCTCGGTCATCCGCTGCGTAGCGTCGGTCGGCATGGGTTCCTGGATCATCCCCTCACGCTTGAGCCGCTCGGTGACCTCCGGAATCTCCGTCCACGGATTGCCGTACTGGCCGCGGTAGAAACTGTCCGACAGCGCTCGGCGCGGCCGCTGCCCGCCGCCCTTGGCATCCTCAGCCGGGTAGCCGACCAGCAGGATCCACATCGGAACCCAGTGATCCGGCACCTTCAGGACGTCCTTGACGCCCGCGGCGTTGAACGCGTGCAGCCCGACGCCGAGGCCCTCGTCGACGCCGGCGAGCATGGCCTGGGCGATGGCCAGTCCGGTTTCCACCGATACGGCCCAGACGGTGGCGATCTGGTCCTTGGACATCGGCTCGAGGACCTGCGGATAGACGAGGTCGTCCACGTAGGCGTGTGTCCAGCCATGAGTCACCGGAAGCGCGCCCAGGTCCACCAGTTCCTTCAGACGGCCCTGGGCGCCGCTGACGAAGCTGGTGTCGCCGTACCAGAAGATCGTCACCGGGGCGAGGTCGATCTGCACCGTCGTGGTCGGTGTCTTCATCTGTTCACGAACCTCGTCGCTGAGCTCATCGCGATAGCAGACGATGGCCTTCGCGAAGTCGGCGTTGACCGCGCGTGAAGCACGGTTGGCCGCCTCCAGCATCACTTGGATCTTCTCCTCTTCCACCGGCCGGTTGGGATCGAAGAACCGGATAGTCCGGCGGGTGCCGACGACTTGCTTGAACTCCATGCCTGCCTCACTCTCGTCTCAGGTGGAAAGCAGCGTGACCACCATCGCCGCCGCGTCGGTGCCGAGGAATCCGCCGCCGTTCTGAGCGAGCGCCACGCCCGCTCCGGCTACCTGCCGCTGGCCACAGCGGCCGCGAAGCTGGTCGACCAGCTCGACAAGCTGAGCGCACCCGGTCGCGCCGATCGGATGTCCTTTCGATAGCAGGCCGCCGCTGGGGTTGACCGGTATCCGGCCGCCGAGCCGGGTCGCCCCGGAGGCAAGCAGTGCCGGTCCCTCTCCCTTCCCGCACAGGGCGAGTTCCTCGTAGGTCATCAGCTCGGCGGGAGCGGCCGCGTCATGCAGCTCCACAACGTCAAGGTCGCCGGGCCCTATGCCAGCCTTCTCGTATGCCGCCTCCGCCGCGCGCTCGACCGCGCCTAGTTCGCCCGGTCCGCGATCCCGCCCGCTGACCAGGGCGCAGGCCCGGACCCGGACCCGTGCGCCTAGGCGCCGGGCGACCTCAGGTGAGCAGACGACAAGGGCCGCGGCCCCGTCGCCGATGGGGGAGCACATGAGCAGGGTGAGCGGCGGCGCGATCTCGCGGCTGGCGAGCACATCCTCGACAGTGACCTCGGTGCGGTATTGCGCATAGGGATTCAGCGCCGCGTGCCGGTGGCTCTTGACCGCGACTTCCGCGAAGTCCTGCCGCGAGGCGCCGCTGTGTTCCATGTAGGCACGGGAGTTCGCCGCGTAGATGTCCATAAAGAACGAGCGCTTGCCGGCCGCCTGCCCGCCCGCGCCGCGCGACTCGACGGGCAGCGAATCGGCCTGTTCGGGAAGCGGAGAGCCGGCCGACCCGGACGAGGCCCACTGCTGCAGCTCAGCAACCTGCTGCTGATCCACGGCTGTCCCGATCGCGGCGAGCGAGCGGGCTCTGTCTTCGTGGGTCAGCTTCTCTGACCCGACGGCGAGCGCCACGTCGGCGGCTCCCGACCCGACCGCCATGCAGGCGAGATGAAACGCCGAGGACGCCGACGCGCAGGCGTTCTCGACGTTCACCATCGGCACGCCGAGCAGACCGGTGTAGCGCAGCGCTACCTGGCCCCGGATCATCTCCTGGTTGGTGAGGAGCCCCGCTACCGCGTTGGAGAAGAACACCATGCCGATGTCGGCAGCGGTGACACCCGCGTCGTCCAGCGCGCCGTTCACCGCTTCCTCCGCGAGCGCCCGGATCGTCGTGTCCGGGAACTTGCCGAAGCGGGTCATCGCCGCTCCGGCTACGTAGATATCACGCATCTGCCACCCCCCAGCGGGTTATCGCCGTTCATGCCTGCCCCACCCGGTAGCCGGACCGCTCCCGGTCCCATGTGCCATGGGTGATCCCGCGCGCCTTCAGCGCGGCGTACTGAATCCGGTGCGTCTCGGTCTTGGGCAGCGATGCGACGAACTCCACGTAGCGCGGGATGGCGTAGCGCGCCATCTTGCCCTGGCAGTAGTCGAGGATCTCCTCGGGCTTCGGCTGCTCGCCCGGCCGCGCCACAACGGCGATCTTGACCTCGTCCTCCCCGAGTTCCGAGGTCACGGCGTGCGCGGCGCTTTCCAGTACCCCCGGGTGGGAGTTGACGACCGTCTCCACCTCCCAGGCGGAGATGTTCTCACCCAGTCGGCGAATGGACTCCTTCTTCCGGCCGCGATAGTAGAAAAAGCCCTCCTCGTCGTATTCGGCGAGGTCACCGGAGTGGAACCAGCCGCCACGGTAAGCCTGCTCCGTCGCCTCGGGCAGGTTCTCGTAATAGGTGGTCGCCCCCGCCGGATGGCGGAACACGAGTTCGCCGATCTGTCGCGACCCGAGCGGCCGGTCATCCTCGCCAACGACGCGGAACTCGACCCCGGCGACACCGGAGCGGCCCATCGAGCCGACCCGACCCGCGTCGTTCATCAGAATGCCCGGCGAGTCGACCATCCCGAACCACTCGATGATCCGGACGCCGAACCGTCGCTGGAACTCTTCCCACCGGTCTGGCGGGCAGCCGGCTGAAAGCACTACCCGGACTTGATGGTCCCTGTCGCCCGGCCCCGGCGGCTGCTTCAGCAGGATCGAGATCATCCCGCCGAGCGAGTTGAACTCCACGGCCGCGTAGCGCCGACAGTCATCCCAGAACCGGGAGGCGCTGAACCGGGGGGCGAGGGCGAGCTTGGCGTCCAGGATCATCGACCCGATCGCCGATACCAGCAGCGCGTTCCCGTGGTAGAGCGGCAGCGGCGTGTACATGGTCTCGCCGGGCCGCACTCCCGAGGCGCGCAGCAGCGTCTGCAGAGGCGTGGTGTCGTACCTGGCCGCGACCACGCCTTTCGGCGGCCCGGTCGTTCCCGAGGTGTACATCATGCCGACGCTGCCGGCGGGCTCGGCCAGGTCGACCTCGGGCTCACGGTCCGCACCCGACATGAGCCGGTCAAAATCCCAGTCGGCGCCATTGCCCGCGCGCCCGTCCACCACCACGGTGTGCCAGAGCCCCGGCAGGTCGCCAGCCACCGCGGCGAGCGCATCCCGCAGGTCATCTGTGAAGATCACGGCCGTGGCTCCTGAGTCCCTGAGGATGTGCTGCAGGGTGGGGCCGCGCTGTGAGATGTTCACCGGCACCGATGCGGCGCCGATGAACCCGATGCCGAGGTGAGCCCAGAGGAACTCGGGCCGGTTACCCATCAGGATGGCAACCCGCTCTCCTGGGCGCACCCCGAGCTCGAGCAGCCCGTTCGCCGCCCGCTGCGCGTTCGACAGCACGTCCCGCCATGGGACCTCGGCATCCGCCCATTTCAGCCAGGTAGCGTCGGGATGCTCGGCGACCCGCTGCCTGATGATCTGCTCGACCGGGCCCTGCGCGCGTGCCACGCCGCACCGTCCTCCGCTTACGCGTGCCGCTCCTGCGTGGGCACCCCCTGCGTGTGCCACTCCTGCATGTGCCGCCGGATAGCGGGAGTCACTGTCGACCCGTCGTAGTAGCGCTCATAGAACGCGGGGTCGACATGGTGCACGACCGCTCCGAAGTTGCACTGCATCGGGTTGAAGTAGGCCGGGCACTGCCCGTACTGCTCGACGCAGTAGTCGACGTAGGCGATGCACGCCTCAACGGCCCAGTCGGAGACGCGGGTGGCCGGGTCGTTCACGATGGCCCGCACGGTGTCCGCGGTGAACGGCCCGCCGTGGCGGAGCATCCAATTGTCGTCGCCGCGCGACATCGTGCGGCCGTCGCCGTACTTCTCCTCCATCATCGCGGTCATCACCGCGCGGCCGTCTGGGTAGCGGGGCGACGGGACGTAGGTCGCCTCCTTGATCCCTTCCAGCCCGAAGATCTTGAGCGCGCCGGATGCCGCCGGGGCACGCTCGTTCAGCGGCTCGGCCCGGAACCCCAGCCCCCGTGCGAGGTCGGGGAACGCGCCCATCAGGATGTCGTCGAAGTACCCGCAGAAGATCCAGTTTCCGAGCCCCATCGCCTCCGCGGCCAGCCGCATGTTCTGCACGTACGAGCCGGGAGGGTAGGTCTCGACCTGGAAGATGAACTGCTCGATCTGGCTGATGGCCACCGGGAACTCGAGCTGGCCCTCCTTCACCCAGGGACTGACGCCGGCGGGCTCCCCGGTCCGATCATCGGTGAAGTACAGGTGCCAGGCGTCGAAGAGGTTCAGCATGACGCTGAAGTACAGCCACCCGACGTCGGTGATCGGGATGAACCAGGTCTGCCCGTCCCGGTTGAGGTTGAACTGGTAAGGGCCGAACAGCGAGGCGTTCGGGGCACCGGGCGCGCGCAGCCCCCAGTCGATATCCGGCCGGTGGTCGAGGATCTGACGCATCCCGCGGCGGTACCAGGACAGAAGCTTGGGGTAGTCCTCTTCACCTTGGATCTCCACCGCGCGTTCCCGCTCATCGCCGGGGTTGTAGATGAAGGCGCCCTGGTCCTTGATGATGAGCAGGTCGTGGGCGAACGAGTTACCGGGTGCGGCGGCGGTCCGCCCGGCGATCGTGACCAGCTCGTGGAATCCGCCGTGCACGGCGATGTCCCAGTGCGCCATGCCGTTGGGGCCGCATGCCGACCAGGCGACGATCGCTTCTTCGACCTCGGTGAGCGGAATGACCGGCTGACTGGAGGCGAACGCGAGCGGCCCGGGTTCCTGGCGGATGTTCCGGTCGGTCGCGCTGCGGTGCTCATCCTTGCCGCTTTCGATCGAGTACCCGCATCCGACCCGGCGGCTGCGCAGCGTCGCGAGCAGTTGCGGGAGCGGCCGCGTTTGTTCGAAGTACCGCCGGAGCTGGCGCTTGTCCTCCTCGGTTACGGGAGCACTTCCTGGGAAAGGCGCGGTCACAGACATGATGGCCTCCTCATCCCCCAGAGGGCTGTTGCTGAGTTGACCGCTTAGCGCTTGCCTACATCCTCACCCTGCGCCGGCCATGGATGTCAAGAGCGTGACGAGACCCGGACTGAGGACGGGAGTCACCACGGCCCCGTTCAGTATGAAAATTCCGGCTTTGCACGGCGGGCACACGCATTGCTGCCTGCGGCGGCGGCCACCTCACAGCTCCGGTATGACCGCCTCAGCGAACAGCCGCAGCCTGGAGAGATCGCGTGCGTCGTCGAAGAGGAGGAATACCCAGCCCACTCCCGCGGCCTCAAGGGCCCTCAACCGCTCACAGACCTGCCGGGGAGTCCCGGCCAGCGAATGCACCAGCTTCTGCCGGGCGGATTCCTCGGACAGGCCCCGGCGGCTGGCCCACGCCGATACCAGTCGCGAAAACTCTGCCTCATCGCCCCCAAGAAGGACCGTCGCGTTATGCGTGAGCACCGGAGACCCCGGCATGCGCTCCGCCTGACGTGCGTGCGCCGCCAGCATCGGTCCCAGCAGACGCCACCCCCCGGGGGCCAGGTCAAAACCGATGTTGCAGAGATCCGCATGGCGGGCCGCGGTGCGCAAGAGGCGCGGTCCATGTCCGCCGATGAGGATGGGCAGGCCTTCCGCCCGGGCGGTGCCACGGTAGGCGGGGGCATCCCGGAGCTGGTACCAGCGACCGCTGAAAGAGCCGCCACCGCCCCAGAGGATGCGCATCACCTGTGCCGCCTCGCCTAGCGCCTCGATCCGCTGTGCGGCTGGCGGCCACCGCACCCCGAATGCCGCCGCGTCGGCATCGGAGCCGCCAGCCCCTAGGCCGACTATTATCCGGCCCGGGCACACAGCATCGAGAGTTGCCGCCATCCTGGCCACCACGGCCGGGTGACGGTAGGGGCTGGACAAGACGAGGGGAACCGCCACGAGCTTTCGCGTCCTGGCGGTAAGCGCTGTCAGAGCCGTCCAGCATTCTGGGCCATTGATGCCGAGGACGTCATAGAGGGACGCCCCGTCGTACCCAAGGCGCTCGCTTTCCCACCACACGGCTTCCAGTTCCTGATAGCTCCATCCATTTTGGTGGATTCGCACCACGAAACGCATACAATTCACCATCTACTGGCCACGCGGCGGCCTATTCTGGACCGATTGATTCCTGGTGCCTACGATAGGCGTGGTGTTTCCGCGAATCGTTCTTCTTTCCGGCGGCTTCGGCGGAGCGCGGCTGGTCGCCGCGTTGAGCGAGTCCATTGCCCCCGGCCACCTGAGCGTTATCGTCAATACGGGCGATGACCTCACATGGTTCGGCATGCGCATTTGTCCGGACATGGACGCCATCCTCTACTCGCTCGCGGGCCTGTGGAACGCCGAGATGGGATGGGGACGCCGCGGCGAGACCTTCCGGACCCGGGACGCCCTCGCGGACCTCGGCTCACCGCCCTGGTTCAATGTTGGCGATCTGGACCTCGCCTTCCACCTGCTACGTACCGAACTGCTGAATTCCGGCAAGACGCTGACGGAGGCGACCACTGAACTCGCGCGTCGGCTGCAGGTGCAGGGAGTGACGGTGATTCCCGCCAGCGACCAGCCACAGGAGACCCACGTCGTGCTGCAGGACGGCCGGCTGCTGCATTTCCAGGAGTGGTACGTAAAGGAGGCCGCGCATCCTCTGGTCCGGCAGGTGCACATACCGGAAGGGCCTGCTTCGCCCGCCGCCCTCGAGGCTCTCCGCCATGCTGACACCGTGATCCTCGGACCGAGCAACCCGGTCTCCAGCATCGGACCCATCCTCAGCCGGGGCGGGCTGAGCGACCTGGTCCGTCAGGCCCGGGGCCGGATAGCGGTCTCTCCAGTGGTCCTGCGGGCCAGCCCGCAGGACGCCGCCGCCAGCCATCATGCGCGCGCCCGCCAGCGCCTGCTCGCCGCCGACGGAGCCGTGGATACGCCGGACGACATAGCCCGGCGCTACGTCGGCCTCGTCCAGTACTACGTGCTTGATAAGGCGGATTCCGCTCGGGTACCAGGCATCGAGCGGCTGAATCTCAGTCCTGTAACCTGCGATCTGCTTAATCCCGCGGAACTAGCCCGCACGCTGGCGGGCCTGAGCGTGACGGTGCCGCCTGCCCAGTAGGTCAGCATCCCTCGGCGTCCGTCAGCGGACCATCCGCGCTTGGCGATCCCAGTAGCGCGCCTTGAGTTCGCGGCGGATAACCTTCCCGTAGGCGTTCTTCGGAATCTCACCGACGAAATCCACGGACCGGGGTTTCTTGTAATCGGCCAGCCGTTCGCCCACGAACCGGGCCAGGGCTTCACCGGTGACCTCGGCGCCCGGCTCCGGCACCACGATCGCCTTGACCGCTTCTCCCCATATCTCGTGCGGCACGCCGATGACGCACACTTCGGAGACGGCCGGATGCTGTATGAGCACTTCCTCGACCTCACGCGGGTACACGTTCGCTCCGCCGCTGATGATCATGTCCTTGCTGCGGTCCAGGATGTAGACGTAGCCATGGTCGTCCATATAGCCGAGATCCCCGGTATGCAGCCAGCCGCCCCGCAGGGTCTCCGACGTCGCCTCGGGCCGTTCCCAGTAGCCCTGCATCACGGAGGCGCCGCGGACGCAGATCTCGCCGGTCTGTCCGCGGCGCAGTTCGCGGTCGTCCTCGCCGAGCACGCGTAGCTCCAGCCCGGAGCGGGCGCGCCCGCATGACGCCAGCCGTGCCGCGAGCTCTCCTTCCGTGAGGTGGTCTTCGCGCCGCAGGTAGGTCGCGGTCATCGGGGTCTCGCCTTGGGCGTAAATCTGGACGAAGACCGGCCCGATCCGCCGCAGCGCTTCCTTGAGGTCCTCGACGTACATCGGGGAACCGCCGTAGACGATCCATTTCAGGCTGGAAAGATCCCATTTCTCGAGCCCGTCGTAATTGAGCAGCATCTTGATCTGCGTGGGTACCAGCCATGCGTTGGTCACCCGATGCCGCTGCACCGTGGCGCAGAAATTCTCCGGGGCGAATCGGGGCGGCCGCAGGAGTACCTGCGAGGCCCCCTTCAGCGTCAGCGCCAGAGCGTGAAAGCCGGCGCCGTGGGTCAGCGGGGCGGCATGGAGGCCGACATCTTCGGGCTCCAGGGACATCAGGTCGGCCACCCATCCGACGGACACGAAGGTGAGGGCGCCATGCGTGAGCATCGCGCCCTTCGGTCGGCCTGTTGTTCCGGAGGTATAGAAGAGCCAGGCCAGGTCTTCGTCCCTGACGCCTGCGTCCGCGCCGGGGCCGGGCCCCTCCACGGTCAGCTCGCTATATGGAAGCTGGCCGGCCAGTGGCGCCCCCACGCAGATGAACCGCTCCACAGAGGGGATCCGGTCGCCTATGGCGGCCATGACATCCCGGTATTCCTCGCTGAAGATCACCGCCCGCGCCCGGGCGTCGGCCAGGTGATAAGCGATCTCCCTGCCCCGGAACCTCGCGTTGAGCGGTACAACGCACCCGCCCGCCTTCCAGGTCGCGAACATGCTCTCCAGCAACGGGGGGCAGTTGGGCATCAGCACGCCGACCCGATCCCCGTTGGCGAGCCCGAACCGTCGCAGCGCGCCCGCGAGGCTCTCGCTCCGGGTGTTGGCCTGGGCGTAGGAGAGCACCTCATCTCCCCAGACGAACGCTGGCTTAGCGGGATCACGCTCCGCAGCATTAGCCAGAAAACGTCCGACGTTCATCGCCGATCAACTTCTTTCGCCGTTTTCCCGTGCCGCTAAACGGTTCATCATCATGGCAGGCCTGACCAGCTACGAGCTTCCCCTGCCATAAACGTCCGGATATGGCTTGGTCAGCACACGCGCACCATTGTTGATGAAGAAGCTGCGGATGACATTCTGCAGCTCGTGGGTGGCCTGCGGCCCCTTGGCCTGATCGTTAGCCCACCGCCTGAGATGACGCATGTAGTCTAGTTTGCTGTCCCGCTCGTCAAGAGCCTCCTTGATAATGGTGTCGGGATCTTTCCCCATGTTCTCGCAGAAGTTCCAGAGCACCGCAAGGCGCTCTTCCCATTCCCGGTCAGAGAGCCTGTGCCTGGCATTCACTGACTCCATCCAATGTTGCACGGAGGAGTAGATATCAGGTTTTTTCTCGAAGGTCACCAGGCCCCCTTTATCTGCTTATTCGGGGTATCCGTACATCCGGGACAGGAACTTCAGTTCGTCGAACCGGCCGGGCTTGGGCATCGGGTCTTGCAGCAGCCGTTCCTTGGTTAGCTGGCTGACGACTTCTTCGTCCCGCGGGAACGGCCGACCCCAGCTGCCTTCGAAGAAGAGCGTCTCGAACGGGAAGCGCGGCCGCTGCCCGCCTGCCTCCGGGTCTTCCGCCGGGTAGCCGACGAGCTGTACCCAGACGGGCAGGACCCGCTCGGGCACCCCAAGCAGTTCCTTGACCCGGTTCTGCTTCGACGGAGCCGCGATCATGTGGAGGCTAGTGCCGAGGCCCTCGTTCACCGCGGCCAGGCAGGCACAGGCGCAGGCGCCGACGGTTTCCGCGTAGGCGACCTGGGCCCCTACCTCGGCCGGCATGCCGTGAATGAGCTCGTTGATGGCCGGACCGCCCGCCTGCACGACCTCGCCACGCTGGATGGCGGCCTCGATCATCTCCTTGCTCCAGCCATACGCGTACGGCAGCGCCCCGACATCCGTCAGCTCGATGGTGCGCTCCTGAAACGACTCCGGCCGGGCGCTGTCCGGGTCGGCGTACCAGTAGATCCACACCGGAGCCTGCGTGTGGGCGCCCTGCCAGTTGTCGGCACCGAGCAGCCCGTCTCGCGTCTGCTCGTCAAGTTCGTCGCGTTCGACGACGATTGCCCGCCACGGCTGCAGGTTGCCCGGGCAGGTGGTAAGGCGGACGACCTCCAGAATCCGCTGGATCTTGTCCCGGGGGACTTTTTGCCACGTCTTGTACCACCGGATGCTGCGACGCGATCCGACAACCTCAAGGAACTCCATCGCCGTTTCCTCCCCTTTCCTTCGCTAGCGAGGCGGCCCGTTCACCCGGGCCCGCCGACGTCGATCACCAGCGCCCCCCGTCCCGAATAACAGGAGGCAGCGGGGCCCAGACTCCGCTCCGCGGCGTCCAGGATCGCCTCGACCGCGTCCCCTGCCGAGATGTCACCCAACCGCAGGTCCAGCGGAATCTCAGCTGGCCCCCAGCGCAGCCCGCTGACATAAGCGCCTGCCGGCAGTGAGTCGATGGCCTCAAGCAGAGCCCACCGGAGCTTGCCGCAGCACGCTCGGAACGGCACGTCCTCTCTGGCCCGAACGGTTTGCTCAGTCATGCAGCCTGCCCTCCGCTTCTGCCCGGCCAGTGAGGCGCGGGAGCTGGCGCTGCCCCCGCGCCCCGGGCGCGACTACCGGCTACCGTTGGCGTACGGGTCCGGCTCGCCCTTGTGCCACTGCTGGAAGTGAGCCTTGATCTGGGGGTTGATCACGAACGGCTCCTCGTCACCGGGCAGCGTCACCTGGAACTTGCGGTAGAAGTCAAGGTCGAGGTGGTGGAGCTGGGCGGTGAACTGCGCCTGGACCGGGTTCACGAACGCCGGGCAGGCCCCCCACTTGTCCACGATGTACCGGACCGTCCTGAGCATCGCCTCAAGCGTCCAGTCCTGGTACTTGATCTTCGGATGGCCGAGGATCTCCTCCATCACCTGGGGCTTGTACGGAGCCTTGTTACGCAGCGCCCAGTTGTCCTCGGTCGCGAAGTGGGCGCCCCGACGGTAGCGCATCTCGTAGACCTCGTTGGTGGCCGACTCCGGCGTCGGGTACTGCGGTGACGGGACGACCATGGCCTCCTTGATCCCTGGCAGCCCGTAGGAGGTCAGCACCTTGTTCGGGTTCCGTGCCGGGTCCCGCTCCACGTACTTGAAGCCGATCCCCTTCGCGACGTCGGGATAGCCGCCGAGGATCAGGTCGCTGAACGTGCCGCAGAAGACCCACGCGCCGAGTCCCATCGCCTCCGCGGCGAGCCGGAGGTTCTGGATCAGGCAGCCGACCTGATGTCCCGGGGTCGCCATCAGCAGGAGCTGGTCGTAGACCGGTACCGGACAAGGCACCTCGAGCATGCCCGGCTTGATGAATTCCTCGGTACCGCAAGGCTCACCGGTCTCGGGATCGCTCAGGTAGAAGTGGTCGTACTCGTAGAACGGCATGAGCAGGTTGAACCACTCGAAGCCGAGGTCGGCCACTGGGATGAACCAGGTCGATCCGGGCCGGTTGACGTTGTACTGCCAGGGTCCTGTCAGGTTGGCCAGGCCCGGGCCGAGGTCGGCGCCGATGTCGATCCGCTGGTCGGAGATCTTGATCCTGCCCTCCCGGTACCAGTCGAGCACCTTCCACTGGTCTTCCGGGCCGTTGATCTCAACAGGGGCGCGGCGCTCCGCGACCGGGCGGTAGATCCACGTGCCCTGGTCATTGACGACGACGAGGTCCACGGCCACGTCATTGCAGGGCGCGGGAATCGTCCGCCCGGCCCAGCACAGCCAGGTGTTCATGTTGCCGGTCACCGGCAGGTCCGCGGCGATCACGCCATTCGGCCCGCAGGCCGCCCACGCGGCCAGCGCCTCCTCCACCTCCGCCAGCGGATGCGGGCTCTGGGCGGATTTGTACGCGAGCGGTCCGCGCTCGGTGGTGACCGTGCGGTTCTGGCTCCATGTCAGCGTCTCCGGCTCGCCGGTCTCGTACCGGTACCCCATGCCGAACCGGCGGCTGCGGACCGTGCTCAGCAACCGGAACACGGGTGGCGTGTCGGTGAACGCATGGGAAAGCTGCTGCTGCTCCGTAGGCTCCAGGGTCGTTGCCCGCTCGCTCGTCTGGTAATCCGGCCTGAAGAGCACATGTTCGGTCTGGACGGCCATGACTCACTCTCCTCCTGACTCGGCGTCGCCATCTGCTCAGCCTCGGGGGCGCGCTACGCGCGCTGATCAGGCATGTCCGCCAGCTTCCATGCTCCTGGTGTGAGACCCAGATCACAATGTTGACGTCTCCGAATATGCAGGGCCGACATCGGAGATATGTCCAATAGAGGGCCGGGGAGCGCCGGGCTGGAGCCCTGCTATCGGGGCTATCGGGCTGAGCCCAGTTTCCTCGGCTGGGTGATCGCATGAGCATTGACCAGCTCCACGAGCTCAGTCAGATCGCGGACGAGCTGCGGGCATCAGCGGACGAGCTCGCCTGGCGCCAGGTCGCGGTGTGCCGGAGATTCCCCTCCTACGACAAGGTGCCTGACGAGGACCTGCACCGGTCATCCCGGCGCAACGTGTTCCGCGTGGTCGAGACACTTCACGGGCGCGACCTGCTGCCAGCCGACATCTCCGAAGATGAGGGCACGTCATCCCGGCGCCGGGCCATCCAGGGCGTACCCGCGGAAGATGTGCTCGCCTGCTATTGGGCGGTGCTGTCGGTGCTACGCGATGAGTTCATCACGCGAGCTACCTTGGCGGGGCTGCCGTCCGCCGTTGTCCTGGCCGGCACGCGGCGGCTATGGGACATGACCGAGCGGCTGGGCGGTGTGCTCATGCAGGCCCGGCATGAGATCGACATTGATCTCGCCCGCCACGACGAGCGCCAGAAGATGGCGCTCCTGCAGCGCATTCTCAGTGGCAACTTGCTTCCGTCAGAGGTCGCGCACCTTGGCTCGGCATACGGCCTCGAACCCGACAGCAAGCATTGGGTGTTCCGCGCGCGCCACCCAGACGGAACGCCGGAGTCCCTCACCCGTCATATCGAGCGCACCTGCGCCGGGCAGCACTTCCCAGCGCTGGTTGGCCCGATAGACGGAGACCTGGCCGGCATCACCTGCCGACGCCCATCGGTGAACGATGACGTCACCGTGCTCGCGATCGTGGGCCCTTTCCCGCTGCCCATGCTCGGGCAGGCCTTCGCCGAATGCACGCGGCTTCTGAATGTGGCGGCCCGGTACGGTAAGCACGGCCTCGTGGACCGTGAATCGCTATCCGTCCGGATCGCGGTTATCGAGGAAAGCGAGATCGGCGCGGCACTGTTCCATCGTTACGTGGCCACAGTGCTCGAAGAGAGCCCCATCGCGGACCTCATACTGGAGTCCGTTCAGATGTATCTGGCCAAGCACCGTCGGATACAGGCGGCTGCGGACGCCCTCCTGATCCACAGCAACACGCTGCGTTACCGGCTGGAGAAGTACACGTCGATAACAGGTGCCGACCTCACAGATACCGAAGCCATCATCGAGGTGTGGTGGGCACTGGAATATTGGCGGGTCCGGCGGGATGGGGTCAGCCAGGCGGGCCAACTTGCCCAGGGCACGGGACCGTGACGGCAGGGATTCCCGGCATCCGCCCGCAGAATCGCTCCGGGCCATGGCCATGCTGCGCGCTGTCCTCGTGACTCCCCTGTCCGGCTCGCTCGGCGGCTATGGCCGGGCTGGGGCGGACGCGCTGGCACTATGGGCGAGCTGGCACAATGACCGGTTCCGGCCGTGGATCGAGATGACGGTCTTCGACGCTCACCCGAACCCGGTCGCGGCGCTGAACCGCTCTAGTCAGGCGGTACCGGATCTTCTGTTCGGCCCCTATGGCAGCGGTCCGACCGCGGCGGTCGCAGGGGCGACGTCCAGGCTGGTGTGGAATCACGGCGGGGCATGGGTCCCGGCAGCGGACAACCTCGTCACGGTCCTCGCGCCGGCGGATACCTATTTCCACGGGGCGATACGAGCGGTGCCGAAGGCGGACGCCGGAGTCCGTACGCTCTGCGTCCTCTCCAGCGAAACGGGGTTCAGTGACGCGGTGGCCCAGGGAGCCGTGGACGAAGCCACCCGGCTTGGGCTGCGGGCTATCAGCGGAAGGCTGCCGGGCGGCGCCCATCCCGCCGACATGCTGCTGGTCTCCGGACGATTCGCGGCCGAAGTGGACGCCGCGCGCCGGCTTCTCCCAGGAAACTGGCGTGCGGCGGGATTCGTGGGTGCGGGGGTCGAGGAGGTTCTGGCTGGGCTCGGCCGGGGCCGCGAGGGACTGCTCGGGCCCGCGCAGTGGCTGGCGGAAGCAGCGCCGCGACCCGATGATGGTCCGACAGCCGCCGAATTCGTCGCCGCCTATCGTCGCCGCACTGGCAGTGAGCCGCCCTACCCCGCCGCGCAGGCCTTCGGTGCCGGGGTCATCGCGACGCGATGCCTTCGCGAGGCCGAGACCGCCGACGACGACGCCCTGCTGGCCGCCGCCTGCGGCATCGAGGTCACCACGATGTTCGCGCGGTTCCGACTGGATCCCCGGACCCGCCGCCAGGTTGGGCACCAGGTGCTGACTATTCAATGGCAAGACGGTGTGCGGCGCGTGGTCTGGCCGCCGGAACGGGCGCAGGCACCGCTACGGTACCCACTGGCTGTCACCCGGCACGGTTCCGCAGACCGGGGGGCCTGACGCCAGACGAAGCAGCCTGGTGCGTACCTGACGATGTTGAGTCCTGGCAAGCCAGGCGTGGTACTCGTGGTGGCACCCGTCGCCCTTCCCTGGGCTTACACCTGGCTGGCCTGGGGAAGCTTTGGGCATGGGGAGGCTTGAGGATGTCCTCGGCGGGCTCGTGGGGCGGGAGGCCGAGTCGGCCCTGGCTGCGGCTGCAGTCCGCCAGCTCAGCAAGGGGTGGGCGTCGGCGCTGGCCATCGAGGGGGAAGCTGGCATCGGCAAGGCCCGCCTGACGCAGAGCATCGTCGATGATGCGCGTTCTCGTGACGTGGTGTGGGTGACCAGGTGGGTGTGCATCGGGTGGGTGTCCCCGGTCATGTTGATGAACAGCCAGTCCTCCACTGTCCCGGCCTTCGGCCTTTCCGTCGGCCTGGCATTCTCGAAATCCAAGCCGTTGAGGTTCAACGCCCAGCCTGGTGGCGCGGGGCGACACTCCGGTGCGGGCCAACCCGGTGCCGCGCGGCCTGCTGACCCGGCGCCAGGGCGGGTCACGGTGGTCGCGGACGGTGCCGCCGGTGCGGGTACCGCGGACGCTGCCGAGGATCCTGGTGGAACGACACGACCATGTCCACCACCAGCATCCTGGTCCAGGAAGACACCCACTACCGTTCTCGGACAGCCCAGCCGACGGCGGCCGCGCACCGGACTACTGCCAGCCGGCCGTGACCGAGCATCGGACGGTTGGCGCGGACCTGCCCGGTCGGCAGCTTGAGTGCCGCCGACCCGAGCCGCCCGCCCCCGGGCCAGTCACTGTGCCGCGGCTGTAGTTTCCTCCGGCTCCGCGCTCACTATGGCTGCCAAATACACGGGCTGCACTGCCCATATTGACGACTGAATATTTTCCTTAACATCACCTAGTGCACATTTCATTTGCAGCGTGCAGGTGCACTGTGCTGCCTGCACATGTCAATGTGACGCCTGTTTCTGCAGATGCCCGAGGAGGCAGAATCTGATGTCGGCCAGCAACGGAGTGCCGCCAGTGAACTGCGAGCGGCCTGGCGCAAGAGCAGCCAGAGCAACCCCAACGAGAACTACATGGGGGTAGCGGCGCTGCCAGACGGAGCGATCGCCGTCCGCAACTCGTGCCACCCGCCCGGACCTGCACTTATCCACACCAGCGCGGAGATCAGCGTGTTCCTGACGGAGTAAAGAGCGGCGATTTCGACGACCCGGGATAAGGCAGCGAGCGGACCGGCTGTCTTCCGGATCGGCTGTCTTCCGGATCGGGAAATCCGGGGCTCAGGTCAGGCAATACGAACCGTCCCCGGAAAGGTCTGTGTCGAGGATATGAGGCACTGGTAAGCTGCATTATTCCTTGGCAGCTATCCAGTGCGGCCGCACAGCAGACAGGTCTTTCCGGATCGGAGGACTGATGGGCAGTGAGGTGCCGGCCGGCACGCAGCCGTTCTCTGATCCTGACGGGTCCCCGGCCGAGGCGAGCGTGCTGCGGATGCTGCTGGGCGCGCAGCTGCGTCGGCTGCGCGAGGCTGGGCTCCAGGTCATCCCCTTCTCGGCCGGCGGCCACGCCGGCGCGAGCGGGGCCTTCTCCGTCTTGCGGTTCCGGGAGCCGGACCTGCCGGACGTGGTCTACATCGAACAGCTCACCGGCGCCGTCTACCTAGACCAGCGCGCCGACGTGGAGCACTATCTGGAAGTCGTTGACCAGCTCAGCGGCGAGGCACTTACCCCAGCAGGCACCACAGTCTTCATCGAGCAGATCTCCAGAGAGCTATGACAGAGACAGGAAAGGCGAGGCAAATGTCTAGCGACGAGCCCGCGGCGGAGAACGGCGGCCAGCACGACCGACTGCCCTTCGACACCAGCGTGGCACACCAGGCCCGCGTGTACGATTACCTGCTCGGCGGCAAGAACAACTACGCGGCCGACCGGGCCGCTGCCGAGGCGTGGCTCAAGGCCAACCCGGAGACGGCCTTCACCGTACGAGCCAACCGGGCGTTCCTCGGGCGGGCCGTCGGCTACCTCGCCCGCGAGGCCGGGGTCCGGCAGTTCCTCGATATCGGTACCGGCATCCCAGGCGCGGGAAACACCCACGAGGTAGCCCAGGCCATCGCACCCGAGAGCCGGGTGGTCTATGTGGACTACGACCCGATCGTGCTCGCTCATGCCAGGGCGCTGCTGGACAGCAGCGAATCAGGTGCGACCGAGTACATCGACGCCGACCTGCGCGACACCGGCAAGATCCTCAGCCAGGCCGCGGAGCTGCTTGACTTCACCAAGCCGGTGGCGGTCACGCTGATCGCGATCCTGCACGCGATCCCGGATTCCGACGATCCGCACGCGATCGTGGCCAAGCTGATGGACGCCGTCCCGCCCAGCAGCTACCTGGCCATCTCCCACATGGGCTCGGATCTCATCCCTCCGGAGACCTGGCAGGAAATGAAAGACATCGCCAGCCGGATGAGCCAGCAGCAGTACTGGTACCGCACACGCGAGGAAGTAGCCCGCTTCTTCGAATGCACGGATCTGATCGATCCTGGGATAGTCCGGCTCGAGGAATGGCGCCCGGAACTCGGCACCGACAGGGGCCGGTCCTTCATCTGGTCAGCCGTGGGCCGCAAGCACTTATACGACGACGAGGCGTGCAGGCACCGAGCTATGGTTGCGCGGCTAGCTAACCAGGGAAGATAGAGTCAGCGGCCGAGTGCCTTGCGCACGCGGTTCAGCAGGTCGTCGTTCGGTACTGGCATGACGGTAATTCCCTCCCTTGATGGGTTCACAGGCAGTGTGCGGCGGTCCTGCGGGCCGGGACGGTGCTCGGCCCGCAGGGTTTCGGGTCAGGCGGACGCGGCTGTGGCCGGGGCGGCGCTGCTGTCGTCTTCCGCGCCGCTGCCGGCAGTCTCGCCATCGTTGTCTCGCCTGGCTGCGCTGCTGCCGTCATCGGCGTGCTCCGGCTCCACGGGTCGGCGGTCTCGTCGCACTCGGCCACGTCGTAGGCAGCGGCGACGCCCTCGGGGTCATGGGGAGGCCGGCCATCGACGGGGAGCACCGGAGTCGAGTGCGTCGCGCAGCAGCAGCGCCTCGAGTAGCGCGGGGTAGATGCGATGCTGCCAGTCTTGCGGCCGACCGGACCGAGGCGCGCCGATCGCCGATTATTTCTCCTGACGGCCGGAGCGCTGCGCCGCGACAGCGATGCGCAGGCGCTCCAGTTCTGCCCGGGCTCCCTCGCCAAACGGCCTGTCCTCATCGCGGCATTGGC
>Ga0207678_10001986_pt1 | contig 18635 bp, 16 predicted proteins | sample KBSC63metaG_FD_184319 | JGI IMG/M metagenome (GOLD analysis project Ga0207678, IMG submission 184319) | Corn rhizosphere microbial communities from Kellogg Biological Station, Michigan, USA - KBS C6-3 metaG (SPAdes) (version 2) | ecosystem: Host-associated > Plants > Roots > Rhizosphere > Soil ...
GCGCCCGGGTGAGATCTACACGTTGCAAGCCGGTCTGTCGTTCCCGCTATTCACCGGTGGTCGCTTGCTCAACGAGGAACGTGCAGCGCGTGCACGAGCGGACGAGAGCAAGGCGCAATATCAGCAGACCGTGCTGACGGCGTTGCGTGAAGCCAGCGACGCCCTTGCCGGTGTCCGGTTGGGCCGCGATCAACTTGTGGCGCAGCAGACGCAGGCGCGTGCGTTGACGATCGCAGCCTCGATCGCGGAACGGCGATATGCGAGCGGCGTGTCGAGCTATCTCGAAGTGCTGAACGCGGAGCAGAGCCTGTTCAACGCGCAGCTGAACCTCGTCGCGGTGGAGCAGCAGTATCTCACTGCAACCGTGCAGTTGTACAAGGCGTTGGGCGGAAGCTGGGACGGGGCGGGAATCCGGTGAGGCGCGGATGCGTCCGCGCCTCACGCCCTACAACGCGGCCAAACCCTTCACCGGTACGTTCGTCGTAAGCTCCGGCTGCGGATCTTCGCGCAGCTCGGCGAGGTACTCGTGCACGAACTTGACCGCCATCGAGCCCTCGCCGACCGCTGCTGCCACGCGCTTGGCGGAGCCGAGTCGCACGTCGCCAGCCGCGAAAACACCGGCCTGACTCGTCTCCAGCAGGAATGGCTGGCGCTTGCGCGTCCAGCCCGGCGTGTTGGCGAGCTGGCGGCCGGTGCAGACGAATCCCTTGGGATCGGTGTCGATCTGCGCGGGTAGCCAGTCAGTTCGCGGTATGGCTCCGATGAGCGTGAAGACGGCGGGCGTGTCGATCGTGCGTCGCTCGCCTGTTGCGGTGTTTTCGACGACAACGCTCTCGAGACGCGTGTCGCCATGCAGCTCGCGAACCTGAGTGGTGTAGAGCACGTCGATGTTTGGCGCCGCCTCGATGCGATCGATGAGATAGCTCGACATGGTCTGTCGCATGCTGTCGCGGCGCACGAGCATCGTCACTTTCCGCGTGTGCTGTGCGAGATACACCGCTGCCTGGCCGGCTGAGTTGCCAGCGCCGACGATCACGACGTCGGCGCCGCCGCACGCATCCAGTTCCGTCTTCGTCGCCACGTAGTAGATACCGATCCCCTCGAAACGCTCGCGGTCAGGAACGTCGAGCTTGCGATAGTCCGCGCCCGTTGCGATGAGAACGCAGCGCGCCGACGCGGTTTCACCGTCGTCCATGCGCACCGTGAGGTGCGATCCTTCATCCTCGAGCGCCGTTACGGGCGCAGGCGTGGACAGGCGCGCACCGAATTTCTGCGCCTGCAGCGTCGCTGCCCTTGTGAGATCGGCGCCCGTAATTCCCATGGGAAAGCCGAGGTAATTCTCGATCGCGTTGGACGCGCCTGCCTGTCCACCCGGCGAGTCGGCGTCCAGTAACAGTGTGGTGAGCCCTTCGGACGAACCGTACACCGCGGCCGCGAGTCCGGCGGGGCCAGCGCCCACGATCACCAGATCATAGACTTCGGTTCCGATCGCGCGCTTGAGCCCGACGGCCTGAGCGAGGTCGCGCGTGGATGGATTGCGTAGCACAGGTTGGCCGGTGCACACCACGACGGGGAGTGCCTCGGCGTCGACGCCGAAGTGGCGCAACAACTCGGCGGCGCCGGGATCGGTATCGACGTCGAGCCATCTCATCGGCACCTGATTGCGCGAGAGAAACTCGCGAATGCGGTACGTATCGCGCGAATCTCTCGACCCGATCACGCGGACTCCCTCGAATCCGGACTCGAGGAGCTGTTCTCTGCGCGCAATGAACGCCTGCAGAATGACGTCGCCCATTCCGGGATCTTCAGCGATCAGACGGCGGATATCGGCCGGTGCGACTTCGAGCACGTCGGTCTCGCCCCGCGCCACTGCGCTCACGACAGTGACGCGTCGCGTGAGGATGTCGATGTCGCCGGTGAATTCACCCGGTTCATGCACCACGATCGTTCGCGGCTCGTCGCCCGAATGATCGAGAATCTCGATCGCGCCGGACAGAACCACGAAGAAAGTCGCCGGGCTCACTCCGGCCTGAAACAGCGTATCGTTATGATGGAAGTGACGCCGCTTCGCGTACTTCGACAGTGTTTCTATCTGGCGCTCGGTCAGGCTGGGGAATGCAACGTTTGGAGTCACGGTTTCCGGGTGTCGAACGACTGTTCGACAGTGTCAGGATGGGATGGAGCGGATTGGCTCAGGTGTGGCGGATGCAGGCGCGCAAAAACGATCTGCACGGATAGCTTCATGCCGTAACAGTATGATACACGGCCGGTCAACGACGAGCTGTCACCTGCGCGTTGCAGCGGCCCGCACCCCTATCAACGTCCTCATGAACATCGAGCAACAATTCGTGGACCTGCACGACTTCTGGTCACCCCGAGTGATCGGCCGCGTCAACGATCAGTACGTCAAGATCGCGAAGCTCAAGGGCGAGTTCACGTGGCACAAACACGATGATGAGGATGAGATGTTCCTCGTCGTGAAGGGTCGGTTGAAGATCCAGTTCGAGGACCGTGACGTCGAACTCGGACCGGGTGATTTCCACATCGTCCCGAAAGGCGTAAGGCACAATCCAGTCGCGGACGAGGAGTGCTGGATAATGCTGATCGAAACTGTGACGACCAAACACACGGGCGATGTGGTATCTCCACTGACGAAAACGATCGAGCAGCAGCTGGAGCGGTAGGCTCGATCGCGGCAATCAGCATGACTTGCCGCCGTCACGGTCACCGCTCTACGGTGCGACCGTCAGCGGCGGCAATTCGGATTCGATCTTGCTCCGCGCCGGCTCCAGCCACGGCGGAAGCACCAATGTCTCGCCCAAGGACTCAGCGGTCTCATCGATCGTGAAGCCCGGTCCATCGGTCGCAACTTCGAACAGCACGCCGCCCGGCTCCAGAAAGTAGACCGAGTGGAACCAGAAGCGGTCGATGACTTCCGTGGGGCGACGGTGCGCTGCTTCCACTCGCGCGCGCACTGCGAGCTGTGCAGCATCGTCGGCAACTCGCCATGCAACGTGATGGATTCCACCAACTCCCCAGCGGCCGCGCGCCCCGTCGCGAATCTCACGAATGTCGAGATGCCTGCCCGATCCACCGTCACCGACTCCATAACGGTGCCATTCATCCTCGACGCCCATCGCGCGAAAGCCGAGCACGTTGACGAGAAAATCTTCGGTCAGCGCGAGATCGCGCTCCCACAATCGAACCGACTGCAGTCCACGGATCTGGTGCTCGGCTGGGACTGGACTGCGATCCCACGCGGCGAACGTGCGCGCGTCGTCGGTCGCAACGAGCGCGACGGGTTGTCCGAAAGGATCGCGAATCGCAACTGTGCGCTCCGAGTGACGCACCGATTCGGCTTCGATCGCGACGCCGAAGTCACTGAGCCTTGCACGCCAGTATGGCACGCTCGCCGAAGGTATCGCGAGCGAAACCTCCATCGCGAGCCCGATGCCATCCTGGACCGGTGGTGAGTCAGCCCATGGGAAGAAGGTGAGATCGGTACCGGGATTGCCGTCGGCGTCGGCGTAGAAGAGATGGTACGTGTCCGGCACGTCCTGGTTGACTGTCTTCTTCACGAGCCTCATGCCGAGTACGTGCGTGTAGAAGTCCAGGTTCGCCTGCGCGTTGCCGGTAATGGCCGTGACGTGATGGATTCCGCTGATCTCGCTCATCAGTGGAACTTAACGCGCCCCTCCAGTGCCTGGCGGAGCCACCCGCGGGACCGCAATGGTCGTCCGTCCGTCGCTCTGCTCGAGCCGCGCGCCCTGGCCGCTGAGCAGGCGCTCCGCCAACAGCAGGCTCACACTCACGGATCGGGACGCGCCGCAACATGAAGTGATGCGTATCTCATCCGCGGTGGCGGAAGCGTCGATTGTGACTGTGCTGCCGGGTATGGCATAACGAATGTCGTCGGCCAGGGTTAGGCGGATTGCGTCGCGGAGCTGAGTGAACGCGCCGATCGTGCTGGGCAGGCCGGGCGCAATGTTCATTACGAGAGATACATCCGCGCGTGACGCCTGCGCCAGGAGCTCCGGCTGAAGCGCGCGCAGAATCTCGCCAATTCGCACCACGTCACGCCGCGCGGCCGCGACCGCGCGATCCGCGCCAGCGATGTCACGAAGCGCGTGGAGCTCCTCGGCGATGTTGTCGAGCGCAGCGGCGGCATCGCGAAGCATCTCCTCCTGGTTGTCGTTGAGCTCGCCGAACTGCGCGGTAAGGAGAATGTGGATCGGTATGCGCGCGTCGTCGAGCGAGCGCTCGGCGGATGTAGCCGCTGTTGCAAGCGCGGACGTGTAGTCGGCGTCTGATGATATTGGTGTGCTCATGGTGACGTAGGGGTGGTGGGACGTTCGTTGAAAGCCGCGACGAGAACGTCGAGATCCTGAGTGTTGTTGATGAGCTTGTCGATCACCGAGCCGCGGCGGATGTGATCCAGAAAGCTTCGACGGGACTGGCCGACGATTGCCAGTGTCACGCTCTTCTCACGGGCGAACTGGCAGATGGCAGCGGCAACGTCGGTTCCCTCGAGCTTCACGATTTCCGCGCCCATGCTCTGCGCAGCCTGGATGTTCTCGACCAGCCGTCGCTGAAGTGCGGAATCGATGCGGTCGCTTCGCTCGCTCGGTGTCTGCACGTACACGCAATACCAGTCGGAGTTGAGACGGCCGGCGATGCGGCTGGCCTTGCGGAGCAGCATCTGCGTGTACGGCGGGTTGCTCGACATCGCGACGAGAATGCGATCCGCTGTACGGCCGCCATGGCTGTTGTTCCGCGCGGACGGTACGCCCCTTGCCGCGATTCCCTCGCGAATACGGTCCACGCTGCTCGCCACTTCGCGCAGCGCAAGCTCGCGCAAGGTGGTGAGATTCTCCTCTGTAAAGAAATTTGTGAGTGCGGACTGAATCTTCTCGGGCGCGTAGATCTTGCCTTCCAGCAACCGCTGCCGGAGGTCCTCGGCGCTTATGTCCAGATTGACGACCTGATCCGCCTTGGCGAGCACCCAGTCCGGCACCGTTTCACGTACCGTTACGCCGAGTGTCTGCTGGACGATGTCGTTCAGTGACTCGACGTGTTGGATGTTCACCGCGCTTATGACGCTTATGCCGGCGTCGAGTATGTCCTCGACGTCCTGCCACCGTTTGGTGTGTCTGCCCCCGGGCACGTTCGTGTGGGCGAGCTCATCGACCAGCGCGACAGCGGGTGCGCGCGCGATCACCGCATCCACGTCCATTTCTTCGAGCACGACGCCTCGGTACTCGACGCGACGGCGCGGAATCACCTCGAGGTTGGCAAGTTGCGCTTCGGTCTCGGCGCGTCCGTGCGACTCGACAAACGCGGCTACGACGTCGATGCCGCGCGCGCGAAGCGCGTTACCCTCCTGCAACATTCGGTAGGTCTTGCCGACGCCGGCGAAAGACCCGATGTACACCTTGAGCTTCCCGCGCTCGCGGCTCTCGAGCAGGCGCAAAAAGTCGCTCGATCCGAGTGTCGCATCGGTGCTGGTTCCGTCGGTGTTACTTGAGGCAGTCATCCCGATCCCTCACATCTTTACGAGAAGCGCCAGATTGACCCGGCTTTCCATCTTGCGAAGATCAGGCGACCAACCCTGAACGAGAGAGCCGGGTGGCCCGGTATTGCCGGACGGCGGGGTAACCCCGCCGGATCCGCTGAAGTACGGTACGTTCGCCGCGCGGTGGTCGAACTCGATCCGGAAAGTAGTGAACTCATCCGGCATGAAATCCAGCGTTGCCGATGCGTCCCACGCCTTGAACTTATCGCCTGGATTCTCGGTGAAATACGGCGTTCCTGAAAAAGCAGTTGCTCCGTTTATCGGGGGCATGAGTACGAGATACCGTCCGGGGTTGTTCATCGCTCCGCCGCCCAGCGTAACGCCGATCGAGTTGTCGGCGAACCAGGTTCTGTTGTAGAACATGACACCGACGAAATTCTGGGCTGGGCCGCCGCCACCTGACGATGCGCACTGGACGCCGCCACCGCTCTCACATCCCGCATCGACCGTAAGCGAGAACGCGGCTCTGTCGAATTGTCTCGTTGGACGGTCGTAGTATTTCACCTGCAAGCTGTTGTCGGTGTGAACGCGCATTCGGTTCGGAATGCCGAGCCAGTCGTGCCCGTAGTAGCTGTTGGAGTGAATCGACACTGCGCCGGTTGGACGCCACAGTACCTGAAGTCCGGCACCCGGAGTGCCGTTGAACATGCCGTACGACTGCCAGCCGTTGACGAGCCACGGCTCGATCTTGAGCCTGTCGCTGACGAATATCTGCAGTCGCACGCCGTTGAAGAACCAGGGTGTATTCGATGACACGTAGGACGGCTGGTACGCCCAGTTATCGTAGTTGTAATAGCTGAACAGGCCCACGTAAGACATGAAGATGCCTGCATCCAGATTGACACCGTTCAGCTTGTTCCAGTGGTAGCCACCGTATGCCTCGGAGATGTAGCGGTACGCGTTGGGCAGATCCCACTGACCGCGTGCGGGGCTGGCGTCGTTGCGCGGAGTCATGGTGGAGTACATGCCGAATTGCGTCATCAGCCGTCCACGCGCGTGACCGCAGTGAAAGTCTCCTCCGACACCCAGCTGCTGCACCTGAAATTCCCCTGTGCGTCCGCTTTCCGATGTGCCTGAGAGAGTATGATCCCTGGGCTTGTTGAAGTCGCCGATGTAGCTCACATCGGCGCGGAACTCACCTGTGAATGCTTTGGTATCCAGCACCGATACGTGCTGCCGGCTGTTGCCATTCAGCCAGGTGAAATCTGCGAATCCGAACGGCGCCGGCGTGCTGTCCGTCCCGCAGATGGATGTTGCGGACACCGTTGAATCCTGCGCGCGAGCGCTTGCTGCGAGAGTGGCACTGAGTACGACTAGTGTGACAAGTCCCGGTTGGCGGAATGCAAGCTTCATTACGGTGCTCCAAGCCTGTCGTGTGTGGTGGTCAGTGGTGAGCGAACGCGGAGTCGAGCGCGAGATTGAGAGACAGCACATTTACGCGTGGCTCGCCGAGTATCCACAGCTGACGCGCCTGCACATGCGCGGCTACGATTGCAGCGACTGTGGCAGAGTCCGTATTGCGTGCACGAGCCACGCGCGCGACCTGAATCGCGGCGCTGGCTGGCGATATGTCGGGATCCAGGCCAGACGCTGAAGAGGTCACCAGATCTGCCGGAATGCTGCCGCGATGCGCGCCATCCTGAGCGATCACAGAGTCGATTGCGCCCGAGACCAGGGTGTCGGCAAGCTTTCTGTCCGTCGGCCCCCTGTTCGTTCCGCCGCTCGCCAGAGGATCGTAGCCCGATCCCGCTGCGGAAGGACGCGAATGGAAGTAGCGCGACTCGGAGAACTGCTGGCCGATCAGTCGGCTTCCAATCGCTCGGCCGTCACGCGTCACGAGAGACCCGTTCGCCTGTCGCGGAAAGAGGAGCTGAGCAATGCCCGTCACGACAAGCGGATACGCCAGTCCCGTGACGATCATCAGCACGATCGTCATCGATATTGCGGGCCAGAGGTGGCGCCGGATCATGAGACGGCCTTCGCGAGAACGAGCAGCATGTCGATTGCCTTGATGCCAACGAACGGAAGGATGATGCCACCCGCTCCGTAGATCAGCAGGTTGCGCCGCAGGATGAGGGCAGCTGCGGCGGGCCGGTATTTCACGCCGCGCAACGCCAGCGGAATCAATGCCACGATGATCAGTGCATTGAAGATCACGGCGCTGAGGATTGCCGACTGCGGCGAGTGCAGGCGCATTACGTTGAGCGCGCCGAGCACCGGGAAGGTCGCCAGGAACATGGCTGGTATGATCGCGAAGTATTTTGCGACGTCGTTTGCAATCGAGAACGTCGTGAGCGAACCGCGCGTCATCAGCAATTGCTTGCCGATCTCGACTATCTCGATCAGCTTGGTCGGGTTGGAATCGAGGTCGATCATGTTGCCCGCCTCGCGTGCCGCCTGCGTACCGGTATTCATCGCGACGCCGACATCGGCCTGCGCAAGTGCAGGAGCGTCGTTGGTCCCGTCGCCCGTCATGGCGACGAGTCGTCCGCCCTTCTGCTCTCTCCGGATCAGCTCTAGCTTGTCCTCCGGTTTCGCCTCGGCGAGAAAGTCGTCCACACCCGCCTCGCGTGCGATCGCCGCGGCCGTTAGTGGGTTGTCGCCTGTGATCATCACCGTACGGATTCCCATCGCGCGCAGGCGGTCGAAGCGCTCCTTCATTCCACCCTTTACGATGTCCTTGAGATAGATGGCGCCAAGTACGCGAGGTGAAGCACCGTTGCGCTCGGTCACCACCAGCGGTGTCCCGCCTTCGCGCGCGATTCGCTCGACGATGTCACCGATGTCGCGTGGCATCACGCCGCCGGCCTCGGTCACGTATCGCGCAACTGCATCCGATGCGCCCTTGCGCAACTCGCCGTCCGGCACGTCCACACCGCTCATGCGCGTCGCGGCGGAGAAGGGAACGAAAGTCATGTGCAACTGCGGACCGACGTCGCGCCCGCGAAGCCCGAATCGCTCCTTCGCGAGGACGACGATGCTACGCCCTTCAGGAGTCTCATCCGGAAGGGATGCGAGCTGTGCGCGATCGGCCAGGTACTCGAGCGCCACGCCTGATACCGGATAGAGCTCGACCGCCTGTCGATTTCCCAGTGTGATCGTCCCCGTCTTGTCCAGAAGAAGCGTGTCGACGTCTCCTGCCGCTTCCACCGATCGCCCGCTCATCGCGATCACATTCTGCTGGACCAGACGATCCATTCCGGCGATGCCTATGGAGGAGAGCAGGCCGCCTATAGTCGTGGGAATGAGGCATACGAGAAGCGCGACGAGCACGGGAACGCTCACCGATACTCCGCTGTAGCTCGCGAACGGCGCCAGCGTTACTACTGCCATGAGAAAGACTATCGTCAGTCCGGAGAGCAGCATCGTGAGCGCGATCTCGTTCGGTGTCTTCTGACGCGACGCACCCTCGACCAGCGCGATCATGCGGTCCATGAACGTCTCGCCCGGATTTGCCGTGATGCGAATCACCAGATAGTCGGAAAGCACGCGCGTTCCCCCCGTCACGGCCGACCTGTCGCCGCCGGATTCGCGGATCACCGGCGCCGACTCTCCAGTGATCGCCGACTCGTCGACAGAAGCGACCCCATCGATCACCTCGCCGTCGCCCGGAACGACGTCACCAGGCAGGCAAAGCACTGCGTCTCCCTTCCGCAGATCTTCGGCAGAAACGAGTTCGATACCGTCACGATTTGCGGGATTCCTGAGTCGCCGAGCCTGGGTTTCATGGCGCGAACGACGCAGCGAGTCGGCCTGGGCCTTTCCGCGTCCCTCCGCCATCGCTTCGGCGAAGTTTGCGAACAGTACTGTGAACCAGAGCCATATCGCCAACTGAGCGTTGAAGCCCACGTTCGCGGGGTCCCGCGCAACGGCGACGGTGGTGAGTATGCTGCCGATGAACACGACGAACATCACGGGATTCCGCACCATGTGGCGCGGGTGCAGCTTGCGAAACGCATCTACCACAGCCGCGCGCGCGATGGCCGGGTCGAGCAGGGTTCGTCTGGTCGCAGCCATCAGAAGACCCTCCCGGCGTGCATCAGGAAGTGCTCGACGATCGGCCCCAGCGACAATACCGGGAAGAACGTCAGTGCGCCCACAATGAGGATGACGCCGATCAGCAGCAATACGAAGAGGGGCGTGTCCACGGGGAAGCTGCCCGCGGATTCCCCGACGATCTTCCGCTCGGACAGAAACCCTGCAAGCGCAAGAACAGGCACTATCAGCACGAACCGCCCGAACAGCATCGCTATTCCAAGTGTCGTGTTATAGAAATAGGTCGAGCTGGTCAGTCCCGCGAACGCGCTCCCGTTGTTCGCAAACGTCGAGGTGAACGCGTAGAGAATTTCGCTCAGGCCGTGCGGGCCGGTATTGCCGCGGCCTGCGAGGCCGGCGGGAAGCACGGTTGCGATGGCGGTCATCCCGAGCACGATGATCGGCGCGGCAAGCACGTACAGCATCACCATGCGCAGCTCGCGGCTCTGGATCTTCTTCCCGAGATATTCCGGTGTGCGTCCCACCATCAGACCGGCGATGAACACGGTCAGGATCACCATGTTGAGCATCCCGTACAGACCGGCGCCAACCCCACCGAAGATGAGCTCACCGAGCTGCATGTTGACGATGGGCACCAATCCCCCCAGTGGCGTGAACGAATCGTTCATCGCATTGACAGCGCCACACGACGCATCGGTAGTGACCGTCGCGTACAGTGCTGACGCTGCAATACCGAAACGCACTTCCTTGCCTTCCATGTTTCCGCCAGGCTGGGCCATTCTGCCGGATGCAGCATGCACGTCGACGCCTTCCGCGGCGTGTATCGGATTGCCAGCCGCTTCGAATCTGTACGTAACTGCTGCACCGCCGATGAACATGATGAACATGGCAGCCCAGAGCGCCCAACCATGCTTCTGGTGCCTCACCGCACGACCGAACCAGTAGGTGGCTCCCGCAGGCACGATGAAGATCGCCACCATTTGCAGGAAGTTCGTCCACGGCGTTGGGTTCTCGAACGGGTGCGCCGCGTTGGCGTTGAAGAAGCCGCCGCCGTTGGTGCCGAGTTGCTTGATTGCCTCCTGACTCGCCACCGGTCCCATCGCCAGCACCTGCTTTGCCCCTTCGATGGTTCCGACAGTCAGGTAGGGCTTGAGATTCTGTAGTACGCCCTGCTGCACGAACAACAGCGCCAGGACGATCGCGCCAGGAATGAAGATGTAGATCACGCCGCGAACCAGATCAGTCCAGAAGTTCCCGAGACGACCCGCTGAGCGATTGGCGATGCCGCGCACGAGCGCCGCCGCAACGCACATTCCCACTGCCGCCGATGCAAAATTGTGAAAGGCGAGCTGCATCATCTGCGACAGGTAGGACATCGTCGTCTCACCGGCGTACGATTGCCAGTTCGTATTGGTGGTGAACGACGCGGCAGTCTCGAACGCCTGCCGGTCCACGATGCCTGGCAAGTGTTGCGGATCGAGCGGGAGATGTCCCTGCGCCCGCAACGCGGCGTAAGTCGCCAGCATCGACACTGCGCTGAACAGCAGCATGGCAATGAGATAGTCCATCCAGTGCTGGTTCTCGCTCGGATCGATCCCGCACACGCGGTAGATCACTCGCTCGGCGCGTCCGAAATAGTGCAGTGATCCGTCGTATACGCGCGTGATATAGATCCCCATCGGCTTCGTGACGAGGAGCACCACGATGCTGAATGCGAGTATCTGAGCCCACCCGATCCACGTCATCAGAATCTGTCCGGACGGAGCAGTGTATAGAACAGGTAGCAGACGAGCACGATGCTTACGATCGCGGCTACTATTGAATCGGCGGTCACGAGTCGCTCCGGTCCGCAACTGCGTCGCGTCCCAACGCCCGGCAGCCATATCCGAATGCGATCATCAACGCGAAGAAGATCAACGTCGTTGCTACATAGATTGCGTCGGTCATGATGGGGTCTGCCAACCTCTGCTCGGTTCTCGTTCGGTCCGAAGACGGCTCGGACAACTTCACTCAGGACGTTACGCGAGATGCCGTGCAGGGCGCACAATGACGCCGGACCGCGGTACAAAGATTGTACAAAGTCGGTGCACGGCATCGCTCGTATGGTCGCGGCTGACAGGCCCGGTAGCGGCGGGGCGCCAATGCTGTAGACTTCAGGTTGTGCCGCGCTCTGCCGTGATCATCGAGGATGACCCGCCCATTCGACGCGTGCTGCGCCACGCGCTCGAATCCGACTTCGACCGGGTACTCGAAGCCGGTACCGCGGCCGCGGGGATCGATCTCGTGGCGTCTGAGCAGCCCGCGCTCGTCGTGCTCGACCTGGGTCTGCCGGACGCGGAAGGGGTGGAGGTTTGCCGAGAGCTGCGCGCGTGGTGTGTCGCACCGATCCTCATACTGTCGGCGCGACATTCCGAGTCCGAGAAGGTGACGCTGCTCGACGCGGGGGCCGACGACTACATCACGAAGCCATTCAGCACGGTGGAGCTACAGGCCCGCGTGCGCGCGCTGCTGCGACGGGCGAGCGTAGGCAATGCGCCGTCGCTGCGCATCGAGTTCGGGCCGTACGTCATGGATCTCGCAGGACGGACTCTACGGCGAGATGGCGAGATAGTTCACCTTACTCCCATCGAATGGGAGTTGTTACGCACGCTCGCAGTGAACGCCGGGCGCACTCTTACTCACACGCAGCTCTTCGGAGCCGTCTGGGCGGGGCGACGCTACGGCGACGCGCAGCAATACCTGCGAACGCACATCGCCAACCTGCGACGCAAGATAGAAGACGATGTGCTCGACCCGCGTTACGTAGTGACCGAGCCCGGGATCGGATACCGCTTTGCGGGGACGTCGTGACGGGAACGTCATGATGGCAATGCCATGAATCGTCGTGCAATGGTGATGTGGCCAGTGTGGACGCTTGCGCTCGTTGCGGTCACATTGCTGTTGCTCAGCTTCCGTGCCGATCTCGACAAGGCCCACGTCATCCTCGTCTTCCTCCTCGTCATACTGGGTGCGAGTGCCGCCGGAGGACGGGCGCTCGGCGTGGTATTGTCGCTTGTCGCGTTTGTAATCTTCGATCTGATGTTCCTGCCGCCGTACGGTACGCTGGTCGTTCGGAATCCGCTCGACTGGCTCGCGCTCGTGGCGTTCCTCATCACCAGCCTCGTAGCCGCCCAGCTGCTGTACATGGCGCGAGCGCAGCGCGCGGCGGTCGAGCGCGAGATGGCTGCGCGCGAGGGCGAGCGACTCAAGGATGCGCTGCTCGCCGCCGTCTCCCACGATCTCAGGACGCCTCTCACATCGATCAAGGGCCTTGCGCACGAGCTGTTGCAGGACGGAGACGAACGTGCGGCGATAATCGAAGAGGAAGCCGACCGGTTGAATCGCCTCGTTACCGACCTGCTCGACGCCGCCCGGATGAGTGCAGGGAATTTCCCCGTTGCTCCCCAGCCGAACGCGCTCGACGACCTGCTCGGCGTCGTCGTGCGACAGTTTGCCGGACGGGCGGACAGGAATCGCCTTGAAGTCTCTCTGGATCGTCCGGATGAACTCGTCATTGGCATGTTCGATTTTGTGCAAACGCTGAGAATCGTGACGAACCTGGTCGAGAACGCTCTCAAGTATTCGCCAGTGGACGCGCACGTGCAGCTGTCCGGCGGCGCGGAGGGCGGGCGAATGGTGGTCCGCATTTCCGACCGCGGGCCTGGCGTGGCCGAGCACGGAGAGTCACGCGCGCTCGACACGGCATACGGCGACACGCGCAGCGTTTCTGCCGGCCTGGGACTTTCGATCGCGCGTGGTCTCGCTGCCGCGCAACACGGCAGCGTGGATTACGAAGCGCGCGCGGGCGGCGGAAGTGTGTTCACTCTCTTCCTGCCGCTCGCGGAGCCGGACGCACCGTAGCTACTGTGTAGCTAAGGCTGGCGGCGAGGGCCGGAACTGCCGTCGCCATGCAGTATCCCCTCTCGCACCATTACTGCCTTCGCAGAGGCGTTCGGCGTCTCGGTAACTCTCACGCGTCCGTTGGCGCCGTCACGTACTACGCGCAGGCCCGCCAGCGCAAGCACGGCGTCGACCGGCATCGGCTCGCGTCCATCGATGTATCGCCGTCTGAATTCGTCGAACGACTTGCCGCCGCTCGCGCGACTGACTTCCGACCACCAGTTGCTGCTCGTGAAGCCCTTGCCATGCTTGTAGGTGGTGTTGTAGAGGGTCCGCATCACGGTATCGAGCGAGTTGCTGTTGTTGCTCGCATCGCGGATCATGATGTCGAGAAGAAAGCCGGCGAGGCCGCCCTTTGGATAGTAGATCCCGCTCATGCTGTTTGCGGGATTTACCCACACCGAGAGCGATGCATCGCTCAACGACACCGCCCCCGCGTGATCGGCCGCCATGATATAGGCGGCAATCGCGTTGTAGAATCCCGTGCTGTCCGTGATTCCGCCGCGCACCAGCGCAACATTGGCGTAGTAATCCGTTATGCCCTCGCTCACCCAGAGCCACCTGGTTGGCTGCGCGTCGCTGTAGCGGTACGGCACCATGTCCGCCGGCCGGAGGCGCTTGACGTTCCACGAGTGGAAGAATTCGTGCGAGAACAGGCTCGCAGGAGTGTCTTGCAGCCGGGCAAGCGGTATCTCATCCATCTGAGAGTTCTGGTGCTCCAGTCCGCCCGCGTTGACGATGGTGTCGGCCACGAAGAAGATCGTGTAGTTCCTGAATTCGACATCGCGGAACACCGCCATCTCGGCCGGGACGAATCTGTCCACCCATCCGAGAAAGCGTGTCCGGAGCGCGGGTGTCATCACGGAATCCGGATACATCGCAAGCCGGATCCAGTGATTCTGAACGTTGGTGCTGTCGATGGCAAAGCGACCTACGAAGAACGGCATGTCGACGAGGTCGTGATACCGTGTGGCCGAAAAGGTGTTTGGTTGAGTCGACGGTGTCATCCCTGTTGCGACACGCCATGACGGCTCGGTATGAACGGTCACGCTCGCGCCCCATTCGAGGCTGCGACCTGCGGGATACATGAACAGATTGGTTCCGTTGAAGAACGAGAAATTCGGTTTCGTCCACGCAACCGCCCGATCGATCGTGTCGGCCAGATATTTGAACGATACCCGGATCTCGCCCGGCGCCCTGGGGATGATCTCCCACGTCTGGTAGTCGAGCATGTGCCACTCCAGTGGCGAGCCGTTCGACTCTGCGGTGAAGTTCGACACTCGGCGCGCGAACCAGAGCAACGTGTAGTGGCCCGGCGACCACGCTGGAAGCGCGAGCACCACCGGCTTCGTGCTGGCGGTTCGGAACGTCATGGCGACACCGAGCTTGCGGCTTCCGACGGATGCCGAGTCGGCGGTGACGTCGTAGTGAACCGCGGAGATTGGCGCGGAGACCCAGCTTACCTGTGCCTGAAGCGTCGTCGCGGAAATTGCGGCAAGCGTACACGCAGCGGTGACAGCGAGGCCGCGCGCTGTGGCGCGAAGCAGGAACACGTATCCTCCGTGACGAAACGCGGTGTTTGCGCGACTGGTAGCAGGCGCCCGGATAATATGCAGCCAATGCGTGGGCTTCGCCGGGGCGTCGACCAATCGCGCGATTGCCGACAGGAGGGCGCACAAACTGCTGTCAATCAGGTGCACCAATGCGAGCCTGAACATCTCGCACTGGGAAGTCTTGCCCAAAGGAGTGCATCATGTACGATCCATACCCACGGCACGGCCATCGCACGCCGCAACAGATCGCGGAGGACACCGAAGGCACGTTCGAACCAACGCGTCCATACGGGCGCGGGGACGAGCGCGACAGCGGCAACGGTTCCACGCACCGCGCTGCAAACAGCCCGGGCACCGCGGCCGAACCCAGCCGACACCCGGGCGCATCCGAGCCGCGTTAGCGGAAGCTACATCCCAGTGGGGTAGGTCTCCGGCTCGTCAGCAGAAACGCGCACGGGCATGTGCAGTGGGTCCACCGCACGAGTCTCATCGATGAAAAGCAGGGCATCGTACCTACGCGGAACGATGGTCGGTACATAGTTGCCGTAACGTTCCGCACGCGGATCGTACACCACGCCGATCGCGCGATTGTCCAGCGGCGCATCGAGCCCTTCTATGCCGCCGTCATCGCTGCCGTCGAAGACAAATAGTGCGTCACGACCGTCAGTCCCGAGATGAGCGAGATCCTCGACACTTCCGACTCGCGCGTTCGGTACCTCCATCCTGCGCATCGGTGCGCCCCACTCGCGGCCGGCGATGACGGTTCCGTGATGCGTTGCGAAGCCAGCCAGCACGACTCCTTCCGACTCGTGACTCTGTCGCACCAGCTGACCCACGTTCACCATGCCGGCGCGCGCCATGTCGGTGAAGCGGGCGTCGCCGACGTGCGTGTTGTGTTCCCATACGATTGCCTTGGCGCGGTCGCCGTGGTGACGCATGAGCCGATCCAGCGTATCGACCATGTGGTGATCGCGCACATTCCACGACGTCGGTCCGCCGCGAACCATGGTCCTGTAATACAACTCCGCTCCACGCGTTACGATCGCGTTCTGCTCCGCATTGAAATAGGCCTCGCGCCCGTCTTCACTGAACTCTGGGGCTCTGGATCGCAGCTCACGCAATACACGAACGGTCTCGTCCTGACAGGACATCGGAACCAGCGCGGTTGCGCGCGCGTACTCCTGCACATCCTCGTTGAACGGCTCGAAGCAGTCGTACGCATTCCTCGCCATGCGCGCGAATTCCGGATCGACGCCTTCGAGATAATCGACCACCGCCGCCATCGATTCCCACAGCGAATACACATCGAGGCCATAGAATCCCGTCTTCTGCTCGTCCGGCAGGGCTCGATTGTGTTCGTGCACCCATTCTGCGAGTGCGACGATTTCGCGATTGGCCCACATCCACGTCGGCCATCGGTCGAACGCATGCAGGACTTCCGCCGCACTCGCTCCCGAGTTCTGGTATCCCTTGACGAAGCGATTCACGCGATAGCAGTCCGGCCAGTCTCCCTCGACTCCTATGAACGAGAACTGTTTCTCGACGATGAGCCGCTTGGACAGCTCGGTTCTCCACGTGTAGAACTCGCTGGTGCCGTGCGATGCCTCGCCGAGCAGGACGTATCGCGCTTCGCCGATTGCGTCGATCAACGGATCGAGATCATCCGGATTGGCCAGCGGCAGCGCCGCATCGCCAAGGGATCTGGCGAGCCCGCGCGCCCGGAAATCGGATTTGTGGACAGTAGGTGAGATCATCGGAGGCAGGGACGGAGCGTATTCACCCACGGTGGAACCGGGGCGATATCGGCCTGTATGAAACTCTGTACCGCACTACATCACTTTCCTCGCATGAAGCGTGCAAGGAGAGGGCAGGCGAGCGGTACGGTTCGCGTTCGTTCATCCCTCGACTCAAGGCTCAAATGGCAACTGCCGGAATAATCGCCTTTGTGGTTCTTCTGATCGCGGTCCCGATATTCCTCGTAAATCGGGATGTCGTCGCCAGGCGAATCCGGCACCGGCGCCATCGAAGCACTTCACCGCTCCCATTCCTCTTCTTTCCGGCCAGCGATGAGAGCGACGTGCCGCCGCCTGCACCGGCGTGGAATGGGCGGGCCGCCGGACTGCCGTCGTCGCGGCGCGCTCCGGTGCAGCCGGAGCCTGGAGTCGCCGATCTTCCGGCCAGGCCATCGGTCGGAGACGCCGGGGCCCCGGCGCCGCGAGATGGCCGGAGCCGCCGCACAGGGTCCGACCGCAGAGCGCTTCCCTGACGCCTTCGAACCGGCCCGGCGAGCGGCCCGCCGGCGCCGTGTCTACCTGCTAATCGTTCGCGGGCGCCTTGACTATTGCTATCGTGCAGCGTGCCACGCAGACGGTACGATCCTCCTCGTCGGCGATCCTGATCGACCACACCTGAGTCGTACGTCCAACATGAACCGGCTCTGCGACCGCCCGAACCGTGCCGTCTCGCTTGGAGCGAATGTGGTTTGCGTTGATCTCGACGCCGACGGCGGCGAACTGCGTCGGATCTATATTCGCGAACGCACCGAGCGACGCGGTCGTCTCGGCCAGGGCGACCGATGCGCCGCCGTGGAGCAGGCCAAACGGCTGCCGGGTCCGATCGTCCACGGGCATCGTCGCGACGACCCGCGTGGGTGTTAGCTCCAGTACCTCTATCCCGACCGCGTCCGGAAGTCCGCGGGTCCTGAGCGCGCGAAGCCAGGCGAGTCGGTCTGTTTGTTCAGGCATGGTGAAAGCTACAACACCGGATACGACGAGGTTTGGACCCGAATTCGCACATGGGTTGAATGGCTGGCTTATGCGACATTGCGGCGCCCACGGTGTAACAGGAAGGGCGATTTGGAAGGAGGGTACGTGCAGCAAAGAATCTCGAGATTCGGCAGGTACGCGGCTCCGGCGTTTTGCGCCCTCGCACTTGGAGCTTGTTTCCATCCCGCACCGCAGGAAGCCGCGGTGCCCTCGGGAAGCTACGGGGGTACCGTCGTCGCCTACCCCGTTGGCGGATACGGATACGACCCTTATGCGGGCTATTATGGCTACGGGTACTATGGCTACGGTTACGCGCCGTATGGCGTGCCCTACGGTTATGGCTACCCAGCCTACGTGTACCTGCGACCCCCAGTCATCGTGACGCCCCCCGTATATCGCCGTCGCTCGCCCGTTGGCAGTTTCCGAGTCCCGGGGCAATACGGGCTGCATCCGTGGAGCGGCAACTCCAGAGAGGGTCAGCTGAGACCGCCGGCGAACGGGATGCCCATGCTGCCGCCGAGCACGGGACGCGTCGCCCATCCAAGGCCCGTAGCGCCACCGCCGCCGCGGCCAACGGTCAACCAGAAGCCAGGAGTGCCCCCGCAGCGCATCGCGGTCCCCAGGCCTGCGCCACGCCCTCCACAGCGGCCCGAGCGCGGGCACTAGCGGAATTCCGCGGCGGTCGAGGCAGGAAGCGACATCGGCATCCCAGCTATGGCTGGGATGCCGATGTCGTTTTGGCCCCGTGCGTCAGCGCCTGGAAGTGAGACCGCTCACGTAGGTGGCGGTCCAGGCCGCGAAGGCGACGAT